>Ga0070688_100001020_pt1 | contig 14044 bp, 9 predicted proteins | sample KBSS13HmetaG_FD_64679 | JGI IMG/M metagenome (GOLD analysis project Ga0070688, IMG submission 64679) | Switchgrass rhizosphere microbial communities from Kellogg Biological Station, Michigan, USA - KBS S1-3H metaG | ecosystem: Host-associated > Plants > Roots > Rhizosphere ...
TGATAAACTTTTCCCGATACCCGTTTGCATTCGTGAATTAAAATTCTTCCGGGTATTCAATCGTTGGGGAGAACTGGTATTTGAAACAAATATTCTGAATCACGGATGGGACGGAATCTATAAAGGATTGCCGCAGGTAATGGATGTTTACACATGGACACTGGAAGCAATTGGCGAAGATGGAAAATTCCATCAGAAAGCAGGTAATTCAGTTTTGTTACGATAAATCTCTGAATATGATTAAAATTTTACGTACCGTATTCGTTATTGGCTCCATTGTGCCGGCACTCTGCATGCATGCCCAGGATCCAAGCTTCTCCCAATTTTTTTCTTCTCCCTTAAATATAAATCCGGCACTGACCGCTAACATTAACGCCGACTGGCGGATGATTTCCAACTATAGAGATCAGTGGATAGGACCAGCGAGCCCCTATGTTACCGGTACCGTTTCCTTTGATACGAAAGTAATGCAACACAAAACGCCTGATAATATTGAAAATAATTTTATTGGTGTTGGAGGGATGCTCATGTTTGATCACGCTATGAGCGGTGTGGTACAAAGCACATATGCTTCACTCGACCTCGCTTATAATATTAAACTTTCGGAAACTGATCGTTACCTGGAACGGCTATCGCTGGGCTTTGGCGCCATATATGGCCACCGGAGAATAGATTATAACCGGGTGACCTTCGAAGAACAATTTACCGGGTTTGGCTTCAATACTAACTTGCCTACGGGCGAATCATCTTTGTCCAATATGAAGCCCTATGTTTCTGTAAGCACGGGAATAACCTATACCGCCACAACAGAAAAAACAAATTTTGACATTGGCGTAGCTGCTTTTCACGTCAACAAGCCAAAGCAAACGTTCCTGAAAGACGAAAACGAGATTCTGCCAATAAGAAAAGTAGCTCATTCAAACTTTGAAATGTTTTTAAATGAAAGAACTGTTATCAACATAAACGGAATTTATCAGTATCAGAAAAAAGCCAGCTACTTTTCCTTTGGTGGTGCCGCTGGCTACTATGTCAGCAATGATGCACAAGCGCTTGTCACAGCCGGGTTATGGTATTGGTCTGCCAATGCCCTGGTTCCCTATCTCGGGCTGGCATATAAAAAGTTCCAATTCGGAGTAAGCTACGATTTGACAATATCCAAATTAAATGATGCGGCGCGAAGACCCAACTCATGGGAGCTATCGCTCATTTTAAGAGGAGAAAGGAAGCCCAGTGGAGTAATTCCCTGCCCGTGGAAATAATATTTTTTCTCAATAAATCTGTGGAGCTGGCGGGAATCGAACCCGCGTCCAAACATATTCGTCAAAAGCTTTCTACATGCTTATTCTGTTTTGTTTCCCGAAAGTTATCGGGATCGGGAAGCAACTGGAAACAAACAACCGATTACTTCCTTAGCTGAATCCCGGATTAGATCCGGGACCTTAAGCAACCGTCACAGCCTTCGGTTGCCGCATTCTGTATTTCTTTGATGTCGGCGGCGGAGTCGGTTACAGACAGACCTCCTCGGGCGGCCCTAATGACTACTTAATCACTGATTAGGCAGCCATGGCATACTGTGTATTGCCATTTATAGTTTGAATATTCAGATTATCGTGCTAATTATCCAACGCACGGCATGCTTACACTTTCAAAGATCTATGCTGTCAAAACCGGAACAGCCCCTTTTCTGGATGCTGATCGCTGGATCTTAGATACTAGCATCCAGTATCCAGAATCTAGTATCTACTACTTTCCCCATCCAAACCAATCGTTGCCATTCGCATAAAGCATCAATAACAGCAACAAAATCATGCCAGCGACCTGCGCATATTCCATAAATTTTTCGTTGGGTTTCCTGCCGCTTACCATTTCATATAAAGTGAACATTACATGTCCGCCATCTAAAGCCGGTATCGGAAGCAGGTTCATAAATGCAAGAATGATCGACAGAAACGCGGTGATATTCCAAAAAGCTTCCCAACTCCATTCAGTAGGAAAAACGGATCCGATCGCTTTAAACCCACCTACACCTTTATACGCGCCCGTTTCAGGGTTTAAAATCAACCGGAACTGATCAATATAATACTTCAGCTTCTCGATGGATTTTGCTACTCCTGCCGGAAACGCAGCAAAAAATCCATACTTTTTGATATTTGTCTTATATATTCCCAGGTCCTGGTATTGTTCATCCTCCAAATACGGAATACCAATTTTGCCTTCCGCGGTGACTTTCGAATTCAGCTTCAACATCTGTCCGTTTCGATCAACAGTGAGCGTTACCGCTCCGTTTTTATGATTTGCCAAAACGGCTGATATCTGATCATAAAACTGAACAGGTGTGGAGTCGATTGCAACAATTTTATCCATCTTCTTTAATCCAGCCTTCTTGCCGTAAAGGGTATCGTTATTTTTATATTCGCCGACATATGTAGGCAAACGCATTTGCAACAGGTAGCCCTTTCTTCGTTTGCTCTCGATCAGGCGCTCTACCAGGTTTACAGGCAGTTTAATTTCCTCCTGCTTGCCATCCCTTTCAACAATTATGTCATCGCCTAATATTACCTGCGCGCCAAGGTTTTCAAAATAGTCTACCGGTTCTCCATTTATGGAAATGATCTTGTCGCCATTCTTTAAACCAATGTCTCTCATCAGGCTGTCAACGGTCCAAATACCATATTTTAAAGAACTCATCGGTGTCCTTCTTTCTCCCCAGATCATTAATACAAAAGCATAAATGACAAATGCCACCAGTACATTCATGATCACACCGCCCAACATGATGATCAGTCGTTGCCATGCGGGTTTGCTTCTGAATTCCCATTCCTTTGGTGGAAGTTTCATCGCCTCTTTGTCCATGCTTTCATCAATCATGCCCGAAATTTTCACATATCCTCCCAACGGCAGCCAGCCGATCCCGTAAACAGTTTCTCCGACCTTTTTCTTGACCAGCGAAAACCACGGGTCAAAAAAGAGAAAGAACTTTTCTACCCGGCAGCCAAACCAACGGGCAGTTATATAATGTCCGAACTCATGTAGAATGATCAATAGGGATAAGGCCAGCAACAACTGCCCCACCTGCACACTCACTGACGACCAATTAATTGCCAATAAACAGATACTATTCACCAAAAAAAATTTAGAACCGCAAATATCAGTTAAATATCCGGCGTTTTAAAACCGTTGCTGAAATATTTGATTTTATTAAGAATACTAAAAGAAGGAGATAACAGTTGGAGCTGAGTCAATTATAACTTAATAAGATCTGCCGCACAATTGCGAGCCATACCATCACTTTCAAAATATTCTTCAAGCGTGGGGCTCTCTATGAAAGTTACTTTTTGCATGGTCTTTTCGATCACATCCGTCATATCGAGGAAGTTGACGCGGTTCCGCAGAAACGCATAGACTGCTATTTCATTTGCGGCGTTCATCACTGCAGGCAGATTCCCACCCTTATTCAATGCATCCATAGCCAGTCCAAGATTTCTAAACGTTCTCAGGTCGGGCTCTTCAAATGTCAGCGTGTTATATTTTTTGAAATCATACCGCGGGAATTTATTTGGAATGCGTTTTGGAAATGCAAGCGCATATTGAATCGGCAATTTCATATCCGGCAGCCCCATTTGTGCTTTTATGCTGCCATCTTCAAATTGCACCATGCTATGAATGATACTTTGCGGGTGAATAACCACCTGGATTTGGTCCGGGTTAAGATTAAACAACCACCTTGCCTCAATCATTTCAAGTCCTTTATTCATCAAGGTAGCCGAGTCAATCGTAATCTTGGCTCCCATATTCCAGTTAGGATGCTGCAATGCATGTTCTCTCTTGACATTAACGAGGTAGTTCGGTTTTCTTCCCAGGAACGGTCCTCCTGATGCAGTCAGAATTATCTTCTCAATCTTATTCCGCATTTCACCCACCAGGCACTGAAAGATTGCGGAATGCTCAGAATCCACCGGGATTACCGGCACCCTGTTTTCTACTGCCTTGCGCATGATAATGTCGCCCGCGACAACCAGGGTTTCCTTGTTGGCAAGAGCAACTGATTTCCCATTTTCAATTGCACGCAAAACCGGCCTTAATCCCGCGTAACCAACTATGGCAGCAAGCATCAGGTCATAACAATCCATTGAAGCTACTTCTTCAAATGCTTTTTCGCCGGCAAAAACCTTTATATCGGTTGATGATAAAGCTTCCTTTACTTTTTGATATTTTTTTTCTTCCCCTATCACCACGATATTGGGATTAAACCGCAAAGCCTGTTCAATTAATAACTCCTCATTGTTATAGGCTGTTAATATTTCGGCTGAAAACATGGAAGAATTGCTGGCAATAACTTCAAGGGCCTGTCTTCCAATAGAGCCGGTTGAACCGAACAGGGCAATACGTCGTGTCGGTCCTTCTTTCAACGGAGTACTCACTGCTGTGTTTTTATCAAGAATTTGTTCTTCCATGTCGCAGTTGTTATGGTGTAAACTTAGTTAATATCACAATTCAATTTTCTTTCCACTTAGTGAGTTCATCTGCAATTTGGCGGTCGTTGCTCAGCCGCGGAACCTTGTTCTGGCCTCCCAATTTACCGATAGATTTCATGTAATCTATAAATCCGTGTTTCCTGACGGGAGTTAGTTTTAATGGTCTTAAGATATTTCCCCCAATAAGGTCATCGTAATATACATTCTTTTTGCGCAGGTTTTGATCAACTTTCGAGGCAAACTCCTGCATATTGGCCGGCTTATTTTCGAACTCAATAAACCACTCATGGTAAGATTTTCCTTCCCCTTCACTCACGTAAGGGGCCACGGTAAACTCGACGATTTGAACATTTTCTTCGCCAGCGGCTTTCAATAAGCTATATTCCACCTCCTCGCCTATTACGTGCTCTCCAAATGCAGATATAAAATGTTTGGTTCTCCCCGTTACAACCAGGCGATAGGGATTGACTGAAACAAATTTCACCGTATCGCCCAGGTTATATCCCCACAGACCTGCATTGTTGTTAATGATCAGTGCATAATTTTCACCTGCTTTTACATCACGCAGGGACAGCCTTGGTGGATTTGGATTGCCTATTTCGTTTGCAGGAACGAATTCAAAAAAGATTCCGCTGTTTGTGTTTAACAATAATCCTTCCGCTAATTGTGAATCCTGGAATGCGAAAAAACCTTCGCTTGCCGGGAACAGTTCTATCGTATCAATCTTCCTGCCGACGCTTTCAATCAGTTTGGCTTTATACGGTTCAAAATTTACTCCACCCTGAACCATTACGCTAAAATTGGGAAACAATTCGCCTATCTTCTTCCCACTCCTTTTTGTAAGCTCATCGAAATACATTTGCATCCAGGGTGGAATGCCGCTAATAAGCGTCATATCCTGGTTAATGGTTTCTTCAACAATCTTATTTAGCTTGGTTTCCCAGTCTTCGATGCAATTCGTTTCATAAGATGGGAGTTGATTCGTGCGCAGGTAACCCGGGACATGGTGATTGACGATACCACTTAGCCGCCCTGTAGGGATTCCACCAACTCTTTCCAATACCGGGGAACCGGAAAGAAAAATCATTTTGCCATTCGCAAAACGGGTATTGCCGGTTTCCGCCATATAGCACAGTAATGCATTACGTGCAGTATTAATGTGATTTGGCACCGAATCTTTCGTAATCGGAATATACTTGGTGCCACTGGTGGTACCGGAGGTCTTAGCAAAATAAATGGGTCTGCCTTTCCAGATTACATTATGTTTTCCTTCTTTGATCTGGTCGATGTAAGGCTTAATCTGCTCGTAGTCCCTAATGCCTACCGCCTGTTTGAATTCTTCATAAGAATTGACATTTTCGAGACCGGCTTCCTTTCCAAAAACTGTATTGCGCCCCGTCTTAATCAGGCTCTTGAGGATAGTATCCTGGTCAGTTACTGCGGTCATCATCCCTTTCCGGATACCTTTATATATATAGGAGGCAAAAGGTTTTGCTAAGAAGGACTTGATTTTCAAGAGTTAATCTTTATTTTACGGAGCATTCAGGTTATCGCGGATTTTCCGTTGCCTCAATGTAAGGCTTTCCTTCCATTGCAACCGTTTTTTCAGCGAAAACCTGTTCAATAAAACCGGCGACAAAGATAAAGGAAGGCTTCTCAAACAGCTTTGATTTGAAGTTTTAAAACTTTGATGTCGCGCTTGCCTGTTGCGATTTTCCCCTTACCTTTGCATCCCTCCAAAGGAGTCCTTTGGGCTAATTTTAAGATTATGATAGCAGTAATAAAAGTTGCAGGCCAACAATTTAAGGTTGAGAAAGACCAGACACTATATGTGCCCCATTTGGAAGGAAAGGCAGGCGATAAATTAAAGTTAGAGGTATTGCTGGCGGATAAAGACGGCAAACTTTCCGTTGGAGCGGCTTTAAAGGCAAAGGTTGCCGCCGAGATTGTCGACCAGGTGAAAGGAGATACGTTAATTGCCTACAAACAAAAAAGAAGAAAAGGCTTTCATAAAAAGAAGGGTCATCGGACGGCTTATACGAAAATCAAAGTCACTAATATCGCATAAAAGAAATCTGATCGACTCCGGGTTCATATGTTTATAGATTGACCGGATTTAGAAATACTAATTTAAACTTCTAATTATGGCACATAAAAAAGGTGAAGGCAGTGTAAAGAATGGCCGCGATTCACAAAGCAAACGTCTGGGAGTAAAAATTTTTGGCGGTCAGCCAGCTACGGCCGGTAGCGTCATCATTCGTCAGCGTGGTACGGTGTACCATCCCGGAAAAAATGTTGGCGTTGGAAAGGATTTCACCTTGTTTGCATTGAATGATGGTGTCGTTGAATTCCGCAAAGGTCGCAACGACAGAACCTATGTTTCCATAACAACTCCTCAAGACTAGATATCATCGTTGCCAATTTTTTGGGTTTAGAATTTGCATAGTATTAAATAATTATTATTTTTACTAACGATAACCCATTTTACTAAACATTAAATTCTAAAAAAATGGCAACAAAGAAGAAAGCAGCTAAGAAAAAAGCCGCTCCAAAAAAGAAAGCCGCTAAAAAGAAAGCTGCTAAGAAGAAATAAGTTTAATTTTTCTTAGAATTATTAAGTCCCGACTTGTCGGGACTTTTCTTTTATAACGATTGATCAATGTCAGGCGCACACCTTCTCTTGTATCGGGTCGATCGCCGCCTCCCGTCCCAAGTTGGAAAGGATAAATTAAATTGCGGGTATGGATAATGCTGCCATTGCCGACAATTTTTCGCTGCTCGCCAAGCTCATGGATATTCACGGCGAGAATTCTTTTAAGACAAAAACTTACTCGATTGCCGCTTTTAACATTGAAAAGCTACCCTTGCAACTAAGCGAAACGCCCCGGGAAAGTCTTTTCACCATACAAGGCATTGGTAAAAGCGTTGGAGAAAAAGTGATTGAAATGCTGGATACCGGCCGCCTCAGCGTCCTTGATAAGTATATACTGGCAACGCCCGGAGGCCTCATCGAAATGCTAAACATTAAAGGCATCGGGCCCAAGAAAATTCACACCATTTGGAAAGAAATGGAGATCGAGTCCGTGGGTGAATTACTTTATGCGTGTAATGAAAACCGGTTGACCCTATTTAAAGGATTTGGCGAAAAAACGCAGCAAAATGTCCAGGAGGCCATCGAGTATTATCTTCAAAACCAGGGTACTTTTCTCTATGCCCAGATCGATGAACTATATCCGCAAATTGACAATTATCTCAAAAAGATTTTTCCGCCCGATAAAGTTTGCGTCACCGGTGCATTCCGGAGACAGGAACAAACGATTGACGAATTGGAATATGTGATCCTTGAAAGCAAGGAAGCCGTCAAACCAAAGTTTCAGACTGCTCAACCGCCTGAACTGGTTGAAGAGACGGACAACAGCATATTATACAAGCTAAAAAATGGCTTGAAGCTTCGTCTATATACGGATGGTAAGTGCATGGAGGAACAACTGTTTTTGACGACCGGTCCTGCCGGCTTCATCGAAGAGTTTAATAAGGAGTTCAAAAATCTTACCTACAACGTTACAGCAGTTGGGAGTGATGCAGGAGTATTTGGTTTCGCCAAACTACAATATGTTCCACCCTGCCTGCGGGCATCAAAGACAATAATGGACAGGGCCAGGGAACAACTACTTCCAAATCTTATCCAACCCGGCGATGTGAAGGCGGTCATTCATAGTCATAGCAACTGGAGCGATGGCGTGAATACGATCGAAGAGATGGCCAGGGAAAGTATCCGCAAAGGATACGAATACCTTGTTATCTCTGACCACTCAAAAACCGCGGTTTATGCAAATGGCCTTTCCGAACTAAGAATAAAGGAACAACATAGATATATTGATGAACTGAATAAAAAACTGGCGCCGTTTAAGATTTTCAAAAGCATCGAATCGGACATCCTGAATGACGGTAGCCTGGACTACGCAAATGAAGTGCTGCAAACATTTGATCTTGTTATTGCCTCAGTTCACAGCAATTTAAAAATGACAGAAGAAAAGGCTATGGCGCGCCTGATCAACGCAATTAGCAATCCATACACTACGATACTTGGTCATCCCACCGGTCGATTGCTTTTAAGCCGAAAAGGGTACCCCATAGATCACAAAAGAATCATTGATGTTTGCGCCGAAAAAGGAGTTGTAATCGAAATCAATGCTCACCCGCGTAGACTTGATCTTGACTGGCAATGGATAGAATATGCGACCGAAAAAAAGGTATTGTTGTCAATCGATCCTGATGCACATTTTCTTGAAGGATTTAACGACATTAAATACGGGGTGCTCGTCGCTCAAAAAGGAGGTTTGACAAAAGAGCAGAATCTCAGCAGTTTTACGCTTCAGCAATTTGAAGAATTTTTGGCGAGAACCAGGTCGAAAAAGAAAGTCTAATCTACCAACGGCAACTCGACGTGGAATGTAGTTCCATTTCCTTTCTGGGTTTCAAACCAGATCCTGCCTTTCACTTGTTCCACAATTCCTTTGCACATTGCGAGGCCAAGACCGGTACCGGAAGACTTAGTGGTGAAGTTGGGAATAAATATGCGCGATTTCATCTCGTCAGGAATTCCTTCGCCGTTGTCTTTAATGCTTATCCTTATTTTACCTTCGATTAGTTGCTCGCTTACCTCAATTCTGCACAACCGTCCCTCGCAGGCTTCCACAGCATTGCCAAACAAGTTTGTAAATAACCGGTTCATCTGCGTTTTATCCGCGTTTACGATCAGCTTCATCGGTGCGGGTTTCCAGATAAACTCAATATTTTCATCGGATCGGTATAACTCCTGGAGGGACCGTAGTATCTCGTGCACGTCAAATTCCTCCATATTGGTATAGCTGATATTAGCGAATTGTGAAAAGTCGGCGGCAATTTTTGATAAGTGATCGATCTGTTCCACCAGCGTGTTCGCCACATTAGCTGAAAGCTCCTTGACGTTTGGGTGATTGCTGTTAATTGATTTTTGAAGGTACTGTATGCTCAGCTTCATTGGTGTCAAAGGATTTTTAATCTCATGAGCAACTTGTCGCGCCATTTCACGCCATGCTCCCTCCCTTTCTGTTTTTGCAAGGGCTTCTGCGCTTTCTTCCAACTTCCCTACCATTTTATTATATTCCTTCACCAGATCCCCGATCTCATCATTTCTGTTCCAGACGATTTCTTCATTCATTCTGCCCAGGTTCACTTCTTTCATCTTGTCACTGATAATAGAAAAAGACCGGGTAATCCGGTTGGTAATAAACAAGGCAACAAGACCGGCAATAAGCAGTATGAAAGCAATCAGGTTGATAACCGTCAAAATGAAGTTTGATATTTCCTGCTCCAGCTCGGGTTGAGAAGTAAAATAAGGAATGCTCAGGTAGGCGTTTACATTTCCGTCCTTGTCTCTAACAGGGGCATAAATGCTCAGGTAGGAAAGGTTGGCAATATGCTCTTCCTGCACATGTTCTACCTGGTTTAAGCGGCTTAAACGATAATATGCTACCGGGTCCATCTTTTTAGTTAGTACCCCTTTAGCATAGACGCTGGCTTCCGATGACACCTGGAGGTCGCCGTTGAGATCATACACATTCACGTCAACACCATGGACCCCTGAAACCTCTTTGACCAAATTGTCCAGCGTATAATTCGAAGCCGAATCACCGTACTGTATCATCGTATTAATAGAACCGTCACCACCGATCCTTTTCTGCATCTCGTTGACCATTATCTTCATTGTTCTGCTCAGCTTCTCGCTATTATTCCTGTTATAGCGATTCTTGAAGAAATTGATAGTTGCAACGCCAATAATGACAAAGGAAAATATGCTGATAATTATGATGGTGCTGTGTACCTGGTTGCGAATATTAAAATGAAAGAAATTTTTAAATCCCTGCCTGTCATATACTGCTTTTAATACGAGTGAGAGTACCTGAACGATGAAAACCAGGAAAAGAAAAGAACAAAAAATATAAGAAAACAGGGTTATTGATTCAATAATAGTGTCTTTCTTCCTGGCCATAACCACCACCTTCTCATTCCCGGCCCGGTACCACAATTCATCAAAGTCTCCCCTGGGTTTTCGCTCAAATTCACGTGTGCCGGGGATGTCATTATCGTTTAGTTTCGTTGCGAACGGGTATTTATCCGACAATGCAATCAATTTTTTATGACTGTACACTGCATAAGAGTAAATGGGCGAATTTTCAGGATCATTTCTTTTGAACTGTTTAAAAAACTCGGGCAGCAGGGCATCACTACTATACTTCTTTGGATTGGAAATGAGGAAAAAGTAGCCGAGCTTGTTTCCGGCAGAATCGTTTACAATGCGCTCGGTGATGTAGGTATATTTATCAAAAGAAGTTTCGTAATAAAAAAGATCGGGTGTAGCTGTCGGATGCGACTGGAGCGTCACAATGGTATTCAAAGCGTCAAATGTTGTAGGATCATCATTATATAGCGGAGCTCCAACTGTATCATACACATATAGACGCGTATCATATTTATTCAGGTAAGCACTGTAGTTTCCGGCTATGATACTGTCTCTCAGGTACCGGCTGCTAAGGCTATCCCGAAACCGATGGAAATTCTCCTGGAAAAAGTCATTATCGAGATACTTTAGTGCAATATTCATTAACCTTTCACTCGAAGGATCTGTCTGCACGGCCCGTTTTTCGGCATACAACTTTCTTTTTTCCCACTCCACCTGCCTGTTCTCTGCAAGCATGATGAAAGCAATTGAAACAGAAAATATGGATATCCAAAACAAGATACCAGCGATATTGATCCGTATGCGGTTTAATATTACGCCATCGCGGTTGACCAGCCATGTATATACCAGCAACCAGCAAAGCACCGGGAGGTAAAAAAGTACAGCCGGGTCGCCCGTCTTTACGCTCAGGTAAACCAGGCCGGAAAATGCGATTGCAAAATAAACCAGCCAGATGTTGTTCCTGAACAGCGGGAAAATGGACCTGAACAGTAATTGGGTGAAATAATAATAGGATAATGACAGAGTGGCCAGCACAATAAAGCCTACTACAGTGTAACGATCAAGACTGTAAAAATTAGTTACATCAAAGGAAATCTTTGAATCGGTCACAGTACTTCTGATAACTGACGAAAGGACAAACGTAGATAAGATGAGAAGGCATAGTGACAACAGGCCCACGATCCATTTCAACCAAACAGGCAAACCCACAAGAACGTCCTTCTCATGATGTATTTTATACCAGGTAAACAGCACCAACCAGCAAAAAAATGACGAGTTCATCCACAAATCCCCCAATGAGCGCTGTATCATATTTGACCCATAGATCGATGGATCAAACAATTCAAACTGCCGCAGGTTTAAAAGGCCCGGGAAAAAATAAATCAGCAGTCGAATTACAAGAAGGCTTAGTGCCAGAAACAGAATCCCTTTCCATTTTTTTCGCTGGGCCAGTGATTCTGCAACAAGGTGAATAAACAATAGCAGCAACAGTAAGCCGCCAAATCGCAACGCAATGGTAAGGCGGTTATTATAAGGTACAGCACCCGATGTTTTCTTATCGAGGTAAAACAACGTCTTCCCTGAAAGCGATTTAACCGGGAACTCTGTTTCGTCCATACTCAACAGGACCCTTTTGTCAGCTGTATTGCTGTAGACAAATTTCTGGGGCAGGTATTCTGTCTGAAGAAAAAAATCGGAGCGCACCGGGATCATGGCGTACACCACGACAGGATACGTGAAGAGATCAACTGTTCTTTTTATTACGAAATAGTAACCGTTTGGCAATCTCATGAAGTCCTCCATATCACCGGCAGAAAATGTTTCTGCCGGAGGAAGTACTAATTGATTGCTCCAGGATTCTAAAGTAAGCGTGCCCGTCGGATTAACCCGATAAATAAAAATTCCATAGTCCCTCGCAGTAAAATCCTGCATTTCCCCGATGCTTTCGTTATGCTCGGTGAATCGCCTGATACCCGCAGTATCAAAGTAAAACTTATTAAAGTCTTTTTCTTCCCGGTGCAGGTATGCTTCTGCCTGTTTTACTTCCTCAGTAACTGAAGAACGATTTGTATAAAGTTTGTTAAAAACAAAAGAGAGGACAAAAAGAAAGGCCGATGCCAGTAGCAAACTGAATTTCCAAATGAGGTTATTTTTAATAAGTGGCTTCACGAATCTCTGTGTTGTTTAATGCTGTTCCAGATGCTGTCCATTTCTTCGAGACTCATATCAGAGAGGTCCTTACCGTTCTTCAAAGCCTGTTGTTCCATTTGGGTGAACCGGTGGATGAACTTTTTGTTGGTGCGTTCGAGTGCATTTTCAGCATCCACCTGCAAAAATCGTGCATAATTAATTAATGAAAATACAAGGTCACCAAACTCTTCTTCCACCTTTTCCGGTTGCCCGGTGTCAATGACTGACTTTAATTCCTGCATTTCCTCTTCAACCTTTTCCCAAACCTGTTGCTTGTCGTTCCATTCAAATCCGACTTGCTTTGCTTTTTCCTGGAGCCTCATCGCTTTTACTGTTGCAGGCAACGAGCGGGGAACGCCACCCAGGATTGACTTCTTGCCTTCCCTGAGCTTCAATTTTTCCCAATTTCTCTTGACATCCTCCTCATCTTTCACTTCAATACGTTTGCCACCATCCCTTGCGTCGCCATAAATATGCGGATGACGTGATATAAGTTTTTCGTTTATGTCTTGAATTACCTCCTCGAGGAGAAATTGTTTCTGTTCACTTCCAATTTTTGCGTAAAACAAAATATGAAGCAAAAGATCACCTAACTCTTCCTTAATTCCTTTCCAGTCCTCGTCGGTAATAGCGTCGGCGAGTTCATAGGTTTCCTCGATAGTTAACTGGCGCAGGCTTTGGATCGTTTGCTTTCTGTCCCACGGACATTTTTCGCGCAGATCGTCCATTATTTGTACGAGCTTCAAGAAAGACTGGACAAGGCTGTCATTCATCTGTCACGGCATTAAAGTTGAAAAATAGAAAAAATGAAAAAGAATATCAAGAGTATTACCAGTATGAAAAAGGCGCTTATGTTCAAAATAAGAAACTTAAAAAAAGTCTTCAACCTCCGCTGTCCATAGAATCTACGCATGGCAAGAAATAAATATACGGGCCACGCTATAACCGTAATAATCGTGAAAACACTCCAAAAACCCCATCCTGTAATTTCACTCATCTTGCTCCATAAGAATACTAAAAGGAGAAGAATAAAACTCAAAATGTAATGATGTATAGAAAAGATACCGTGGTCAGCGTAATAAAACTCTTTTCTTCTAATGTAAAGCAGTTTTAGCATCAATGCAAATAATGGAAGTGATACGAACAATAAATAAGGCAGTTTATGCAAAACCAGTTCAAAAACTTCGTTGGCTGAACTTCCCTTGTCATGTTTAAATCGTTCGTTAAGATCTATCACCTTTTTATTCCATTGCTTTTTTAGCCAACCGTCCCGTTCTCCGGGAAGCAAGGCGCTTTGAAGCGAATCATACTCCTGATTGCTTTTATACTTGCCTCCTAAGGTACCTACAGCAACAGAGTCTTCGTCGTAAGCCAT
>Ga0070688_100001022_pt1 | contig 14020 bp, 10 predicted proteins | sample KBSS13HmetaG_FD_64679 | JGI IMG/M metagenome (GOLD analysis project Ga0070688, IMG submission 64679) | Switchgrass rhizosphere microbial communities from Kellogg Biological Station, Michigan, USA - KBS S1-3H metaG | ecosystem: Host-associated > Plants > Roots > Rhizosphere ...
GCTCGTCGTCCGCCAGCTGACCGGGCATCAGGTCCCTCCGAGGCGATGCGGCTCGCGGCCACATCTCGAACGCTCCGTGACGATGACGTACGAGAATCACTGCGACTTTAGCACCGTGCGCGGCGCGTGGAAACCGTCCACGAGCAACCCTCCCGGTCCGACCGCGCGACAACAACGCTGCGCAGAACGGTCGTTGGCCATCAGGCCTGGTTCACCGCCGCGCCGCGTCGCGGTTGGCGAGGATGTTCTTCCGCAGCGCCAGCGCGGAAGCGTCCCCGGGCTCGAGCCGCAGCAGGTGGTCGACGTGCTCCAGGGCTTCGTCGAAGCGACCGCGTGTCGCGAGCGCGGAGGCGAGCACGATGAGGCCGTTCCGCGAACTGCGATTGAGCGCCAGAGCGCGCCGCGCCTCGGTCTCCGCCTCCGCGTAGCGGAGGAGCTGGAGCAGCGCGAACGCGCGATAACCCGCGTTGTCTCCGTGGAACACGACGTAGGCCGGGTCCCTCGTCAGCGAGTCCGCGATCATGAGCGGTTCGAAGCCAGCGGCCCACTGGTCGGCGACGATGCGCCGGTACGCACGGTCCTGCTCGCGCATGGCCTCGGGCGGCAGCAGCACGATGGGCGTGGGCTCCCCGGGCTGGTACTGGACACCCGCCACCATCGACAGCGTCGAGTCCCGGTTCAGGCGCTTGAAGTTCACCATGGAGAGCGTGCTGTCGCGGTACCACACCTGCACGGCGCGATCGCCACCGAGGGCGTACATGAGCCCGCGCGGCAGGTTCATCTCCACGACGTGGGCGTGGGGCTCGGCGTGCGGGTAGCTGGCGCGAAGCGCGCGGCGCGTGAGCGACATGAATCGCTGGAGCCGCGACAGCCGCGCGAAGTCCATGAATGCGCCGGCATCGGGTGGCTCCTCGGTGATCGCCGACGCTGCCGCGGGCGCGAGGAACAGGAGCACGCCGCGCCCGAGCACGAGCGCGCCCCCGAGCGCCGGGTGCGCGGCCTCGAGCGCCACGGCGGTCGCGATCCCCGCCCCGGTGCTCGCGAACTGCGCGCGGTTCGGCTGCCAGAGCGGAAAGATGGACGCGAGCGCCAGCGCACCGGCGCCGAACCACGCGCTCCCCCACGCGATCCACGCCCGCTGCTCGCGCAGCCGCGCGCGCACGGCTCGCGCCATGGCCACGCGTGCGGCGAACGCCACGACCAGCCCGATCCCCAGCGCGAGGGCGATCGCATCCTCGGGGACGTGCGCGAGCGGCAGGCTCGCGAATGCGCGCAGCGTGCCGCCGAACGCCCAGGCGATCCGCTGGGGGAGCGGTGTGGCGAGCTGCTCGAGCCCGTGCGGCAGGTGGAGCCCCGCGGCGTGCCGCACGCCCAGGTACGCGGCGGCCCAGGCCACGATCAAGGCTCCGAACGCGATCGCCCAGCGCCGGCGCGCCGCGCGCGGCCGCGCATCGGGGAACCACGGCAGCAGCAGCGCGGGGATCACCGCCAGCTCCTTGCAGAACAGCGCCAGCAACGTCGCCGCGAGCGCCGACGGCAGTCGTCTCCGCGCCGTCTCGTGTAACGAGACGGCGCTGAAGAAGTAGAGCCCCACGTCCACGAACTGGCTCGGCCAGCTCACCAGCGTGCGCGTCGACTCGGAGAGCATCGGGAAGCTCGCCGCCACGCACGCTGCGGCGCCACCGAGGTGCGGGCGGAGCGCGCCGTAGACCAAGAGCGACCCGGCGAGCAACAGCAGCACGTGCAGGAGCGCGACCACGAGGGGCTGCGACACGATGAGCGGGCCCAGCGCCGCGTAGTAGACCTGGTGCGCGAGCGGTCGCCAGAACGCGGTCGAGCCGCCGCCGTCCAGGAGCGAGCCCACGCCGGTGAAGAGCGAGCGCCGCAGGAAGTCGAAGTCCTCGGCAACGGCTTCGCCGAGCGGGGCGCCGGCGCAGCGCACGAGCAACGGGACCACGGCGAGCGCGGTGGCGAGCGCCCACGGATCGCGCCAGAGCGCGGGTGCGGGTGCTGCGGCGCGCGCGGGGCTGGCCGGGCCGCCCGTGCGCGGCGCGGGCCGGGCGGCGGGACGCGCGGCGCCCGCGCGTTCGGCGCCGGGCCGGCGCTCGCGCCGACTCACTGCTTGCCGCCGTCCTTCCCGGTCACGTCGCGAAGGATGCCTTCCAGCAGCTCGATCTGGCGCTTCTGCATCTCGACCAGCGCCGACCAGTCGCGCTCGCGCAGCTCGTCGAAGCGCGAGTGCAGGCTCTGGAGCGCCAGCTCCGAGCGCAGGTTCACTTCGTAGTCATTCGTCGCCATCAGCCGGTCCTTCGCCGCCTGCCGGTTCTGGCTCATCATGATGACCGGCGCCTGGAGCGCCGCGACGCACGACAGGCAGAGGTTCAAGAGGATGAACGGGTAGGGATCGAACGGCTTCTTCAGCTGGCCGTTCAGGATCATCCACAGCACCATCATCAGCAGGAACGTGCCGATGAACGTCCAGCTGCCGCCGAACTGGGCGACCTTGTCGGCGACGCGCTGGCCGAACGTCATGCGCTCGGCGAACTCGACGTTCGGGTCGCGGGCGGGTGCGCGCTTCAAGACGCGATCGAGCGTGCTCCGCTCCAGGCTGCCGAGCCTGCGGATCGCGGCCTCGATGTCCACGATCGTGCCGCCCTCGCCGAACGCCTTGCGCGTCTGCCGGGCGACCGGCCGCAGCCGCCGCGCCACCGCGAGCGTGAGCATGGCGCCGAGCAGCGACACGGCGATGTGCCGCCAGATGTCCCGCGGGCCCGCGAAGCCCAGCGCGTCGAATACCCAGCCGCCGACGAGGCTTCCGAGCATCCCGAGGATGATGTTGCCGGTCACGCCGTAGTCACGGCCCTTCATGAGTTTGCCGGCGGCCCAGCCCGAGAGCGTGCCGGCCGCGAGCCAGATCAGGGCTTCCATGTGCGCCTCCCCCGTCCCCAAGACACTCGACCTGCATCCTTCATGAACCGATGCAGGCTAACCCTGCGCGAGCAATACCACCGCGGCCAGCGCCACGACCACGCCGAGCTTCTGCGCCGGGGCGAGCCGCTCGCGCAGCACGATCTGGGCGAGGAGCACGGTCATGGCGGGCGCGAGCGAGACCAGCGTCGCCACCACGCTCAGCGGTGCGCGCTGCGCCGCGAGCAGGTAGAGCACGTTCCCGCTCACGTCGGTGACCGCGGCGCCGAGGACGAGCAGCCGCGCCGCCGGTGGGAGCACGAACGTCCCGCGACTGGCGAGCAGCATCGTGAACAGGCACACGGTCGCGCTGGCGCGGCCGGCGACGAGCGGCCAGCCGCTCGCGCCGAGCTTTACGCGCCCCAGGCAGACGAGGAAGAGCCCGATCAGGACGCCGCTCGCGACCGCGAGCGCCAGCGGCGTGGCGCGGCGCGCCTCGGCGGGGCCGCCGTCGTCCGGCAGCTCGTGCGCGCTGATCAGCGCCACCGCGATGACGCCGAGCCCGATGCCCAGGAGCGGCGGCACGCCGGGACGTTCACCGAGCAGAAGGCCCACCGCCACGGGCACCGCGAGCGCGATCATCGAGATGAGCGGCGCCGCGGTGCTCACGGTGCCGCCCGCGAGCGCGCGGTAGAGGAGCAACACGCCCATGCCGCCCGCGGCCCCGGCGGCCGCGGCCCACGCCAGGTCGACCGCGCGGGTGACGCCCGGCGCGAAACAGGCATAGATGACGAGGAACACGAGCCCCGTGACCTGGAACCACGCCGTCACCGTGACCGCGGGCGCACGGCGCGAGCTCATGCCGCCGAGGAAGTCGGCGACGCCGTAGACCATCGAGGACAGCAAGGCGAGCACGAACGGCATCGCGGGCGGCCTTGTTCGCTCAGCGCGCGGGTGCGCGCCAGCCCTCTCCCGCCCGCTCGGCGCGGCCCTCGCGCTCGAGCTTCTCCAGGTGCGCCAGCAGCGAGCGCTCCGCCCAGCCCCACAGCTCGCGCGGCGTGTCGTCGTAGACGCGCGGCACCAGGTCCTCGAGCGAACGCGGGCCGACGTCGAGTGCTCCCACCACCTTCGTCTCGCGCTCGAGCCGGTGCGCGACCAGGGCGCGGATGCGGCGCACCGCGGCGCCCGACGGCGAGCCGTGCGCGGGGAAGAGCGTCACCGGCTCGAGCGCGGCGCAGCGCTCGAGCGACGCGAGATACGCGCGCATGTCGCCGTCCGGTGGATCGATCACCACGGTCCCGGGCCCACCCGGCAACAGGTCACCGCAGAAGAGCGCGCGGCGCCTCGGCTGCCAGAGCGAGATCGAGTCGCGCGTGTGCCCCGGGGTCTCAAGCACGCGCAGCGTCCAGTCGTTCAGGCCCGGCGCCAGGGGCAGCACGTCGCCATCCTTCACCACCACGTCGAGCTTCATGCGCTCGGCGAGCAGGCGATGGCCCACGACGCGCGCGCCGAAGCGCTCGCGACAGGCGGCGACGCCGCCGGTGTGGTCGGGATGGTGGTGCGTGACCACGATCATGGTCACGCGCCGGCCTTCGCTCGCGAGGTGATCGGTGAGCGCGAACAGCTCGCGCAGGTGATCGGGCTCCCCACTCCCCGGGTCCACGAGCGCCATCTCGCTCTCGCCGATCAGGTAGGCGTTCGTGTAGAGCGCCGGCGGCAGCGGCTTCGTCGGCATGGCGTGGAGGACGACGCCCCATTGCATCTCGATCCGGCGCACCGGCGTCGCGGCGCGTTCCGGGCCCTGGGCGAGGCGCGCGGCGAGGTCCTCCTCCCCCTCGGCGAGCGCGATCAGCGTCCACAGGATGGGTGCGACGAACGTCAGCTCCCCGTGCCGCCAGCGGTCGAGCGCCTCGAGCGGCTTCACCCACTCGCCGCTCGCGAGCTCCCCGGGGATGACGTTCGGGGCCTGGCCCTCGGGCACGCGGCTCACGAAGAACAGCGTGTCGAAGCGCATCGCGGCGAACACCGGCGTCTGCCACCGCCCCGCGAACGTGAGCGACTCGGGATGAAGCTGCCAGCCGTGCTCGCGCACCACGCTCGCCAGGGTCCTGCGCCCGTCGAGCAGCGCCGCCCGCGCCGCGGCGAGCTCGGATGCATCCACCGCGCCATCCACACCCACCAGCACGCCGGTCTCCTCGAGCGCTTCGCGCGTGGCGCACACGCGCGCCGCGCGCTCGAACTCGTCGCTCACACCCGCCACGGGGAACTCGCCGTCGGCCGCGTCCACCTTGCCGCCGGGGAACGCCATGAACCCCGGCTGCGACGGCACCGCGTCGCCGCGTCGCACCCAGAACGTCTCCAGCTCACGCCCGTGCCCGCGCACGAGCACCACGCATGCCGCATCGCGGAACGTCTTCGCCGGGGTCACTTCTGCTTCGGGTGCGCGGCCTTGGCGATCTCGACGTACTTCTTCATGGGCAGGGCGGCGGCGACCTCGGCGATCACGTCCAGCGGCAGGTCGTCGAGCGACTTGAAGCGGATGCACGACTTGCCCATGTCGAGCTTCTTCCCCGCCGCCCTGAAGCCCTTCACCAGCCGCTGCTTGATCGGGCCCTCCGCGTACGCGGCCATGAGGTAGAGCGCCATGTGGTGCTTCTGGTTCGCGAGCGCCGCGTAGCAGAGGGGCTGGCCGTTGTAGGTGTCGGGGTAGACGGCGAGCGGCACGGTCCAGCCGATGAAGCCGTAGTCCATGCCCTCCTTGTAGCCCGCCGGCAGGTTCTTCTTCACCACCGCGCGCACGGTCTTGATGGCGCCGCGACGGTCCTCGGGCAGCGAGGCGATGTATTCGGCGACGGTCTTCGCACGTTTGCCTTGCATGGGGAGGCTCCTCCGGATGAGCGACGGATTCTAGCGGTTTTCGCGCCGGTGTCGCAGGCAGCAACGCGCGTGCGGCATGATAGGATCGTGCGCCCGGGGCGATCGTCGCCCGGGTGCACTCGCAGCGGAGCACCCTTGCCCCTTCCCTTCCGCCCACGCCGCTCGCGAACGCTGCTCGCCATGCTTGTCGCGGTGCTCCTGCCGCCGGGTGCGCGGGCGCAGGCCGTCGACCGCTCCGTGCCCGCCGCACTCGACGATGCCCTGCGTGCCATCGAGGCGCTGTCGCGGACCGGCGTGATCTACGACCGCGTCGTGCCGCTCGCGCACCTGGAGCGGCTCGACGGCGGCGCCGCTTCCCCGGTGATCGACGGCGCGACATGGCGGCAGGCCTACGACGAGCTGCGTCGCTCCGCGCTGGCGCCCGCCGGGCCCGATCTCGCCGGGATCGAGACCTCGGCTCGCGCGTGGCGGCGGACCGGCGTGGTGCCACTGGCGCTGCTCGATCGCGCCTTCGATCGCGTGCGGCCCGGGGCGCTCACCGACGGCACGCTGCGATTCGAGAACGGGCGCTGGGCCGCGACCGGCGGCGCGCCGCTCATCGAGTCGCGCGCCTTCGCCGCAGCGGCGCTCGCGCCGCGAACGTACCGCGGCGGCGACGTCGAGTTCGTGCTCCCGCCGGAGCTCTGCTTCGCGGATGGGGCGGGCGCGCTCACGCTGGATCTCGACGACGGCGCCGGGCCCCACGCCGTGCGCGTCGGCGAGCGCGTGCGCGTGCACTACCGCGCCACCGGGCCGCGCACGCTGGTCGTGACGCTCGCGCGCAGCGATGGTTCACGGGCCACGGCGCGGTTCCGATTCGAAGTCGTCGCGCTCTCGACGCCCAGCCCCGACGACACGCTCCACGTCACCGCCACCGCGCCCTACCAGGGACAGCTCGGCACCGGCGACGCCTACGTCTACCTGGCCGCGGGACACGCCGCGCTCACCAACCCGATCCTCGTGGTCGAGGGCTTCGACCTCGACAACAGCATGAACTGGGACGAGCTCTACGCGTTGCTCGACCAGGAGAACCTGATCGAGACCTTGCGCGCGGATGGCTACGACGCCGTGGTGCTCAACTTCACCGATGCCACGGTCGCGATCCAGCAGAACTCCTTCGTGGTCGCGCAGCTGATCGAGGACGTGCAGGCGCTCATCGCACCCCAGGCGACGATCGCCCTGGTCGGGGCGAGCATGGGTGGGCTCTGCTCGCGCTACGCGCTCGCCTGGCTCGAGGTGCACGGCATCCCCCATCGCGTGCGCACCTGGATCTCGTTCGATGCGCCGCAGCAGGGCGCCAACATCCCGCTCGGCCTCCAGTACTGGATCGGCTTCTTCGCCGGCCAGTCGGCCGACGCGGCCACGTTCCTCTCCGAGCTCCAGCGTCCCGCGGCGCGCCAGATGCTGCTCGCCCACCTGACGAACCCGCCCGGGACCTCGGGCCAGCCGGATCTCTCCCGCGACACGCTGCTCGCGGACCTCGCCTCGCTCGGCAACTGGCCCACGTTCACGCGCCGGGTGGCGATCGCCAACGGCAGCGGCGACGCCATGAGCCAGGGCTTCGCGCCGGCGGCGCAGCTCATCCGCTACGAGTACAGCTCGCTGTTCGTCTCGATCACGGGTGACGTTTGGGCGCTCCCCGACGTGGTGAGCGGCAGGGTCTTCAACGGCAGCACCCGCATCCTGTTCTCGACCACGAGCCAGTCGGTCACGGTGCACGATACGAGGCCGTGGGATGGCGCGCCCGGCGGCTCACGCGCGTCCATGACCCAGCTCGACACCACGGCGGTGCCGTACGGCGACATCGTCGCGCTCTACCCTTCGCACTGCTTCATCCCCACGATGAGCTCGCTTTCGCTGTCGACGGCCGATCCCTTCTTCGACGTGGCGATCACCCCCGATCCGCTCACGCTCACGCCGTTCGATGCCATCTACTGGCCGGCCGCGAACCAGGAACACGTGCTCATCACCCCCGAGAACGCGGTGTGGGTGCGAAGCGAGATCGAGCGCGGGGTGGTCTCGGTGCCGGGGCATGACCCTGCCGCTCCCGGCGAAATCGCGCTCGCGGTACCCGCGCCCAATCCGTCTTCCCGCGCCACGCGTCTCGGCTTCGCCCTGCCGCGCGCGGCGTCCGTGGACCTGCGCGTGTTCAGCGTCGACGGGCGCGAAGTGCGAACGCTGGTGCGCGCAGCGCTTCCAGCAGGGCTGCGATCGGCGACGTGGGATGGCCGCGACGCACGTGGCGCCCGCGCGGGCGCCGGCGTCTATTTCGCGCGCCTCGCGGTCGAGGGCCACGTGCTCTTCCAGCGGCTGGTCCGTCTCGACTGACGGAGCGGGCGCGGAGTCGACGCCAGGCGCCGTCCCGGGTGTCTCAGGCCGACGCTCTGTACGCCTTCTCGAGCGCCTTCCGCACCAGGCCGAGCGCTTCGTCGATCTCCGCCTTGGTGATGTCGAGCACGGGCCGGAAACGGATCGAGCGCCTGCCGCAGCCGAGGATCATGAGGCCCATCTCGTAGGCCTTGTCCATCAGCCGGTCGCGCGTCTCGGTGTCGGGCAGGTCCACGGCGCACATCAGGCCGCGTCCGCGTGCGTTGGAGACCACGTCGGGCCGGTCGGACTGAAGCGCCTCGAGACCGCGGAGCAGGTGTGCGCCCACGGCAGCGGCGTTCTCCACCAGCCGCTCCTCCTCGATGATCTCGAGGTAGCGCTGGCAGCGCACCATGTCGACCAGGTTGCCACCCCACGTGGAGTTGATGCGGCTCGACACCTTGAACACGTTGTCCGGCTCCTCGTCGATACGACCGCCGCCCAAGAAGCCACAGACCTGCATCTTCTTGCCGAACGCGACGAGATCGGGCTGGACGCCGAGCCCCTCGTGCGCCCAGAACCGTCCGGTCAGGCCGACCCCGGTCTGCACCTCGTCGAAGATCAGCAGCGCATCGTGCTCGTGGGCGACGCTCTTCAACGCCTCGAGGAACTCGGTGCGGAAGTGGTGGTCGCCGCCCTCGGCTTGGATGGGCTCGATGCAGATCGCCGCGATGTCGTCTCTCCGCTCGGCGAACGCCTTGCGGATCTCGGCGAGAGCGTCGGCCTCGGCCTTCCTCACCCGGGCCAGCTCGGCCTCGTCCACCGGGAAGCGCAGGTGCGGGTTCGACACGCGCGGCCAGTCGAATTTCGCAAAATACTGGTATTTCCGGGGGTCCGCGGTGTTCGTCATCGACACCGTGTAGCCCGAGCGGCCGTGGAACGCCTCGCGGAAGTGGAGGATCTGGTGGCCCTTTTCGGTCTTCACGCCCTTGCGGAAGTTCTGGCGCACCTTCCAGTCCATCGCCGCCTTCAAGGCGTTCTCGACGCCCAGCGCGCCGCCGGCGATGAAGAACGAGTGCGGCAGCCACGGCCGCATGGCGACGCGGCCGAACACGTCGACGAACTCGGCGAACTCGGTGGTGTAGATGTCGGAGTTCGTGGGGTTCACGAGCGCGGCGCGCGTGAGCCTGTCGAGGAAGTCGGGATCCTCGAGCTTCGGGTGGTTGAACCCGATCGGGAGCGTGGCGAAGAACGAGAACAGGTCCAGGTAGTCGCGGCCGGTGCGCGAGTCGTGCATGCGGCGGCCACGGCTCTTCTCCAAGTCGAGCACCATGTCGTAGCCGTCCGCCAGCATGTGGCGGGCGAGCGCGGCGTGCACCGCGGCGGGTGCGATCCTTGGCGACTTCATGCTTCCTCACCTCCGACTCGGACCGCCCCTGGTCCCGTGGTATCGACGAACGTCGCTTCCTTCACCGTGGACAGCACCATCACCGTGCGCGTCTGGCGCACGCCCTCGTGCCCCGAGAGCTGCTCCAGCAGCAACGTCTGCAACGCCGGCATGTCGGCGACGCGGACTTTCAGCAGCAGCGAGAACTCACCGGTGATGTGATGGCACTCCTGCACCGCATCCAGCTTCTTCACCCGCTCGATGAAGCCCTTCTCGAACCGCGGGTGCTCGAAGAAGACTTCGACGAACGCGCACACCTGGGCACCCACGGCCGCCGGGTCCACCACCGCCGTCCATCGGCGGATGACCCCCGCGGACTCGAGCTTCTTCAACCGCTCGTGGACCGCAGCGGTCGAGAGCCCGACGCGCCGCGCGATCTCCGCCTGGGCGAGCGAGGCGTCCTTCTGCACCAGCCCCAGGATCCGGCGGTCGGTGCCGTCGAGTTCGCGGGAGATGGAGAGTGTGCGGGCCATGACTCAAGAATACTTTCGGCCGATTGGCGATTCAACTGAAGTATTTCTTGGTCAATTGGCTGTTGGCCTGATTTCGTACGGCGAGGTACTGCGAAAGGCGCCGCTGCCCGCCACACCTCACGCATCCAGCTGCGCCGCAACGGCTTAGCATCCAGTCCGTGACGCCAACCCAACGCCCAGCATGAGCGTCGGGCTGGGCTGGCGCTCCTGACGACCACGCGCCGGGAGGGCTGCGTTTTCTGCTCTCAGTCCGCCTTGGCTTCAGCGACGTCGCGAGCAGTCGAGGCGAGTATCGTCCGTCGCTCCGCGGCGTCGAGCACGCGCCCGTTCACGATGACCGTTCGGATCGATTGGGTGCTCCGGATGTCGACGAGGGGATTGCCGTCGATGATGACCAGGTCCGCAAGCTTGCCGGCCTGCACCGTCCCCACCGAATCGGACACACCGAGAAAGGTCGCCGCGCCGCTCGTTGCCGCCCTCAGCACGTCCGCCGGGGGTATCCCTGCCTCGACCAGGAGCGCGAGCTCGTCATGCAAGCTGAATCCGGGGTAGATGTACGACGCTCCGAGATCGGTCCCGGTGAGTATGGGTACGCCGGCATTGTGCATCGCATAGACGAGCCCCATGAAGCGTCGCAGGTACTCGCGCCGGCCCCCCGTTGCGGCAATGGTTTCAGCGGTGTCTGCCGGGAAGAAGCGATTCCAGTACGCCCGCAACTCGGGCGAGACGTACTTGAGGCGCGCGTCATTCGTCACGCGTGCGTCACCGATGTGCGCGAAGACGTTGTACTCGACCAGCGTGGGATCGATCGACGTACCGCTGCGCTTGAACAATGCGAAGAGGCTATCCGCAGCGCTACCGCTCAGCAGGGCGAAGTCTTCCCGCGACGTGTGTCGTTGGCTGGTGCTGTCGGCGAAGTGGACGCCCTCGAGCAGACTCTCCGTGTGCTCGATGCTGGCCTGGCCCGCCAAGGCTGCCTCGCTGGGGCTGATTCCTCGCGGAAGATGGCCGGCGACCCGGAGATTCTGTGTCTTCGCCTCGGCAAGAACGGCGAAATAGGCTTCGCGAGGCACGCGACTGTGAACCTTGAGGAAGTCCACGCCGAGCCGCTTGAGTGAGTCCACGGCGTTGCGGCCGTCATCGGCGGACTTCAGCGTGACGCGATAGAGCGCGTTCTTCTTCGGCCCATCGAGAAACGGGCCCGCGCGATAGATGCGTGGTCCGAGCAGCGTTCCCTTCGCAATCTCGGCCCGGTAGCCGTCAATGACGGCGAGGTCGCCGCCCATGTCGCGGACCCCGGTCACCCCATTGACGGGGAAAAGGGGTACTGACATCCGACCGGCAATGGTGAAGTGGACGTGCATGTCCCACAGCCCGGGGATCAGGTATCGGCCCGAGCCATCGATGACTCGGGCGTCAGCGGGCACAGGCGTGGCCGCGCTCGGTCCGACGGCCGTGATATGGGCGCCACGCACGAGGACCGTCATGTCTCGTTGCAACGGCGCACCCGTGCCGTCCGCTACCGAGATGTGAGTGATCGCCAGGCTGGCTGGCGATGCGCGGGGAGCCAGCACGCATTCGAGAATCAACGCTGCAACGAACCCCAATCTGCCTTTGAGCATTCCAACTCCACTTCCCGATTGACGCCTCATGCCGCCACCCGGGTGTCGAGGACCTGCATCGCATCGAAGCTCTTCCAGCCAGCGCGCGGAATCGGCGTCGAGCGTGGTCGACATGCCGTCGAGCATACAGCGCGGCAGAGCGAAGGGTTTCATCGTGCTCATCGGTTTGCCCGAGGTCTTCCTTTCTGCGCTCTGCTACTGTCCGCCGCCATGATCTTCGCGCTCGACCTGGAGGGCGTGCTGGCGCCCGAGATCTGGCCCGTCCTCGGGGCCCACTTCGGCGTGCCCGAGTTCTCGCTCACCACGCGCGACACGGCCGATTTCGACGACCTGATGCGCCGCCGCGTCGCCGGCGCGGCGAGGGTCGGGCTCACGCTCGCCCAGCTCCAGCTCATCGCGCACGCCGTCGAGCCGTACCTGGGCGCGCGGGAGTTCCTCGCCAGGCTGCGCACGATGGGGAACGTGATCATCATCTCGGACACGTTCCACGAGTTCTCGGAGCCGCTCGCCGCCAAGCTCGGCCACGCGTCGCTGTTCGCGAACCGGTTCGAGCTGGACCCGGCCGGCCACATCAACGGTTTCAAGCTCCGGATCCGTGGCCAGAAGGAGCGCATCGTCTCGGGCTTCAAGAGCGCCGGCTACAATGTGGCGGCCGTGGGCGATTCGTTGAACGACCTGTCGCTCTTGAAGAGCTGCGACTACCCGGTGCTCTACCGCCCGGTCGAGGCGCTGGCGCGCGAGTTCCCGGGCGTCAAGTCGGTGCACAATCTCGACGACGCGCTCGCGTTGCTCGAGGACGCGCGGCGCCGCGTGGACGAGAACGGCTCGCTCTGACGCGCCGCGCGCTTCAGCGGAGCACGGCGACCCGGACGAGCGAGCGGGCTCCGTCCTGGAGCGCGCTCACGAGATAGACACCGGGCTCGAGCCCGGCGAACCGCACGCCGAATGCTCGTGCGGGGCCGGATAACGACCGCTCCGCCCGCAGCCGGCCCGAGACATCGAACACCTGCACGCGCACCTCGCCGGGGCCCGCGGCGTCGATCCGCACGTCGACCGCCCCGCGGCCGGGATTCGTGCGCGGCGCCAGCGCGAGTCTCGCCGTGACCGGCGCGGGCACGCCGAGCACGCCCTTCGTCGCGTCGAGCGCGGCCGCGTAGACCACGGCCGTGCCCGTGCGCGGGTCGCTCCAGGCCGCGATGGCGCGCCCGTTCGAGACCGCTCCGAGTGCCGGACCCGACTGCGCGGTCGGGTGGGTGCACACGGCGACGCCGTTCGCCGCCCAGCCCGCGGTCGGGTTCCCCGACGTATCGAGATGCTGGGCGTAGAGGTCCGTCTCGCCATCGCGAGCGTCCAGCCACACGGCGAACAGGCCGCCGCTTCCGTCGCGCACGATCTGCACCTCGCTCTGGATGCCGGTCGCGGCGCACATCGCGCGCCCGCCCGTAGCGAACCCCGTCGCCGGCGTGCCGCCGGCGAGCATGTGCGTGAAGAAGATGTTGGGGCCGCTCAGCGTGTCGCGCTCGTCCACCCACGCGATCCACGCGCCGCCGGCGTCATCGCTCGCCATGGCAGGCGCGTACTGCGCGCGGGTCGCGGCGACGATCGCCTTCCCGCCCGCGGTCCAGCCCGTGGCCACGTCACCGCTCGCGAGCAGCCGGGTCGCATAGATGTCCGCGTCCGTCGCGGTGGTGCGCAGGTCTTTCCACGCGATGATCGCGCCGTCGGCGCCATCGCTCACCGCGACGGGGTCCATCTGGTCGCGCACCGCACCGGACAGCATGCGGTGCGCGGGCACCCAGAGCGGGTGCCCGGTGCCGTCCACGCGCACCGCGACGATGTCGGTCCCGGTGAGCGTGTTGTTGATCTGGGGCAGCAGGATCGCCGCGATGGCGCCGTCCGTGCCGCTCGGCGCCGCGGCCATGCGATCGCCTCCGACCGTCGCGTAGGTGCCGTTCCCGAGCGCGAGCGGCGTGACCACCTCGCTGCCGGTGCCCGACGGCGTCACCACCGTGGCCATGCAGTTCACGCTCCCGAGCGCCTTGCTGAGGATCAGCGCGCCGCCGTCGCTCCGCGGCAGCACGGTGAACGTGATGTAGGGCTGCCCCGGCTGGTATCCGGGATAGGCGAGGTTCGCACCGTGCGCGCCGACCTCGCGGACGATGTCCGCGGGCGTGGACAAGGCGAAGTCGGCGAACGCGAGCACCGTGCCCGCCGGCGCACGCAACACACGGGAAGGGCCGGGCGGGTTCGACTGGGCCAGCGAGCCCGCCGGGACCATCGGGAGCGCGTCCCAGTCCGGATCGCGCCCGGCCGACGCGAGGACATGCGCCACGGCGATCTCGGCCGGG
>Ga0070688_100001024_pt1 | contig 14017 bp, 14 predicted proteins | sample KBSS13HmetaG_FD_64679 | JGI IMG/M metagenome (GOLD analysis project Ga0070688, IMG submission 64679) | Switchgrass rhizosphere microbial communities from Kellogg Biological Station, Michigan, USA - KBS S1-3H metaG | ecosystem: Host-associated > Plants > Roots > Rhizosphere ...
ACCTCGGTCAGCCCGGCGGCGTGGGCCGCCAGCACCTTCTGCTTGAGGCCGCCGATCGGCAGCACCCGGCCCTGCAGGGTGACCTCGCCGGTCATCCCGACCGTGTGCTTGACCGGCCGCCCGCTCAGCAGGGAGACCAGCGCCGTGGTCATCGCCGTGCCGGCGCTGGGGCCGTCCTTGGGGATCGCCCCGGCGGGGACGTGGAGGTGGAACTCGCGGGAAAACGCCTCCGGCGGAATGTCGAGCTCCTCACGGTGCGCCCGCACGTAGCTGAGCGCGATCCGCGCCGACTCCTTCATCACGTCGCCGAGCTGGCCGGTCAGCACCAGCCCCTTGTCGCCGTCCATCGCGGTCGCCTCGATGAAGAGGATGTCACCGCCGGCTCCGGTCACGGCGAGGCCGGTGGAGACTCCCGGGATCGCGGTCCGCTCGACCGACTCCTGGAAGAACTTCTGCCGCCCGAGCGCCTCGCGCAGCGCCTCCGTGTCGAGGACGACGGTGCCCTCGGCCTCGCCGGCCGCGATCTTCGTCGCCGCCGAGCGGATCAGCGTGCCGATCTCCCGCTCCAGCCGGCGTACGCCCGCCTCGCGGGTGTACTCGGAGACCACCGCGCGCAAAACCTCGTCGGAGACCTCGACCTCCTCGGGCTTCAGCCCGTTGCGCTTCAGCTGTCGGGGCAGCAGGTAGCCGCGGGCGATCGCCAGCTTCTCTTCGGTCGTGTAGCCGTCGAAGGAGATCGTCTCCATCCGGTCCAGCAGCGGCGCCGGGATCGTGTCGACCAGGTTGGCGGTGGCGATGAAGACCACCTGCGAGAGGTCGACCTCGACGTCGAGGTAGTGGTCGCGGAAGGTGTCGTTCTGGGCCGGGTCGAGGACCTCGAGCAGGGCCGCGCTCGGGTCGCCGCGCCAGTCGGCGCCGACCTTGTCGACCTCGTCGAGGAGGATCACCGGGTTCATCGTCCCGGCGTCGCGCAGGGCGCGGATGATCCGCCCGGGGAGGGCGCCGATGTAGGTGCGGCGGTGGCCGCGGATCTCGGCCTCGTCGCGGATGCCGCCGAGGCTGATGCGGACGAACTCGCGCCCCAGGGCACGGGCGATCGACTCGCCGATCGAGGTCTTGCCGGTCCCCGGGGGGCCGACCAGGGTGAGGATCGCGCCGTTGGCGCGGCTGTCGTCCTCGATCTGGCGCTCCTCGCGCAGCTTGCGCACGGCGATGAACTCGGTGATCCGTTTCTTCACGTCCTCGAGGCCGGCGTGGTCGGCGTCGAGCACCTCGCGGGTGTGGGCCGGGTCGAGCCGCTCCTCGGAGCGCTTCGCCCACGGCACCGCGATCAGCCAGTCGAGGTAGCTGCGGATCATGCTGCTCTCCGGCGACTGCTCGCCCTGGCGCTCGAGCCGCCGCAGCTCCTTCTCGGCCTGCTCGGCGGCCGCCTCCGGCATCTCCGCCTCGGCGATCTTGCGCTCATACTCGGCGATCAGGTCGGCCTCGTCCTCGCCCAGCTCCTTGCGGATCGAGTCCATCTGTTTGCGCAGGAAGTACTCGCGCTGCTGCTTCTGGGCGCCGGACTCGACGTCGTCGCGGATTTTGCTCCGCACCTGCAGCTCGGTCAGCCGCTCGCGCTGCAGCTCGACCGCCAGCTCGAGGCGGGCGGTGACGTCGATCGTCTCCAGCAGCCGCAGCTTGCCCTCGTTGGGGATGTCGGGGGAGAGGCCGGAGGTGTCGGCCAGCGCGCCCGGCTCGTCGATCGAGCGCAGGAAGGCGGCGATGCGGCCGTCGTCGCCGCGGTGCTCGAGGATCTCCTCGACCACGGCGCGGTATTCGGTCGTCAGCTCGCGCGTGTGCTCATCATCAGGGTGGCCGTCGCGCATCTCCTGCACCTCGACCCGCAGCGTCTCGCCCTCGCCGGCCTGGGCGCCGCCGGCGATCAGCCCGCGGTGCAGGCCGACGACGGTGGCGACGGGGCGGCCGCGGCGCGAGAGCCCGGTCTCGATCACCTCGGCGACGACGCCGACGCGGCCGAACTCGCCGTCGCGGCGCGGCATCAGGAAGACGCGCTCCTCCCCGCCGACGTCGATCGGCAGGGTCGCAGTCACGGTCGGGAAGACGATTGCCTCGTCGAGGGGGATCAGCCGATAAGTCATAACAAGTCCACTTTCTGTAGTTAGTCCTCTAAGAGAATAGCGCCATTAGTTTCCGCGTCAAGTGCCTCCCGGGGGTGTCTGACTTTTTCCGTCACATATGACGGTCGAGCTCAGACACGTCGCCGGGGGGCGCTACGGTGGAGGCGTGGGCAAGGTCAAGTGCCAGATCGCGGTCTCGGCCGACGGCTTCCTCGCCGGGCCGAACCAGAGCGAGGAGCACGGGCTCGGCGAAGGCGGCGAGGCGCTGCACGAGTGGGCCTTCAAGACCCGGTTCTTCCAGGAAATCCACGGCCGCGAGGGCGGCGAGGGTGGCGTCAGCGACGACGTCGTCCGCGAGGCCTCGGCCAACAGCGAGGCGATCGTCATGGGTCGCAACATGTTCGGCCCCGTGCGCGGGCCCTGGACCGAGCCGATGTGGGAGGGCTGGTGGGGCGAGGAGCCGCCGTTCGGCGTCCCGGTCTTCGTCCTCACCCATTACGAGCGCGAGCCGCTGACCCTCGGCAAGACCACCTTCCACTTCGTCACCGACGGCATCGAGAGCGCCGTCGCCCAGGCCCGCGAGGCGGCCGGCAACGGCCACGTCTCGGTCGGCGGTGGGGGCGAGACGATCCAGGAGACGATCCGCGCCGGCCTCCTCGACGAGATCCTCGTCAACCAGGTGCCGGTGATCCTCGGCGGCGGCACCCGTCTCTTCGACGGCATCCCGCCGAGCGTGAAGCTCGAGCAGACGAGGGTGGTCGACGCCCCCGGCGTCGCCCACCTCTTCTACTCGCTGAGCTACTAGCCCCGGCTAGGAGCCGAGGATCTTCGCCTTCTGGGCGGCGAACTCCTCCTCGGTGAGGATGCCCTGGGCTTTCAGCTCCCCCAGCTCCTTCAGCTGGTCGATCGTCGAGCTCCCACCAGCGGCAGGCGCGGCCTGCGGCGGCGGGGCCTGCTGGGCGTACTGCTGCTGTTCCTGCGCGGCCCAGCGCTCGCCCTGGCGTTTGGAGACGCGGTTGCTGACCGAGGTGGCGGTCCCGGCGATCACCGCGGTGCGGGCGACGCCTCGAAGTAGTCCTGGCATGAAGTGCTCCTCTCTAGGCCTCGGCCGCGTCGAGCGCGGCGAGGACGTCTTCGGCGGGGATGCGGCCGCTGGCGACGAGCTGGCCGCCGGAGCGGCGGACGGCGGCGGCGAAGGGTCCGGCCCAGCTGTTCTCGTAGACGAGCAGGGCGGCGGAGGTGCCGGGCTCGAGGGCTGCGGCGGCCTCGTTTACGTCGTCGTCGGAGAGCAGCCCCGAGGAGGCGCCCTCGAAGACCGAGAGCTCCGCCGCGCCGTCGCCGAGATCCGACAGCTCGAGGCCGGCGACCGAGCCGTCCTCGTCCTTGGCGATGAAGGTGAGGTCGAGGATCCGGATCAGGCCGCGCTCGACGAGGTCGACCAGATACGGCGCCGCCTCTCCGTTCGGCTGCCGCCCCGGCCACTCGACCAGCAGGTAATCGATCGGGCCCATCTCGACGGTCTCGTCCATCGACCCTCTCCTCTCATAGAAAAAGATTCCGATTTGCTCGGTCAACATAGCGCGGTGCTAGACGTCGATCTCGGCGGCCTCACCGAGCGGCAGCCAGCGGACCCGCTCGCGCAGCTCGGCCGGCGCCTTCGCGAACTCGGCGTCGACCCCCTCGCGACCCTGGCGGAAGTGCCGCCAGCCCTCGTAGTGGATCGGGACGATCGTCCGCGGCCGCAGCGATTCGCAGAGCTCGACCGCCTCGGCGGCGGTCATCGTGTAGCGGAGGGGGCCGGTAACCGGGAAGCGGACGCCGCCAAGGTGGACCAGCGCGGTGCCGACCTCGAGGCGGTCGGCAACCTCGCGGACGCCGTCGTAGAGGACCGTGTCGCCGGAGATCCAGAGTGCCCCGTGCTCCTGGCCCTCCCAGCGCAGGGCGAAGCCGACGACGTCGCCGACCAGCGGCCGGCTCAGCGGCGGCCCGTGCCGGCATGGGGTCGCGGTGATCTCGATCGTCGGCTTGCCCGCGGCGGTCAGCTCGGTCTCGGCCCAAGGCGCGAGGCCGCGGGCGTTGCCGCCGAGCCGCCGCGCCCCCGCTTCGGTCGTCAGCACCGTGCCCGCCCGCGGTAGCAGCTCGCGCCCGGCCGCGTCGAGGTTGTCGTCGTGGTGGTCGTGGCTGAGAAGGACGGCGTCGATCGGCCCCAGCTCCTCGGCCGCGACCGCCGGCTCGGTCAGCTTCTCGGAGCCGGTCCCCCAGCCGAAGCGGTACCTGCCGCCGGCCGGGTCGAAGGTGGGGTCGGTGAGCAGACGCCAGCCGCCGACCTCGATCAGCACCGTGGGACCGCCGACGTGGGTGATCCGTACATCCACGTGCCTCACCCTATGCCCAGGCCGGTTAGGCTCGCCCGGACCCCGATGAGCAAGGAGCGCAGCGCAAGATGAACCAGCCGCCGAACCCCGAGGACGCCGTGAAGATGTACGGCGGCCGCTTCCTCACCGAAGACGCGCCCGCGAACGAGTTCCCCGCCGACGGGATGTCCGCGCTCGACGCGATGCGGCTGGTCGACGAGGAACTGGTCCTGGAGGGGGACCCGTGGCGCAACCTCGCCACCTTCGTCACCACCTGGATGGAGCCGGAGGCGCAGCGGATCGTCAGCGAGAACCTCCACCGCAACTTCATCGACCACGCCGAGTATCCGATCTCGGCCGAGATCGAGCAGCGCTGCATCCGCATGCTCGCCGACCTCTACCACGCCCCGGGGGAGACGACCGGTTGCCGCACCCAGGGCTCCTCGGAGGCGATCATGCTCGGGGCGCTGTCGCTGAAGTGGAAGTGGAAGCAGCGCCAGGAAGCCGCCGGCAAGCCCGTCGACAAGCCGAACCTCGTCTTCGGCGGCGACGTCCACGTCGTCTGGGAAAAGTTCTGCCGCTACTTCGACGTCGAACCGCGGATCGTCCGCCTGCGCGAGGACAAGTACGTGATCGGGCCCGAGGACGTCGAGCCCCACGTCGACGAGAACACGATCGGCGTCGCCGCCGTCCTCGGCACCACCTTCACCGGCCACGCCGACGACATCCCGGGGATCAACGACCTGCTGCTGCGGATCAAGGAGGAGCGGGGGATCGACGTGCCGCTGCACGTCGACGCGGCCAGCGGCGGCTTCGTCTGGCCCTTTCTCTACCCACACTCCGAGTGGGACTTCCGGCTCGAGCAGGTGCGCTCGATCAACGTCTCCGGCCACAAGTTCGGGCTCGTCTACCCGGGGATCGGCTGGCTCGTCTTCCGCGAGAAAGCCGACCTCGCCGAGGACCTCGTCTTCTACGAGAACTACCTCGGCAAGACCGACGCCACCTTCACCCTCAACTTCTCCACCGGCGCCTCGATGGTCCTCGCCCAGTACTACAACTTCGTCCGCCTCGGCCACGAGGGCTACACGGTGGTGATGAAGGCGATGGAGCAGAACGCGAAGGCGCTCGCCGAACGGCTCGAGGCCAACGGCAACTTCGAGCTGATCGGGGCCGACAAGGAGCAGCTGCCGCTGGTCGCCTTCAAGCTCGCCGGCGAGCACGACTACGACGAGTTCGACGTCTCCTGGCAGCTCTCGGCCGAGCGCGGCTGGATGCTCCCCGCCTACACGATGCCGCCCGACGCCCAGGAGGTGAAGGTGATGCGGGCGCTGGTCAAGGAGACGCTGGGTCGCCAGCAGGTCGACCGCCTCGCCGACGACATCGAGCAGGCCTGCAAGGTGCTGGACGAGAAGGGCGGCGCCCACCCGCACGAGCGCAGACGGATGCAGCGCAGTCCCGGCTACTGAGGCGGGCCCGGCCGTCCCGGCCACCAGGCGCGCTCGCCGAGGCGGTAGGTGATCGCCGGGATCAGCAGGGCGCGGACGAGGAAGGTGTCGAGGAGGACGCCGAGGGCGACGGTGGCGCCGATCTGGACCAGCTCCTCGAGCGGCAGCAGGGTGAGGGTGGCGAAGGTGCCGGCGAGGATCAGGCCGGCGCCGGTGATCACTCCGCCGGTGCTGGTCAGGGCGGCGAGGATGCCCTCGCGGGTGCCGCGCCGCGCCGTCTCCTCACGGGCCCGCGTCATCAGGAAGATGTTGTAGTCGACCCCGAGGGCGACGAGGAAGATGAACGCCATCAACTCGAGGTTGAAGGCGAGCCCTTCCATCCCGAAGACCTCGGTGAAGGCGAAGGTGGCAAGGCCGAGGGTGGCGGCGAAGGAGGCAAGGACGGTCGCGATCAGGTAGGCGGGCGCGACCAGGGCCCGCAGTACCGCGATCAGGATCAGGCCGATCACCAGCAGGACCAGCGGCACGATCAGCTTCGTGTCGCGGGCGTTGGTTTCCTCGACGTCGAGGTTCTCGACCGGGATGCCGCCGAGCAACCCGCCGGGGGCGACGGCGTGCAGCTTTTCGCGGATCTCTTCCACCGCCGTTTCGGCCGCATCGCCGTAGGGGTCTTCGCGGAGGACGAGGACGACGACCGCGTCGGCGGCCTCGTCGAGAACCGGGACCGGCAGGGCCAGCTGGACGCTGTGCAGCCGCTTCAGCGCCGCCACCGCGACCGGCGCCTCTCGCGCCTTCATCACCGCGGTCAGCGGCGAGCCGAGGCCGGCGGGGAAGTGCCGTTCCAGCGCTTCGGTGCCGCGGCTGGAGTTGGTCGGCTTCGTCACCCCCTGCCCGAAGCCGAGCGATTCGTGGTTGGTCAGGTTGCCGAGGGAGAGGACGGCAAGCAGCGCCAGGACGCCGACGATGATGACCCGGGAGCGTCGCCGAACCAGCCCTGCAACACCGTCCCACACATTCGCCTGTTCCTTTTCGTTGTCAGGGACCGAAAAGGAACGGGGGAAGGAAGCGCGCTGGGTTGGTGACCAGAAAGCTCGGTCGCCGAGGATCGAGAGCAGGGCGGGGAGGAGGGTGAAGGCGGCGAGCAGCATCACCGCGATCCCGATCGCCAGCACCGGCCCGAGCCAGTGGGTGGACTCGAGGTTCGCGACCAGCAGGACCAACATCGCGGCGATCACGGTGCCGCCGCTGGCGAAGATCGCAGGTCGGGTCTCTCTCACAGCGACTTCGAGGGGGGTCCGGGGGGTCCCCGGAGGAACCTCCCCATCTTTGTGACGGAGGGGACCCCCCGGACCCCCCACAGCGCCCAGCTCTTCGCGGTATCTGTGAACCAGCAGGAGGGAGTAATCCGTTCCCGCGCCGAAGATGAGCACTAAGAGGAGCATCGTTCCCTCGGCGTTGACGGTGATCCAGCCGGCCTCGATCAGCAGATAGGCGATCCCGATCGCGACCAGGTAGGCGAGGCCGACAACGAGCAGCGGCAGCAGCGCCAGGAGCGGGGCCCGGTAGACGATCAGCAGCAGCAGGAGGACGAGGCCGAGGGTGGCGACAAGCAGGGTGCGGCCGGCGTCTTCGGCGACGGCCTCGAGGTCGGCGGCGATCCCGCCCGGCCCGGTGACGTAGGCGCGCAGCCCCGGTCGTTCGTGCCCGCGCAGGTAGCGGCGGATCTGCTCGACCCCCTTGACGACCGCACCCCGGTCCTCGGCGTCGATCGCCAGCACAAGCAGCGCCGCTTCGCCGTCGCGGGAGACCGGGCCGATCCCGTTGGCGAGCCGGGCCACCTTGGTCAGCTCGTTGCGGTATTCGCCGGAGAAGGGATCGACGATCGGCGTCGCCCCGGTGAGGCCGAGCTGGCCGAGGCGGTCGCCGTCGCGGCCGATCGCCTGCAGGTCGGCCTTGGTAAGGCCGCCGGGACGTTCGAAGACGATCACCACCGGCACCTCTTCGCTCCCCGAGGTGGCCGAGACCGCGGCGAGCGCCCGCGTCGATTCCGAGTCGGCGGGGAGGAAGCTGCTCTGCCCGGCGGCGGTGACGTCGTCGATGTGGGCGTGGGCGACAAGGCCGGCGCCGCCGATCAGGAGCCAGATCGCGACCGTCAGCCATCGCCCTCGTGATCCGGTGGCCAAGGCGCCAGCCTATTAGGACCCCGTCTCAGAGACGGGGTCCCGCGGCGAATGACTGATTCGAACTGCGCCGGACGGGTAAACAGCACTCACATGGGATTGAAGCCGCTGTTCCTCGCTGCCCTGGTCGCCCTCTCCCTCGGCCTTGCCGCTTGCGGGGACAGCGGCTCCGATTCCACCTCTGAAGCGGAAACCACCCCGCCCGCGAGCGAAGAATCCAGCTCCGGCGAGGAATCCGAATCCGGCGAAGAAACCGAAAGCGAACCCGCCCCCAGCGGCGAGGCGCAGAAGTCGGAAAAAGTGGAAATCGTCGAATTCACCTATCAGCCCGATCCGGTCGTCGTCCAGGCCGGCGGCAAGGTGTCCTGGCAGAACGAGGACACCGCGCCGCACACCGCCACCGCCGACGACGGCAGCTTCGACACCGGCACGATCGAGAAAGGCAAGCTCGGCTCGGCCACCTTCAAGGAACCAGGCACCTTCACCTACTTCTGCGAGATCCACCCGACGATGCACGGCACCGTCGAAGTGGTCGAATAGCCGGAGCGCGAGCCGATGCCGTTCTGGTTGGCGCGAAAAGCCGCACCCCACATCTGGAAGCGGGTGCCGTGGGCGAAAGTCTGGGTGGTCACCCTCTGGCTGCTGAAGAGAGGGCGGGATCGGATCGAGCAGAACCTGACCGCGCGCGAGCAGACCGAGTTCTGGAACCTGCTGAAGAAGTCGAAGGGCCGGCCCGACAACCTCAGCAAACGGGACAAAACCCGGGTGAAGCACCTCGTCGGCAAGGCGATCCGCGGCTGAGTCCATAAAGTCCCCCTGTGCCTGAGGGGGAGCGAGACGACCTGCACGAGCTGCTGGCGCGGCGCGCGCTGACCGAGGATGCGGCGCGGCCCGACGCGGTCTCCAAACGACACGATGCCGGCGGCCGCACCGCCCGCGAGAACATCGAGGACCTGGTCGACGCCGACTCCTTCGTCGAGTACGGGCGCTACGCGATCGCCGCCCAGCGCGGCCGCCGCGAGCTCGCCGACCTGATCGCCCGCACTCCCGCCGACGGCCTTCTCGCCGGCACCGCCCGCGTCAACGGTGACCTCTTCGAGCCCGAGCGCGCCGCCTGCGCCGTCCTCTCCTACGACTACACCGTCCTCGCCGGCACCCAGGGGGCCCTCGGCCACCGCAAGAAGGACCGCCTCTTCGAGCTGATCGAGCGGATGCGGCTGCCCGTCGTCTTCTACGCCGAGGGCGGCGGCGGGCGGCCCGGCGATACCGACTACCCCGTCGTCTCCGCGCTTGACACCCGCGCCTTCGCGCTCTGGGCGAAGCTCTCCGGGCTGGTGCCGCGGATCTCGATCGTTCACGGACGCTGCTTCGCCGGCAACGCGGTGATCGCCGGCTGCTCGGACCTGATCGTCGCCACCGAGGGGAGTTCGCTGGGGATGGGCGGGCCGGCGATGATCGCCGGCGGCGGCCTCGGCGACGTCCACCCGGACGAGGTCGGGCCGCTCGAGGTGCAGACCGCCAACGGGGTCGTCGACGTCGCCGTCGCCGGCGAGGCCGAGGCGACCGCGGTGACCAAGCAGCTGCTCGCCTACTTCCAGGGACGCACGGCGCCCGGCCCCGAACCCGACCAGGCGCGCCTGCGCGAGCTCGTCCCCGAGCGCAAGCGCCGTGCCTACGACCCGCGGCCGATCGTCGAGACCCTCGCCGACGAGGGCTCGGTCACCTTCCTGCGCGAGCGCTTCGCGCCGGAGATGGTGACGGCGCTGGCGCGGATCGAGGGGCGGCCGCTGGGGCTGATCGCCAACGACACCCGCCACATGGCCGGCGCCGTCACCAGCGAGGCGGCCGACAAGGCGGCGCGGCTGCTGCAGCTCTGCGACGCCTTCGGCCTCCCGGTCGTCTCCCTCGTCGACACGCCCGGCTACATGGTCGGGCCCGAGGCCGAGGCGACCGCCCTCGTCCGCCGCGCCTCGCGCCTCCTCGTCGCCGGCGCCGCCCTGCGGGTGCCGCTGATCGCCGTCGTGCTGCGGCGCGGCTACGGCCTCGGCGCCCAGGCGATGGTCGGCGGCAGCCTCCACGAGCCGCTGCTGACGGTCGCCTGGCCGAGCGCCCACCTCGGCCCGATGGGGCTGGAGGGAGCGGTGCGGCTGGCCCTCCGCAAGGAGCTGGAGGCGATCGCCGACGAGGGCGAGCGCGAGCAGCGCGTCCGCGACCTCACCGCCCAGGCCGAAGACAACGCAAAGGCGCTGAACGCGGCGGCCCTCTTCGAGCTCGACGACGTCATCGACCCGGCCGAGACCCGCAGCCTGATCGCGTCGACGCTCACCGCCGCCGGCGACTCCCGCCCCCCGGGAGCCCACCGTTTCGTCGACACCTGGTGAGTCCGAAGGGGACGGCGGCTACCAGAGCGCGTCGTGCTCCTCCATCACGCCGAGACCCTCGGCGAGCTCTACCTCGCCAAGGGCGCCGCGGAAGCTGCCGAAGCGGTGGCGGTACCGGGAGCGGATCAGGAGGTAGTTGTCGTTGTGGGTGTGTTCGGACTCTGCCGCGAAGCGGAGGGCCTCGCCGCCCAGCTCGATCTCGTCGGGGACGTCGAAGGAGACCGGCGGCGGCTCGGCCGGCTCGCCGTCTATCCAGATCGCCCGCTCGCTGCCCCTCGCCGGGTCGTTGATCCCGGTGACCAGGTTCCAGGCGACGGGGCGACCGTCGGCCCCAGTGCCGACCCCGGCCGACCAGTTCCAGCTGGTGTGGCGCTGGTGGTGGCCGGCGGACTCGTCGTCGACCCCGCGCCCGGCGACCTCCCAGCGCCGGCCCGGGACCTCGACCGTCCCCTCGATCGCCATCCCCACCCGCTTTCGCGTCCAGGCCGAGGCGCGGCCGCTGGGGCAGGTGACCTCGATCGGCTCGGTCTCGCCGAGCCGCAGGGAGGCGCGCAAACTGGGCCCGTCGATCTCCAGCCGCGGTCCCTCCATCGTCACCTCCCGGCTGCCGGGAAGGAGCGCGGTGTGGTTCCACTGCTGCCCGGTGCGGCGGTCGAGCAGGACCCAGAACGACTGCGTCAGCGGCCCGACCTGCGCCCGTGCCGCGCACAGCATCAGCTCCTCGGCGAAGAGGCCCACGTAGCGCCAGCGCTTGCGCAGCTGTCGCTGCTCGAAGGGCGGGAGGGAGGCTGGATCCACCGGGCGACGGTACCCGCTCAATAGGCTCGGCACATGGACCAGGTAATCCAGATCGTCGGCGCGCTGCTGATCCTCGCGGCCTTCGCGGCGGTCCAGTTCGACCGTATGCGCCCGGACTCGCGCCTCTACCTGACGCTCAACCTCCTCGGCTCGGCGATCCTCGCCGTCCTTGCGGTCGCGGCGGAGCAGTGGGGCTTCGTCCTCCTCGAGGGAGTCTGGGCGCTTGTCAGCGCCTGGAGCCTCGGCAGGGCGCTTTTCGAAACCACTGGTTAGGAAAAGCGCCTACTCCGCGTTCGCTTCCAGTCGCGCGGCGAGTTTTTTCATCCCGCGCGCCCGCGCCGCCTCGGCGGCGCCGTGCCAATCGGTGGGCCGATCCTTCGGGTGTTTGACCCCCGCGTCGCGCAGGGTGGCGATGTCCTTGAACTTGAGCAGGTCCTCGCGTCCCTCGATCAGGGCGCCGCGCAGGGCCGGGCGCCGCTCGCGGATCGCGCTGTCGAGGATCGCCTCCAGCGAGCCATGGGCCTGCAGCAGTTCGGCCGCGGTCTTCGGGCCGACGCCCTTTGCTCCCGGCAGTCCGTCGGAGGGGTCGCCGCGCAGGGCGATGAAGTCCGGCACCAGCTCGGGGTCGATGCCGTAGCGCTCGCGCACCTCCGCCGGCCCAACCTCTTCGGCGCCGCTGCCTTTGCCGCCGGTGCGGACGTAGAGGACGGTGACGTCCTCGGTGGCGCACTGGTACATGTCGCGGTCCCCGGTCATCAGCAGCGCCTTGCCGCCGGCCTCCGCCTCGAGCCGGGCGTAGGTCCCGAGCAGGTCGTCGGCCTCCAAGTCCTCGCCGACCGCCACCGTCCAGCCGAAGGCCTCGAAGAACTCGCGCGCGTCGGCGAACTGGTGCGGCAGCTCGTCCGGCATCGCCGCCTCGCGCTCGGCGTGGTAGGCGGGGTAGAGCTCGGTCCGGTAGGCGGCCGCGTCGGGGCCGAAGCAGAGGACGACGGCGCGCGGCTGGTGCAGTTCGACCTCGCGCAGGACGAGGTTCGCCGTCCCCAGCAGCGCGTTGACCGGCCGCCCGTCCGGGCCGGTGATCTTGCTCGGCAGCGCATAGAAGGCGCGGAAGAGCATCGAGGGCGCATCGACGGCAAGCAGCGGCGCAGGCACGCCCGCACTTATACAGACACGCCTTGTTAGCGTCGCGGTGTGGCTTCAGATGGCAGACCGCGTATCGCGCCCGGCGGCCGCCGACAGATCGGGCCCGTCAACGCGGCGATCGTCTGGGTGCTCGGGCGGGCGACGGGCCGGCGGCCGCCGAACGTCTTCACGACGCTGGCCCGCCACCGCGGCCTCTTCCGGCGCTGGCTCTGGTTCGCCGGGGCGCTGATGCCGGGTGGCAAGCTGCCGCGCCGCGACAGCGAGCTGGTCATCCTCCGCGTCGCCCACAACACCGAGTGCGCCTATGAGTGGGGCCACCACGAGCGGCTCGGGCAGCGGGCCGGCCTCAGCGCCGAGGAAGTCGAGCGCGTGCGCTCGGGTCCCGACGCCCCCGGCTGGTCGCCGCGCCGGCGGCTGCTCCTCCGCCCCTGCGACGAGATGCACGCCGACGGCGCGATCGGCGACGAGCTCTGGGCCGGGCTGGCGGCTGAGCTCGACGACCGCCTGCTGATCGAGCTCTGCATGCTGATCGGCCACTACGAGATGTTGGCGATGACGCTGAACACGCTCCGGGTCCAGCCCGAGGCGCCGAGCGACCGGCTCGGCTGATGCGCCCGCCGGTGCCGAGCCTCGGCGGCAGGCGCTGCTTCATCACCGGCGCCGCCAGCGGCATCGGCCGCGCCACCGCCGGCAGCGTCGCCTTCGCCGCCCCCGCCGACGTGTCCGATCACGCGGCGGTCGCCGCCCTGGCGGAGGAGATCGAGATCGTCGGCGCCGACGACGAGGACTCCGAGATTCAGAAGCTGAAACGTCGCTTCGAGCGCCACGCGGTCAGCCCCGAGCACGTCGCCGAGAAGATCCTCGAGGGGATCGAGAAGAACCGCTACCTCGTCTTCACCTCCAATGACATCCGCGTCGCCTTCTGGCTCCAACGCTGGTTCCCACCCGCTTACAAGCTGGCGATGCGGACGCTGAACCGGCGCTTCGTCGCGGTCGCCGGTGGCCGCTGAGCGCGGCTGGCTAGAGTCGTCCGCGCATGAAGGCGCTCGACATCAAGGACCTCGAGAAGCGCTACCCGAACGGGGTGGAGGCGCTGCGCGGCGTCTCGGTGGAGATCGAGGAGGGCGAGTTCTTCGGCCTGCTCGGCCCCAACGGCGCCGGCAAGTCGACGCTGATCCACTGCACGACCGGGCTCGCGCAGCCGACCGGCGGCTCGATCGAGGTCTTCGGCAACGACGCGATCGACCACTACGCCGAGGCGCGCCAAGCGGTCGGCCTCGCCCCGCAGGAGCCCAATATCGACTGGTTCCTGACCGTCGAGGAGACGCTCGACTACCACGCCGGCTATTTCGGGATGCCGCGCCGCGAACGCCGCCAGCGGAGCAAGGAGCTGCTCGAGACCTTCTCCCTGACCGAGAAGCGCGACGAGCGCACCCGCACCCTCTCCGGGGGGATGAAACGGCGGTTGATCCTGGCGCGGGCGATGATGCACCGGCCGCGGCTGCTGATCCTCGACGAGCCGACCGCCGGCGTCGACGTCGAGCTCCGCCTCGAGCTCTGGCACTACGTCCAGAAAATCAACCAGGAGGGGACGAC
>Ga0070688_100001027_pt1 | contig 14009 bp, 14 predicted proteins | sample KBSS13HmetaG_FD_64679 | JGI IMG/M metagenome (GOLD analysis project Ga0070688, IMG submission 64679) | Switchgrass rhizosphere microbial communities from Kellogg Biological Station, Michigan, USA - KBS S1-3H metaG | ecosystem: Host-associated > Plants > Roots > Rhizosphere ...
CCGAGGCGGGTGTCGAGCGCGGCTGACGTCGGGTCCATCCGTAGGGGGAACACCCACGCTCGGGCCGACTTGAAAGCAGTCGGGTCAGCGCGCGAGTCGTTCGCTGCCCGCGGCGCATCGAAACGGGGTCACACCTTGCGGTCCCAACGAGTCACAGACGATCCCAGCCGAGCATCGACGGAGACCTCATCCCCATGAAGGCCCGACGCCCGAGGTACGAAGCGCCCGCCACCGACACGCCCAGCCTGAGCCCGCGTCCGCTGCACATCGTCGCCGTCGCCGAGCTGCCCACGCGCTTCGGCGATTTCCGCGTGGTCGCGTTCACGCCCGATGCGCACGGTGACGAGAACATCGCCATCGTGCGCGGGAACGTGCGCGGCATGCGCGACGTGCCGGCGCGCATCCACTCGGAGTGCCTGACCGGTGACGTGCTCGGCTCGCTGCGCTGCGACTGCCGCGACCAGCTGACCGCGGCGCTCGAGCAGCTCGGTTCGCTGCGCTCCGGCGCGCTCTTCTACCTGCGCCAGGAGGGTCGCGGCATCGGGCTCTCGAACAAGATCCGCGCCTACGCGCTCCAGGACCGTGGCCACGACACGGTGGAGGCGAATCACCTGCTGGGCTTCGGCGACGACGAGCGCGACTACCATGCCGCCAGCGACATGGTGCGGGCACTCGGCATCGCCAGCGTCCGGCTCATGACCAACAACCCGCGCAAGGTCGATGGCCTGCGTGCGCACGGCGTCGCCGTGAGCGGACGCATCCCGCTCGTGACACCGGCGAACCGGCACAACGCCGCCTACCTGCTCACGAAGCAGAAGCGCTCGGGTCACCTGCTGGCGCTCGGCGAGCCGATCGCCGCGCACGCCGGGAGCGAGCAGCAGAGCGCGTGATCCACAGGTGAACGCAAAGCCGCGGAGCGCACCGAAGCTCCGCGGCTTTCTCGTTTGAAGAAACCCCCGCCGGCCGCGTCGACTCTGATGTCGCGCCAAGGTGCGACGCGCGACCGGCGGGTTGAAGTTCAGCTCGCGGCTGCCCAGTCCTCCGACAGCTCCGGCGGATCCTGCGGACGGTGCGCGTTCGCGAGCCGCTCGCACAGCTTATCGACACGCAGCGGGCTCACGGTCTCGACCGCGTAGCGCTCGTCCCAGACCAGGTTGCCGCGCAGCCACACGCGCAGCTCCGGGAAACGCTGGAGCAGCGTCATCGTGGTACGGCCTTTGAGCTCGCGCACCGCGCTCGCCACGCTCTGTGCCGGCTTGAGCCCGAACAGCACGTGAACGTGGTCGTGCCCAGCCACCACCTCGACCAGGTTGAAATCGCGATCCTCGCAGGCGGAACGAATCAGCTCGTGGATGGCGGCGATGTGCCGCTCCTTGAGCACGGGCCGGCGCCCTCGCGTGGTCCACGTCACCAGGTAGTGGAGTTGGCTGCGGTAGAGCGGCTCCCAACGCTGCTTGAGGGCCTGCTGCACGGGCGGGGTGAGGTTCGGGTCCACGGTGAGACCTCCTGCGGGGACGACCTTCTTCGTGATGTGGTTCGGGGATGCGGATCGGGTGCGTGACTCGTGATGCAGCTGCCACTGAACAGATGTGCACTGGAACTGCAAAGAAGACGGGAGCGCCTTGCAGCGCTCCCGCCGGGGATGACGACCTAACTGCGACCGACCGTGCGGATGACGCCGCGCACGATCCCGAGGATGCTGAATCCGGAATGCTCGCCGACCACGATCGGCGCGTACTTCTCGTTCGCGGCCACGAGCTCCACCCGGTCCCGATGGGGCCGGTAGTACTTGACGGTGGCCTCGTCGTCGAGCAGCGCGACGATGATGTCGCCCGGCCGCGCGGTGTCCTGTTTCTGGACGATGACGTGGTCGCCCTGGAGGATGCCGGCGTCGATCATGCTGTCGCCGCGCACGTGGAGCGCGAACAGGTTCTCCGTGTGGCCGAACATGTCGGCCAGGTCCAGCGTGCCGGTCAGGTTCTCCTCGGCCAGGATCGGCTGGCCGGCGGCGACCCGCCCCAGGATCGGGATCCCGGCGGGCAGGGTCTCCGTGGAGGGCCCGATGCCGCGCGAGATGCCGCCCGTCCGGCGGATGTAGCCCGCCTTCTCGAGCAGGTTCAGGTAGTAGCGCACCCCGTTCGTGGACGAGATCTCGAACTGCTGTCCGATCTCGCGGATCGTGGGCGCCGAACCCTTCTCGCGTCGGTAGCGCTGAATGAAGGAATGGATCTCGCGGGCGCGTTCATTGAGCATTTCAAGATCCTTCTCGAATGGGTCCGCGTTGCGGACCTGGCACGTCGGGAACCCTACTGCACAGGCGTGCAGCGCGTCAACCCCGAATGCCAGGGCGCCCAATGAGGCCGCTCCGGGCCCGCGTCGATGCGCCCACGCCGGCGTCGCGAGGCCGACGGCGCGGCGCCATCGACTGCCCCGCATCCCGTTGCAGCCCCACGGATTCAGGGTCGCGAACGGATGGCGCGCCGGTTGCAATGGGAATCGCTCGGAGCCGAAAGGCTCCAACCGCCACCTGGCCTCGGTTCGGGACCCGTACCCGCGGGTCGCAATCGGGGGCCGATCCGAGGGGACGCGACCCGACCCGCGCCGGGAGGCGGATACAAGATCCGACAAGTCGAGCGAGCCCGGCGTGAGCAGCGGTCAGCAGCCGGGCTCGAGCAAGGGATGACCGTGGGAGCAGGCGGCGGCCGCGGGCAGCGGAGGGGGTCGTTCATCGGGGGCCGATCGCCCAAGGCGCCGCGCGCGCTTGCCGCCTCTCCCGCGGCGATGTCTTCGAGTCCGCCCGGTTCAGCCCCGCTGGTACCGCCAGCGGGGTTGTGGATGTACGAGCCAACGGCCGCTTCGTGGCCGGGTCATGGACGGACCCGTCAGCGGAACATCCGTTTGAGCCGCCCCCAACTCGTGGCATTCGTTGGCGTCGGCAACGGGCCGAATTCCTGGATGCGATCGTTGTAAGCGTCCCCCACGTAGACGTTGCCGTTCGCATCCGCCGCGACACGTCCCGGCCCGTTGAACTCGCCTGGGCCAGTGCCTTGGCTTCCCCACTCGGTGATGAAATCACCGGTGCTCGTGAATACCAGGACTCGCGTCCTCAGCCCGTCCGTCACGTAGACCTTGCCCACGGCATCGATCGCCACGCCGCCGGGCTCGAGGAATTGTCCGGGACCAGAGCCGATCGTTCCCCACTTGGCCACGAAGTCGCCGCTGCCGGTGAACTTCTCGATGCGGCAATTGTTGCTGTCGACGACGTAGACCATCCCGGTCGCGTCCACGGCTATCCCCGTCGGATAGGCGAACTGCCCGTCGCCGCTGCCGAGCGTCCCCCACCGGGTGATCAAGGTGCCGTCGCTCGAGAACTTCTGGATGCGCTCGTTGCCATTGTCCACCACGTAGACATCGCCAGCGGCGTCCACCGCCACCGCCCAGGCACCGTTGGTACCCCCGAAGCCGTCGGTCCACTCCGCGAGGAGGACGCCATCGCTCGTGTACTTGCGGACGTAGGTGATGTTCGCGACGAAGACGTTTCCCGCCGGATCCATGGCCACGTCGACGGGGAAGTTCGGGCCGGTCTCCCACTGGGTGAGCAGTGAGCCGGCGGCGGTGAACTTCTGGATGCGCCCGCTCATCTCCGAGACATAGACATGCCCGCCCCCATCCACCGCCACTCCGGCCGGGCCATACGTGCCCCACTCGAGTAGGAAAGGGGGCGCCTGCGCAAGGGCGGAAGAACTGAGGAGGGCGCTCATCACGAGCAGCGTGAACAGTGAGATCCCCGTCGGCCGCAGAGTGAGCTCGGCGCTCATGAGGGGCCTCCGATCCTGTGCGTGGGAGCGCCCGCTGACGCTAGCATTCGTCTCTGGGGACGGGAAGTCAGAAGTGCACTACGGGAGACACCGGAACCCGGCGCTCCTCGCACCGGGCTCCGGGCATTCCCGCCCAATCGTTCGCGCGAGCGCGCGAAACGTCAGAACCGCATCGTGACCTCAGCCGTGTAACGCCGGCTCGGTGCCACGTAGAACTGCGAGTCGCCGATCTCGCTCTCGGTCACGTAGTGCCGGCTGTCGCCGAGGTTCCGGCCGATCACCGCGACGCGCGCGCGCGGCATCTCGTACGTGAGCCCGGCATCCCATTCGTCGAACGGGCCGGTGAAGAACGTGTTCCGCCGGTTGAGCGCACGCTCGCCCTGGTGGCGATAGGCGACCCACGCGCCGGGCCCGCGATCGCGCGCGAACGCCACCCGCGCGTTCCACAGGAGCCGCGGCGCCAGCTCGATCAGCTTGCCGCTCACGTCGCGGAACTGGCTGTCCGGGGTCACGAACGTGAAGTTCACGTAGCGCGGGTCGTGCCAGGCGTAGCCGCCCGAGAACGACAGCCCGGGCACGCGCTGCGGCGCCGCGGTGAGCTGCACCTCCCAGCCCTTGAACCGCTCGCGCCCGGCGTTCACCAGCTCGGGGCCGCCCGAGGGACCGAGGATGCTCACGACCATGTTCGTGAAGTCCATCTGGAAGCCACTCACGTCGAGCGCCAGCTGCCCATCCAGTGCACGCGCCTTCAAGCCGCCCTCGAGCGAGTGCGTGTGCTCGGGATCGAGGATCTCGGCGGACTCGGCCTCGGAGAGATTCGGCGCCGCGGGCTTGAACGAGCTCTTCCAGCTGCCGTAGAGGTTCAACGCCTCGATGCGCCTGGCGCCATCCGGAAGCAATCGGATCATCGCGCCGATGTCGCCCGACCAGTCGTTGATGTTCTGCGAGTCGCTGGTGTGCTCCACGGGTGACGGCACGCTCAGCTCCTCGAACGACGTCTCGAGCTTCTCGTTCGCCTGGTCGAATCTTCCACCCCCGGAGAGCGTGAGGTACTTCGAGGGCGTCCATTCGTCGTGTGCGTAGAAGCCGAAGTACGTGCGCTTGTCGTCGAACGAGCGGTTGTCGCCGGGCGGGATCTCACTGGCGTCGGGGATCGTCGACGGATCGAGCAGGTCCTGGTCGAAGTCGAAGCCGTGACCGTCCGCCTGGGTCTGGCCCCACGTGAGCGACGCGCCGGTCACGAGCTCGTGCCGTCCGGCGAGCTCGAGCCTCGTGATCGCGCGCAGGTCCTCGAACAGCGTTGTCTCCTTGGGCTTCAGGTTGATGCCCTCGGCGTCGATCGCCGTGTCGCCGACGATCGCGCCCGGGTCCTCGAAGAAGCTGCGCAGGAAGTGCTGCGAGTCGTAGGAGAAGCCCAGCGTATGGTCGAGGCGCGTCTTCTCGTTCACCGACCAGCTGCCGCGCGTGTTCAGGCCGAACACGTCGTGCTTCACCTCGGCGCCGCGCACCACATAGTTGCGGTCGATCTCGAACCCGGGCACGGGCTCGCCGGCATCCACCGGCAGCGGCGAGCCCCAGTCGCCGCGATCGTGGAGGCCGGTGATGTCCAGGCCCGCGGTGCCGCCCCAGAGCGCGTGCTCGAGCGAGTAACGCCCGTGGTAGTTCTCGTTCTCCGTGCGCTCCTGCCAGCCGTCGTCCTTGAGCGCCGAGACCGACCCGTCCATGCTCCAGCCGTTCACTTCCTTGTGACCACGAGCGGTGCCGTGGAAGTTCGTGTAGTCACCACCGCCCACCATCACCGCGCCGCGGCCGGCCGTGGAGCGATCGGTGACCACGTTCACGGTGCCGGCGAACGCCGACATGCCGTGCATCGTGCCCTGCGGGCCCTTCACGATCTCGATGCGCTCGATGTCGTCCACGGCGATCTGCGCCAGCGACGGGTTGAACGGTCCGCCCACCGGCACGCCGTCCACGGTGACGAGCAGCGCGTCGAACTCCTTCAAGCCCCACATGCCGATGTTGGTGAGGCGCGTGCCGTTGTCCGAGCCGCCGCCGGCCTCGAGGCCGACGACGTCGATCAACGCGTCGGCCAGCGTCCGCGCGCCGGCCCGGCGCAGGTCCTTACCGCTCACGACGGCGGTGCCGTTGGGGATGTCGACCGGATCGCGTTTCGTCTTGGTCGCCGTCACCACGATGCCGTAGCGGCCGGGATCGTGCTTCATCGACACCGTATCGGCTTCATCCGTCGCGGCGCGCGCCGGTCGGACGAGTGCGAGCGCGAACAGTGCGCCCGCGAACACGCGCCCGAGGGCGCGGGAAGATCGGTACATGGGAAGACTCCGTCGTGCGGGGGAGGTCGTGAACCACGAGTGCGCCGTGGGTCCAACACGCGCTCGGGATCGATCACGAAACACCGGGCGCAAGCGACGGCGTCTCAGATCCGGAGCGGGTACGACCTCGACACGTGGTCGCGACGCGCGATCGGCTCGCGGGCTGAGGAAGCCGCCGAGCGCACCGGCACGTGCCCGGCGAACGACGCGACGAGCCGGGTGACGCGCTCGGGCTCGGGCGAGAGTGCGAGCGTCGGCTCTCTCATGTGCAGCGAGGCGGCGCCCGCGACCTGGGAGGGCGGTAGGCCCACCGGCAGGCGGTCGAGGCACCACCACTCGCCGAGACCAGCATCCGAAGCGTGGGTGGCGACCGCGGTCGCCTCGAGCACGAACGACACCGACACGTCGCTCTCGACCTCGAACCCCTCGCCGCCGTAACGGAGCCGCAGCCTCGCCGGACCCGCGAGCCCCGACGGCACGCGCCAGGTGAAGCCACCCGTGCGCGCCTCCAGCTCGGGCGAGATCCGCACCCAGTGGCCGCCCGCGAGCGACAACTCGAGTTCGGCTTCGTGAGCCTCCTGCCCGAGTCCGGTCCAGGTGATGCGCAGCTCGGCGCCGGTCCGGACGCGCTCGGGGATGCCGTGCAGTCGCGGTGCCGCCGCGGCAGGTGCGGCCGCGGCCAGGAGCGCGATCAAGATCGCGGCGAGGAGCGGGGGGCGCAGGAGCGGGCGGCGCAGGAGTGGGGGGCGCAGGAGTGGGGGGCGCTGGAGTGGGGGGCGCATCGTGCGGGCATACCATCACAGGCCCCCCGTCGCGCGCCAGTGCGCCGCTGGTCGCGCGCTCGTGGCGCCGCTAGACTCGCTCGCCCTTCCCATGACCACTGCCCAAGCCGTTCCCGCCGTGCCCGGTCGCCTGCGGACGTACGCCTCGTTCGTGCGCTTCGAGCACACGCTGTTCTCGCTGCCGCTCATCCTCGCGGGGGCGTTCTCGGCGCCGGGGCCGGCGCTCTCCGCGGGCCGCTGGGCGCTCGTGGCCGTGGCCGCCGTGGGCGCGCGCACCTCGGCGATGACGCTCAACCGCGTCATCGATCGCCACCTGGACGCGAAGAACCCGCGCACGCGCACGCGCGAGCTGCCGGCGGGGCGCATGGCGCTCGCCGAGGCGGTGGCGCTGCTGCTCGTGAGCACGGCGTCCTACGTGGCGGCGTGCGCGGCGTTGGGTCGCTGGTATCTCGAGGTGGCGTTCGTGCCGTTCGCGGTGTTCGCGCTCTATCCGTATTTGAAGCGCTTCACGCCGCTCTGCCACCTGGGCGTGGGCACGGCGCTGGCGCTGGCGCCGCTCGCCGGTTTCGCGGCGGCGCATCCGGATCTCCAGAGCTCCGGCCCCGCGTTCGCGCTCGCCGGCTTCGCGCTCTGCTGGGTGAGCGGCTTCGACATCATCTACGCCACGCTCGACGAGGCGTTCGACCGCGAGCACGGCGTGTGGAGCCTGGTCGCCTGGCTCGGGCGCGCGCCGGCGCTGCGCGTGTCGTGGGGGCTCCACGTGGCGGCGATGGGGTTCCTCGGCCTCGCCGCGTGGTGGCTCGTCACCGCCGCGGGCTCGCCGCAACCGTTGTGGGCCTGCGCCACGCTCGCCGGGTTCGCCGGCACGGTGGTCCTGTTGTGGCTCGAGCAGCGCTGGGCGGAGGACGTGAACCTGGCGTTCTTCAAGACCAACGTCGCGGTCGGCTTCGTGGTGCTCGAGACCGTGCTCGCCGCGCGCCTCGCGGGCGGGGGCCTCTAAAGGTGGCGCGCTACCTGGTGGCGATGACCGGTGCCTCGGGTGCTGCGTACGCCGTCGATCTCCTCAAGCGCTGCCCGGGCGACAAGTACCTGGTGATGAGCGACTGGGCACGGCAGGTGCTCCAGAGCGAGCTGGGGATGAAACCGTCCGAGCTCGAGCCGCTGGTGAAGAAGAGCTTCCGCGACGACGACCTCGCGGCGCCGTTCAGCTCCGGCAGCAATCGCTACGAAGCCATGGTCATCCTGCCCTGCAGCAGCTCGACGCTGGCGAAGATCGCCACCGGCATCTCCGACACGCTCATCACCCGCGCCGCGGCGGTGGCGTTGAAGGAGAAGATCCGCCTGATCGTGTGCCTGCGCGAGACGCCGCTCTCAGGTGTCGCGCTCGAGAACATGCTCAAGCTCTCGCGCGAGGGCGCGATCATCGCGCCGGTGTCGCCGCCCTGGTACCAGAACCCGAAGGACCTCTCGGCACTCGTCTCGGGCTTCACCGACAAGGTCCTCCACCTGATGGGCGAGCCCGCCGGCGAGGGCTGGCGCGAGGACCACCTCGAGTGACCTTCCGTACGCTCCAGGAGTTCATCACCGCCTGCGACGCGAAAGGGGACGTGAAGCGCATCGCGCGCGAGGTGGATTGGAAGTACGAGGTCACCGAGATCGCCTGCCGCGAGGCGAAGCGCGAGGGGCCGTTGCTGCTCTTCGACAAGGTGCGCGGCAGCCGGTTCCCGCTCGCGGTCAACGTGCTCGCCGCGAGACGCCGCGTGGAGTGGGCGCTCGGCCGCACGCCGCGCGCGGTGGGCGCCGAGATCGAGGACATCTTCCACGCGCTGCCGCCGCGCCAGCTCGGCGATCTCTGGGGACTGCGCGGCTCCGCGGGTCGCGTGCTCGCGTCGCGGCCGGCACGGGTCGCGGGCGGACCGTCGCAGGAGATCTCGCTCGGTGCGGATCTCTCCTCGCTCCCGATCCTCCAGCTGTGGCCTGGCGACGGTGGGCGCTTCGTCACCTTCCCGCTCGTCTTCACCGAGGACCCGCTCACACGCAAGCGCAACCTCGGCATCTACCGCATGCAGGTGTTCGACGACAAGACCACCGGCATGCACTGGCAGATCGCGAAGGGCGGCGGATTCCACTACCACCGCGCCGAGCAGCGGGGCAGCGCTCTGCCGGTGGCGGTGGCGGTGGGCGCCGATCCCGCGACGCTCCTGTCCGCGGTGGCGCCGCTCCCGGAGGGGATCGACGAGCTGGCGTTCGCCGGGTTCCTGCGCGGGCAGTCGACGCGGCTCGTGCGCGCGCGCACGACGGACCTCTGGGTGCCGGCCGATGCCGAGTTCGTGATCGAGGGCAGCGTGGCGCCCGGCGAGCGGCGCGAGGAAGGGCCGTTCGGCGACCACTTCGGCCACTACTCGCACGCGGCGCCGTTCCCGGTGTTCCGCGTGAGCACCATCACCTGCCGGCACTCGCCGGTCTTCCAGGCCAGCGTCGTCGGCAAGCCGCCGCAGGAGGACAAGGTGATGGGCGAGGCGGTGCAGGACATGTTCACCGGCGTGTTGAAGGTCATCCATCCCGAGATCGTCGACCTGTGGGCGTACTTCGAGGCCGGCTTCCACAACCTGCTCGTCGTGTCCGTCGGCAACCGCTATGCGAAAGAGGGCATGAAGACCGCACTCGGCCTCCTCGGCACGGGCCAGCTCTCGCTCACCAAGGCGATCGTGCTCGTGGACGCGGACGTGAACCCGCGTGATCGCCGGCAGGTGTTCGAGGCGATCGCACGGCACTTCGATCCCGCGGAGGACTTCCTGCTCGTTCCCGGCGTGCCCCTGGATACGCTGGACTTCACGAGCGGGCGGATGAACCTGGGGAGCAAGATGGTGATCGACGCGCAGTCGCACGCGACGCCCGTGGGCTCGTCGGGGGGCAGCGCGGTCGCGGCGCGCCCGGCTTCCTCGCTGCTCGGTTCGGTTCCGGACCCACGCGCCGTCGATGCCAGGGTCAAGGCCTGGCGGCTGCTCTGGGGTGGTACGCTCGTGGTGCAGGTGAGCGGCGACGGGCGCTCCGTCGTGGAGTCACTCGTGCGGCGGCCGGAGGTCGCGAACGTGAAGCTGGTGGTGGCGGTGAGCGAGGACGTGCCGCTCGACGACGACGAGCTGGTGCTGTGGGGCATCTTCACGCGCTTCGACTGCGCGCGCGACGTGATCCCCGCCGCCACGGAGACGCGCGGCGCCTGGACCACGTGCCGCGGGCCGCTCGGGATCGATGCGACGTGGAAGCAGGGTTATCCCGAGCCGGTCGCGAACCTCCCGGAAGTGATCGCGGGTATCGACGCGTGGTGGCATACGGCGTAGCGACTTGGCGCTGCGCACGGCGCAGGCTCGTTGTGGTGAGGAGGGTGCTTGGCGGGAAGTTGGAAGTTCTTGGCGTTGCTCGTATGTGGGCTGACGCTGCGTGGGGCGATGGCACTTGCGGGCGCGGAGCCCGTGCTCCCGCCGAAGACCGACGAGGAGCTGCTCGCGTTCAGCCTCAGCATCGAAGGCTGCGTCGGCGTCGTGCAGGTGCTCAAGCGCACCGTGGACTCCGGCTCGGACGGCGACTACACGGAGTTCCTGGACGTGAAGCCGATCCGCTGGCTCTCCGGCACGTGCGGGAGTTCGAAGACGGCGAAGCTGCGGCTCTACTCGCGGCCGCATTCGTCATTCGGGTTCATGAGCACCGGCGACTGGGAGGTCGCCCCGCGCGACACGGTGATCGTCTTCACCTATCACGACCGGAACCGGAGCTACGTGTCGCAGACGCCGCACACGCTCTGGCACGGCCTAGCCAAGGCGACGCCGGAGAAGCTCCAGTTCCTCGAGTCGAACATCCCACGCATCCTCGAGAGCGACTCGCTCGGCCGGCGCGACACGACGCGATAGCGCCGGCGCGGCCGAGGTCCTGGCTCCCGCCCGTCAGAGCGCGGTTCGCTCGCCCGCGGCCGCGACGCCGCAGCCCGCCGCCACGACGCGCTTCCGTTCCGCCGTGCCCGCGATCCCCGCGCGGTTCGTGTGGTTCAGGTGGATGAACCGGATCCGCGTTCGCTCGGCGGCGGTGAGCGACGCGAACCGCAACAGCGACTCGACGATGAACGGGTGCGGGATCTCGCTCATGTCCCTGCCCGGAAGCTCCGCAGCGTCGAAGAACGTGCCGTCCAGGTAGGCGGCGCTCGCGCCGGCGGTGACGTCCTCGATCCGCCGGTCCCAACGCTCCCACTTGTCGATGTCGGGCAGGTAGACCACCGCGCCTCGCGGCCCGTCGATCCGGAAGCCGACCGTTTCCGAGTACTCATCGCGGTGTGGCACCCGGAACGGCGTGACGCGCAGCGAGTCCCCGAGCGCGATCGTCGAGTCCGCCGCAAGCGGCCGGAGCTCGATGTTCGCGAGCGTGACGAGTTGTCCCCACGGCCCGTTCGCGGTGAGGAAGTCGCGCATGCGGGGCATCGCCCACACCGGCATGCCGCGCGCACCCATCGCCTCGCGGCCCAGGTGCGCGAGCCCGGTGTAATGACCGATGTGCGCGTGGGTGAGGAAGATGCCGGCGAGGGAGCATGCCGGGGCTTCCGCCGCCATCGCCGCGAGCTGGGACGGGAAGTCGGGCGTGGCGTCGATCAACCACCATCGGTGCGAGCCGGGATCCACGATCGCCAGACTCGCCACACGCTCGTGCCGGCCGCTCGTGCAGCACGACTTTCGGCACCCGGCCTGCGGGATGCCGCCATCCTGCGCGATGCCGAGGACCATCGTATGGGGCCGCGGCGCCGTCGCCCCGGTCCGTTGCGCGGCGACCAGCGCGAAGCCGAGCAGCGCGACGACGGCGATCTTCATCCTCGAGCGACCGCGGGCGGACGGGGTCAGCGCGCAAGCCCCGAGGCCGCGTCACTATTGCCCGCGCCCGTCTCGTCTGCGCTTTGGGCTCCCTCCGGGACGCTCACCGACTTCCTTTGGCCGGCTTGGATCGCGGCTTCCACCGTTGCGTAGACGTCGAAGATCAACGACAGCTTGGCGACGATGAGCATGTTGTGGATCCGCTTGTCGAGGCGGGCCAGCAGCACGTGCCCGCCGCGCGCAGTGAAGCGCTTGTGCGCATCGACGAGGGTGCTGATCCCTGGCGTGGCGATCCAGTCGATCGCACCGAGGTCCACGACGATGAATGCGAGGCCCTGGTCGTCCAACTGCTTGACGATGGCCGTGAACTCGTCGGTCTCGTTGTCGCCCACGAGCCGGACCTCGGGCCGGATCACCGCGAAACTGTCGCCCACCCGCACCGAGGTGTACTTCGGGCGCTGCTTGTTCATGACACCCTCCTTTGGGCCCGTGCTGGATCCGGCCGGACCCGAGCTTCGCTCGGGTATCCCCACGGCTGGCTGCCCCGGGCGGCCGCCCAGGGACTCACCCATGGAGTACCGTCGGAGTGACCCGCCTGAAGTGACGCAAGGAGCGCGCAGAAGTTCCCGCGAACCGCCCGGGCGGGCCAAGGGGCGTCACCGGCGCACGCTTCGCCAACGGCACGTCAGGCCCTGCGCAAGCATCATCCGGCCGCGAAGCGGCCCCGGGTCAGGCGGACGGCGTCTCCGGGATCTTCCCGGACTTCTTCCCGCCGGCGACGATGGCGTCGTCGACCGTGGTGAACACGTCGAACACCAGCGACAGCTTGGTGATGATGAGCAGGTTGTTGATGCGCTTGTCGACGCGGGCGAGGAACACGCTCGCGCCGCGCTTGGCGAAGCGCTGGTGCGCATCGACCAGCGCGCCGATGCCGGGCGAGCTGATCCAGTCGATCGCACCCAGGTCCACGACCATGAACGCGAGCTGCTCCTCGTTCAGCTGCTTCACGATGGCCTGGAACTCGTCGGTCTCCTTGTCGCCCACCAACCGGTGGTCGGGTCGGACCACGGCGAAGTTCTCACCGACCCGGACCGTGGTGTATTTCGTGCGCTGCTTGTCCATGACACCCTCCCCTGGCCTCCACGCCCGCCGGGCAGCCGCCCGCTGGGCTCGGGTGCAGTCTAACAGTCGAAGTAGGGGAATTGCCGTACAGGAACCATGGAGGCTCGGCAGTCGCTAGCCTGCCGTCCGCTCCGGCCAGCGTGTGGCGAGCAGGAACAGCGTGCCGGCGGGGACCATGAAGTAGACGGGAGGCGAGGTCTTGTAGACGACGGAGAACCCGAGCTGGGCGAGCGCGGCGATGGCGCCGATCAGCGACGTCGTCCGGATCATCCGCGGGTCGCCGCCGGACACGCGCCGGGTGGCGAGCAGGAGCACGCCGAACAGGAGCGTCATCGCGCCGTAGCCGCCGCCCCAGCACTGCATGACATCCCAGTAGTTGAACGACGTGCCGGGGATCAGGAACGTGCGGATGCGCTTGCCGATCTCCTCGCCGTGGGGATCGGGCGCGAACTGGCCGATCGTGTGCGCGATCCCGCAGAGGATGAACAGCACGCTCCCCGCGGCGTGCAGCACGCCCGGGACCTTCGACATGGACGCCTCCCGATGTGGGGCAACGCCACGCTAGTGGGCGCGAGCCGGTGCGGGCAACTCCGCCCGGGCCTGCGATGGCGGGAGGCGGGCCCAGCCGCTAGTCTGCGCGTCCCATGGATGCCCGTGCCGGCTTTGCACAGCTCTTCCCCACGCCACGCGCGCTCATCGGCATGGTGCACGTGGGAGCGCTCCCGGGCTCGCCCGCGGCGCGAGACCCGATCGCGCGGCTCGTGGAGCAGGCCGTGGCCGAGGCGCGCGCCTATCGCGACGCGGGGTTCACCGCCATCGCCATCGAGAACATGCACGACCGGCCCTATATGAAAGGTGGGGTCGGGCCGGAGGTGACGGCGGCCATGGCCGTGATCGGCCGCGAGATCCGCCGCGACACGGGGTTGCTCCTGGGTGTCCAGGTGCTGGCGGGCGCGAACCGCGAAGCGCTCGCGGTCGCGCACGCCATCGGCGCGGCGTTCGTTCGCGTGGAGGGCTTCGTGTTCGCGCACGTCGCCGACGAGGGGCTGATCGAGGCCTCGGCCGGCGACCTGCTCCGCTACCGGCGCGCGATCGGCGCCGAGG
>Ga0070688_100001047_pt1 | contig 13904 bp, 9 predicted proteins | sample KBSS13HmetaG_FD_64679 | JGI IMG/M metagenome (GOLD analysis project Ga0070688, IMG submission 64679) | Switchgrass rhizosphere microbial communities from Kellogg Biological Station, Michigan, USA - KBS S1-3H metaG | ecosystem: Host-associated > Plants > Roots > Rhizosphere ...
TCGCGATTTTCCTCATAGACCGACCAGAGCCGCTTGAGGTTGGCCGCGGCAGCGGCGTGTTCGGGCCGCACGATGTCGGACATCACGCGGCTCAGCGATTTGCCGATGTCGATGGCCGGAAATACGCCCTGCTCCGCGAGGCTGCGCGAAAGCACGAGATGGCCATCGACAATCGCGCGCGCGGCGTCGACGATCGGATCGGAGGTATCGTCGCCGTCGGCGAGCACCGTGTACAGCGCGGTGACCGAGCCGCCGGTGCGGCTGTCGGCGCCCGCGCGTTCGACCAATCGAGGGATCAGCCCGAGCGCGGAGGGCGGATAGCCCTTCATTGTCGGCGGTTCGCCCAGCGAAAGGCCGATCTCGCGCTGTGCATGGGCAACCCGAGTGAGGCTGTCGATCAGCAACAGCACGCGCTTGCCCTGTGCGCGGAAATATTCGGCGATCGCCGTGGCGCGCATCGCGGCGCGAAGCCGCAGGACCGGCGGATGGTCTGCGGGCACGGCAACGACCACGCTCTTGTTGCGTACGGGCCCGCCGAGTTTGGTCGCAAGAAAATCGGTCACCTCGCGGCTGCGCTCGCCGATCAGGCCGACGACGATCACGTCGCATTCCGCGCCGGCGATCATCTGGCCCATCAGCACCGATTTGCCGACGCCCGACCCCGCGACGATCGCGATGCGCTGGCCTACGCCAGCCGTGAACAGCGCGTTGACCGCGCGAACGCCCATGTCGAATGGCTGGGTCACGCGCGCACGATCGAGCGGATTACTCTGGCGCCCGGCGAGCGGCCAATGCTGGTGAGCGGCGATTGGTCCACGCCCGTCGAGCGGCTTCCCCGATGCATCGATCACGCGCCCGAGCAGCGCATCGCCAACGCTGGCGATGCCGCCGCCGCTGTCCGGCTCGACGCGTGCGCCGCAGCTATGGCTGCCATGCTGGTCGAGCGCCATGAGCAGTGTGCGGTTTCCCCGGAATCCTACCACTTCGGCACGCGCGGCATGGCCTTCCGCATCGATTACGCGCGCGCAGGAACCGACTGGCAGCTTCAGGCCGGTTGCCTCGAGCATCAACCCATCGAAAGCAGCGAGCCTGCCGACATGGCGCGGCCCCACGGCCCCCAGATCGAGGCGGCTCAGCATGTTTTCGGCCTGGGCGGTCAGCACGCTCATGCGGCGTCTTCCTGTCGCGCTTCGAGACCCATCTGATCGAGCGCCGCGCGCAGCCGTTCCAGCCGCGCTTCGGGGCCGTCTTCGATCCAGCCTTCATCCGTTTCAAGCCGAATCGTGCCGCGTGGCAGGCTGTTGTCGGCCAGCAACGGGGTGTCGATCGGCGCGTCTGAGAGCAGCTCCAAGTCATCAGGATGCAGCCGCACGCGCATCGGCCCGGCTTCCTCGCCGATCAGTTCCGCTGCTTTCTGGGCGCGATCGAGCAATGTATCGCGGTCAACCTCCACCGTCCCCATGATCTGGCGAACCAGGCGCTCGACGGTTTCGGACAGCAGCATCGCCAGGGCTTGCGAAGGTTGCGGCTTCAGCACTTCGAGAGAAGCGGCCAGCTGCGTGATCGCTGCGCGCTCCTCCGCGACCATCTCCTCAACCGCGCGCCGCCCTTCCTCGAAGCCTTGGGCAAAGGCGGCTGCCTGAAGATCGGCGGCATCGTGGATGCGGATCGGGTCATGATCGGGATGCGAGGCGGGGCTGACCATCGCGCCGCTTTCCATTGTCCATGGCCGGAATTGCTGGACATCGCCTTGCCTGACCCATGGCGGCACGCGCGTTGCGCTGGCAACGCTATCACCGACCCACAACTCAGACATAGTCGTCGTCCTTGCCGCCAAGGTTTATCGTGCCTTCGCTGGCAAGCCGGCGGGCAATGGCGAGGATTTCCTTTTGCGCGTCCTGCACTTCGGCGAGCCGGATCGGACCACGATCCGCCATTTCGTCGACGATCGACTGCGCGGCGCGGCTCGACATGCAGCCGAGGATCTTGTCGCGCAGGCGCGGCTCCGCACCCTTGAGGGCGACGACCAGCACATCGTTTTCGACCGAACGCATGAGCGTGCCCAGCCCCTTGTCATCAAGCGACATGAGATTGTCGAAGACGAACATCTCGTCCTCGATGGTGCGGGCAAGCCCCTTGTCGAGCTTGGCAAGCGCACGAATGATTCGCTGTTCCGCGCTGGTGCGAGCATTGTTGACGATCTTAGCGGCTTCGGACGCGCCGCCGCGCTTGGTCGACGTGCTCGTGTTGACGCGGCCGGCCTGCTTGAGCAGCAGCGCCTCAAGATCCTCGAGCGCCTCGGACGTGACCGGCCCGAGGGTCGCGACGCGATAGACGAGATCGGCCTGGATCGATTCGTCGAGAAGTTGCAGCACGTCAGCCGCGACCGGCGGGTCGAGATGCGCGAGCACGATCGCTGCGATCTGCGGATGTTCGGGCTCGATCATGCCTGCAATGGTGCGTGCCTCCATCCATTTGAGCGCGTCGAGCGCGTTGGATCGCGTTACCGGGGTGATGCGGGCGAGCACGGTCTCGGCCCGCTCCGAACCCAAAGCGCGTTCCATCATGCCGCGGATCTGGACGTCCGCCCCGAAACCGACGGTGGTGCGCGCGCGCGCCTGATCGACGAACAGGCTGAACACGCTGTCGACCTGATTTTCGGACACGTCGGCCACGTTGAACATGGCGCCGCCGAGATGCTGGACTTCGTCGGGATCAAGCCGGGTCAGCACCTGCGCGGCTTCTTCCTCACCGAGCAGCATCAGCAATATCGCCGCCGCCTCGCTGCCCTTGGGCGTGCGTGGCATTGATGCAAAGGCTTCAGCACCCTCAGCCATTCTTTTCATCTCCGCCGGGCATATCGCTGCGGATCAGATCGCGGACGACAAGCGCGGCGCGGGCGGGATCCTGCCGCACGAAGTTGCGGATCAATTCGGCGCGATTGGCATAGCCGGGCGTCGCTTCGATCATATCCAGCGTGACGTGGCCGCCGGGTGCCGCACGGGCTTGTTGCGACAGCGCCTGGGCGATCTCATTGCCGATCTGGGCTCGCCGGGCGGTCGTCGCGCCGCTCGCCGTGGGCCGTTTGGCCAGCAGCGGCTTGCCGATCCCGAAGATCAGCAGCGCGGCCAGCACGAGCATGCCGATGTTCTTGCCAGCGGTCGTGAGCCAAGGCGCTTCATAAAAGGGCGGGCTTTCCGGCTCGGGCACCGGCGCGAACTTCTGGACGCTGACGGCCACCACGTCGCCGCGGGTCTGATCGAAGCCCACCGCGCCCTTGATGAGGTTTTCGATCTGCGCTTGATCGGCCGGCTTGAGCTTGGCGCCGCCCTGCTTGATCGCGACGGCAACGGTGAGCCGCTTGATCGAACCGACCGGCTCCCTCGTCACCGATACCTGATGATCGAGCTGATATTCGCGATTGTAATTTTCCGAAGTTTTTCCGGCAGCCGCGGTCTGCGCCGTCTGGCCCTGCGGAGCGCCCGGAGCCGAGGGCGTAATCGCGCCGTTGGGCGCGGCGGCAACCTGCGCCGCCGGCGGCGGCTGGTTGGAGAGCGTCCCCGGAACGCCGCCCGCGGTTCCGCCGGCGCCGGCGCTGTCAGCGGTCCAGGCGCCTTCTTCGCGCTGGACGACGGCCGTATCCTTCGGAAAGCTTTCGCGGGTTGATTGCACTTCCGCGAAATTGAGATCGGCATGAACCTGCGCAGTGAAATTGTCGGCGCCCACGAGCGGCGTCAGCAGTCCGTTGATCGAGTCGTTCAGTTGTTGCTCGACCTTGTTCTGAAGCGCCACCTGCGCATTGGTCGCGCGGCTCGCGGCATCGCCGCCGCTATTCGAGAGCAGCCGGCCGCTCTGATCGACAACGGATACGTCATCGGGTGAGAGGCCCGCCACCGAGGATGCCACGAGATGGACGATCGCCTGCACCTGCGCATCGGAGAGACGACGGCCGGCGTAGAGGCGCAGCATCACCGAAGCCGAAGGCTTGCTCGATTCGCGCAGGAAAACGCTTGGCTGCTCCACCGCGAGATGAACGCGGGCCTGCGCGACCGAATCGATTTGCTCGATCGTGCGGGACAGATCGCTTTCCTGGGCGGCACGCAGACGCTCGCCTTCAACGGCGCGGCTGGCGCCCATCGGGATCGAGCTCATCACCGCATTGCCGTCGGGCGCGCTCTTGGGAAGCCCTTGCTGGGCAAGCAGCATCCGCGCGCGGTAAAAATCGGCGTCGGTGACAGCGATCTCGCCAGTGGTCCGATCGAGCGAATATTTGATGTTGCCGCTGTCCAGCGCCTGCGCGACGGCGGCCTTGTCGCTGTCCTGCATGCCCGGATAGAGCGGCTTGTTCGCCGGATCGCCGAACGCCCCCCAAAGCACCCAAGCCAGGCCGACCAGGCCGAGCATGATCAGCCACGGCACGCTCCTAAGCACCGCAGGCTGGCTCGTGAAGCGGGCGATCTGCTCCAGAAACGGCGCAAAGCTCGCGGGCGGACGCGCCACCGTCACCGGCAGCGCGCGTGAAGTTTCAGCGGGAAGAATAGTCGCTTCGCTCATCGATTACACCGGCATGCTCATAATGTCCTTATAGGCGGCAAGGAGCTTGTTTCTGACCTGAAGGGTTGCCTGGAAGCTGATCGAGGCCTGCTGGCGCGCCAGCATCACCGCTGCGATATCAGTGGTGTCGCCACGTTCGTAGGATTCGGATATCGCGTTGGCGGCGGCTTGCTGATCGCTGACCTTGCTGAGTGCGCCCTTGAGCGCCGTTCCGAAATCGGCGCCCTGGGTCGCGCCGGTGCCGCCGGCCGCATCCGCGCCGGGTGTCGCCGTGGCCGCTGCTTTCTGCAAGGCGGCGTTCTGCTGGAGAATCTGCGCTCGCATCGCGAGAAGGCTGGTGGGATTGATCGTGTTCATCGCCCGATCTCCTTACGCCGCAGCCGCTTGGCGCATGTCAGCCAGCCGGTAGCGGAGCGTCCGCTCGCTAATGCCGAGCCGCTCGGCTGCGCGCAGGCGGTGGCCGCCAGTGGCTTCGAGCGCGGCGCGGATCGCATCCGCTTCGGATTGGCGCGACGCCTCGGCGAGGCGGACGGCGCTGAGCGCGGGAGCATCGGCGAAAAAGCGGCGGTCGATCGCAAGATCGTCCGCTTCGATGCGCTCGCCCCGGTGCAGCAGCAGCGCGCGCTGGATCACATTTTCCAGTTCGCGGGCATTGCCGGGCCAATCATGCGTCATCAGCCGGTCGAGCGCGTTCGGGGTCGGCCAGGGAACGGCCTTTCCCAGCGGGCTGTGGCGCAGCAGCATGGCAGCCGCGATGGCGCGAATGTCCAGGCGGCGATTGCCCAACGGCGCCAGCGTGAGCGGGAGCACGTTAAGACGCCAATAGAGGTCGGCACGGAAGCGGCCTTCCGCAACCTCGGCGGCAAGATCGCGGTTTGCCGCGGCAATGACATGCACATCGACCGATACCGGGCGGGTCGCGCCGATTGGAAGCACCTCGCGCTCCTGCAACGCGCGCAGCAGCTTGGCCTGCAGGCCAAGCGGAATCTCGGCCACTTCGTCGAGCAGCAAGGTGCCGCCATCGGCAGCCCGGAAAAGCCCTTCGCTTGCCCCGGCGGCGCCGGTGAAGCTGCCCTTTTGATGGCCGAACAGGATCGCTTCCAGCATGGTTTCGGGCAGCGCAGCACAGTTGACCGCGACGAACTCCTTGCCTGCGCGCGGGCCCGTCGCATGAATGTAGCGGGCAATCCCTTCCTTGCCGGTTCCGGTTTCCCCGAGAATCAGCACCGTCGCGTCATGCTGCGCCACGCGCGCCGCCAGATCGAGCAGCGCCGCGCTTTCCGGCTCGCCGCAGGCGGGCTGCCCCGCCGGGCGCACAAGCTCGGCAATCAGCGCATGGCCGAATGCCATATCGTCGGCGCCGAATATGATTTCAGCGGGTTGGCCGCGGCCGGGCCGCACGAGCCTGGGCGCTCCATCGACAAAATCGACGACGATATCGCGGTGGTTGGCGTAGACCCGCTCGGATACATGCAGGATCCGGGCCGCATGGCGCCCCACCGGATCCCTTGGATCAGCAGCGGCGCACGCTATGCCACTTGCCGCCAACCACCGGCTGAGCGTCGGCAGGGCCATAGCGGCCGCCTGGGTCAAACCAACGTCATTCATCACTACCCCCGGGGAAGCGGCATCGCTGCCGTGGTCCCTTCCCACCCGCGGAGGAATTCCCCGGGCAGGAAATAAGCTAAGGGGCAAAAGATGATAAATGCTTAACGACCGCGTGCCGCGTGATCGCGCGCGTGTCGCATATGCGAGGGCCGGCTTGCGCTTTTTTGCACCGATATCAGAAAGAAAGAACTGTTTCCAAAGCATCGTTTGAAACTGATTCTGATCATTTGCGTGAAATTTCGAATAAAATCGACATGATATTCTTAAAAGCCGATAGCAAAATCGAAAGTAAAATGACAAAATATCAGGGACTCTACGGATAGATGATGCAACGAAATCCTGGCACAAAAGGGAAATTGTAAGTCAGGATACGATTGGAAATGCTTCTCTCAGCCGATGCGGCCAAGATTGTCTGGGCGACCGCGCGAGCTTGCGGGCCGTTCGGCCGGGAAATCGAGGAGGCGTAAATGGCGCCCGGCCCGCGGCAGCCCGCCTCTTTTTGTCAGCTCTCCAAAAAAGCTCCTAAAGCTCGGAAGGTCCGCGCCGTTAACCCGCTTGTGGCGATCACGGTTTCGAAAGGTCGCCCCGATTTAGAGCGGGAAAGGAACCCACAGTGACTGTCATCAATACGAACGTCGGCGCTCTGCGCGCCCAGAACGGTTCGCGGTCGGCCAGCATGGAGCTGTCGACGGCGATGGAGAGGTTGTCGACCGGCAAGCGCATCAACAGCGCCAAGGACGACGCAGCCGGTCTCGCAATCGCGACCCGCATGGGCGCGGAAGTGAGCGGCATGAATGTTGCGATCCGCAACGCCAATGACGGCATCTCTCTCGCACAGACTGCGGAAGGTGCGCTCGGCGAGGTCAGCAACATGCTTCAGCGCATGCGTGAGCTGGCTGTCCAGGCCGCCAACGGCACCAACAGCGCTTCGGACCGCGCCGCTCTCCAGGCCGAGCTGACCCAGCTCGTTCAGGAAGTCGATGGCGTGTCGAAGAGCACGACCTTCAACGGCGTTCAGCTGCTCGACGGTTCTTCCAAGAGCGTCAGCCTGCAGATCGGCACCCGCGCTGCTGACAATCTGAGCTTCGGCATCAACGCCGCCGACGCCAAGTCGCTCGGTCTCCAAGGCTATTCGGTCCAGGGCCAGCTGACCACGGGCCGCGTCGGTGCCGTTTCCGGTCTCGCCGTGAGCGACGTGCTGATCAACGGCAAGGCCGCGTTCGCTTCGGCCGCGACCGCTGACACCGCCACGGCTCTCGCCACGGCGATCAACACCAACACCGCGCAGACCAACGTGAAGGCCACCGCCTACAACACGCTGACCAGCGCGCAGCCCAACGCTTCGACCTTCGTCGCCGGTGCGCTGACCATCAACGGCAACAGCATCGGCGCCGCCGGTTCGGTCACCGATCTGGTCGCGAACATCAACCGCGATGCGTCGGGTGTGGTCGCCACGCTCAACGACAACGGCACGATCACGCTGTCGAATGACACCGGTGCGAACATCGTCGTCGCCGGCACGTCGCCGTCTTCGGCGGGCTTCACCGCAGGCACCTATACCGGTTTCGTCGCGATCAACAGCGTTGATGGCTCGGACATCAAGGTCCAGGCGAATGACGCCGCCAACGGCTACGCCGGTGGTGCCGGTACGCTCGCTGACGTCAAGGCTTTCGGCCTCAACGAAACCAGCGACGGCAAGATCTTCTCCGGCTCGGCGGTTTCGGCAACTGCGCTGTCGACAACCGATGACCTGAAGATCAACGGGGTTCTCGTCGGCAAGTCCGACGCGGCTTCAGCGGCGTCCAAGGCGGCCGCCATCAACAAGCTGACCGCTCAGACTGGCGTCCTCGCTTCGGCGAAGACGGTCGTCAAGGTCGCCGTCGACTTCGCGACTGCGCCGGCTTCGACCGACACGGTCATCAACGGCGTCACGATCGACCTTTCGGGTGCAACCAAGCTCTCCGACGTGGTGACCTCAATCAACACCGCCGCTCCCGGCAGCGTTGTCGCCACCGCCGACGACCAGGGCAACCTGATCCTGACCGCTTCGGACGGCTCGGACATCAACGTCACCGACGCTGGTGGCAGCATGTTCACCTCGGCGACCTCGCTCGACGGTGAAGCCGGCACGGGTTCGCTCGCGGCTGGCCTGCGCATCGGCGGCCGCGTCACGCTCGCCTCGACCACGGGTGCGGACATCCGCGTCGAAGGCAGCTCGGCCTCGCTGACGAAGGCCGGCCTGGCTCTGCAGGGCGGATCTTCCGACCTGCTGGGCGGGGCGATGTCGATCACGACCGTGGCAGGCGCCCGTGGCGCTTTGTCCCAGATCGATAAGGCGCTGGACAAGGTCTCCGCTCAGCGTGGCGCTCTCGGTGCGGTTCAGAACCGTCTCGAAACTCGCGTCAACGTGCTGACCTCGTCTTCCACGAACATCTCCGAAGCCCAATCGCGCATCGAAGATGCCGACTTCTCGGTGGAAACGACGAAGCTCGCCAAGGCTCAGATCCTGAGCCAGGCTGCAACGGCAATGCTCGCCCAGGCGAACCAGAGCCAGCAGGGCGTGCTCAGCCTGCTCCGGTAAGGATTGGTCCCCTTTACCGGGCAACAGAGGCCCCTGGCGCAAACACCCCCCGCGCCAGGGGCCTTATTTTTGAACTGACAGAAGAAGAAGAGGCGAAGATGGACGGCATCAACGGACAGATTGGCGGAGACAATAAGGCGCCCCTGCTGATAATCGACGATGGCGAAGAGGCGGCTCCCGCGCTGACCGCGATGGAAGTTCCAGCCGCGGCTGATGCTGCGCCGGCGCCCGCCCTTGTGGAGAGTTTGGAAGAAGCCGAACCGGCCGTCCCCCCTGTCGCCGTCGCTCCAGAACCGGCGGCGCCTGCCGCCCCTGCTGCGCCCGCCAATAAAAAAGCCGCACCTGTTGCCGCCAAAGCCCCGCTCTCGGCCGCTGCCAATGCTCCGCTCCCGCCGGCATCTGAAACGGCGGCGGCGACAACGCCCGTTCCGGGCAAGCCGAAGCGCAATATTCGGCCTCTGATCCCGCTTGCAGCAGTTTCGATGGCCGTGTTTGCCAGCGGCCTTTCGGTGGTCGGCCTGCTGGTCGCAAGCCGCACCGTCGCCGAGACGAGATTGGTCCTGGAGCAGGTTCAGCAGCATCAAAGCAAGATGCGGCGCCTCGATCAGATGATCGAAGAGATCGATGCGCTCCGCAGCCGCGAACAGCTCGCGTTGGTGCGCCTGGAGCAGATCAACAGCGGCAAGCCCGCGACCGGCGCTGAAGTACGCGGCGCGATCGGCAGTCTCCAGCTCGCTCTTGCCAAATATCAGCCTGGAGGCGCCAATGGCACGCTGACCCTGCTGCGGGACGGACAGGCCGAGTTGGCCGAACGCGTCACCACCATGTACCGGCGCGTGGAACAAATCGACTCCCGACTGGATAAGCTCGGGATCGCCAGGACGCGTCCGACCGACGGGCGGTAGTTTTCAAGCTGGCCTGGCGTTCGGGCAAACCCAAGGGCCAGAGCGCGTTCCAGTTGGTTGTGAGGTTTGATTCAGTTCCAGTCGGCCAGCGACTTGCGCAGCCGGTCTAGCGCTGACTTCTTGATCTGGCAGACCCGCGCTGCGCCGATGCCGAGCGTCTGGCCGATTTCCTCGAGATTCATTTCCTCGACGAAATAGAGCTGTAGCACCATCGCCTCGCGCTCGGGGAGTTCGCCGATGCGGGAGGCCAGCGCTTCGCGCAACGCCTCACGCTCCAGGGTTTCGTCGGCTCGATCTTCGACATCGGCAAACCACAGCGAGTGATCCGAATAAACCTCGTCGATCGATTCATGGACGATCGCCATACTGCTGTTGACGAGCTGGCGATAAGAGCCGGCATCCATGCTCATCGCGCTGGCCATTTCGGCATCGTCGGGCGTGCGGCCGAGCAAGTTGGAGAGTTTTTCGCGCATGCTGGCCAGTTCGCGGCGCTTCGACATGGCCGAGCGGCAAATGGCGGCGTGGCGGCGGAGATGATCGATCATGGCGCCGCGGATGCGCATCGCCGCATAGGTGGCGAAGGCATAGCCGCGGTCCTCGAAATTATTGGCGGCCTCGACCAGTGCGACCATGCCGATCTGGACGAGATCTTCGATCTCCACCGCAGACGAGACACGGCCATGGACATGCCAGGCAATCTTGCGCACGAGCGGCATATGCTGCTCGGCCAGGCTACCCGGGGCATTCCGCTGCGGCCGGCGCTGATAGGTACCGGCGATATTGGCCGCGTTAGCGAACGACATGCAGCGCCTCCTGCCCAAGGAAACGGTTGCCGCCGGGCGTGGCCGGAATCTTCATATCGCTGATGCGGGCGGCAATACGCGATATCGCGATCGCGGCCGGGCTGTGCGGATAGGCAAGCACGCAGCAGCGCTTGTGCAGCACCGCCTCGCGCATGTGCCGATCGGCGGGGATGCTGCCGAGGAACGTGACCGATGATGGCAGGAATTTGGAAACGACATCGTGAAAGCGCGCAAACAGATCGCGCCCCGCGGCCTCGCCAGTCACCATATTTGCGATCACCTGGAAATTCCTGCAGCCATGATCGAGGGTCAGAATCTTGGCCGCTGCATAAGCATCCATGAATGCGGTCGGCTCGCCGGAGAGCACCAGCAGCACGCTGTCGGCTGCGGCGGCGATTTCCATTGCGGCGGCGGACGCGCCGGTCGGCGTGTCGACCAGGATGAAGTCGGTCATGCGGGAAAAGGGGCGCAGGCCATGTGCCAGCCGCTGCCGCGCGTTCGAGCCAAATTCGGGGATGTTGCCGGTTCCGCTGCCCCCGGGCAGCACGAGAAGCCCCTTCTCGACCTCAGTCACGACTTCGTCGACACTCAGACGGCCATCGAGCACATCGTCTATCGTCACAGGTGCATGGAGGCCCAGCAGGATGGCTGTGTTGGCCATGCCGAGATCGCAATCTGCCAGCAGCGTGCGCCGGCCGATGCGGCTCAATGCAGCAGCGATATTGACTGCGATGCTGGTCTTGCCGACGCCGCCTTTGCCGCTGGTGACGCTGAGGATTCGCGCGGAGCGACCGAAATGCGCGCTCATGACACCATCTCCGGCTGGGGCGAAAAGCTGTGGGGCGCGTGAATACCATCATTGTTGCCGACGATGGCGCAGACCTCGACGGGCTTTCCGTCGGGAATTTCGAGGAAAGAGAGCACCGGCACATCGGGCAGATGGGGCCGCAGCAGACGCGCCAGAGCGCGGCGGGCGAGCGGTGAGGTGACGATCGCAAAGCGCGCCGCTTGCGCCATCAGCGGCTGAGCCGCGCTTCCAATCGATTCGATCAGCCGACTGGCAAGCGCCGGCTCGAACGGATGGCTGGCGTTGGGGCCGGTGCGAACGGCTTGCGCGAGCAGCGCTTCGAGCCCGGCATCGAGCGTGATCACCTGAAGCGGCATCTTCACCGGTACCAAGGTCTGCACGATCAGCGCGCCGATGCGCAGGCGCACCGCCTCGACCAGCGCATTGGGATCACTCTCGGTCCGTGCTGCGTCGACCATCGCCTCAGCGATACGGCGGAAGTCCTTGAGCGGCACGCCTTCGGACAACAGCGTCCGGCAAAGCGCAGCGATGGCGGAAAGCGAAAGCGGGGCAGGGGTGAGCCCTGCGACGAGCTGCGGCGAGCTTTCCTTGAGCGCGTCGAGCAGCTTCTGTGCCTCGTCCATGCCGAACAATTCGGAGGCCGCCGCCGCAATGATCTGGTTGAGATGGGTGGCGATCACGGTTGCGGGATCGACGACGGTATAGCCCGCGACGACGGCTTCGGACCGCTGCTCGGGGGCGATCCAGACCGCCGGAAGCCCGAAGCTCGGATCCTTGATCTCGCGGCCCTTCATGGGCCGATCGACATCGCCGCCATCGAGCGCAAGCAGGTCGTCGGGCCAGCATTGGTCCTCGCCCATCACCACGCCCGCCACGCTGATGCGGTAGCTGTTCGGCTCCAGCGCCAGATTGTCCCGCACGCGAACGAGCGGAATGACAAAGCCCAGCTCGCGCGAAAGCTGGCGGCGGATGCCCGTGATCCGGCCCATGAGCGGTGCCCCCTTGCGCTCGTCGACCAGGCTGATCAGCCCGTAGCCGAGCTCGAGGCTCAATGCCGCACCATCGCTCACCTCGTTCCAGTCGATGGTGGCGGGCGGAGGATTGTCGGCTTCCACCTTGGCCTGTGCTTCGGGATCAATCGGCACCGGCCTGGCGGCCCTCAATTTCCAGGCGATGAAGCCGGCCAAACCGGCAGCTGGAAGAATCACGAGATGCGGCATTCCCGGCAAGATGCCGAGGAAACCCAGGATGCCGGCAACCGGGGTCCACGCCTTGCTGGATCCAAATTGCGAGGTGATCTGCCCTGAAAGATCAAAAGGCGAAGAAACGCGCGTGACGATTGCGGCCGCCGCGATCGAAAGCAGCAGCGCCGGGATCTGCGCAACCAGCGCGTCGCCGATCGCGAGCAGCACATAGTTCGATGCTGCCTGACCAATCGACATGCCGTGGGATAGGGTACCGAGGATGAGCCCGCCGAGAATGTTGACGACGAGGATCAGTACGCCTGCGACGGCGTCGCCCTTCACGAATTTGGAAGCGCCGTCCATCGATCCGTAAAAGTCGGCTTCGGTCGCCACTTCCTGGCGGCGCAGTTTCGCTTCGTCGGGCGTGAGCAGGCCAGCATTGAGATCGGCGTCGATCGCCATCTGCTTGCCGGGGAGGGCATCAAGGGTGAAGCGCGCCGAAACTTCGGAGACGCGGCCGGCGCCTTTCGTAATCACCACGAGATTGATGATCATCAGAATGCCGAACACGAACAGACCGACTGCATAATTGCCGCCGATCAGGAAATTGCCGAAAGATTCGATGACATGGCCAGCCGCGGCTTCGCCGGTATGGCCGTTGACCAGCACGACGCGGGTCGACGCCACGTTGAGCGAAAGCCGGAGCAAAGTCGCGAAAAGCAGGACGGTCGGGAAGGCGGAAAAGTCGAGCGGCTTGGCGGCGTTCAACGCCACCATCAGCACCGCGAGGGAAATCATGATGTTGGTGATGAAACCGATATCGAGCACTGTGGACGGCACCGGCACGACCATCAGGCCCACCAGCATCAGCGTGGCAAGCGGCAGGATCGCGCCGCGCCCCGCATCCTTCCACAATTTGCGCTTCACGCCCGCTGCGGCCGTCGACACGTACTGCATCCCCCAATGGATCGACGGAGAAAAAGCAAGGACCGTGCCATTCGAGGCCTAGCCCGGTGCGTTCCCGCCAGCTCCGCGAAGACGGAAAATCGCCTTCGATCAGGATGCTAATGGTGAAGATACAAATAATTGGTGAACGAATGCGTGAAGTTTGCGGTCTGGCCCTAAACAATATGCGGGCGCGGTCGTTATTCCGGAAAAATCCGGCTTCAGGCCTTCAGGCGCGCGCGCCGATCATATGCTTGGGACGGGCGATCGATGCCGGCTGCCTGGCAGAGCGCCTCGAAGCGGCGGCGATTGATGTCAGCCAGATAGTTGACGCGCGCGCGGGCGGCGTCGGCCAGCTTCATGGCATATTGCAGCTTGGCGATGATCTCGGGAGAGCCGTGCCAGCCGCCGATCGACTGCACTTCGCTCAGCGCATTGGAAAAGCGGTGCGTCGCCCGCTCCACCGCTTCGGCCGTTCCGGTATCCAGTGCTTTGATCAGGCCTTCGGACGCTTCG
>Ga0070688_100001057_pt1 | contig 13847 bp, 11 predicted proteins | sample KBSS13HmetaG_FD_64679 | JGI IMG/M metagenome (GOLD analysis project Ga0070688, IMG submission 64679) | Switchgrass rhizosphere microbial communities from Kellogg Biological Station, Michigan, USA - KBS S1-3H metaG | ecosystem: Host-associated > Plants > Roots > Rhizosphere ...
GACTCCGCGAGGTAGCGGCCGTTCTCGATCGTGGCGCCGCGCGGGCTCTTCGCGAGCGGCGTCTCCCTGGGTCCCACGGGGTTCGCGAGCACCGTCGCCCTCACGATCGCGCCGAGCAGGTTGTACTGGTGCATCGGCACCTCGTGGTGTACCGGCGGCTGCGACCTCAGGTACGACACCACCGCGAGCAGGTCGTCGTCGGACAGCCCCTGGACCTCCATGAACGGCAGCAGCGCCCGGCCGTCGGGCCCGACACCGTTCCGGAGCGCTCGCGCCACGGCCTGGTCGGTGTAGCGCCCGATGCCGCTCTCCTGGTCGGGCGTGATGTTGCGCACGTAGAACTTGCCGGGAGGAATGTCGAACACCTGGCCGCCGGAGAGCGGCACGTCCTCGCCCGCTGCGCGCGCCGCGGCCTGCGCGGGATCGCCGTGGCACTGGGCGCAGTTCACCACGTTCCGCACGAGATAGTGCCCACGTGCGATGACCGCGGTGTCGGTCGAGGCCGCGACCTGCGGGTACGGGACGCCGTTGAACGTGAGGTGCTGGCGCGAGGCGACGAAGATCGCGAATCCGGCAACGAACAGCACCACCACGGCGAGCAGTCCCAGCAGGATCTTGCGAAGCACGGCCATGCCTCCGGGGGGATGGGGTGTGGCTGCGGTCGCGGGGAGCCATCTCGTACCCGGCGGTTCCGCTCGAACCGACCTCTGGAATGGCCGCCCACTCTATACGTCGGCAGCGCGCGCGGCGAGCAGTCCGCCGCGGCACCGCCCCCGGGCACCGTGCGACTGCACTTGCGCTCACGGGCGGCTGAGCGTGGACGCTACTTCTTCGATTGTGCGGTCAGCGGCTCCATCGCCTTCGTCTCCACGGTCACGCGCACGATGCGACCATTAAAATGGTTGTCGCCCTGCGCGTAGTCGTCGGTGACCGGCGTCTCCTCGTCCATGCCGACGTTCACGCTCTCCTCGGAGAGGAAGAACGGCATCGTGCGCTCGACGCGAGCCTCCCCCGCCGGCTTGCCGTCCACGGAGAGCCGGCTCACGCCGCCCGAGCCGGGCGCGCCGCCGTCGTAGACGAAGTCGTAGAGGACGGTGTGCTTGCCCGGCGACAACACGCCCGAGGAGACCGGCGTCGGTTTGAGCCCGCCGTAGTTGTAGACCTCGGTGACCCTCCCGCCCTTCATGTACAGCGAATACCCTCCGAACCGGCCGCCGTTCGAGAAGATGACGCCGTGGGCGCCGCCCGCGGGGACCTCCACTTCGGCCGTGATCGAGTACGAGCGGCCCACGGTATTGATGAACGCATTCGGGCTGATGCCCGCCATGCCCTCGTAGAGCGTCATCGAGGTGCGCGGGCCGAGCAGGTCCGGCCGGCCGGCGACCGAGGGATCGAAGCGCTCGGAGCGCCGATCGTCGAGCGGGAACACGTGGTACTTGATCGCCTCCTGCGTGAACAAGTCTCTAAGCTCGCGCAGCTTGCCCGGGTTCTTCGCGGCCAGGTCGTTGGACTCGCTGAAGTCGTGATCGACGTCGTAGAGCTCCCAGCGGTCCTGGTCGAACGGCGGCAACGGCACCATGAGCCACGGGATCGAGTGTCGCGTCGCGGCCACCCAGCCGTCGTTGTAAATGGCGCGGTTGCCGAACATCTCGAAGTACTGAGTCTTGCGCGTGCCTTTGGCGTTCGCGTCGTTGAACGAGTACATCATCGACACGCCGTCCATCGGCGTCTGCTTCGCGCCATCGACGATCGTCGGCTGCGGGAGCCCGGCCGCCTCGAGGACAGTCGGCGCGATGTCGATGACGTGGTGGAACTGCGTGCGGAACTCACCGTGCGCCTTGATGCGGTCGGGCCAGGTGACGACCATGCCGTTGCGCGTGCCGCCGAAATGCGACGCCACCTGCTTGGTCCACTGGAACGGCGTGTCCAGGGCGTGCGCCCAGCCCACGGCGAAATGCGGGAACGTGCGCGGCCCGCCCCATTCGTCGATATGGCTGAGCTGCGACGTGACGTCGCTCACGATGCCGTTCAGCGCCAGCGTCTCGTTGTACGAGCCGTCCGGTCCGCCTTCGGCGCTCGAGCCGTTGTCGCCCACGATGTAGATGAACAGCGTGTTGTCCATCACGTTCATCTCTTGCATCGCCTCCACCAGGCGGCCGACCTCGTGGTCGGTCTGCTCGCCGAAGCCGGCGTACACCTCCATCTGGCGCTCGAACAGCCGCTTGCGCTCGGCCGAGAGCGTGTCCCAGGCCCCGATCTCGCTCGGCCGCGGCGTGAGTTGCGTGCCGGGCGGCGCCACGCCCATGGCGAGCTGCCGGCGCAGGATCTGGACGCGCAGGCTGTCCCAGCCCATGTCGAACTTGCCGTGGTACTTCCGTATCCACTCCGCCGGCACGTGGTGTGGGGCGTGCAGCGCCCCGGTGGCGAAGTAGAGGAAGAACGGCTTGGCCGGCGTCATCGCGTGCTGGAAGCGCATCCACGCGATGGCGTGGTCCGTGAGATCGGTGGTGAGGTGATAGCCGGGGGTGGCCGGCGGCTCGACGCGGATGCTGCCGTCGTAGAGCGAGGGCGACCACTGGTTCGTCTCGCCGCCGATGAAGCCGTAGAACTTGTCGAAGCCGCTGTGGGTCGGCCAGCGGTCGTAAGGCCCCGACACGCTCACCTCCCACGGCGCCGTCTCGTGGTACTTGCCGAACGCCGCGGTGCTGTAGCCGTTCAGCCGCAGCATCTCGGCGAGCGGCGCGACCGATTGCGGCCGCACGCCGGTGTTGCCCGGGAACGCCGTCGCCAGCTCCATGATGGCGCCGGTGTTGGTGACGTGGTGGTTGCGCCCGGTGAGGAGTGCCATGCGCGTGGGCGAGCACAAGGCGCAGGTGTGGAAACGCGTGTAACGCAGGCCCTGGTTCGCGAGCGAGTCGAGCATCGGCATCTGGATCGGGCCGCCGAACGCGCTCGCGGCCCCGAAGCCGACGTCGTCCAGCAGCACCACTACGACGTTGGGCGCGCCCTTGGGCGCCGTCACCTCGAACCGGGGCGGCGGCGTCGCCTTGCGCGCGTCCTCGGTGGTGATGCTCGGCACCGGCGGCTCGGGGACCGGGAGGATGGTGCGGTCGAGGCCGCCGGCGGCGGATACGGCGGTGGATCTGGGTGCTTCGGTGCAACCGGCGGATGCGGCGGCGAGCGCGAGCACAACGAGCAGGCAGCGGGTGCGGGTCATCCATTCCTCCCCAAGCGAACCGCAAGGAGTACCGCGGAGTGATGGCACGGCACAAGCCTCCGCGGCACGCGGTCGGCTTCAGCGCCCTTCGGTTCGAGTGCCCGGCGTTGCCCGCGCCGGCCGGACGCGAGAGTCTGGTGGGCATGGGGATCGTGGCCGCAGCGGCAGGGAAGCACGGACGCAGAGGGTGGCGATACCCGTTGGGCTTCGCCTTGCAGGCGATCGGGACGATCACGCTGATCGTGACCGCGCTTCCACGGTACCGCGGCATCCTCCGCGACCCGACGCAGCTCTCCGAGCCAGTCTCGAACCTAAAGATGGCGCTCGAGCTGATCCTGCTCAGCCAGGTCGGCTACTGGATGAGTCGACCGATCCCGCCGCCCGCCCCCGCCCTCGGCATGCCGGTGCTCGGCCAGCTGATCCGCTTCTTCGGGCGGCTCATGTTCATGTTCGTGACCTCCGTGTTCGGGTTCCTGTTCATCACCCGCTCGCACGGCATCGAGATGCCGTCCACGCGGGCGGCGATGTTCGTGCTGGGCCTGTTCGCGATCTACTGCTTCACCGACCAGGTGGAGCAGCTGGGACAGGCGGTGTCACGGGGCCGCGTCCCGAAGGGTTGATCGGGCTTTCAATCCCGCGTCGCGATCTCCCCCAGGGCCTCGATCGCGGCGTCGAGCTGATCGTCGCTGAGGTAGGGCGCGGGGCCCAGGCGCAGCACCGGGCCACGGAAGTCGGTCCACACGCCGCGCTCGCGGAGCCGGCGGGCGAGCTCGCCGGCTTGCGGCGCGCGGAGCGCGAGGAAACCGGCGACGCGCTCGGGCGGCGTGTCGCGGTCGCGTGAGATCGCCCGCGGGTCCAACCCGAGCGCGTCGAAGCGCTCGGCGAGTCGCGCGACCTGGTGGCGGCTCACCGCACGCAGCCATTCCGGGGTCAGCCCGCGCTCGGCGAAGAACGCGAGCACGCGCGCGCCACGGTAGTGGCTCACCGGGTCGTACGTGGCCCCCGCCCAGCGCGCCGGCCCGCTGCCGAATGGCACCGCGCCGCGCGGCCGCTCGGAGAGCGCGGCGAACTCGCTGTACCAGCCGGTCACGACCGGGAGCAGCGTCGAGCCGGGCGGCACGCGCAGGAAACAGTTCCCCTCGCCGAGCTGGCAGTACTTGTAGCCGCCACCGGTGACGAACGCACGCGCGAGTCCCTGCTGCTCGAGATCGAACGGCACCACGTTCAGGTGGTGGTAGGCGTCCACGAGCAGCTCGGCGCCGGCGCGCGCGCACGCCGCGGCCAGGTCGCCGAGCGCGGGCACGATGTGGGCGCTCTCGAAGAGCACGCTCGAGACCAGCACCGCCGAGACGCGGCCGTCCACGCTCGCGGCGAGCCGCTCCGCCAGCGTGGCCGCGGGCTCGGCCGCCACCTTCACCACCTCGGCGACACGGGCCTCGGCGAGACGGTCGAGCTGGCGGCGGAGCGTGTGGAACTCGCCGTCGGTGGTGACGAGCCGCGGGCGTGCGCCCAGCGGCAGCGCGGAGAGGAAGCGCACCACGAGCTCGTGCGTGCTGGCGCCGAGCGCCACCTGGTCCGCGGCGCAACCCAGGAGCCGCGCGAACCCGGCGCGCACGCGATCGGCCTGCTCGAACGCGCGCTCCCACTTCTCGTCCGCGTGGCGCGCGGCGTCGTCCCACGCCGCGAGCTGCGCTTCGCGCGCCACGTCGGGCCAGGCCTGGTGCGAGTGGCCGGTGAAGAGCAGCCGGTTCGCGACGTCGAAGCGCGAGTAATCGGCGGCGAGCGCGTTCGGCGTGCCGCGGATCGCCGCGAGCGCGGGCGCGCTCACAGCTCGGTGCGGATCTGCCACAGGTCGGGGAACAGCGGCTGGTCGAGCGTGGTCTTGAGATAGTCCGCCCCCGACGAGCCGCCGGTGCCGCGGCGAGTGCCGATCGTGCGCTCGACCATCTTCACGTGCCGGTAGCGCCACTCCATGAGGCCCTCGTCCAGGTCGACGAGTCGCTCGCACACGCCGCGCGCCTCGGGGTCGTTTCGGTACATGGCGAGCAGCACCGGGTGGAGCGCCGGCAGCGGGGCGACCGGCTTCGTCACGTCGCGGCCGAGCGCGTCGTCGGGGACGGCGTGGCCGCGCGTCACCAGGTAGCGCAGGAACGCGTCCCACAGCGTCGGCTCGGCGAGCCGGCGCTCGAGCCGGGTGCGCGCCGTGGTCCCGGGCTCGTAACGCACGAGCGCCGCCGGGCGCTTCCAGCCGAGCACGAACTCGAGCTCGCGGAACTGGAACGACTGGAAGCCGCTCCCCGACTCGAGCCGCTCGCGGAACGACAGGAACTCGAGCGGGGTCATGGTCTCCAGCACGTCGATCTGGTGGACCAGCACTTTCAGGATGGTGAGCACGCGCTTCAAGGTGTGCTGCGCGCGCGCGGCATCGCCGCGGCGGAGCGCGCCGGCGAGGAAGTCCAGCTCGTGCACCACTTCCTTGAACCACAACTCATAGACCTGGTGGATGACGATGAACAGCATCTCGTCGTGCTCGGGGCCGTCCGAGAGCGGCTGTTGGAGTGCCAGCAACTCGTCGATCTTGAGATAGCTCGAATACGTGACCGGCATGGGCGTCCTCGCGAAGGTCAGATGAAGCGCGGGCGATAGCGGTCGAGCGTGGCGTACTGGCCCGGCCAGCGGAGCGGCCAGCCCAGCTCGTACGCGGCGTGCCGCGTCCAGTAGGGATCCCAGAGGTGGGCGCGCGCGAGCAGGCAGAGGTCGGCGCGGCCCGCGGCGAGGATGGTGTTGACGTCGGCATAGGACGAGATGTTCCCGACCGCCATGGTGGCGATCCCCACCTCGTGCCGGATGCGGTCGGCGAACGGCGTCTGGAAGAGCCGGCCGTAGACCGGCTTCTGGTCCTCCACCGTCTGCCCCGCGGAGACGTCCATGGCGTCACAGCCGTGGGCGCGGAACGCGCGCGCCACCTGCACCGCGTCCGCGGGCTCCATGCCGCCAGGCGCCCAATCCACCGCGGAGATGCGCACGCTCATGGGCTTCGCCGCCGGCCACTCGGCGCGCACCGCGTCGAAGACCTCGAGCGGGAAGCGCAGCCGGCGCTCGAGCGGCCCGCCGTACTCGTCGCGGCGACGGTTCGTGAGCGGCGAGAGGAAGCTCGCGAGCAGGTAGCCGTGCGCCATGTGCAGCTCGAGCATGTCGAAACCGGCCCGCTCGGCGAGCCGAGCGGCGCGCACGTAGTCGGAGACGATCGAGCGCATGTCGGCGGCCGTGACCTCGCGCGGCACCGGGCTGTAGGGCTTGTACGGGAGCGGTGATGCCGAGACCACGGGCCAGCCGCCCGCGGGCAGCGGCTCGTTGTCCCCCTCCCACATCTTCATCGTCGAGGCCTTGCGCCCGGCATGGCCGAGCTGCATCGCGATTCGCGCCGCCGAGTTCGCGTGCACGAAGTCGACGATGCGGCGCCACGCCTCCGATTGCTCCGGCTTCCACATCCCGGTGCACCACGGCGTGATCCGCGCCTCGGCGCTGACGTCGGTCATCTCCGCGACCACGAGCCCGGCGCCGCCGATCGCGCGCGAACCCAGGTGCACCAGGTGCCACTCGCCGGGCATGCCGTCCTCGGCCGTGTATTGGCACATGGGCGAGACCACGACGCGGTTCGAGAGCGCCATCTCGCGCAGCTTGAAGGGTGTGAACATGGGAGGAGGCGGCGCCGGTGTCTCGGGTCTCTCCGCTCCCGCCGCCGCGAACGCCTTGCCCGCGAACCATTCGTCCACGCGCCGCACGAACGCCGGGTCGCGCAGCTTGAGGTTCTCGTGCGTCACGCGCAGGCTGCGCGTCAGCAGCGTGAACGCGAACTGGATGGGCTCGAGCGACATGTAGCGCTCGGTGTCCTCGAACCACTGCAGGCTCACCTGCGCCGCGCGCTGCAGGCTCTCCACCGCGGGCCGGCGTGCGGTCTCGTACGCCGCGAGCGCCTCGGGCACGCGCGCGTGCTCGCCGAGTGCCGCGACCAGCGCGATCGCGTCCTCCATCGCCAGCTTCGTGCCCGAGCCCACCGAGAAGTGGGCGGTGTGCGCGGCGTCGCCGAGGAGCACCACGTTCTCGTGGTGCCAGTGCTCGTTGCGCACCGTGGGGAAGCGCCGCCACACCGAGCGGTTCGAGACCAGCCGGTGGCCCTGCAGCTCGTCGGCGAACAGTGATTCGCAGAAGCGGATCGTGGCCGCCTCGTCGGCGCGGTCGAGTCCCGCCGCGCGCCAGGTCGCCTCCGTGGCCTCGACGATGAACGTGGAGGCCCCGGGCTCGTACTGGTAAGCATGGACGCGCCATAGGCCGTGCTCGTTGGACTTGAAGTAAAACGTGAAGGCCGGGAACGGCCGCGTCGTGCCCAGCCACACGAACCGGTTCGGGCGCTCGTCGATCCGCGGCTGGAACGCTTCGCGGTAGCGCTCGCGGACGATCGAGTGGACGCCGTCGGCGGCAACGACGAGGTCGGCGTCGCGATGGCGCTCCGGGTCGTGGACGTCGTGCCCGAAGCAGAGGCGCACGCCGGCGGTGCGGCAGCGCTCGTGCAGCAGCGTCAGCAGCGTGCGGCGGGAGAGCCCCGAGAAGCCGTGGCCGGTGGAGACCAGCGTCTGCCCCCGGTAGTGGATCTCGATGTCGTCCCAGCGGTGCGCGTGCCGCCCCATGGCGGCGGTGATCAGCGGGTCGGCCTTGGCGAGCGCCTCCTCCGTGGCGTCCGAGAACACCACGCCGAAGCCGAACGTGTCGTCCGGCTGGTTGCGCTCGAGCACGGTGACGTCGTGTCGCGGGTCGGCCTGCTTCAGGAGCGAGGCGAAGAACAGGCCGCCGGGGCCTCCGCCCAGGCAGGTGACTTTCACAGACGCACCGCCTGCGAGCACGCCGTTCGAAACGAAACCGGTCGCCGGGGCGTCATCCATCGCCCTCCTTGAGCAGCAGCCCCGCGATCACCAGGTGCTGCACCTCGCTCGTGCCCTCGTAGATGCGGAGCGCGCGCACCGAGCGGTAGAGCCGGTCGACCGGGCTCGAGGCGAGCACGCCCTGGCCGCCCAGGACCTGCACCGCGTCGTCCACGATGCGCTGCGCCGCCTCGGTGGCGTGGAGCTTGGCCATGGCCGCCTCCAGCGTCACGCGCTCGGCGCCGGCGTCGGCCGCGTGCGCCGCGCGGTAGACCAGCAGCCGCGCCGCGGTCAGCTCGGTGGCCATGCGCGCGAGCTTCTCCTGGACGAGCTGGAACTCTCCCAGCGGCTTGCCAAACTGTTTCCGGCTGCGCGCATGCGCCAGTGCCTCCGCGAGCGCACGCGCGCCCATGCCGCACGCCGCGGCGCCCACGGTGGCGCGCAGGCGATCGAGCGTCTTCAGGCCCAGCGCGAACCCCTTCCCCTCCTCACCCAGCCGGTTCGCGACCGGCACGCGACAGCCTTCGAGCGCGATCTCGCCGAGCGGGTGCGGGCTCGAGAGCACCTGTGGGCGTACGAACTTGAGCCCCGGTGTCTCGGCGGGCACGACGAAGCAGCCGATCCCGCGCCCGCCCGCACTGGGGTCCGTGGTCGCGAACACGGAGTAGTAGTCGGCGATGCCGGCGTTCGATATGAAGCACTTGGCGCCGTCCAGCACGTAGTGGTCGCCATCACGTCGCGCGCGCGTCGCGAGCGAGGCGACGTCGGAGCCCGCCTCGGGCTCGGTCATGGCGAACGCCGCCATGGCGCGGCCGTCGAGCGAGGGCGCGACCCACTGCTCGACCATCGCGGCGTTGCGACTGAGAAGAATGGGGACGAGCCCCAACCCCTGGAGCGCGAACACCGCGTCGGCAAGCGGCGACGCCGCGGCGAGAGCTTCGCGAGCCAGGCAGCAACCGCGCCAGTCCATGGCGCCGATCGAGGCGAACACGCCCGCCTTCCCCATCGCCGCGAGCAGTGCGCGCGCCTCGCGCCGCGCCGCGGCGTCGTCCGCTGGCTCAGGACGCTCGCGCAGCTCGCGGGCGGCGAACGCCGCCACCTCGCCGGCGAGCCGCTCGTGACCCGCGCCGAGGAAGACGCGCACCGGCGACAGGTCGAGCCCGGTCACTGGAACGTGGGGCTCCGCTTGGCCCGGAACGCCTCGTACGCCTCGCGGTAATCGGGGTGCGTCATCAGTTCCGCCTGCACGCGCGCCTCGTGGTCGAGTGCTTGCTCGAGTGTCATGTGCGACTCGAGCGCGATCGCCCGCTTGCTGACCGCGAGCGCCTCCGCGGGCCCGCGCGCGAGCTGCTCGGCGAATGCGCGAGCCTCGGGCAGCAGCTTCTCCTGCGGCAGGACACGCTGGTAGAGACCCATCTCGTACGCGCGCTGCGCGGTGATGAAGTCGCCGGTGTAGAGCAGCTCGGTGGCGTTCCCCTGCCCCACGAGCCGCGGCAGCAGCCAGGAGATGCCCATGTCGGCGCCCGAGAGCCCGACCTTCACGAACAAGAACGCGATGCGCGCGCTGTCCGCGGCGAAGCGCACGTCGCTCGCGGCCGCGAGCACGGCGCCCGCGCCCGCGGCGGTGCCATTCACCGCCGCAACGATCGGCCGCCGGCAGCGGCGCATGTTCGACACCACATCGCACGTCATCTTCGTGAACGCGAGGAGCTGTTCCGCCGTCTGCCCGAACAGCTTTCCAATGATGTCCTCGACGTCGCCCCCCGAGCAGAACCCGCGGCCCGCGCCGGTCAGGAGCACGGAGCGCACGCCGCGCGCGGTGTCGAGCGCCGCGAACAGGTCGCGCAGCTCGGCATAGACCTCGAACGTGAGCGCGTTCAGCCGCTCCGGCCGGTTGAGCGTGATCGTGGCAACGCCGCTCTTGGCGTCGTGATCGAACAGGAATGACTTCGGGATGAAGCTCACGGCTCCGCCCTCCCCGGAACCACCGCCGTGGCCTCGATCTCCACCCGGGCGCCGCGGTCGACGAGGCCCTGCACCTCGAGCAGCGCCATCGCCGGGTAGTGACGGCCTAAGCGCTCGCGCCAGATCTTGGCCAGTGCGGCGCGCGCGGCGCGGTACTCGGCGAGGTCGGTGACGTACACGGTCATGCGCGCCACGTCCGCCGCCTCGCCGCCCGCCTCGCGCACCACGGCGAGCAGCTGGTCGAGCGCGCGCGCGAACTGTTCGGCGAATGCCGGCGGCTCGCCCGCCTGCCCTTCGCTCCAGCCCGCCATGCCGGCCACGAACAAGAGCCGCCCATCGCGCGGCGCCAGCACGCCGTGGCTGAAGCCATTGGGCGCCGCGAGCGACGCCGGGTTCACGACCTGGAGACGCACTCGTCCCCCTTGGGCATGAGCGTCAGCGCCTGCCCGTTCGTTTCCGAAGCGGCGGGGCCCAACAACGCCAGCGTCGCCTTCGCCACCTCGGCCGGCGTGATCAGCCGCTCCTGTCCCGCGCTCGCCAGCACCGAGGCGAGCGCCGTCTCGGCCGAGCGGCCGGTGCGCGCCACCACGTTGTCGATCGTGCGCTGCGTCATCGGTGTGTCGACGTAGCCCGGACAGAGCGCGTTGATGGTGACGCCGCTGCCCGCGAGCTCCAGGGCCACCGAGCGCGTGAACCCGATCACGGCATGCTTGGCCGCGGAGTAGTGCGACACGTAGCGCGCGCCGGCCAGGCCCGCGACGCTGGCGATGTTGACGATGCGACCGAAGCCGCGGTCGCGCATCGCCGGCGCGAACTGGCGCGTGCACAGGAACGTGCCCGTGGCGTGGGCGTCGAGCATGGTGCGCCAGTCGCTGAGCGTGAGCCGCTCGAACGGCGCCGAGCCGGCGTCGCCGGCGGCGTTCACCAGGACGTCGACGGTGCCGGCATGCTGGAACGCGCGCGCCGCGAGCGTGCGCACCTGCGCCTCGTCGGAGACGTCGCAGGGCACGCCCCAGGCGCGGCCGCCCCGCGCGCGCAGCGACGCGGCGACCGCCTCGACCTCGGCCCCTGTGCGCGCGGCCGCGATCACGACCGCACCCGCGTCCGCGAGCGCGGTGACGATGGCGGCGCCGATCCCGCGACCGCCGCCGGTCACGACCGCGCCGCTGCCGGCGAGCGTGCCCACCGGGCTCACGCCACGCTCCGCGGTGCGAGTACCGCGAGCACCGCTTCGGAAAGGATCCCGCCCAGCACGCCGATGGTGTGCTCGCCCTCTTCCGCCGTCGCCTCCGCGGGCCAGCCGAAGTAGGCGCGTGGTCCCCCGGCCTGCTCGAACGTGGTGCGGCCGTCGCGGATCGCCTGCGACAACGATGCCGGCACCGGCGGCAGCGAGCGCTGGATCGCGCTGCGCACCAGGTCCGGACGCGTGGCGAGCACCACGGAGCCTTCGTAGCGCCCGGCGTGACAGGCGCCGCTCCGGAACTCGTCCGTGAGCTTCGCCGCGTGCTCGCGCCGCGTGAGGTCGGGACAGACGAGGCGCTTCGCGCCACGCGCCGCCGCGAGGCGGCCGGCCTCGGCGAGCGCCCCGAGGTGCGCCGGGTCCAGGTGCGCGTTCGCGATCGCGAGCGCGGCGAAGCCGTGACGCTCCGCCTCGACCGCCAGGTCCGCGACCAGCGCCGCGATCGTCCCCGGCGCGACCGAGAGCGTGCCCGCGAATCCAGCGCCGAACGGCGCCGCGCTGTACTCGAGCGGCGGCAACAGCAGTGCGAGGAATCCCCGCGATTCGAGCCGGGCGGCCGCCGCGCGTGCCATCGCCACCGCGATCAGGCCGTCCGTGCCGAGGGGCAGGTGCGGTCCGTGGGCCTCGATGGCGCCCACGGGCAGCAGCACCACCGTGCGCGGGCGGTCCATGTCGCGCACGTCCTCCCAGGTGAGCTCGGCCAGTTCGCGGATGGGCAAAGTCGCTTCCTCTTGCCGGCCGCGCGGGCCGGCGGTCATGATGCGGCGGATGCGCACGCACCCTACCACGCTCCCCGAGCGCGCCGCAGCCGAAGCACGGCTGCCCGAGCGGCTCAACATCGCCGACCGATTCCTGGATGCGCGCGTGCGCGAAGGCCGCGGCGAGCGTCCGGCGCTGCTCACCGACGCGGGCACGCTCACGTATCGCGACGTGCAGGCGCTCGCCGAGCGCTGGGCGCGGCTACTCGCCGAGGCGGGTGTTTCCTGCGAGCAGCGCGTGCTGATCGCGCTCCCCGACGGTCCGGACTTCGTCGGCGTGCTCTTCGGCACGCTCAAGCTCGGCGCGGTGGTGGTGATGGTGAACCCCGGCATGCCGGCGGGCGACGTGCGCTACTTCCTCGAGTACTCGCGCGCGCGCGCCGTGGTGGTTTCATCGGCGTGCTCGGTGGCGTTCGCGGAGGCGGCGCGCGGCCTGCCCACTCCGACGACCCTGCTGGTCGCGGACGAACCCGCGCTCCAGGCGCGGCTCGCGGCGGCGCCGGCGGGCCTGCCCACGTTCGACACGCACGGGGACGACGCCGCGATGTGGCTCTTCTCCGGCGGCACGACGGGTCGACCGAAGGCCGTGGTACAGAGTCACCGCTCGTATGCCAACACGACCGCGCTCTACGGGCAGGGCGTCATCGGTTATCGCGAGAGCGACGTCACGCTCTCCGTGCCGAAGCTCTACTTCGGCTACGCCACCGGCTCGAACCTGTTCTTCCCGTTCTCGGTGGGCGCGAGCGTGGCGCTCTACCCCGAGCCCGCCACCGCCGAGAGCGTGTTCGCGCGCATCCACCGCTTCCGGCCCACCGTGCTCGTCAACGTGCCGGCGATGATCCACAAGATGGCATCGCATCCCGGCGTGACCCGCGCGGATCTCGCCTCGCTGCGCGTGGTGACGAGCGCGGGCGAGGCGCTCCCGGTCGAGCTCTTCGAGCGCTGGCGCGAGGCATTCGGCGTCGAGCTGCTGGACGGCCTCGGCACCGCCGAGATGTGGCACATCTTCATCAGCAACCGGCCCGGGGCCGCGCGCGCCGGCACGCTCGGACAGGTGGTGCCCGGCTTCGAGGTGCGCGTGTGCGACGAGGAAGGACGCGAGCTGCCGCGCGGCGAGACCGGCTGGCTGTGGGTGCGCGGTGCCTCTCGTGCTCTTGGCTACTGGCAGCAGCACGAGCAGACGCAGCAGGCGTTCCGCGGAGAGTGGTACGTCTCGGGCGATCTCATCACGATGGACGAGGACGGCTACGTCACCTACTGCGGACGCGGCGACGAGCTGCTCAAGGTCTCGGGCAAGTGGCTGGCGCCCGCCGAGGTGGAAGGCTGCCTGCTCCAGCACGAGGAAGTGGTCGAGGCAGCGGTCGTGGGACGCGTCGACGCCAACGGGCTCACGAAGCCGGTGGCGTTCGTGGTCGCGCGCACGCGTCGCTCCGGGCTCGACGCCGAGCTCCAGGCGTTCGTGCGCGAGCGGCTCGATGCCTACAAGTCCCCGCGGGAGGTGACGTTCATGGATGCGCTCCCGCGCACGCACCTGGGCAAGGTGGATCGCGGCCGGCTGCGCCGCGACGGCTGAGCGCGCGCAGCCGTAGTGCTACGCTGCGCGCTCCCCGGTCCCGGCGGTGGTGCTCGTCTCCTGCCGCTCGCGTTGGAGGGTGCCCAATGAAGCGCCGGCCCGCTCGCTTCTTCGCCCTGCTCGTCGCCGCCTGCCTCTTCCCCGGTCGCTCGAACGCGCTGGCCGTGGATGCCTC
>Ga0070688_100001059_pt1 | contig 13827 bp, 14 predicted proteins | sample KBSS13HmetaG_FD_64679 | JGI IMG/M metagenome (GOLD analysis project Ga0070688, IMG submission 64679) | Switchgrass rhizosphere microbial communities from Kellogg Biological Station, Michigan, USA - KBS S1-3H metaG | ecosystem: Host-associated > Plants > Roots > Rhizosphere ...
AACACGCCGATGACGCGGATGTTCTGGCCGACCTCGGTTCCCATCACGATCGACACCACATCGAGCCGTCCGCCGAGCAACTCGGTGATCGACTGCGGTCCGCTACGAAACGGGATGTCCTTGATCTCGATTCCGGCGGTCTGCTGGAATTCCTCCATGGCGAGCTGCGGGATGGTGAGAACGCCGGGGTGGCCGTAGTTCAACTGACCGGGCCTTTGTTTGGCGGCGGTCATCAGGTCGGCGATGGTCTTGATCGGCGAATCCGGCCGCACCACGAGCCCCATCGTGTTGATGAACGTCTGACACACCGGAACGAGAGAATCGGGCTTGTAGCCGGCGTCGGCGTTGCGCGCCTGCGGCAGCACCGACAGCACCAGCGCCGGCGCAAACAACAGCGTGTAGCCGTCCGCTTCCGCGCGGGCGACCGAGGCGGTGCCGACCGCACCGCTGCCGCCCACTCGGTTCTCGACGATGAATTGCTGTCCGAGCCCGCTCGCCAGTCCGGTCGAAAGCGCGCGCACCAGAATGTCGGGCGCGCTGCCGGCGCCGTACGGATTGACGATCTTGACGACGCGAGTGGGATAGTCGGTTTGCGCCCGGCTCGGCGTGGATACAAAGAACGTCGAGATCGCCGCCATCATGACCGGGAGGATGATTGATCGGCCCATGGTCGCCCCCTCACTGATAGTGCACGGCGAGCCATACGGTCGGCTCGCCAGTGTCGGTCGATACGACACGATGCCTCGTGTGGGCGGGAATGTGCACGTGGTCGCCGCGTGTCAGTGTGCGCGCCGATGCTTCGCCTTCGAAGGCAACAGCAGCGGACCCTGCCAGTACGATCACCCACTCCGCCTGGGGCTGATCGTACCAGAAGTCCGGCGGGCTGGTGTGGCCGCGGGAAACGATGCGCTCGATGCGTACGTTCGGCGTGGTCAGCAGCGTCGTGATCTCCTCGGCCGCCAGAGTGCCGGGAATGCCGGCGAATAGGTTGCCGCCCTCGATCATGACCAACCCCTGTTACGCGGGCATCAATCCGAATGCCTCGGCCAGCAGCGTATAGGAGTGTTTGCGCGCCTCGTGGTCGTAGATCATGGTCGTGACCATCACCTCGTCGGCCTGCGTCGCTTTGATCAGCGGCTCGAGGTGCGCCATCACGGTAGGCTTGCTGCCGACGACGAGCCGGGCGCGGTTCTGGCCGATCAGCGCGCGGTCGGTCGGGGAATAGCTGTGCGCCGCGGCCTCCTCGGGGCTCGGGATCGGCTGGTAGCGGCCCTGCCGCCGCAGCGCGAAGTTCAGATCGACGGAGGTGGCGAGCCGCTCGGCTGCGGCGTCGGTGTCGGCGCAGACCACATGCAGCGCCAGAATCGCCAGCGGCTTCTCGCGCGTCGCCGATGGCTTGAACTGCTCGCGATAAGTCATCATCGGCCCGACCGGATCGAAATCGGAAAAATGATGGGCGAACGAAAATCCGGCGCCGACATGGGCCGCAAGCTGAGCGCTGTAGCCCGACGAGCCGAGGAGGTAAAGCGGCGGCAGCGGCACGTCCGCCGGCATGGCGTTGACCTTGCGAAACGGATGGTTCTCCGGAAACAGCCGCCCTTCGAATGCCAGCAACTCCTGGAAGCGGTCGAGAAAATCGTCGCCGGCCGGATCGTCCTGCCGGCGACGAAGCGCATAAGACGTCGCCGGGTCGGTGCCCGGCGCGCGGCCGAGGCCGAGATCGATGCGATTGGGAAACAGGCCCTCCAGCACCTTGAAGCGTTCGGCGACCTGGAGCGGCGCGTGGTTCGGCAGCATCACGCCGCCGGAACCGACGCGCAGATGCTGGGTCGCCGCCGCGATCTGCCCGATCATGATGTCCGGCGCCGAGCTTGCGATGTTGGGCATGTTGTGGTGCTCGGCCACCCAATAGCGGGTGAAGCCGAGCCGGTCGGCGAGGCGGCCGAGATCGATACTATTGCGCAACGCCTGCGGGCCGGAGCTTCCAGTGGTGACGGGCGACAGGTCGAGGACGGAAAGCGGGATCATGGCAGACAGTTAGCGTGCCGCTGCCGCTTTTGCCATGAGGCGTGGCGGCGAGTGCCTACTGCTGCGGGGTGGTGAACGGATTGGATGCCGGATTGATGCCGAGCGGGTTGTTTGCCGGTGCGGCGCGCTGGGCGGTGCGGACACGGTTTTTTCGCACGACCTTGGCAACGGCCTTGAGCGCGGGCTTCGCGGCCTCCTTCATAATCTTGGGCTTGGCTATGGGCATCGGCACGGGATCAATGCCCTGATCCGGGGCGGCGATCGAGGCCGTGGTGTCGGGCTCGGGGATCAGCGGCTCAGCGGCGCTCGCTTCCAGATCCGGTATGGCTTGCGTCTCGATGGCGGCAACGGCCGGAGTTTCGGGCTTCGGCGCTTCGGGCGGAGCATCGAGGATCGGGGCGTCCGATGCGGTGGTTACCGGCGCGTCCGGCTGGATCGCCGCGACAGTGCGTTCTGGCTCCGGCGTGTCCTTGGCCGGTTCGGCCGAATCTGGTTTGTCCAAACTTTGTTCGACCAAGTTTTGTTCGACCAAGTTTTGTTCGCTCAAGCTTTGATCGATGAAGTCTTGTTCTATCAAGCTTTGCGGTGGCATGATCGCAAGCGGCGGCGCCGGACGGTCGAACGCCGTCGGGGCGGCCCGGACCGCCATCGGCGAGACCGCGTTGACGGCAAACCGCAGGTCGTACATCACCGGCACCGCGGCGAGACCGCGGCGGACCTCGCTATCGGCGGCCGGCGTGACCGAGACCGGCGCGGCGTGCCCCGCCATCACCGGCAGCCCTTCGTGGATATCGTGGAGCGATACCGCCATGCGCAGGCCGGCAAAGACCACCACAAAGCCGCATAAGAATGTCGCCGCAATCAGGCGGAAACTCGGAAGCATGAAAGCTCACCTCGATTCCCACGCCAACACGGGAGCGAATCTCCATATCTGAGTCGGCGGGGCGTAAACATAAATTTGTCGACCGATGCTGGAATTTGAAGCGTTGCCGCGTTGTGGCATCTGGACGAGACGCCAAGTGTTTCCGATATTCTCGGGTGAGGGGCCTTGAGGCTGCCACACGATCGCCGATACTGAGGCGGGCGAACAGGGAGTTGTGCAATGCCGTCGGCGAGCGAATGGAAGGTGCCAGCCTCCGTGCAGCCGAAACCCGAGGATTACGGCTACGATCTCGATGCCGCGCTCAGCGCCGTCGTTGGCATCCGCGCCATCATCCCGGGCGATGCCTTCACCGCCGAGACACTCGGCACCGAGCGCGCCGGCAATGGCGTGCTGATCCGTGCCGATGGCCTCGTGCTGACCATCGGCTATCTGGTGACTGAAGCCGAGACGATCTGGCTTACGCTGATCGATGGCCGCGCCGTTCCCGGCACCGTCCTGGCCTACGACCAGGTCACCGGCTTCGGCCTGATCCAGGCGTTGGCGCGGCTCGACCTGCCGGCGCTGCCGATCGGACAGTCCAGCGCGGTGTCGGTCGGCGAGCGCGTGGTGGTCGGTGGGGCCGGCGGGCGGCACAAGTCGGTGGCGGCACGCGTCGTTGCGAAGCAGGAGTTCGCCGGTTACTGGGAGTATGTCGTCGACGAGGCGATCTTCACCGCGCCGTCGCATCCGAATTGGGGCGGCACCGCGCTGATCGGGCCGCGCGGCGAATTGATTGGCATCGGCTCGCTGCAATTGCAGGAGGGCCGCGAGCAGGGCCCGCCGGGCGACATCAACATGATGGTGCCGATCGACCTGCTGAACCCGATCTTGGACGACCTTTTAACGCTCGGCCGGCCGAAGGCGCCGCCGCGGCCGTGGCTTGGGCTTTACGCCACCGCAATCGAGAACCGAGTCGTTGTGGTAGGGCTTGCCAAGGATGGGCCGTCGCAGAAGGCGGATCTGCGCACCGGCGACGTGCTGCTTGCTATCGCTGGCGCGGAGGTCCGCGATCTCGCCGGGCTCTATCGCAAGGTATGGTCGCTCGGTGCGGCCGGCCTTGAAATCCCGATGTCGATCTACCGCGACGGCAAGACCATCGAGACGCGGGTCAAATCCGGCGACCGCGCCCGCTTCCTCAAGGCGCCGAAGCTGCATTGATTGTTCCGTCAGTAAGACGGGCGTTCCAGGGAACTTCATGGCCAAAAAGCAAGCCAAAAAGAGCGCTAAGCCGCGGCCGCCGCGGCCGGACAAGATGCCAGGTCCGATCAGATACAAGAAAGCAACGGGCGATTCCGAACCGAGCATGCTCGAAATCGCTTCGATGCGAAAAAAGAAAAAGATCACCAAGAAGCCGCGCTAGGCGCAGCCCCAAGGGGCACTCCTGATGCATTCTCGGCTTGCCACCACTCCAACCTCATCCTGAGGAGGCGCGAAGCGCCGTCTCGAAGGATGGCCACGATCTCAATCGCTGCCCATGCTTCGAGACGCCGCGCTTCGCGCGGCTCCTCAGCATGAGGTCCGAGAGAGATTGCCTGTTTGGCAATCAAGTTTGAGAACGCGGTGCGCGCCTGAGGTTCCTTTCGAACAATGTTCCCGGGGCAACCATGCAAGCCTCGAGACGTTGGTTTGATGATGAACAAGCACGCCAGGCGAAAGTCCACCGAGCCGCCGGATCCTGCAAGTCTTCCCGGCCCGGTCAAATACTCGCCGCCGAAAGGGCATCGCCAGCAGCCGCGAATGCTCGACGTGGCGACGCTCCGTTCGAACCCGATATTGCGGCACTTGGTCGAGCGGGCGATGCGGACACTTCGCCATGGCAAAAGATGGACGCTACGCCGCGGCAAAAGATGACGGGTGAACGGCTCGCATCCGCAAGCCACTTCAATTTTTAGAATGCTTCACTTGCAATAATTTCATCGCCTTGCATCGCTGCAATGCGGCTCGCGGCCATGACGGCCGCGGCCATTGGTGCTAGGACGGCTGGCCAACCGCCGGGACGCCTCACGTGACCACGAATATCCAAGCCGGGCATCCGGCCACCGAGATCGATTCCAACTATGCCTGGCTGCGGCTGGCCGTGGTGCTTCTGCTCGGCACCATTGGCAGCGTCGGCATGTGGTCCTTTATGGTCGCGCTGCCGGCCGTGCAGGCGGAGTTCGGCGTCGCGCGCGCCGAGGCCTCGCTGCCGTTCACGCTGACAATGGCGGGCTTCGGCCTCGGCGGCATCATGATGGGGCGGCTGGCCGATCGCTTCGGCATCCTCATGCCGCTGATGGTCGGCGCGGTCGTGCTGGGCGCCGGCTATGGGCTCTCGGGTATTGCCGGCGGGATCGGGACCTTCGCGCTGGCCCAGGGGCTGCTCGGTTTCGGCAGCGCTGCGACGTTCGGCCCGCTGATGACCGACACGTCGCATTGGTTTCTGCGCCGCCGCGGCATCGCGGTGTCGATCGCGGCCTGCGGCAACTATGTTTCGGGCACGATCTGGCCGCCGATCATCCAGCATTTCATTTCGACCGACGGCTGGCGCACCACCCAGGTCTGGATCGGCGTCATCTGTGTCGTCACGCTGATACCGCTATCGCTGCTGCTGCGTCGTCGCGCGCCGTCGCAGCATTCGGCCGCCTCCCATGCCGACGCGGCGGGCAAGCTCGGAACGCTCGGCATCTCGGCGAATGCGCTGATGGTGCTGTTGTGCATCGCCGGTATCGCCTGCTGCGTCGCCATGGCGATGCCGCAGGTCCACATCGTTGCCTACTGCGGCGACCTCGGCTACGGGCCGGCCCGGGGCGCCGAGATGCTGTCGATGATGCTGGGCTTCGGACTGATCAGCCGCGTCGCCAGCGGCTTCATCGCCGATCGCATCGGCGGCGTGGCGACGCTGCTGCTGAGCTCGGTGCTGCAGGGTGCCGCTCTGCTGCTCTACGTGTTCTTTGATGGTTTATTTTCTCTTTACGTGATCTCGGCGCTGTTCGGCCTGTTCCAGGGCGGCCTCGTGCCGATGTATGCGATCCTGGTGCGCGAGTATTTCGCCCCCCAGGAGGCCGGCACGCGGCTCGGCGTGGTGCTGCTCGCGACGCTCGGCGGCATGGCGCTCGGCGGCTGGATGTCCGGACTGATTTTCGATCTGACGGGCTCTTATCAGGCCGCCTTCCTCAACGGTCTCGGCTGGAATCTGGTCAATGTGTCGATCGTGACGTGGCTGCTGTACCGGCCCGGCCGCCGCATGGCACCGGCCTGATATCCGGTTTATCCGGTCGTTAAAATTCGACATATCGGGTTAGCGGAAACACAGGCCGGCCCGGGTAATCTGCGACCACAGGATAGGGCCGGGGTCGCGATCAATCGATGGCTACGCAGCAGCTCGAAAAAGCCATGGAAGGTCTTGTTGTCCTGATCGCGGACAGCAACCCCTATACGCGGCGGCTGACGCGGATGATGCTCACCAATCTCGGCATCAAGTCGACCTACGAGTCGCCCGACGGCGTCGCCGCGCTGGACGCCATCCGCAACGTCAATCCGGATATCATGATCATGGACTGGGACATGCCGGTCCTGGACGGCCGCGAGGTCATGCGTATCGTGCGGTCGCCCGGCGTGTTTCCCAAGGCGAACCTGCCGATCATCATGCTGACCGATCTCGGCTTGCAGTCACGGGTCACCGCTGCCATCCGGCTCGGCGTTCACGAATTCCTAGTCAAGCCGATCTCGCCGAAGACGCTGCAGCAGCGTCTGCTCGGCATTATGCTCAATCCGCGGCCGATGGTGCGGGCCGGCCAATTCTACATTCCGATGCCGCGCCGCAGAGTCGATCTGAACGAATTCATCCACGCGGCGTGACCTTCGCGGGATCGCTCGACTCATTGCACGCTTTACCTTCCCCCGGGGGGGCTTGGTTTGAAATAAGGTTATGGCCGTCATTCGAGCCACGGCGATTGTTGCCGCACTTTTCTTCGGCGCGCTGCTCGTGATTTACGACTTCGACTGGCAGTTGACGACGGTAGTTTTCATCATCGCCGTCGTCACGACTGTCGTGGGAATAGTTTACGCGTATGTCGACGATTGGCCCCCGCAATTGTAGGCCGCCTCAGTTGGCGGCCTCCTTCATTTGTGCAGGCGTCTGTTCTTGTGCAAAATCCCCTCTAGGGGATGGTGAAGCTTGCGCGTTGACAGGCTAACTGTCCGCCCGCCCGCGCCGGTTATGGCTGGCCTGCGACCTTTCGCGCCTCTCCGGTCAGTTCGAGAATGTGCATGCCGGTGTTGGCGCGATCGACCACATAAACATAGCCGCGCTCGTCGGTTTCCAGATTGTTGCTTTGGATCGCGATCTTGCAGCGGTCCTGTCCATCCACCTTGATGCAACGCTTGTCGGTGGCTTCCGTGATCGACGGGATGAAATAGCCGATCTCCTTCGGCTGGTACGGATTGCGGATGTCGACAGCGCGCACTCCGCCGTTGAACCAGGTGAAAAACGCCACCTTCTTGTGGAACACCGGCGCGGTGCTCTCGTTCGCGGAATGCGCGCCGAACCGGCCGCCGCGGCCGCAGAAGTTTCCGCTCGCCTCGGGAACGTTGAAGTTCGATATCACCATCGGCCGCGACTCCACCGTCACATCCATGAAGTAGACCATCTGTCGCGGCTCGAGGCATTCATTCAGAATCTGCTCATTCACGATCATGATGAAATCGCGCACCTTGCCGTCCTTGTCCTTGGCGAATTCGGCAACCGGCACGCCGAGCAGCGGCACGGTGGTATGCGCCCCCGTGATCGGCAGCAGGTCGACCTGCCGGACGATCGGATGGCGCAGGTTGTCGGGCGTCGGCTCCTTGGGGCCCTTCAAAAGCTTGTCGCGGTCGACGATCTGGATGACGCCGCCCTTGTTGGTGCCGTAGCCGAAGTAGATGCGATTGCCCTGCGGTCCGGTCGAAATCATGCCGTGCAGATCGGTCGGCACCGTGCCGCTGGTTCCCGGCTCCTGGCCGACCAGGCCGAAGTCGCGGATCTTCACGGGCTTTGCCGGGTCGCTCAGATCGAACACCTCGGTCATGCGCCGCGAGCGCCAGCCGTCGACGCCGGAGACCAGATAAGCGATGCCGGTGTCGCACTCCCACCAGCTCTTATGGGTGTCCTTCAGGTTCCAGCTCGGCTTGGAAACGAGCACGGGCTTCGATGGATCGGCGACGTTCCAGACTTCGTGGCCGGCGCCGCCGAACGAGCGCAGCAGATAGACCGCGTTGCGATCGCCTTTCGGCAAGGCGCTGCCGTCGCAGACGCGCGTCATCTGCGCGCCGCCGGCTTCGAAATTTCCCTGCTGGCCCGGGATGTGGAACAGGTATTTCGGCTTCGCCGGATCGGTGACGTCGACGATCGAGGTGCCGTTGAACTCGGCCTGGCCGGTGAGCGGATTGAGCGGCTTCGGCACATCCGGCGTGCCGCCATGATGGCCGATGTAGGCGATGGTGCGGTTGCCCTGCTTGTGGATGGTCGGCTGGTAGGCGCTGCGGGCTTGCAGGTCGTTCATGCCGACAAGACGCATGTCTTTGGCCTCGGGCGGATCGCCGACCTTGGGCGATTGCGCTGCCGCCGGCGCGGCCAGCGCAATGGCAAGTGCGGACGTGAGGCAAGCAAAGCGAGCGTCGAATTTTTTCACGGCGATCCTCCACAGCTTTTGTTCTTGGTCATGCCGACCTCGCGTTGCTGGAGGCTGGCTTGGTGGGGAAATCATAGCCCCGGCGTGGCCTGGCGGAAAGGCACTGTCGCCGATGAAGGCTCGAGCAGGTGAACCGCCGGGACGGTCTGTGTGTTAGGGAATCACCTTATGAGGTGATCGGTATGACCAACCCAGAAGACAGGCCGCCTCCCGCGGTCGGAGCCTATTGGATCAATGAGGAGGATTACCCGGCGCTGCTCCGCATGTTCACCGACGGCAACAGGATGCCGCGCACCTGGAAGGAATGGCTGAAGATCGCCGAGGAAATGGAGCAGGGTCTCAAAGCCTACGGCCATGTCGTCATGCGGGTTCGCATTGATCCGAACACATTTCCGGATTGGTGCGCCGCTCATGGTGTGAGCCCGAACGGCGAAGGACGCAAAAAATTCGTCGCCGCGGCCGTATTCGAGAGATACGGCGATCAAAAATGATCGATGCAGAACGCGCGGGAGGCTCTGACATGCGGCATGCTCTCTTCCCCCTCCAGGGAGGGTGAAGCGCGACAGGTTGATCCGCGCCACCGCTTAAGCCGCGGCGCTGCGCCGGCCGATCCGCACCGTGTTGGTTGCCGACGGCGGTTCTTCGTCGTCGGCCCGCGCGGCTTCCGGTATCGCGATGGCGAGGCGGTTGCGGCCGTCGGCCTTGGCGCGATAGAGCGCCTGGTCGGCCTTCAGCAGCATCACAGGCAGCTCGAACGCGCCGTGGCTGCTGAACGAGATGCCGGTGCTGACGGTGGCGCCGACCAGCCGGCCGTCGATCTCGGCGGCGGCATGCTCAAGCGCGACCTGAATGCGTTCGGCCACCGTCGCCGCGATCTCGCGGGTGGTATCGGGGAGCACGGCAACGAACTCATCGCCGCCCCAGCGGCCCACCGTTCCAGCCGTTCCGATATGGGCTTTGGCGATTTCGGCGAAAATTTGCAGCGTGCGGTCGCCGACAGCGTGGCCATATCGGTCGTTGATCGTCTTGAAGTGATCGAGATCGAACAGCAGCACAGCGGTCGGCTGGGTACCCGCTGTCGAACGCCGCGACAGCGCAGTCTGCTCCAGGAAGCCGCGGCGGTTGGCAATGCCGGTGAGCGGATCGGTGCGCGCGGCCGTGCGGTGTCGGTATTCGGTGCGCTCTTTCGCCATGGCAAGAAGGATGAATGCGATCGAGATGGTGAACAGCAGCCCCTCGAGGCTGAGCAGCTCGAGCCAGCCGCTCATCGCGAGATTGCTGCCGGGCGCGACATGCGCCATGGCGCCGATCGGGGTGCGCAGCAGGAACAGCGCGCCGTGGGCGAACAGCATGAAGATCGCGGGCCAGCGCGACACCAGCGCTTCGTCGCGGCCGCGCCAGAATTCGTAGGCCGCCGCCCAGGTGTAGGCCGTCACGATGCCGGAGCCGACCAGCACGCGCAGCTCGACCATGGTGGTGAACGTCTGCAGGCGGCAGGCCAGCAGCCAGACCGCGACGCCAATGAGCGCCAGGGCCGGCTCCGGGCTCCGCCGGTCGAACACGCGGGCGCCGCACCAGGTCAGCGCGAAGGAGCCGAACAGCACGCCGTTGGCGAAATCGATCGACAGCGAATCCGGCACGGTGCCGTAGAGGCCGAGCAGCATGATCGAAGTGGCGCGCATCAGATGGGCGCTGCCCCACCAGGCCAGCGCCCGCTTGCTGAAGTTCTGCGCCCACGCGAAAAACAACAGCAGGCCAAGCATGATCTCGACGTGCATCGTGACCATGAAAAGCGTGCTGACGTCGAGGTCTATGGCGATCGACGAAAGCGCGGTGGTGACGATGTCCGGCATGGCGGCAAGTTACCGGCTGCCAACGAGACAAGGGTGAATCGGCGCCAACGATCGGGCTTATTGCGATTGCACGGTTAGCGAAGCCTTGTCCGCGCCTGCGCAATTGTTCGGATCGCGGCGGCATGGCCAAGCGCTTGGATTTTAGTCGCCAGCCGGACGTTGGAACGCAAGGCGGACGTGCTAAAACGGCACGGATCGAAATTATTTACCAACAGGGGTGGGAAATGGATTGGACGGCACGCCGCGAACGGCTGCGCGCGATCGTCGAAGGCAATCGCTGCGTTTTTCCGGCATCGGTTTACGACGGGATTTCGGCGCGGCTTGCCGGCGACCTCGGCTTCGAGGCGATGATGTTCGCGGGCTCGGTCGGTTCGTTCAGTGTGCTGGCGGCGCCCGACCTCTGCGTGCTGACGCTGACCGAATTCGCGCAGCAGGCTTATCGCATCAACCGCGCCGGCTCGCTGCCGCTGTGCGTCGACGCCGACCACGGCTACGGCAATGCTCTCTCGGTCAAGCGCACGGTCGAGGAGCTGGAGACCGCGGGCGTGTCGGCGCTGACCATCGAAGACACGCTGCTGCCGGTTTCGTTCGGCGGCGACGATGCGCAGCTCATCTCGATCGAGGAGGGCGTCGGCAAAATGCGCGCGGCCTTGGCCGGCCGCCAGGACCCGCGCCTTGTCGTCGTCGGGCGCACCAGCGCCATCGGCATCACCGGGGTCGACGACACCATCGCGCGGCTCAAGGCCTACGAGGCCACCGGTGTCGACATGCTGTTCCTGGCGGGACTAAAAAACCGCGCCCAGCTCGACGCGGTGTCGGCGGCGGTGAAGAAGCCGTTGTTCCTCGGCAGCGTGCCGGAGGACATGATGGACCTGGATTATCTGTCGGCGCGAAACGTGCGCGTCTGTTTGCAGGGCCATCATCAGTTCTGGGCCGGCGTGCAGGGCGTCCACGACACGCTGAAAGCGTTGCGCGAGGGCACCAAGCCGTCGCAACTGAAGAATGTCGCCTCCGCCGATCTGCAGAAGAAGGTGCTGCGTCAGGCCGACTACGGCAAATGGTCCAAGGATTTTCTGAATTCAAAGTAGGGAGTTGCATATGCGTGCCTATCAATTGCCGAAGGGCGGCGCCGGCATCGATGCGCTGACCAAGGTCGAGCGGCCCACGCCTGCGCCCGGCCATCGCCAGGTGCTGGTCAAGGTCGCGGCCTGCTCGCTCAACTTCCGCGATCTCGGCATCGTCCGCGGCACCTATCGCATGCCGTCGAAGGAAAACGTCATTCCGCTGTCCGACGGCGCCGGCGAGGTGATCGAGATCGGGGCCGCCGTCACGCGGGTGAAGGTGGGCGACAAGGTGGCCGGCAATTTCTTCGCGCGCTGGCCCGGCGGCGAGCCGCCGCTCGACGTGCAGTCGACCGCGCTCGGCGGCGCCACCGACGGCATGCTGGCGGAATATGTCGTGCTGGAAGAAGAGGGCACGGTAAAAATCCCCGCGCACCTTTCACTGGAGGAGGGCGCGACGTTGCCCTGCGCCGGGGTGACCGTGTGGCACGCCATGATGGAGCACGGCAAACTGATCGCCGGCCAGACCGTACTGCTGCAAGGCACCGGCGGCGTCTCGGTGTTCGGCTTGCAGCTTGCGCACGCCATGGGCATGCAGGCGGTCATCACCTCGTCGAGCGACGAGAAGCTCGCCAAGGCGAAGAAGCTCGGCGCCAACCACACCATCAACTACAAGACCACGCCGGACTGGGAGAAGGCGGCTGTGGAGGCGACCCAGGGCCGCGGCGTCGATCACGTCGTCGAAGTCGGCGGCGCCGGCACCTTGGCGAGGTCGTTCGGCGCCATCCGCATCGGCGGCAAGATCAGCATGATCGGCAACCTCAGCGGGCCGGCGAGCGAGCTCAATCCCGGCCTGATCATGGGCAAGCGCGCCAACATCCAGGGCATCTCGGTCGGCTCGACGCAGATGTTCGAGGCTTTGAACCGCGCGATTTCGGCGAACGCGATCAAGCCGGTGATCGACAAGGTGTTCGGCTTCGATGAGGTGAAGGCGGCCTACCAGCACATGGCTTCGGGCGCGCACTTCGGCAAGATCGTGATCCGGGTGGGCTGAGGCGTTAGCCGCCGCGGCGGTCGTACAGCTTGCGCACGGTGCCGACGGTGAGCGCGATCACGATGATCCAGACGATCACCGCGCCGAGCCCGAACACGGTGCGGCCGAGAACTTCTCCGGTGGTCTGCATCTCGACGAACGGCGCCGACGGGCGAAACGCGCGGGGGCCCGAGCCGATGGCGACGTAGGTGCCGATGGTGGCAAGTGCGCCGGCGGCGCCGATCGCCAGCACGCGATACGAGATTTGCGTCCAGCGCGGCGCGCTGTCCGGAACTTCGCTCTCCATGTTCAGCATGCCGGCGCGGGCGCGGACCATGCAGGTCAGTCCCGCGAACAGAAACGCCGCTCCGGCGCAGAAGCTGATGAATGCGGGGCTGTTGCTCTCGGGCATCGGCACGTAGCCGGCGGCCCCCAGCATGACATAGAGACCAGCCGCCGAGAACGCGATGCCGACGCCGATCACGTCATGCGGCGAAGCCTGGGTGACAGATGGGCCCGGCCGATCCTGGATACTCATGCACGCCCTCACGCAACAGCGTGAGGCTAGTGTGCATGCTCAAGGTTGCCAATCCGTTGCGGTGGCCGTTTGGGCCTAATCCCAGCCGCCGGACACCCGCTCGACCGGGTTGGCGATGCGGCCGTTCGGCCGTTTCAGCGCGCTGATGCGCTTCATCTCGGCGTCGCTCAAGGTGAAATCGAACACCTTGAAATTGTCGGCGATGCGTGCCGGGTTCGACGAGCGCGGAATGGCGGCGACGTTCTGCTGCATCAGCCAGCGCAGCGCGATCTGCGCGATGCTCCTGCCGCGCGCTTTGGCGATTTCGGTCAGCACCGGATCGCTGAACAGCCGGCCGCGGCCCAGCGGGCAATAGGCGGTGAACACCATGCCGCGCTGGCGCACCGCGGCGAGCAGCTTCGACTGGTCGAGATAGGGATGATACTCGGCCTGCAACGCCACCAGCGGCTCGGGGCAAAGCTTGATCGCCTGGTCGAGCAGCGCGATGTTGAAGTTCGCCACGCCGATGTGGCGCGCCAGACCCCGCTGCTTGGCTTTGGCCAGCGCCGGCATGGTCTCGGCGAGCGGGATCTCCGGGTTCGGCCAGTGCACCAGCAGAAGATCGATAGTGTCGACCTGCAGCGCGGCGAGGCTCTCGTCCACCGACTTGGCGAAGGCGTCGGCGCGCAGGTATTCGTGCGACACTTTGGTGGTGAGGAAGATGTCGCCGCGCGGCACGCCGGAGGCGCGCATCGCTTCGCCGAC
>Ga0070688_100001078_pt1 | contig 13685 bp, 9 predicted proteins | sample KBSS13HmetaG_FD_64679 | JGI IMG/M metagenome (GOLD analysis project Ga0070688, IMG submission 64679) | Switchgrass rhizosphere microbial communities from Kellogg Biological Station, Michigan, USA - KBS S1-3H metaG | ecosystem: Host-associated > Plants > Roots > Rhizosphere ...
GTAGCTGGAGGTGTCGAAGAGCAGGGTCGACTCGGCGAGCAGGGTGTAGAACCAGCCGCGGGTCTGGTCCTGGGCCTCGCAGATGTAGTCGGCCGGGAAGCGCTCCTCGAACTCCTCTTTGCCCTCGAAGGGGTAGTGGAACTGCGCGAAGGGCATCGCGCCGCTGTCGTACCAGGTGTCGATCACCGAGACGACCCGGCGCATGAGGCTGCCGCACTGCTCGCAGTCGAGGGTGACGCCGTCGATGTAGGGGCGGTGGAGGTCCTCGGGGACCGCCTCGCGGGCGCGCTCGCGCAGCTCGGCGACCGAGCCGGCGCAGAAGCGGCCGTCGCAGCCCTCGCCGGTGCACTCCCAGATCGGCAGCGGCGTCCCCCAGTAGCGGTCGCGCGAGAGCGCCCAGTCGACGTTGTTCTCCAGCCATTTGCCGAAGCGGCCGTGCTTGATGTGCTCGGGGTGCCAGCCGATCTCCTCGTTGTTGGCGAGCAGCTGGTCCCGCGCCTGCGAGGTGGCGATGTACCAGCTCGACTTCGCGTAGTAGAGGAGCGGGGTGCCGCAGCGCCAGCAGTGCGGGTAGGCGTGCTCGTAGACCTGCTCGCGGAAGAGCAGGCCGCGCTGGTCGAGGTCGGCGATCAGCGCGGCGGTCACCTCCGGGTCCTTGACGAACTTTTCCTCGAAGCCGGCGACGCGGCCGTCGAATTTGCCGTCGAGGCCGACCGGGTTGTAGAGGGTCTGCGCGTTGGTGGGGTCGAACAGTTCGTTCTCGGCGGCAACCTTGTAGTCGTCTTCGCCGAAGGCGGGAGCGATGTGGACCAGGCCCGTGCCGTCGTCGGTGGTGACGAAGTCGCCGGCGATAACCGGAAAGCCGCCCTCCCCTCGATCCTGCAGGCTGAAGACGGGTCCCTTGTAGTGGCTGCCGACAAGCTCGCTCCCCGGCACGCGCTCGAGGATCTCGGCCTCCTCACCCAGCACTTTCTCGACAAGCGCCTCCGCGAGGATCAGGATCTCGCCGCCCAGGCGTGCCCGCACGTAGGTCACGCCGGGGGCGACGGCCACGGCCTCGTTTCCCGGCAGGGTCCATGGCGTCGTCGTCCAGACAAGGAGGGATGCGTCCTCGCCCAGCAGCGGGAAGCGCACATATATGGAGGGGTCCTCGACGTCCTCGTAACCCAGCGCCACCTCGTGCGAGGAGAGCGCGGTGCCGCAACGCGGGCAGTAAGGGACGACCTTGTGGCCCTCGTAGAGGCGACCCTTGTCCCAGAGCTGGCGCAGCGACCACCAGACCGACTCGATGTAGTCGTCCTCGAGGGTGACGTAGGGGTCGTCGAGGTCGATCCAGAAGCCGATCCGCTCGGTCAGCTTGTTCCAGTCCTCGACGTACTCGAAGACCGATTCGCGGCAGCGCTGGTTGAACTCGGCGATCCCGAACTCCTCGATCTCCTGCTTGGAGGAGATCCCGAGCTGCTTTTCGACCTCGAGCTCGACCGGCAGCCCGTGGCAGTCCCAACCCGCCTTGCGCGGCACCCGGAACCCGCACATCGTCTTGTAGCGCGGGTAGACGTCCTTGAAGACGCGGGCGAGGACGTGGTGGGAGCCGGGGCGGCCGTTGGCCGTCGGCGGGCCCTCGTAGAAGCTCCAGACCGGGGCCCCCTCGCGCTGGGCGAGCGAGCGCTCGAAGACCTTCTCCTCCCGCCAGCGCGCGAGCAGGCGCCGCTCCAGCTCGGGGAAGGACTGCTTCGGGTCTACTGGCTCGAATCCGGGCACGAAGCTCAGGATTCTACGAGCGGGGGTGAAATGCCGAGCGCGGCCTCTTCGCTCACCAGACGAGGACGAACTCGCTCGGGTCGCCCGGGTTCGCGTAGACCGGCAGGACCAGCCCCGGCTGCATCCGCGCGGCGGTGAAGACGGGCATCACCTCCCGCCGCTTCACCTCCCGCTTCCCCTGCCCCGGCACCTCGACCGCGAGGCGCAGGCTCATCAGCGGCATCTCGTTGACGGTGGCGCTGCTGCCCGCGTCGAGGATGGTCGCGGTGCCGCGCAGCCCCTGCTGGAAGATCCAGTCGTTGTGAGCGGCCTTGCGATTCTGGTGGCGGGCGTAGAGGACGAGGCCGAAGGCGGTCAACGCCCAGATCCCGCCGAGGAGGACGAGCGTGAAGGCTGCCTCGGGCGGCATCCCGACGAAGAGCGGGGCGATCGCGACGGCGAGGCCGCCGAGGCCGAAGAAAGCGATCAGGGAGATGCCGACCTTGTTGAGCTGCATCTACTCCTCGCACTCCTCGCGAATCCGGGTGGCGACGTGGGCGGTGGCGTCGCAGAGGGCGGCGAGGCCGTCGGCGCCGGGGTCGTCCTCCTCGATGCTGCCGAGCACCGCTCCGTAGGCGAGCTCGAAGGAGAAGTCGGCGGGCGGCCTGCTCCCCAGCCAGTCGACGAAGCTCGGCGAGAACAGCTGCCGCAGCCAGTTCGGGTCCTGGTAGGGGCTGGTGCTGACCGCGTAGCGATCGTTCAGCGCCGTGCTCTCGGTCCAGAGCTTCGAGTGGCGCGCCTCGAAGCCGTAGAACTCGTCGTCGCGGGTGTTGCGGCCGCGGCGGATGCAGAAGACGCGCGGGGCGAAGGCGGTCGCAGCGGGCACCTCGGTGAGGGCGACGTTGAAGCGGAAGGTCTTGTTGCGCTTGTAGGCGAGCTGGCCGGCCACGCCCTCGACGCCCGGCGCCAGCGAGCCGCGGAGCGCCGGCGCCAGCGGCTGGCCCTTGCCCTCGACGAGCAGCGGCGTCAGCGGGCCGGGGTCGAAGGCCGGCAGCTGCTCGAGGCCGCGGCTGGAGGCGAGCTCCGCGTAGGAGGAGAGGACGTCGGACACGGGCGCCAGCCTAGAGCGGCCTGCGGCGCGCGGCGCTAGGGTGGGCGCCGATGGAGCGCTACGACCTCAACGGCAAAGTCGCGCTGGTCACCGGCGCCGCCCGCGGCATCGGCTTCGAGACGGCTCGGCAGATGCACCTGCGCGGCGCCTCGGTCGCCGTCCTCGACCTCGACGCCGACGAGGCGCGCGAGGCGGCGGAGCGGATCGGGCCGCGGGCGATCGGGCTCGGCGGCGACGTCACCGACCAGAGCGCGCTGATGAACGCCGTCGCCGAGATCGTCGAAAAGCTCGGCGGGATCGACGTCGCCGTCGCCAACGCCGGGATCGCCCAGAAGCAGTTCGCGACCGTGCGCGGGATCTCCGGCGAGGAATGGGAGCGCGTCTTCGAGGTCGACCTGCTCGGGGTCTGGCGGACCGTGCGGGCGGCGCTGCCCCAGATCGTCGAGCGGCGCGGGCAGATGGTCGTCGTCTCCTCCGTCTACGCCTTCGCCAACGGCATGGGCAATACGCCCTACGCGGTCGCCAAGTCCGGGGTCGAGAGCTTGGGGCGGGCGCTGCGGGTCGAGCTCGCGCCCCACGGCGCCAGCGCCAGCGTCGCCTACTTCGGCTGGGTCGACACGAAACTGGTGCAGGACGCCTTCGAGCAGGAGGACTCACCGCGGATCAGGGAACTGAGTCCCGAGTGGCTGCTGAAACGGATCACGCCCGAAGAGGCGGGGGCCGGGCTGGTGCGCGGGATCGAGGAACGGGCGCCCCGGATCTTCGTCCCCAAGTGGTGGCGCTACGTCTCGGCCCTGCGCGGGATCGTCAACCCCCTGCTCGACAAGCGGATGGAGAGCGACGAGAAAACGCGAGCGCTGGTGCGGGACATCGACGCGAAGAGCGTCGATGCGGTCAAAGCACGAGCTAACGAGTAAGTCGCTCCAAAAGGGACACCACCGATTCGTAAGGGGCGCCGGTAGCCCGCGTCATCGCTATCTCGCACGTCCTGTTGCTCGATAGGTAGGCGTCGAAGGTGCGGCCGGACAGCTCTTCGGCTTGGGGGCGCGTGGCGGAGGCGGTGAGCTCGGGGTGGGTGATGCCGCGGTCGCCGGCGAAGGCGCAGCAGGTGGCCGAGGGGGCGATGTAGACATCGTCGGCGAGGGCGGCGGCGAGGGCGCGGAGCGGGTGCGCGAGGGCGAGGCGGCGGGTGGCGCAGGTGGGGTGAACGGTTGCGGACGCAACCTTGGAGTCGACTTCGAGGTTCGGCAGCAACCGCAGCGCCCACGCAACCGAGTCGACGATCTCGAGCTTCCCGAGCCGCTCCGCATTCTCCTCCGAGAGCACACCCTCAGCCGGATCAGCAATCGCCCCCGTACAAGACGCCGCATCGATCACAACCGGCAACGCCCCCTCCCCACTCCACTCCCAAAGCAGCGCCACCATCTCATTCGCCTTGTGCGCATGAGCCTGCGCAAACCCTTTCGAGCTCCAAGGCAACCCACAACAACTCCCCGCCACATCCCCCGGCACCACAACCGGCATCCCCGCCCGCGCCGAAACCGTCACAAGATCGTCAACCACGGATCGAGCCTGCGATCGAGCACCCTGGAGGTGCTCTTTTGCAGGTTCGCGAGAGGGGCCGAAGATGCGGTTCGTGCAACTCGGGACGTACACCGCCGCGGCCTCGGCTGGAGGAGTGGGTGACCCCTCCCGGACCCTCCCCGCTGTTGTCCGGGAGGGGTCACCCACTCCTCCCCCAGCGGCCAGGGCCCCGTTGCGCGCCGGCCCCGGCAGTCCCTTGCCCCGCTTCGTCCTGCGTGCCAACGGCCCCCCGACCTTCAGCGCCCAACGCGACAGCTTCTCGACCGCCCCCCACCGCTTGGCCGCCGCTAAAGCCGTCTTTTCCGCCCGCTCCCCATGCTGCGCCACCCGCAACTCCTTCACCATCCGCCCCGTGTCGATCCCCAGCGGGCAGGCGATCTGGCAGGAGCCGTCGGTGGCGCAGGTCTCCAGGGCGTCGTAGTCGTACTCGGCGAGGAGGGCTCGCTGGACCGGCGAGCCCTCGGGCTGGCGGGCCATCTCGCGGCGCAGGACGATGCGCTGGCGCGGCGTCGTCGTCAGGTTGCGGCTCGGGCAGACCGGCTCGCAGAAGCCGCACTCGACGCAGGTGGTGGCGCCGCCCCAGTCCTCGATCGCCGGCGTCGTTTTCAGGTTGCGCAGGTGGACGCCGGGGTCGCGGCTGAGGAGGACGTCGGGCGAGAGGACGCCGTCGGGGTCGGCCAGCCGCTTCACCCGCCACATCAGCTCGGTCGCCTTCTCCCCCCACTCCCGTTCGACGTAGGGGGCCATGTTGACCCCGGTCCCGTGCTCAGCCTTCAGCGAGCCGTCGTACTTGCCGACGATCAGCTCGACCAGGCCGCCCATGAAGGCCTCGTAGCGTTCGAGGTCCTCCTGCTTGGCGAAGTCCGGGGTCAGCATGAAGTGGAGGTTCCCGGCCGAGGCGTGGCCGGCGACCCCGGGCAGGAAGCCGTGCTCGGCGAGCAGCGCCTGCAGGTCCTTCGCCCCCTCGGCGATCCGCTCCGGCGGCACGCAGACGTCCTCGACGATCAGCGCCGTCCCCTCCGGCCGCACCCGGCCGATCAGCCCGTGAAGCCCCTCGCGCACCCGCCAGGCGAGCTCGATCGCCTCCGGCTCGCGGGTGAAGTCGAGCGGGCGGATCGTCTCGTGGGAGCCGAGGATCGCTTCGGCGCGCAGCACCTGGGCGGCAAGGTCGCCCTCGTCGGCGCCGCCGAACTCGACCAGCAGCACCGCCGACTCCGGCGGCAGCTCTTTCCACTCCTGCGGCGCCCCGACCATGTTCCAGGCGGCCGTGATCAGCGCCGGCGCCACCATCAGCTCGACCGCGGTCGCGCCGGAGGCGACGAGGTCGCCGACCGGGGCGATCGCCTCGTCGATCCCCGGGAAATGGACCCAGGCGGTGGTCGTCGTCGCGGGCACCGGCACCGTCTCGAAGACGGCCTCGGCGATGAAGGCGAGCGTGCCCTCGGAGCCGACCAGGAGGCGGCGGAAGATCTCCAGCGGCTCGTCGGCGTCGAGGAAGGCGCAGAGCCGGTAGCCGGTGGTGTTCTTGATCGCGAACTTGCGGCGGATCCGCTCCGCCAGCTCTCCGTCAGAGCGGATCTCGTCGCGGATCGCCTCCAGGCCGGCGGCCAGCTCCGGCTCGGCGGCGGCGAAGCGCTCGGCGGCGTCCGCGGCGCCGGTGTCGACAACCGTCCCCGAGGGGAGGACGAAGGTCAGCTCCCGCACCGTCGAGTAGGAGTCCTTGGTGACGCCGCAGCGCATCCCGCCCGAGTTGTTGGCGACGACGCCGCCGACCGTGCAGACGTCGGTGCTGGCCGGGTCGGGGCCGAGCTTGCGACCGTGCGGGGCGAGGACGCGGTTGGCGTGGCCGAGGATCGTCCCCGGCTTCACCCGCGCCCGGGCGCCGTCGTCCTCGACCCGCACCCCGCCCCAGTGCGTGCGGACGTCGACGAGGATGCCGTCGCTCTGGCCCTGGCCGTTGAGGCTGGTGCCGCCGGCGCGGAAGGTGACCGGAATGTCCCGTTCGCGGCCGAAGCGCAGCACCTTGGCGACGTCGTCAGCGTCGCGCGCCTCGACCACCGCCCGCGGGAAGAGCCGGTAGGGGCTGGCGTCGGAGGCGTAGGCGACGAGGTCCGAGACGCGGTGGAGAACGCGATCGGCGCCGAGCAGCGCCTCCAGCTCCTCGCGCAGCGCCATCTCCATGCCATCGGCGAGCCCGTCCGGCGCCCGGTCGGCGACCGGCTGGCTCGGCGGCGGCGGGACGCTGCGCTGGCGTTGAAGCAGCGGCATCCCCGGCTCCTAGAAAAGGGACATGCCCGGCTGGACCGGGACTTCGACCAGCTCGGGCTGCGAGGAGGCGAGGGCCGCGGTGAGGGCGCCGGCGACCTCGTCGCGGCCGCTCGCCCGCTGCGACTTCACCCCGTAGCCCGCGGCGACCGCGGCGACGTTCAGCTCCGGCAGGTCGAGGCCGGGCGCGTCGTTCACCTGCTCGACGTCGGCGAACCACTTGAGGATCGCGTACTCGGAGTTCTGCAGGACGAGGAAGGTGACGGGCGCCTTGTAGGCGACAGCGCTCCAGAAGGCGGTGATCGCGTACTGGGCCGAACCCTCGCCGAGCACGCAGACGACGGGCCGGTCGGGCTGGGCCAGCTGGACGCCGACCGAGGCGGCAAGGCCGAAGCCGAGGCCGCCGCCGGCGCTGAAGTAGTAGCTGCCCGGTCGCGAGATCCGCAGCTGGTTGCGCAGCGCCAGCGTGCTGGAGGGCGACTCGAGGACGACGATCGCGTCGTCGGGCATCACCTCGGCGAGGGCGCTGTGGACGGTCGAGGCGTTGAGCGGGTCCTCCGCCGGGATTTCCTGCGGGCCCGGGTTCGGCTCCGGGGCCGGCCGCGAGGACTCCGGCACGGCCTCGAGCAGCGCCGCCAGGGTGAGGCCGACGTCGGCGACTATCGCCTCGCCCATCGGCGCCCGCACCGCCTCGTCGTGGTCGCTGGTGATCGCCACCAGCTCCGCCCCCTCCGGCAGCAGCGGCCCGGGGATGTGCGGGTAGTAGGGGAAGACGGAGCTGCCGGCGACGAGGATCAGGTCGTGGCCCTCCAGCGTCTGCCCGACCGGGCCGATCGCCGGCGGCAGGACGCCGCGGAAGTTCGGGTGGTTCTCGGGGAAGCCGAGGCGGACGCCGCCGGTCGCCGGCGAAGCCCAGACGGGGAGGCGCTGGCGCTCGGCGAGGGCGACCGCGGTCTCCCAGGCGCCGGCGGTGTCGATGTCGGGGCCGGCGACGAAGACGGGGTTCTGCGCCGCCTCGAGGCGCTCGGCCAGCGCCCGCACCGCCTCGGGGCCGGCGACCGCCCGGCCGTCGACCTTGCGCGCGATCGCTGCCGCGGCGTCCTTCTCGTCGACCTCGGCGTACCAGTCATCCATCGGCAGCGAGAGGAAGACGGGGCCGCGCGGCGCCAGACCGGCGAGGTGGGCGCCGTGGGCAAGCGCCAGCGGCACGTCCTCGGCCCGCGGCGGCTCGAAGCTCCACTTGACCAGCGGGTGCGGCATCCGCGTCGCGTCGCGGTTGGTCAGGTTCGCCTGCAGGGTGATCTGGGCGCGCGCCTGCTGGCCGGCGGTGACGAGGAGCGGCGAGTGGTTGGCCTGGGCGTTGAAGATCGCCCCCATCGCGTTGCCGACCCCCGGCGCCGTGTGCAGGTTGACGACCGTCGTCTTCCCCGAGGCCTGCGCGTAGCCGTCGGCCATCCCGACCACGACCGCCTCCTGGAGGCCGAGCACGTAGCGGCAGTCGGACGGGAAGTCGGCGAGCATCGGCAGCTCGGTCGAGCCCGGGTTGCCGAACATCGTCGTCATCCCGTGGGCGCGGAAAAGGTCAAACGCGGCTTCGCGAACGGTCGGCACGAATCGAACCCTATCCCCCCGTGTTGGTACTACCTCATGTCGGGGAGATTTCTTCAGCAGGATTCAAGCGACCGGCGTCGTAGCGCCGATAAGGCGGGAGTGAGCCACCGTCTCCTCGCCAGCACCTGGACCCGGACCCTCGCCGTCTTCCTCGCCTCCCTCGCGCCCCTCTTCGCGGTCTGCGCCTACGCCGAGGCGGCGGCGACCCCCTCGACCCGGATCGTCTACGCGGCCGGGAAGATCGTCCCGATCCCCGCCTCGATCCCCCACGCCGAAGGCGACATGGTCGACAAGCGGATCATCCCCAACCTGCGCTGGCTCGCCGCCCGTTACCCGATCTACATCACCGACGGCTACTCCGGCCCGCTGCCGAACGGCGAACACGCCGGCTGCGACGGCTGTCACGTCAAGAACTCCGACCACTACAACGGGCTCGCCGTCGACATCGTCCCGCTCAACCCGAGCTCCACCTGCGACGCCCGCTGGGCCGGGATCACCCGCCTCGCCCTCTGGGCCGAGCCCGAACAGGAAAAACCACGCCCGCCCTTCCGCTGGGTCGGCTACGACGGCGACGCCGGTCACGGTTGCGGCAACCACCTCCACCTCTCCTGGAACCACGCGCTCGCGCCGATGTTCCAGCTCGCCGAATGGGTCGAAGTGATGGCGGTCAACTTCACCGCGGTCAAGCCCGGCGCCAAGAAGAAGAAGCCGAAAGCGGCCCCGCGCGCCCCCGCCGGACCCCCCGGCGGCATCGGCCAGAGCCTGACCGGCGGCGTCTCCGCCCGCCCGGTCGGCGACTGACCTCGCTCACCCGACGCCACCCGCTCCATAGGATGCGCCGGTGCGCGTTTTCGCCGCCACCGCGTTCCTGGTCGCCCTCGCCCTGGCGATCGGCTGCGGCAGCTCCGACGATTCGACGCCGGTCGCCTGCCTCGAAGGCGCCGACGCCTACCAGCGGGCGCTGAGCGCGGCGCCCGGCGAAGTCCTGCTCGGCGACGAGGCGCTGATCAGCGAATGCCTCACCCGCAACCAGTCGAGCGGCGACCTCACCCGGGTCGGCGAAGCGATGATCGAGACCGCAACCGCGCTCAACGCGCAAGCGCGGGCGGAGCCGGACAGCGACGCCGCCGTCCAGCTCGGCTACCTCCTCGGAGCGGCCAAGCGCGGCGCCGAGGAGGGCGAAGGGATCCACTCCGACCTCGTCCGCCGCCTCGTCGTCGCCGCCCGCTTCGCACCCGGCAAGCAGCCGCTCTCGCAGGAGTTCCTAGCCGGCTACCGCGAAGGCTTCGACGCTGGGCGCGCCGGGGGATAGCGGAACACTACGCTCCAGACCCCAAACGATCTTCGACGGAGGCTTGACTTGACTGAGCAGCTCTGGGGTGGCGAGACCACCAAAGCCGTTGACAACTTCCCCGTCTCGGGCGAGCGGGTGCCGGTGCCGGTGGTGCGCTGGCTGGGCCGGATCAAGGGCGCGGCGGCGGAGGCCAACGGTGCCCTCGGCCAGCTCGACGGCGACGTCGCCGAGCGGATCGCCGCCGCCGGCAAGGCGATCGCCGAGGGCGAGCACGACGACCAGTTCCCCATCGACGTCTTCCAGACCGGCTCCGGCACCTCCTCGAACATGAATGCCAACGAGGTGATCGCCAACCTCGCCGGAGAGGGGACCCATGCCAACGACCACGTCAACATGGGGCAGTCCTCGAACGACGTCTTTCCCTCCGCCGTCCACCTGGCGGCGCTGGACGAGGTTACCCACGACCTGCTGCCGGCGATGGGCGCGCTGGAGGCGGCCCTGGCGGAGAAGTCGAAGCAGTTCGCCGACGTCGTCAAGGCCGGCCGCACCCACCTGATGGACGCGGTCCCGGTCACCCTCGGCCAGGAGTTCGGCGGCTACGCCGCGCAGGTGCGCCTCGGCGTCCAGCGGGTCGAGGGGACGCTGCGGCGGGTCGGCCAGATCCCGCTCGGCGGCACCGCCACCGGCACCGGCCTCAACACCCACCCCGAGTTCGCCGCCAGGGTGCGCGAGCAGCTCGCCGCCGACACCGGCCTCGAGATCTCCGGCCCGCTCGACGCCTTCGAGGCGCAGGGCAACCGCGACGCCCTGGTCGAGCTCTCGGGCGCGCTCAAGGTCTACGCCGTCTCCCTCAACAAGATCGCCAACGACCTCGCCCTGATGGGCTCGGGCCCGCGCGCCGGCCTCGCCGAGCTGCGCCTGCCGGAGCTGCAGAAGGGCTCCTCGATCATGCCCGGCAAGGTCAACCCGGTGATCCCGGAGGTCGTGATCCAGGTCGCCGCCCAAGTGATCGGCAACGACGCCGCGATCACCGTCGCCGGCAGCCAGGGCCAGTTCGAGCTCAACGTCCGCGTCCCCCTGATCGCCCGCAACCTGCTCGACTCGATCAAGCTGCTGGCCAGCGCCTCCCGCCTCCTCAACGAAAAATGCGTCGCCGGCGTCGAGGCAAACGAGGAGATGACCGAGCGCCACGCCGAGGCCACCCTCGCAACCGCCACGGCCCTCAACCCGCACATCGGCTACGACCGCGCCGCGGACATCGTCAAAGCGGCTGCCGAGTCAGGCCGCTCACTGCGAGAGGTAGCCCTAGAGCAGGGAGTCGAGGCCTCAGTCCTGGAGGAGGCTCTCGACCACCGCCGCATGGCGCGGCCGCACGAGTAGGAATCTCTTCACCTGTTCCTTTTCGGTGTCTGACACCGAAAAGGAACAGGTCAGCGCGGGTCGGGGATCAGCAGCTCGACGTTGCGGTCTTTGGGCTGACCTTCGCCGATCGGCGCGCCGGACTGGAGGTCGTTGAAGCTCATCGTCCTCGCCGCCGAGGCGAGGTCGTTGAAGTCCATCGAGGAGGCCGGGGTCCCCGGCGCGGGTGCTGCCGCCTGGCCGACGTGGTCGAGGATCGTGCCGAAGATCGAGAGGGTGCCGTCGTGGTTGTCGAAGACCTCGAGCAGGCGGCTCTGCTGCGGCCAGTCGGCCTCGGCGGCGACACGGATGCTCCAGAAGCCGCCCGGACCGCTCGGGTTCGGGAAGGCATCGACGACGTTGTCGTGCGAGTGGCCCGCCACCCAGGCGATCGCGTTCGGGTATTCGTGCAGGAGGTTGACGAGGTCGCTCTCGAGGTGGATCGGGAACGAGAGCCGCGGGTCGAGGTCGCAGCCGGGGTTGATGTCGTGCCCGTGCGAGTCGTTGACCGTGCAGGGCGGCGCCAGCTCGTCGGGGATGTCGGCGACGAGGCTCTCCGGCGCGTGGTGGCTGAAGATGACGACCAGTTGATCGTTCGCCGTCGCCGCCTGCAGCTGCCCACGCAGCCACTGGAACTGCGGGTTGTCGACGTTGCCGTCAGAGGTCGATTTGCCGCTCGGGGTGAGGATCGTCCCGGCCTCGGCGACGGTGTCGAGGGCGATGAATCGCATCCCCGGCGTCGGGCTCCAGGAGTAGTAGCCGGCGGCGCCTTTGGAGGCGGTCTCCTGAGCGGCGTCGATCAGGCCGAAGCCGTGGCCGTCTTTCTGTTTGCCCGCCTTGAAGATGTCCTTGTACTGCTTCTTGGAGACGAAGCGGCGGTTCGGGTCGCCGGGGACGAGGACCGTGTTCTGCGGGCTGGTCAGGAACGAGGAGAGCAGCCGCACCGGGTCGAAGAGGGATTCCAGCAGCGCCTGGGCGTTTTCGGGATTGGAGACCGGGCCGATCGGCTTCAGGCAACCGGTCGCGACCTGCTCGAAGGCGGCGTTGGCGGCGGCGTTGCCCTGGACCAGCGCGTCGTGGTTGCCGAAGGCGACGTAGGAGGGAACTTTGACCCCGCTGGCGGTGAAGGCCTGCTGGGCCCGGTCCATCAGCCCGGGGTATTTCGGCCAGGCCGAGTGCGGGCCGGCCGGCGAGTCGGGGTCGTAGAACTCGGGGTAGGGGCCCTCGAGGTAGTCGTCGTAGTCCTGGACGCCGGTGTAGCGGGCGGCCTCGGCGGCGCCGGGGACGAAGAGGTTGGGGCAGAGCGGGTGCGAGTAGGTCGACTTGCTGACGCCGCTGTTCGGGTTGAGGTTGCCGCCCTCGAGCAGGGTCCGCACCCAGAGCGTCTCGTTCAGCTGCTGGCTGTCGGCCGAGTCACCGGTGTCGATCGTGAAGTCCATCGCCCGGTGGGTGCCGCTGCCGTCGGCGACCGGGCTGGCGCCGCTGAACTGGTTGACCTGCTGGATCATCGCCTCGTCGATCTGCGGCTCGAGCGCCTCCCAGGGCCGCCAAGCGGCGCCGAAGGGGAGGTTGAGCGGGGTCGAGAGCGGGTCGATCACCTCGAGCCGAGCGGGCGACTCCTCGTCGGCGAGCTGGAAGTCCGAGAGCTGGCCGAAGTAGACGAGCGAGGTGCGTTTGGCCGCGCGTTCGGCACCGGCCGGCGCCAGGTCCTGGCGCACGGTGTACGGCTCCCCCGCCCCGAGCCCGAGGAACCGGTAGGCGCCGGACCCGGTCGGGACGATCCGCTGTTCGAGCGTCGTCTTGCCGGCGGTGTCGGACACCGCGGCGACCGCGTTCGGCGCCACGGCGATCGCGGCCAAAGCCGCGATCGCCCCCACGAACCTCAAAACCTCCCGATTTCCCATGCGGGCCAGGATACCTACTTTTAAGCGAGAAAAATTTTGCGGTGGTTACCAACAGCGATCACCGGAGAGGTGGGGAGGGGTCTCCCAGGCACTCAACAGCGAGCCATAAGCGAGATGTGCCTGGGAGACTCCTCCCCACCTCTCCCCCTCAACCCTGAAGCGTGACGAAGCGCTCCTCGGTCAGCTCGTAGACCGCATACGCCGGGCCCTCACGGGTATTCCCCGAATCCTTGACGCCGCCGTAGGGCTGCTGGTCGGCGCGGAAGGTCGGCACCTCGTTGATGAGGACGCCGCCGAACTCGAGCGTCCGGCCGGCGGCGAGGCCGCGGCCGATGTCGCGGGTGAAGACTCCCGCCTGGAGGCCGAACTTGGAGTCGTTGGCGAGGCGCAGCGCCTGCTCGAAGTCGCTGAAGGTGTCGATCGTCGCCACCGGGCCGAAGATCTCCTCGCACCAGACCTTCGCCTCTTTCGGCGGCGCCTTCAGCAGGGTCGGCGCCAGGCAGCGGCCCCCGTCGACGAGCTCTCCCCCGGTCAGCAGCTCGGCGCCGCCGGAGACCGCCTCCTCGACCCACTCTTTGACCCGGTCGCGGTCGTCGGGCGTGATCAGCGGCCCGACGTCGGTCCCCTCGTCGAGCGGGTCGCCGACCGCCAGCTTCTCGACGTTGGCGACGAGGCGCTCGGTGAACCGGTCGGCCACCGCCTCGTGGACGAGGATGCGCTGGATCGAGATGCAGCTCTGGCCGGCGTGGGAGAAGGCGTGGATCTGGGCTTTGTCGGC
>Ga0070688_100001079_pt1 | contig 13646 bp, 4 predicted proteins | sample KBSS13HmetaG_FD_64679 | JGI IMG/M metagenome (GOLD analysis project Ga0070688, IMG submission 64679) | Switchgrass rhizosphere microbial communities from Kellogg Biological Station, Michigan, USA - KBS S1-3H metaG | ecosystem: Host-associated > Plants > Roots > Rhizosphere ...
AGACCGGCGTCCACCCGGTACGTCGTGCCGAATCGCTGCGCGATGCGGAATCCCGGGATCCCCGTCGTCAGTCGGAAACTCCCCGCCACGTAGCGCTCCGTGGTGAGGTAGCGACCACCCTCCACCAACGCGCCGCGCACACCACCCGTCTTGCCGAACACGAGCTCCGTCGGCACGTCGGCGGGTGACATGCTGAACGTGTCGAACGTCCACTCCTTCGTGGCTCCGGTGCCGATGTCGTGCACCATGACGCCGAGCGCCGTCGCGCCCTGCTGGCGCCGCGCGAGCGCACCCACCTCCCCCGAGAGCTGTCCGCTCCACGTCGGGCTCCCGGACAGCGAGGAGCCCGACTGCTGCAGCAACGACGTCGACGTGCGTCCCTGCGTGAGGTAGCCGTTCAGCTCGCGGCCACGGATCGGGAACAGCGCGCCGCTCTCCAGACCGATCGCCGGCACCTTCGACGTGCCCCCCGTGAACAGCTGCAGCGGCAGCCAGCCACGCCCTGGCTCCCAGATGAGCCGCTCGCCCACCTGCTGCACGATCCCCACGGCGCCCGTATGCGGGCCGAAGGTGAGGCTGCCGCGGGCCGGCACGAATGGCTGCGTGCGGAAGAACGCCACACCGCCGGGGATCCGCACGAAGCCGACGATCCACTGGTCGTCGCTCCGCTGATCGATGTGCGCGACGAGCGCCTCGTCCTTCTCCGTGTAGAACTCGGTGTTCGCGTCCGGCCGGTTGCGATAGTAGTTGTCGCGGTCGACCAGCAGGACGAGGTCGGCGACGATCGCGAAGCTGCGCTTCTCCCGCCGCGCCATCGCGACGCGGGCGCTGTCGTTCGGCGGCGCGCTCGTGTCGAACACGCTCACGAACGACAGGTCGCCGGGCGACTTCACGCGCAGTAGATCCTTCCGGAACGACTTCAGCGCGAGGTAGCCGCGCAGCATCTCTCCTCGCCCGGTCACACGCAATTCGCTGAGCGGGCCGACGGCGCTGATCTCTGCGTTCGCGTCCACCTCGCCGCGCCGCTGGTGCATCAGGCGCAGCTCGGTGCCCGATGCCGTGGCGCGCACGAAGGGGTGGGCGCGGTCGGTGAGATCGACGATGCCCGAGGCACGCATCGGCCCGCCGGCGCGCGCCACGAGCGAATCGAGTCGCAGCGTGTCGCCGGTGAGGGTGAGGTCGGCCACCGCGTCGTCGACGCGCATCATGGTGCTCGCCAGCGTCAGGCCACCGTCGCGCAGCCCGGCCTGGCCGCGAAACTGGGGCTCGTGCCAGGTGCCGCGCACGCGCAGGTCGGCCCCCAGCTTGCCGCGCAGGTCCGTCAGGCTTCGCGTGCGCAGCGGGATCGCCGCCAGCGGCAGGCTGTCCATCACCACGTCCGCCGTGATCGGCCCGTCCAGCCGGCGCGACCCGCTGATCTTCTCGAGGGCGAGGTCGTACGGAAGCGATGCGGCACCCGACAGCACTCGACGGCCGGTGCTGTCGTGCGCCTCCGCCCGGAGCGCCGCGCGTCGGTCCCGGTAGCCGAGCGCGACGTTCGCGTCGGGCGCACGCGTTCCCTCCCAGCGCGCGTCGCGCAACGTCAGGCGCCCATCCACTTCCGGTTGCGCCCGTGTCCCGGAGACGTATGCCGTCAGGCCGATCTCGCCGTCACCGTCGGGGTCGCGCTGGAGCGCGCGCAGCACCGTGGCGATTCGTACACGCTCCGCCGCCACGTCCAGCGACACGCGGCCCTCCTTCGGCACTCGTCCCGCGGCGAACAGCCGCTCGCCCGCGGAGCTCCGCAGATCGACCGAGTCGATCGCGACCGATCCGGCCGCGAGCCGCACCGTAGCGGGATGCGCGAGCCGCCACACCAGCGTGTCGAACGTCGCGCGCAGCGAGTCGAGCGTCACCACCGTCGTGACGCTGTCCGGCCGCGCGTACGTGCCGAGTGCGGCGTACGACACGAGCGAATCCTGACGCACGCGCACGTCGCCGGTCAGCGTGCGGTCGCTCCAGTGTCCGTTCGCGTCGATCCGCTCGAATGCGCGTCCGCCCGTCTCGACGCTGTCGGCTCCGACGCGAAACCGCAGCGGTGCACGGTCGTCGCCGCGCGCCACCCCCGCGACGTCGGCCTGCAGTGACCGCACGACGTTGCCGCGCACGACCAGGCCGCTGCCCGTCACGTGCGCATTCACGCCGAGCCGCTTCACGTTCCCCGCGAGCGAGCCCGACGCCGTGAGCGATCCCGCCAGCGAATCCCGCCGCAGCGGAGGCAGAGTGACCGGTGCGAGCTCCACCCCCTCCGACAGCCCCAGGGCGAGCCGCTCGATGCGCACGGCATCGGCCCGCCGCACCGAGTCCGTGCGCGCCGCGGCCAGCGCCGCGCGGCGCCGCGCCGCGGGCGCCGCGACGACGCCGGTATCGCTCGTGCCCAGCCACCGTCGCAGCGCGCCGAGCGAGTCCACCGCGGCGGCGAAGCGCAGCGTGCCCTCGCGCTCCGCGACGAGTCCGAGCGTCCCCGCGGCATCGGCGCGCACACCGCTCGCCACGACGGTCAGCGTGTCCACCCGAGCGAGACCGTTCGCGACGGCCAGGCGCGTGCGCAGCCGGTCGACGGCTAGCGTGTCGAAGCGCGAGCCCGTGAGGTCCGCCCGCACCTCGGCGTTCGCCGTCGCCGGCGAGAATCCGCTGCCGCGCGCCGCGAGCGTTCCCGTGAGATGCGTGCTCGGCACGCGCGTCGTGAACGCGCGCGCATCGAACGCGTCGGCGACCGCGACGAGATCGTATCGCGTGCGCGAGCCGCGAAGCGCCACCGTGCCGCGTAGATCGATCGCGCCGCCGCCACTCGTCGAGCGGAGCGTCGTCGCGAGCCGCAGGTCGCGGGTCGTGCCTTCGGCGCGCACGCGGCCCGTGACCGTGCCGCGCAGTCGCGCCGCCGGCGCGAGGTCGTTCACCGTCGCCAGCGCGAGCGGCGCGAGCCGCGCATCGGCCACGATCCGCTTGCTGGCCGCGTCCCACCGTCCGCTGCCGATCACACGCGAGCGGGCACCGCGATCGTCGAGCACCAGGTCGCCGCGGCCGCGCCACCCGCTCGAGCGCGCCCCGTCCACCGTCGCGGTGCCCGTGAGCACGCCGCGCAGAGGCACGCGAATCCCCGTTCCCGAGAGTGTGGCGAGGCGCAGCGGGCGCAGCTCCACCTCGAGGCCCTTCGCGCGCGGATCGGCGCCGAGGGCGATACCGCCGTGCGCCACGATCCGGTTCAGCCCTGTGACCGCGTCGTCGAAGCTGACGTCTGCGTCGAGCCGCAACGTGTCGGCCGGCCCGTGGATCCTCACCTTTCCCTTGAAGATGCCGCGCCGCTTCAGGTCGACCGTCGGCAACAGCTCCTCGATGATGTCCGTGCCGAGCTGCGCCACCGAGAGGTCGGACCCGTCCACGAGGATGCGTGGCGCCTCGCCCTTCGGGTGGATTCTCGTTATCCCAGCGCTTCCGACCACCGTCGCTTCGCGATAGCGCACGTTCGCGTCGGCCAGCGAGAGCTTCGTCGTGTCGCCGTTGATGCGCATCGCGTAGCGCAGCGTCCCGCCCCCCGCCGGCGGCATCCGCGGATTCACCCACCGCAGATCCGCGAACGCGATCGGCGCGCCCTTCAGGTCCAGCCAGAAGCCCAGCTTGTGGAACCCGATCGTGCCGTCGCCGCTCACGCGCGAGGCAGGGAGCGACATCCGGGCGCCGCGCCACCAGAGCGAATCCTTCGTCGCGAAGAGCGTCCCGACGAGCGACCGAACGTCGATCGCCGGCTCGCGATACGGCTCGCCGATCATCGAGAGCGACGCGATCTCCACCGCGAGCGGATCGCCGTCGTGCGCGAGCCGCACGGAGGGGATGCGCGCGTCGATGTCGCGGTACTGCACGACGCGCTGGTAGCCGCCCGGCACCCGCTCCACCCGGTGCCGCGACCTGCCACCCAGTGCCGCCGCGAGCGCCGAATCGCGCTTGTCGGGAGTGAGCGTCGTGTCGGGCGACCATGGCCGCCGGTACAGGAAGTCGCCGTGACGGATCGTCACGTCGCCCAGCTCGGGCGGAGTGCGCCGCTGCGTCGTATCGCGCGGCCGTCCACTCGGGCGCATCAGCGATTGGAAGTTCCAGCGTCCGCCCGGTCGCTTGTCCAGCACCACGACCGGAGTATCGACGACGAGCGAGCGCAACACGAAGCGGCCGCGCAGCGCCGGGACGAGCGCGTAGCGCACCTGCACGCGCCGCGCGCTGAACAGTGGTCGCCGCGCGCTGTCGGCGAGGCGCACGTCGGTGAGCGTCGCCTCGGAGAGCAGATTCCCGCGCAGCGATCCGATCGCCAGCTCGCCGTTCATCCGGCCGTTCGCCTGCGACACGACGATGCGACGCACGCGCTCGTTCCCCCACTGCGTGCGCGCGAGCACGAGCACGATCGCGAGGCCGAGCAGGATCGGAAGCACCACGATTGCGAGCACCGCGCGCAGCACGCGTCGCGGCCGCGGCGCCGGCGCGTTCGCTGCGGGTGGCGTCTGTGCTCGCTGGATCGGCTGCGCCATCAGAACGCCTGTCCCATCGCGAAGTGCACCACGATGCGGCGCGCGATCGCGTGCCACGTACCCGGCGACGGATCCTCCACCGGCGAATACGACTTCTCGCGCGTCAGGCGCACCACCTGCTGGTTCCCCTGCGCGTCCGGCACCGCCACGACCACCGGCAGCGACTCGTGCCCCACCGGCCTGAGCCCGAAGTCGAGTCGCAGCACGCCGAGCGGCGAGCGGTAGCGGAACCCGAGCCCGGGCGTGACGGCGCCCTTTCCCTTCGCGACGGTCGAGAGTCCGCTCGTGCCGACGTACGCGCCGTCGACGAATCCGACGCCGGTGAGCTGCCTGACCAGGGGTATGCGCACCTCGACGCTCCCCTCCACTACGCTGCTGCCGCCGGTCGGACGCGGGAACAGCTGGTCGTTCGGCACGCGCGACGGGTCGCACCCGCCGCTCACGATGGAGACGTCAGTGCATCCGACCGCGAGCAGCGACGCGCGCCGCGCCTGCAGCACGCGCGGCCCGAGCTCATTCTCGGCGAACCCGCGCACCGACTGCATCCCGCCCGCGTAGAAGCGCGCGCGCGGATGCAGGATCCCCTCGCCCTCGCCGGGGACGCCGAGCGCCGAACGGTCGCCGGCGTGTGGCCGCACGATGCCGGCCCGTGCGTGCAGCGCGAGCACCTTCGGCGCCTTCGTCGCGCCGTAGTCGGGCGGGATCGTCCCGAACGGTTTGTAGTACGACAGGTCCGCGGCGGCGCGCTCGTGCGAGAACGTCGAGCCCGTGGCGCTCGACGCATGCTCCAGATCGACGACGCCCGTGTAGCCGCGCGTCGGACTGTCGAGATCGTCCGAGCGGTCGATCCATCCGCTGACGGTGATCGGCGCGAGGCGCTGCGTGCGGCCCAGCGCCGCGATGGTGGACGCGTCGCAGATGCCATAGGCCGAACAGAAGTACACCGCACCCGCCTCGACGCGCGTCGTCTCGAACCGGTAGTTCAGGCCGATCGGGATTCGCGGCGCGAGCTCGTGCACGATCCCGGCCGCCGCGCCCGCATGCTCGTCCACCGCCACGCCGACGAGCGAGCGCCGGCCGGCGAACGCGGTGATCGCGGCCGACGTGCGCGCCCCCGCGATCCACGGCTGCGTGAGCGTCAGCGACGCCTGATACGTCGGCCGCGTGAACTCGCTCGCGTCGAAGCCCGGGTCGTCGGGGATGACCTGCTGGAAGAACCCCCAGCCGTTGAGCTGGTCGCTGAAGAGATTGGCCGCGGCGGCGCGCAGCCGCAGCCAGCGGCCGGCGCCGAGCGCGTTGTGTCGCAGCTCGAACGCCGCCTGCGCGAACTCGATCGTGTTGAAGCCGAGCGACGTCTCGATGTGCCGGGGCCGCAGCTCGCTCACGGCGACCGTCACCGTCTTGATGCTGTCCCCGGCCGCGGGCGTCACGACCACGGCGCGCGCGATCCCCGGCGACTGGAACAGCCGGCGCTGGCTCTCGAGCACCGCGTCGCGCGTGTAGAGCGTGCCGGGTTGCAGCAGCACGCCGCGGCGAAGCGTCGCATCGGACATCACGTGGTTGCCGTCGAACTCCACGCGGCCCACGCGCGTGATCCACTGCGGGTCGACGTCGATCCGCACGGGTACCACGTGCGATGCGTCGGGACGCGGCACCGCGGTGTCGATGCGCACGTCGCCATAGCCCTTGTTCCACACGGCGGTGCGCAGCCGCGCGAGCGTCGAGTCCAGCGCGACCAGATCGAGCGGCGCGCCAGACTTCAGCACGACCGCGCCCTCCAGCTCCTTCGGCGTGAGCACGGGCGCTCGCTGCGACACGTCCAGCGTCCCGATGCGCGTCGGCTCACCCTCGACGATGCGAAACGCCACCGCCATTCCGCGCTTCGCCGGCACGAGCACCGTGTCCACCTGCGCGTCGCGGAATCCGCGCTGCCAGTAGTAGACGCGCAGCTTGGTGATGTCCTCGCCGAGCGCGGCCGGTGTCGTGCGACGCCGGTCGCGGAACAGCTGCGTCGGCGTGAGCTTGCAGAGCGGCACGAGGAACGGCAGTCGGCAGCTCGACGTGCGCGTGAACACGACGCGCTTGAGATCGTCCGGCGACACCGCCTCCGCGCCGGCGAACACCAGCGATGCGACGTCGATCGAATCGTGAAGCCCCACTTTCGGCGGCGTCGCGCCACCGCCGCCGGACTGAGCGGCCACGACGGCAAACGGCGCCATCAACAGTGGCGCCGCCAGAAACGAGCGGAGTCGCAGGGAGAGAGGTCGCACGTATGAAGTTCGAGCCGGCGGAGCGAGAGCCCACGGTGCGAAAAGCGGGCCGCGTCCTCAAACGCTGATATGAGAGGGAGTTACGAGACTCCACCGATCGCGGCCCGGCGTGGGGACCGGAGAGCTTTTCCATTCGACGACGGAACGCAGCTAGACGACGGAACGCGGATCTTGAACGGAGATCATGCGGAAAGGGCCGGATGGACTCCGCTCCGGATCGGGATGCTCGGACCGGCGCAGCGCTCCTCTCCAGCCACGCCGCAAAAGTCTTTTATGGTCCGGCGGAGAGATCTCTCCGCCCACACGGAGCGATCCGGCCGTGTCCGGGGCATCCGTCGGATCCGGGTTCCCTGCCGTTGGACAGCACCTCGCCTGATCGGGTGAGAGGACGATCCGGCCCTTTCCGTCAGATCGCCGTCAAAGATCCGCGTTCCGCCGTTCAGTTGGATCATCGCTCGCGTTCGGATCCGCGCGCGCGGCCGCTTCGCCAAGACGACCCGTCTGCTGCAGTATTGACCGCCCGACACCCTTCGACGGAGGAGCGACGATGATTCTCGTGACCGGAGCCGGTGGCAACGTGGGACGTCCGCTGATCGACGAACTCGCGTCGGCCGGGACGCCGGCGCGCGCCGCCTATCACTCGGCCGAAAAGGCAGCGCGCGCGCGTGCCGCCGGCATCGACGCAGTCATGGTGGACTACGCGCGTCCGGAGACTCTGTCGCCCGCGCTCGACGGCGTGGACGCCGTGTTCCTGCTCGCGGCCGGCGTCCAGGGCCAGATCGAAGGCGAGACGAACGTCGTGCGCGCGGCGAAGGCCGCCGGCGTGCGCCGCATCGTGAAGCTCTCCGTCTTCGGAGCAGCCGAAGAAGAGTTCGGATTCGCGCGCACGCACCGACCCGTCGAGCGCGAGATCGAGGCGTCGGGACTGGAGTGGACCCACCTTCGCCCAGCCAGCTACATGCAGAACTTCACGAACTTCATGGCGCCGACGATCCGCAGCCAGCACGCCATCTACACGCTCATCCCCGACTCGGCGTTCAATCACGTCGACACGCGCGACGTGGCTCGGGTAGCGGCGACCGTTCTCTCGCGCGACGGCCACGAGGGCAAGGCATACACGCTGACCGGGCCGCGCTCGTTCTCCTATCGCGAGGCCGCGCGCGCGATCGGCGTCGTCACGGGCGCGCCCGTCCAGGTCGTCGCGCTCACGGAGAGTGACATACGCGCCGGGATGAAGTCGCACGGCGTTCCCGATCTGTACGCGGACCATCTCGTCGATCTCGACCGGTGGTACGAGTCCGGAAAGGGCGACCAACTGACCTCGAGCATCCGCGACATCACGGGACGGGAGCCGACGACGTTCGAGGGTTTCGTGGAGGAGTTCGCGGGGGAGTTCAGGTAGAACCGTGGACGACGCGCGCATCGCATGACGATGGACCGACGCCACTTCCTGCGGACCGCTGGGCGCGCCACGATCGCACTCGGCTCCGTGCCGCTCTGGCCGGCCGTCGCCAGTTCCCTGCCTGGCGACGCGGGGGCCGATCTCGACGGGCGGGTCGTCACCGATCTCGCCGGCACCTGGCGCTTCCGTCTCAACCCCACCGAGATGGGCCGCGAGTTCGGCGCCTGGTTCAGCACGAGGCTGCCGGCGGAGATCGCGCTCCCCGGCACCACCGACGAAGCCGGCGTCGGTCTCGCGACCACGGGGTTCGAGCTCGGTCACCTCACACGCACCCATCGGTTCGAGGGCTACGCCTGGTATCAGCGGGACATCGACATCCCCGCGACCTGGCGGGGCAAGCGCATCACGCTGTTTCTCGAGCGCGCCCACTGGGCGACCACGGTGTGGCTGGACGATGTCGAGATCGGAACGCAGAACAGCCTCAGCACGCCGCATCTGCACGACCTCTCCGCCGCCACGCCGGGCAAGCATCGGCTCACCATTCGAGTCGACAACCGCTATCTGCTCGACGTCGGTCGCGATGCGCACAGCGTGACCGATCACACCCAGACCAACTGGAACGGGATCGTCGGCCGGATCGAGCTGCGGGCCACTGACCCCGTGTGGATCGACGGCCTGCGCCTCTTCCCGGATGTGTCGCGCCGAGCGGTCCGCGCCGAGGTCACCGTCCGCAACACGACGGGCGCACCACTGCATGCGATGGTCGAGCTGGTCGTGCGCCGCGGCGGCCAGCGCGCGCGGCTCGCACGCGCGGCATTGCCCGTCACCGGAACCAACGAGCGGCATGTGGTCGAGCTGACCGCGACGCTGGATCGCTCGGCGGCGCTCTGGGACGAGTTCGATCCGCAGCTGTACGAGGCGCATCTCTCGCTCGCGACCACCGATGGACGCTACACCGACGGCAGCGCCGAGACGTTCGGCCTGCGGCAGATCGGCCATCGCGGCAACCAGCTGCTCCTCAACGATCGGCCGATCTTTCTCCGCGGCAACCTCGAGAGCTGCATCTTCCCGCGTACGGGCTACCCACCGACCGACGTCGCCGAGTGGACGCGCATCTACGGCATCGCGCGCAGCTACGGCCTCAATCACTTCCGCTTCCACTCGTACTGTCCGCCGGAAGCGGCGTTCGTCGCCGCCGACCGCGCGGGCTTCCTGCTCCACATCGAGCTGCCCTTCTGGGTGCACGACGTCGGCCGAGTGCCCGCTCGCGATGCGTTCATGCGCGCCGAGGGCGAGCGCATCCAGGACGTCTACGGCAATCATCCGTCGTTCGTGATGCTCGCCCTCGGCAACGAGCTCCAGGGCGACTTCGCGTTCATGAATGCGCTGACGAACGATCTCAAGCGACGCGACCCGCGCCGGCTCTACACGACGCACGCCGACTACTCGCGTCTGAAGCCCGAGCCGTCGGGTGATTACTACGTGTGTCAGAAGGTCGCGCCGAAGAAGTTCCTGCGCCTGCACGACAGCGAGCGGCTGAGCGGCGAGCTCGGTACGGACTTCGACTTCTCGTCGTACATAGAGGGATTCGCCGTGCCCACCATCTCTCACGAGGTGGGGCAGTGGGTCGTCAATCCCGCCTACGACGACTTCGCGCGCTACACCGGTCCGCTCGAGCCGACCAATCTCGCCTACTTCCGCGACCAGCTCGCCGCACGCGGGATGCTCGATCAGGCGAAGCGGATGACGCTGGCGACGGGGCGGTTTGCCTGGACGCTGTACAAGGAGGACATCGAGAGCGCGCTTCGTACGCCGCGCTTCGGCGGCATCCATCTCCTGCAGCTTCAGGACTTCCCCGGGCAGGGCGAAGCGCTGATCGGATTGCTCACCGCGCTCTGGGACGAGAAAGGTATCATGACGCCCGCGCAGTTCCGAAGCTTCTGCAGCGAGACGGTGCCGCTGCTGCGGTTGCCGCGCTTCGTCTGGACGAACGATCAGACCCTTCACGCCGTCGCCCAGGTCCGGCATCACGGGCGCGCGCCGCTCGACTCGACGCGCGCCACCTGGTCGCTGCGCGATTCACGCGGCACGACGGTCGCCTCCGGCCGCTTTGCGCCACGGAGCATCGGCTACGATCTCACCACGCTCGGTACGATCGACGTGCCGCTCGCGCCGGTGACCTCGGCCACCCGACTCACGATCTCCGTGGCCATAGCGGGCACGCAGGCGGAGAATCGCTGGAACGTCTGGGTCTTTCCCCGCGACGTGGCGATCCCACCCTCCGGCGACGTCGTGATCGCGCACTCGTACGATGCCGCCGTGCGATCCGCACTGGCCGCCGGCCGGCGCGTGCTCCTGCTCTCCGATCCGATGCGGAGACACGCCGATGCGATCGCGTCGCAATGGCTCCCGGTGTTCTGGTCCCTGAGCTGGTTCGCGGCGCAGCCGGGAACGTCGAGCATTCTCTGCGATCCCGACCATCCCGCCCTGGCGTCGTTTCCCACCGACTTTCACAGCGACTACCAGTGGCGGGAGCTGCTCGACTCGTCGAAGGCGTTCGTGCTGAACGACGCACCGCCGGCGTACCGGCCCGTCATCCAGGTGATCGACGACTATCATCGCAACCACAAGCTCGCGGCGCTGTTCGAGACGCGGGTCGGGCCCGGCCGGCTGCTCGCGTGTGGGATGAACCTCACCGACACCGGTCCGAATCGGCCCGTCGCGCGCCAGATGCTGCGCAGTCTCGTCGACTACGTGCGGTCGGAGCGGTTCGCGCCGGCCTCGGAGCTGGATGCGGGGTTGGTAGACCGATTGCTTGCTTGAAGGTGGAGATCGTTTGTCGGTTATCGGTTGACGGCCGGCCTCGGGAAGCTCCTGCGTCCCGAGGCCGGCCGTGAACCGAAAAACCGTTAACCGACAACCGCGCGCCGAAGGCGCGCTAGTACCGATAGTGCTCCGGCTTGTACGGCCCGTCCACGGGCACGCCGATGTACGCCGCCTGGTCCGGCGACAGCTTCGTCAGCTTCACGCCGAGCTTGTCGAGGTGCAGACGCGCGACCTTCTCGTCGAGGTGCTTGGGCAGCGTGTACACCTTCCGCTCCAGCTTCGCCGCGTTGAGGTGCAGCTCGAGCTGCGCCATCACCTGGTTCGTGAACGACGCCGACATCACGAAGCTCGGGTGGCCGGTGGCGCAGCCGAGATTCAGCAGTCGCCCCTCGGCAAGGATCATCACCGAGTGGCCGTCGGGGAACACGTACTCGTCGTACTGCGGCTTGATGTTGATCCGGTTGATTCCCTTCTTCTTCAGGCCGGCCATGTCGATCTCGTTGTCGAAGTGGCCGATGTTCCCGACGATCGCCTTGTCCTTCATCTTCGCCATGTCGTCGACGGAGATGATGTTCTTGTTGCCGGTCGCCGTGATGAAGATGTCGGCGGTGCGCACGACCTCGTCGAGCGTCGTGACCTGGTAGCCTTCCATCGCCGCCTGCAGCGCGCAGATCGGATCGATCTCGGTGATGATGACGCGCGCGCCCTGGCCGCGGAGCGACTGCGCGCAGCCCTTGCCCACGTCGCCGTAGCCGAACACCACCGCCACCTTGCCGGCGAGCATCACGTCGCTCGCGCGCAGGATGCCGTCGGTCAGCGAGTGCCGGCAGCCGTACAGGTTGTCGAACTTCGACTTCGTCACCGAGTCGTTGACGTTGATCGCCGGGAAGCGGAGCGTGCCGGCGTTCATCATCTCGTACAGGCGGTGCACGCCGGTCGTCGTCTCCTCCGACACGCCGCGGATCGCCGCGGCGACCTTCGTCCAGCGGCCGGGGTTCTTCTGCTGCTCCGCGCGGAGCAGATCGAGGATGATGCCCCACTCCTCCGGCTCGCTCTCCGCGTCGAACGCCGGCACGGCGCCCGCCGTCTCGTAGTCGGCGCCGCGGTGCACGAGCAGCGTCGCGTCGCCGCCGTCGTCGAGCAGGAGGTTCGGGCCGGTGCCGTCGGGCCACATCAGCGCCTGCTCGGTGCACCACCAGTACTCGTCGAGCGTCTCACCCTTCCACGCGAACACGGGCACGCCCTTCGGGTTGTCGACCGTGCCGTCCTTGCCCACGGCCACCGCGGCCGCGGCGTGGTCCTGCGTCGAGAAGATGTTGCAGCTCACCCAGCGCACGTCGGCGCCGAGGTCGACGAGCGTCTCGATCAGCACCGCGGTCTGCACGGTCATGTGCAGCGAGCCCATGATCTTCGCGCCGGCGAGCGGCTTCTTGCCCTGATACTCGGTGCGCAGCGCCATCAGGCCGGGCATCTCCTGCTCGGCGAGACGGATCTCCTTGCGGCCGAATTCGGCCAGCGACAGGTCGGCCACCTTGAACGCGGGGCGGTCGAGCGCGGTGAACGACGGACGGGTAGTGGTGGCCATGAGAACCGGTGAGTCGGTGAATTGGTGAAGTGAATTGGTGAATCAGAATCAGTGAATCGCCTCTACGCGTTCCCAGACGTAAGGACCTCCGGACCTCCGGGCCTCCGGACCACTGCCCGCGCGGTGAACAGCGCGGGACCTTTCGCCTGCGGATCGGGAGCGAGCGGGACGATGCGTGGCGGCGCGAATCCCGCGCCCTCGAGCCATCCGCCGAGCTGCTCGGCCGAGAAGCCGAGCCAGAGATGGCCCATCGTCGCGCGGTATTCCTCGCGTTCGTGCGGCTCCATGTCGACGACGAGCAGGCAGCCGCCCGGTCGCAGCACGCGTGCCGCCTCGCGCAGAACGATCGCCGGCTCCACGACGAAGTGGAGCACGAGCGACAGCACGGCGACGTCGACCGACGCATTGTCGATCGGCAGCGCCTCGAGCCGGCCCGCCCGTACCTCGACATTGTCGTGGTGGCCGACACGATCGCGCGCCGCGCCGAGCATCGCCTCGGATTCGTCGACGGCGATGACGTGCGCGACGAAAGGCGCGAGCGCCGCTGTCGTCTGACCCGTTCCGCACCCGAGGTCTCCCACGATCGACGCGGGGTCGAGGAGCGCGGCGAGAGGCGCGAGGTCGGTGCGCGCACCATAGAGCTCCGCGCGTACGCGGTCCCACTGGCCGGCGGTCGACGAGAAGAACGCCTGCGACGCGGTACGCCGCTCCTGCAGGACGCGCTCGGCGCGCAGGAGATCCTGTCGGGCCGACGGCGTGACGCCCACCTGGTCGCGCACGAGCTGCCAGAGCCCACGCGCCGACGGATCGAGCGCGGCGCGCGGCATCGCGTATCGGCGGCTCGTTCCCTCGGCCCGTGCCTGGACCCAGCCTTCGTCGGCCAGCGTCTTGAGGTGTCGGCTCACGGTGCTCTGCGGCAGCTGCAGCGCCGCGCACAGCTCGCCCACGGTCAGCTCATGGCGGTCGAGCAGCAGAAGCAGCCGACTCCTGGTAGGGTCGGCGAGCGC
>Ga0070688_100001088_pt1 | contig 13570 bp, 21 predicted proteins | sample KBSS13HmetaG_FD_64679 | JGI IMG/M metagenome (GOLD analysis project Ga0070688, IMG submission 64679) | Switchgrass rhizosphere microbial communities from Kellogg Biological Station, Michigan, USA - KBS S1-3H metaG | ecosystem: Host-associated > Plants > Roots > Rhizosphere ...
GTAGGTGGTGACCTCCATCCCGTTGGTGAGACGGACACGGGCGATCTTGCGCAGCGCCGAGTTCGGCTTCTTCGGCGTCACCGTGGCGACACGGGTGCAGACGCCGCGCTTCTGCGGGGCTGCTACGCGCTTCTTGCGACCCTGCCCCGACTTGAGGCCTGGGGTCGCGGTCTTCTTCTTCGGGCTCTTGCGGCCCTTCCTGACAAGCTGATTCGTATTCGGCACGGCCGCGCATAGTAGAGGAGTCCGGCCAAGACCATCGCCCCGGCTGCTGCGAGCTCCGCGTAGAAGCCGTCCTCGAGCACCGCCGAGGCGCCCGCGAAGCGCGAGGTTTGGCGGCCCTCGTCAAGCCCGTGGGGAAGGTCGACGAGGAGGATGACGGCCAGGGAGACGAGTCCGAGGGCGGCGACCACCAGCCCCAGCCGGCGCGCCTCGCGACGCAGGGCGAGGACCCCGAGCGCGATCGCCGCGAGGCCGACCGGGACCAGGAGGTAGAGGTGGGCGTCGCCTGCCGCCTTCGCCTCGGTGGTCGGAACGGGCGCCGCCACGTCTGGAAGTGCGGCGTAGCCCGACTGCCCGATCTCGACGGCGCGGTAGTCGATGAACTGCGAGGCGACGAGCAGGGCGCCGGCGCCGACGAGGACCAGGGCGGCAACCCGCCCCGGCGTCAGCACCCGGCTGGCGGCGGTCGCCGCCCGCGCTAGAAGGGAGCAGGCGCGGCGCACCCAGCGCTCGCCGGCGGCGAGGAGCCGGAAGAAGAAGCCGAGCAGCGGTCGCAGCCGCGGCCAGATCCAGGCCCAGCCCCGGCGGGCGGCGCGGGTGCCGTGGTGCCGGGCCACGAGCAGCGGTGGATAGGCGCGCTCCAGGCCGCGATTGCCGGCCCGATCAGCCTGGCGGGACAAGCGGCGCGCCGCTGCTATCATCGCCCGTCGCTCAGGCAGTTTTCGCTGTTTCTTCGCAGGACGCTTGGCCGGGCCCTTGGGGGCCTTTTTTTGCGGCTTATCACGACTACTGGACTTAGGACTCATGGCACGCAGCTTTCCACTGGAGAAAACCCGGAACATCGGGATCATGGCGCACATCGACGCCGGTAAGACGACGACGACGGAGCGCATCCTCTATTACACGGGCCGGACCCACAAAATGGGCGAGGTCCACGAGGGCGCTGCGGTCATGGACTGGATGGAACAGGAGCAGGAGCGCGGGATCACGATCACCTCGGCCGCGACCGCCTGTGAGTGGAAGGACCACCGGATCAACATCATCGACACGCCGGGCCACGTCGACTTCACGGTCGAGGTCGAGCGCAGCCTCCGCGTCCTCGACGGCGCGATCGCCGTCTTCGACGCCGTCGCCGGGGTCGAGCCGCAGTCGGAGACGGTCTGGCGCCAGGCCGACAAGTACGGCGTCCCGCGCTTCGCCTACATCAACAAGATGGACCGCACCGGCGCCGACTTCTTCTACTCGGTGCAGACGATGAAGGACCGGCTCGGCGCCAACCCGCTGCCGATCCAGCTGCCGATCGGAGCTGAGGAGAACTTCAAAGGCGTCGTCGACCTGATCAAGATGAAGGGCCTTGTCTGGACCGACGAGCTCGGCGCCGCCTACGAGGAAATCGAGATCCCCGAGGAGCTCACCGACCAGGCCGAGGAATACCGCACGGCCCTGATCGAAGCCTGCGCCGACTACGACGAAGAGCTGATGGAAGCCTTCCTCGGCGAGGAAGAAATCCCGCAGGCCAAGCTGATCGACTCGCTGCGCAAGGCCACCCTCTCGACCAAGCTGACCCCGGTCCTCTGCGGCACCTCGTTCAAGAACAAGGGTGTGCAGCCGCTGCTCGACTCGATCGTCGAACTGCTGCCCTCGCCGCTGGAGGTGCCGCCGGTGACCGGCGTCGTCCCCGCCGGCAAGGGCCAGGCCGAGGACGTCGAGGACACGCGCGAGGCGAGCGACAGCGCTCCCTTCTCCGCCCTCGCCTTCAAGGTCATGTCCGACCCCTACGTCGGCAAGCTCACCTACTTCCGCGTCTACTCCGGCAAGCTCGAAAAAGGCGGCCGGGTGCTGAACGTGAAAACCGGTAAGACCGAGCGGATCGGGCGGCTGCTGATGATGCACGCCAACAGCCGCGAGGAGATCGACGAGTGCTACGCGGGCGACATCTGCGCCGGCGTCGGCCTCAAGGAAACCGGGACCGGCGACACCCTCGCCGCCCCCGACGCTCCGATCGCGCTGGAGAGCATCGAATTCCCGGAGACTGTGATCGCGGTCGCGATCGAGCCGAAAACCAAAGCCGACCAGGAGAAGATGGGCAACGCCCTCGCCCGCCTCGGTGAGGAGGACCCGACCTTCCGGATCGAAACCGACGAGGAAACCGGCCAGACCCTGATCCACGGGATGGGGGAGCTCCACCTCGAGGTGATCGTCGACCGGATGCTGCGCGAGTTCAAAGTCGAGGCCAACGTCGGCAAGCCGCAGGTCGCCTACCGCGAGACGATCCGCAAGCAGGTCCAGAAGGTCGAGGCGCGCTTCGTCCGCCAGACCGGTGGCCGCGGCCAGTTCGGCCACGTCGTCATCAACCTCGAGCCGGCGCCCGAGGAAGGCTTCGTCTTCGAGGACAAAATCAAGGGCGGCGTGATCCCGAACGAGTTCATCGGCCCGGCCGAAGCGGGGATGCGCGAGGCGCTGGAAAACGGCGTCAAGGCGGGCTACCCGATGGTCGACGTGAAAGCGGAACTGGTCGACGGCTCCTACCACGACGTCGACTCTTCGGAGATGGCCTTCAAGATCGCCGGTTCGATGGCGATCCAGGAGGCGGCCCGCAAGGCGAATCCGGTCCTGCTGGAGCCGGTGATGGCGGTCGAGGTGGTTACGCCCGAGGATTTCCTCGGCGACGTGATCGGAGACCTCTCCCGTCGCCGCGGCAAAGTCCAGGGCCAGGATCAGCGTGGCAACGCCCTTGCCGTCCAGGCTTACGTCCCGCTCGGCGAGATGTTCGGGTATGCGACCGAACTGCGGTCGATGACCCAGGGCCGGGCGACCTACACGATGCAGTTCGAGCGCTACGAGGAGGTCCCCTCGAACATCGCCGAGGAGATCGTCGAGCACCGCTCAGGAGACCCGGTTGGTGCAGCTTCATGAGCCCAACCGCGGCTGGGCACTGAACCTGGCTATATTTCCCGGGTTGCCCGCAGGCAGCATGAAGCTCCTGCGGAAAGTCCGCCCACAAGACTCAAGCACTTAGATCAGACAGAACACGACTTCGAAAGGCGAAACGGAGAGAGATGTCCAAGGAGAAATTCGAGCGCGATAAGCCGCATGTGAACGTCGGCACCATCGGTCACATCGACCACGGCAAGACGACGCTGACGGCCGCGATCACCAAAACCCTCTCCACCGTGGGCGGTGCTGAGGCCCAGAGCTTCGAAGAGATCGACAACGCTCCGGAGGAGAAAGAACGCGGCATCACGATCGCGACCTCGCACGTCGAGTACGAGACCGACAACCGGCACTACGCCCACGTCGACTGCCCGGGCCACGCCGACTACGTCAAGAACATGATCACCGGCGCCGCGCAGATGGACGGCGCGATCCTGGTGGTCTCCGCCGCCGACGGCGTCATGCCCCAGACCCGCGAGCACATCCTGCTCGCCCGTCAGGTCAACGTCCCGCACGTCGTCGTCTTCCTCAACAAGATCGACCAGGTCGACGATGACGAATTGGTCGAGCTGGTCGAGGAGGAGGTCAAGGAACTCCTCGACGAGTACGACTTCCCGGGTGACGAGACGCCGATCATCAAAGGCTCGGCGCTGAAGGCGCTGGAAGGCGACGAGGAGGCCCAGAAAGCCGTCTTCGAGCTGGCCGCGGCGCTCGACTCCTACATCCCGGAGCCGACCCGTGAGCTCGACAAGCCCTTCCTGATGCCGATCGAGGACATCTTCTCGATCACCGGTCGCGGCACCGTCGCCACCGGGCGTATCGAGCAGGGCGTCGTCAACACCGGCGACGAGGTCGAAATCGTCGGCATCCACCCCGAGACCAGCAAAACCACGGTCACCGGGGTCGAGATGTTCCGCAAGATCCTCGACGAGGGTCAGGCGGGCGACAACGTCGGCTGTCTGCTCCGCGGTACCAAGCGCGAGGAGATCGAGCGTGGCCAGGTTCTCTGCAAACCGGGCTCGATCACCCCGCACACGAAATTCAAAGCCGAGGTCTACTGCCTGAAGAAGGAGGAGGGTGGTCGCCACACTCCGTTCTTCTCCGGCTATCGGCCTCAGTTCTACTTCCGGACCACCGATGTGACCGGGATCGCCAACCTCCCCGAGGGGACGGAGATGGTGATGCCGGGTGACAATGTCGAGATGACGATCGAGCTGATCCAGCCGATCGCCATGGACCAGGGCCTGCGGTTCGCCATCCGCGAGGGTGGCCGCACCGTCGGCTCGGGGGTCGTCTCGGAGATCACCGAGTAGCACCCCCGGGGCGGGCCTCCTCCCGCCCCAACCGCCTCCGGGCGGAGACAACTGCAAGGACATACGACCGGGGCGGCGCCCCAAGCACAAGGGGCCCCGCCCTCTTTGCGCGGTAAAGCGAAGAGAAAGACAAGAGACGCACCGAAGTGGCAACCATCGCGGCACAGAAAATCCGGATCCGACTGAAGGCGTACGACCACGACGCCATAGATCGGGCTGCCAAAGAGATCGTCGAGACGGCCGAGCGCACCGGCGCCACGGTCTCCGGCCCCGTGCCCCTGCCGACCGAGAAAAACGTCTACTGCGTGATCCGCTCGCCGTTCAAGGACAAGGACTCGCGCGAGCACTTCGAGATCCGCACCCACAAGCGGCTGATCGACATCCTCCAGCCGTCGCCGAAAACCGTCGACTCGCTGCAGCGCCTCGACTCGCTGCCGGCCGGCGTCGACATCGAGATCAAGCTCTAGGTGTTGTTGTGGCTGCGATCCTCGGCAAGAAGCTCGGCATGACGCAGGTCTTCCAAGAGGACGGCAGCGTCATACCCGTTACCGTGATCGAAGCCGGTCCCTGCAAGGTAACCGCGGTTCGCAACGCCGAGCGCGACGGCTATTCGGCCGTGCAACTGGCCTTCGGCGAGGTCAAGCAGGGGAAGCTCAGCAAGGCCGAGGAAGGCCACCTGAAGAAGGCCGGCTCGGCGCCGATGCGCCACCTGGTCGAGTTCCGTGACGAGGACCTCGGTGCCGAGGAGGGCCCGAAGGTCGGCGACGACGTCACCGTCGAGGGCTTCGAGGCGGGCCAGAAGGTCAAGGTCGCCGGGATCTCGATCGGCAAGGGCTTCCAGGGAGGAATCAAGCGCCACAACTTCAGCCGCGGCCCCGTCAGCCACGGTTCCCACAACGTCCGCGCTCCGGGCTCGATCGGCGCCAGCGCCTTTCCCGCCCGCGTCTTCAAAGGGATGCGGATGCCGGGCCAGATGGGCAACAAGCGGGTCACCCAGAAGGGGCTCGAGATCGCCGACGTCGACGCCGAGCGCAACCTCCTGCTGATCAAAGGCTCGGTCCCCGGCTCCCGCAACGGCATCGTCGAGGTGAGGACCGATGGCTAAAGCAACCGTCCTCGGCAAGACCACCAAAGCCGACCTGCCGAAAGAGCTCTTCGCCGAGCCCTTCCACCAGTCGCTGGTCCACGAGGCCGCGCGGGCCGACCTCAACGCCCGCCGTCGCGGTACCGCCTCGACCCTGACCCGCGGCGAGGTCGCCTTCACGACCGCCAAGGCCTGGCGTCAGAAGGGCACCGGCCGCGCCCGCGTCGGCACGCTCGGCGTCCCCAACCGCTTCGGCGGCGGTGTCGCCTTCGGTCCGAAGCCGCGCAAGTACGCCGTCAAGGTCAACCGCAAAGCGCGCCGCAAAGCGATGCGCTCGGCCCTCTCGGTTCACGCCGAGCGCGGCTCGGTCGCCGTCCTCGACGCCAAGGACTTCGAAACCCCCTCGACCAAGTCGGCGGCCCAGGCGCTGGCCAAATGGGGCGCCAGGAACCCGATCGTCGTCCTCGTCACCGCCGAGGAGATCGGGGCGATGAAGAGCTTCCGCAACCTTCCCCGCACCCAGGTGCTCGAGGTCGGCGCCGCCGGCGTCGCCGACGTGATCGGCGCCGCTGCCGTCGTCGTCTCCGAAACCGCGCTTGACACCCTCAAGGAGAGGCTCGCCTGATGGACGCCCGCACGGTCCTCATCCGCCCGGTGATCTCGGAGAAGAGCTATGCCCTGATCGCCGAGGGCAAGTACACCTTCCGGGTCAACGACCGCGCCCACAAGACCCAGATCGCGCAAGCGGTCGAAGAGGTCTTCGGGGTCAACGTCGCCGAGGTGCGGACGGCGAAGGTGCGCTCGAAGCCGAAGCGCCGCGGCCTCACCAAAGGCAAGACCCGCGCCTGGAAGAAGGCGATCGTCCAGCTCGCGCCGGGCGAACGAATCGAGCTGTTCGAGGGCGCCGAGACCGCCTAGGAGATTTAGAGATGCCGAACCGCAAAACCAAACCGACCAGCCCGGGGCGCCGCTTCGCGACCTACCCGCTGCGCGAGCAGCTGACCGCCTCCGAGCCGGAGCGGAAGCTGACCGAGGGGCTGAAAAAGTCCGGTGGCCGCAACGCCAACGGGCGCGTCACCGCCCGCCACCGCGGCGGCGGCGCCAAGCGGCGCTACCGCAAGATCGACTTCAAGCGGCTCAAGGACGGCGTCCCCGCCAAGGTCGCCTCGATCGAGTACGACCCCAACCGCACCTGCTACATCGCCCTCCTCCACTACGCCGACGGGCACAAGGACTACATCCTTGCTCCGGCGCAGCTGGCGGTTGGCGACGTCGTCAAATCGGGTCCCGAGGCGGACGTCAAACCCGGCCACGCGATGGAGCTGGGGCAGATGCCGACCGGCACGATCGTCCATAACGTCGAGCTGATCCCCGGCCAGGGCGGCAAGCTCGGTCGCTCCGCCGGCACCTCGATCCAGTTGGTCGCGAAGGAGGGGGAGATGGTGACCCTGCGCCTTCCCTCCTCGGAGATGCGGATGGTCCGCGCCAACTGCCGCGCCAGCATCGGCGTCCTCTCCAACGCCGAGCACCAGAACTTGAAGGTCGGCAAGGCCGGCCGCAGTCGCCACAAGGGCAAGCGCCCGCAGACCCGCGGCGTCGCGATGAACCCCGTCGACCACCCGCACGGCGGCGGCGAGGCGCACCACACGCCCGGCGGCCACCCGGTGACCCCCTGGGGTAAGCCGACCCTCGGCTACCGGACCCGCAAGAAGGGCAAGCAGTCCGACCGCTACATCGTCCGCGGCCGACGCCGCGGCAAGAAGAAGGGCCGTTAGAGATGGGACGTTCGACGAAAAAGGGTCCGTGGGTCGAGGAGCGCCTGATGGGGCGGATCACGGCGCTGAACGAGGCCAACAAAAAACAGATGCTGAAAACCTGGTCGCGGACCTCGACGATCTTCCCGGAGATGGTCGGTCACACGATCGCCGTCCACGACGGCAAAAAACACGTCCCGGTTTTCATCTCCGAGTCGATGGTCGGGCACAAGCTCGGCGAGTTCGCCCCTACCCGGACCTTCCGTTCGCACGGCGGTAAGGAATAGCAATGGCTGACGAGCAGAAAGACAAAAAAGCGGCCGCGAAAACCGACGCCAAAAAAGCGAAAGCCAAAAAAGCGCCGGCGAAAAAAGCCGACGCCAAAAAACCGGCTGCCAAAAAAGAGGCGAAAAAAGACTCGAAAGCCAAAGGCAAAGAGAAAAAAGCCGAGGGCAAAGCCAAAAAAGCCTCGAAAGCCAAAAAAGAGCCGGCGAAACCCGAGTCCAAAAAATCGTCAGCGAAAAAAGCGAAAAAACCCACCGCGCCGCCGGTCGTCAAAGCGAAGGCCCGCTACGTGCGGATCGCCCCTCGCAAGGCGCGGCTGATCGCCGACCAGGTGCGCGGGATGCACATCGAGCAGGCCCGAGCGCTGCTGGAGTTCTCTCCCCGCGGCGCCGCCCACCCGATCCAGAAGCTGATCAATTCCGCTGCGGCCAACGCGGAAAACAACCACGACTTGATCGGTGATGAGATGCGTGTTTCCTCGATCACCGTCGACGAGGGGCCGACCCTGCGCCGCTTCCGCCCGCGGGCGATGGGCCGGGCGACCCCGATCAACAAGCGAACCAGCCACATCGCCGTGGCCCTGACCCCGGTGGAGGACTAGGAATGGGACAGAAGATCCACCCCGAGGGTTTCCGCGTCGGCTACATCCACGACTGGAAGTCAAACTGGTACGAGGACAAAAACTTCGCCGACGTGCTCCAGGAAGACCTGCAGATCCGGGACCACATCGAAAACAAGCTTTCGCACGCGGGCCTCTCGAGCATCACGATCGAGCGTCGCGGCGAGGTCGCCGTCGATATCCACACCGCCCGCCCGGGCATCGTCATCGGCAAGTCCGGCAGCGAAGTCGACGCCCTGCGCAAAGAGCTGCACAAGCTCACCGGCAGCCCGGTGAAAGTGAACATCCGCGAGGTCAAGCGCCCCGAGCTCGACGCCAAACTGGTCGCCCAGTCGATCGCCGAGCAGCTGCAGAACCGGGTTGCCTTCCGGCGGGCGATGAAACGCGCTCTCACCTCGGCGATGCGCTCCGGCGCCAAGGGGGTCAAGGTCCAGGTCTCCGGCCGCCTCGGCGGCGCCGAGATGGCGCGGACCGAAAGCTACTCCGACGGCCGCGTGCCGCTGCACACGCTGCGCGCCGACATCGACTACGGCTTCTTCGAGGCCCGTACGACGACCGGCCGGATCGGCGTCAAATGCTGGATCAACAAGGGCGAGGTAATGCCCGAGGGCTTCCGCTCCGACCTCATCTCCGCCGACGAGGCACCGCAGTCGGGCCGCGGCGGCGGTCGCCGCGACGATCGTGGCGGCGGCGGGCGTGGACGCGACCGCGGCGGGCGTGGCCCGGGTGGAGATCGCGGTGGACGCGGCGGCGGGCGTGGGCCCGGCGGCGGCCGCGGTGGACAGCGTGGAGGTGGTCGCTGATGTTGATGCCGAAACGGGTCAAGCACCGCAAACAGTTCCGCGGCCGCATGCGCGGCAACACCAAGGGCGGCAGCACCGTCGCGTTTGGCGAGTACGGGATCAAGGCCGTCGAGCGCGGCTGGATCACCAACCGCCAGATCGAGGCCGCCCGTGTGGCGATGACCCGCAAGATCAAACGTGGCGGCAAGGTCTGGATCAACGTCTTCCCGGACAAGCCCTACACGAAGAAGCCGGCCGAGACCCGGATGGGCTCCGGCAAGGGCAACCCCGAGGGCTGGGTCGCGGTCGTCAAGCCCGGCAAGGTGATGTTCGAGCTGGCGGGCGTCCCCGAGGAGCTGGCGCGCGAAGCGCTGCGCCTCGCCGGTCACAAGCTTCCCGTGAAAACCAAATTCGTCATGCGCGAAGGGGCCGGCGAGTGATGAAGGCGGCCGAGGTGCATAACCTGAAAGACGACGAGCTGGTGGCGAAGCTGATCGACGCCAAGCAGGAGGCGTTCAACCTGCGCTTTCGCAACGCCACCGGCGAGCTCGAGAACACTGCCCGCCTCGGACAGGCGAAGAGGGACATCGCCCGGCTCCTGACCGTGGCGCGCCAGCGCGGCATCGATGTTGAGAAAGAGACCCGACGGATATGAGCGACGACGAGCAGAAAAAAGACGAGACGACTGAGGAGCCCCAGGCCGAGGCGCCGCAGGAGGAGACTCCTGCCGCCGAGGAGGCACCCGCGGCCGAGGCCGCCGAGGAGGCCCCTGCGGCTGAAGAGGCGCCTGCCGAGGAGGCACCCGCCGAGGACGGGGGAGGGGCCCCTGCCGCCGAAGAGGCGCCTGCCGAGCCCAATCCCGAGGACGAGCTGCCCTGGAAGGAGCGCCGCCGCCTGGCGAAATCGCGGCGCCCGGTCAAGAAGGCCCTGCCCTCCGATCCGGAGGAGCGGAAGGCGCTGCGCGCCGAGGGCCGCAAGCGCAGGGCGACCCTGCGCCGCAAACAGCGCGCCGCCGCCAAAGCCGCCCACTCGCCCGGCACCGGCACCCCGCCGGCCGAGCGCGAGGCGAATGCAGCAAAGGTGCGCCAGGGGATCGTCGTCTCCAGCAAAGGCGACAAGTCGATCACCGTCCGCATCGACATCGCCCGCCGTCACCGCACTTACGAGAAGATCGTCCGCAGCTCGACCAAGCTGCACGCCCACGACGAGAAGAACGAGGCCGGCGAGGGCGATGTGGTCCGCGTGATCGAGACCCGGCCGCTCTCGAAGACCAAGCGCTGGCGCCTGGTCGACGTAGTGGAGAAGGCGAGGTAGGGCGATGATCCAGCAGGAGTCCAGGCTCAAGGTCGCCGACAACTCGGGCGCGCGTGAGATCCTCTGTATCCGCGTCAAAGGCGGCTCGCACCGGCGCTACGCCAGCGTCGGCGACGTCATCACCGCCACCGTCAAATCGGCCAGCCCGCAGGGTGGGGTCCGCAAGGGCGAGGTCGTGCAGGCGGTCGTCGTCCGTACCCGCAAGCCCCTCAGCCGCCCCGACGGCACCTACATCTCCTTCGACGAGAACGCCGCGGTGCTGATCGACCCGGCCAGCAACAACCCGCGCGGGACCCGCATCTTCGGCCCCGTCGCCCGCGAACTGCGGGACCGCAACTTCATGAAAATCATCTCCCTGGCGCCGGAGGTGCTCTAGCGATGGCCAAGTCCATGCGCATCCGCACCGACGACCAGGTGCTGATTATCGGCGGCAAGGACGCCGGCAAGAAAGGCCGCGTCGTCCGTACCGACCCGAAGAAGCGCCGGGTCTACGTCGAGAACCTGAACATCATCAAGCGCCACGAACGGCCGCGCTCCCAGACCGACCTGAAAAACCCGACCGCGGGTGGGATCGTCGAGAAGGAGGGGCCGATCGACGTCTCCAATGTGATGCTGCTCGATCCCAAAGACAACAAACCGACCCGCATCGGCGTCCGCGTCGACAAAGGCGGCAAGCGAGTCCGCTACGCGAAGCGGTCCGGAAACGAGATCGGCTGATGGAGGCGACCGTGGCATCGACCTCGCAGGCTGCGCCGCCGCCGCGCCTGCGCGACAAATACGAGCAGGACGTGCTGCCGGCGCTGACGCAGAAATTCGGCTACTCGACGCCGATGGAGGCGCCGCGCCTGGAGAAGATCACGCTCAACATGGGCCTCGGCACCGAGAAACAGGACAAACGCTCCTTCGAAGCCGCCCAGGAACAGCTGGCGATCATCGCCGGCCAGTACCCGAACGTGCGCCGGGCCCGCAAGTCGGTCGCCTCCTTCAAGCTGCGCGAGGGGATGCCGGTCGGCGTCTCGGTGACGCTGCGCCGGGCCCGCATGTGGGAGTTCCTCGACCGCCTCGTCTCGATCGCGGTGCCGCGGATCCGCGACTTCCGCGGGCTCAACCCGCGCTCCTTCGACGGGCGCGGCAACTACTCGATGGGCGTCAAAGAGCAGCTGATCTTCCCCGAAATCGACTACGACTCGGTCGACGTCGTCCGGGGGCTGGACGTGACGATCACGACTTCCGCTAAAACTGACCTCGAGGCTTTCGAGCTGTTGCTCGGGTTGGGGATGCCCTTCGCCCAGGAGGGTCGCCCCGGTCAGGCCGAGCGGGAAGCGAAAGAAAAAGAAGCCGAAGAGGAGCAGCTCAAAGAGGAAGCCCGCCAGAAGGCTGAAGTCGAGCAGGCGGCCCTCGAGCAGCTGAAAGAGGAGAACCCGGAGGCCTACGCCAAGCCCGAAGGCGAGGACGAGGGTGCCGCCGAGGGCGGAGACGAAGAGGCCGGAGAGTCGGCCGAGGGGAGTTCTGAGAATGGCTAAGACTTCGATGAAGGTGAAGCAGGCGCGGAAGCCGAAGTTCAAGACTCGGCACTACAACCGCTGCCGTCGCTGCGGCCGCCCACGCGCCTATTACCGCAAATTCGGCCTCTGCCGGATCTGCCTGCGCGACGCCGCCCACGAGGGGTACATCCCCGGAATGACCAAGTCGAGCTGGTAGAAAAGCGATGCAGACCGACCCGATCGCCGATTACCTGACCCGGATCCGCAACGGCATCCGCGCCGGGCACGACGAGGTGGAGATTCCGTTCTCCAACCTCAAGCTCGAGCTGTCCCGAATCCTCAAGGAGCAGGGCTACATCAAGGATTTCAGCCGCAAGCCCGCCCGGGTGGGCGAGCTGATCAACGTCGAGCTCAAGTACACCCAGGACCGCCAGCCGGTGATCCTCGGGATCGAAAGGGTCTCGCGCCCGGGTCGGCGCCGTTACGTCAACCACGAAAACGTCCCCCGCGTCCACGGCGGGACCGGCACCGCCATCGTCAGCACCTCGGCCGGCGTGATGACCGGTCACGAAGCCCGGAGCAAGGGTGTCGGCGGCGAGGTTGTCGCCTACGTCTGGTGACGGTGAGCTAGATGAGCCGCATCGGAAGAAAGCCCGTTCCCGTTCCCGACGCCGTCACGGTCGAGATCGGCGAGGGCAACATCGCCGTCAAAGGCCCGAAAGGGGAGCTGCGGCAGGACCTCTCGCCGGAGATGAAGGTCGCGCAGGAGGATGGCGCCGTCACCGTCGCCCGTCCCACCGACCGTGGCGAGCACCGCGCCCTCCACGGCCTCACCCGCAGCCTGATCGCGAACATGGTCGAGGGGGTCACCGACGGCTTCGAGAAGCGGCTGGAGATTCAGGGCGTCGGCTACCGCGCCGCCCTGAAAGGAAAAAAACTGGAGCTCGCGCTCGGCTACTCGCACCCGGTCGCGATCGAGGCGCCGGAGGGGATCGACTTCGAAGTCCCGCAGCCGACCGAGATCATCATCAAAGGCATCGACAAGCAGCTCGTCGGCCAGGTCGCCGCGGACATCCGCAAGCGCCGGCCGCCGGAGCCCTACAAGGGCAAGGGCATCCGCTACAAGGACGAGCAGGTCCTGCGGAAGGTGGGTAAGCGCGCATGACCGTTCTCACCAAGCGCCAGCGCCGGCTCAAACGGCGCCGCCGGGTTCGCGCCCGCGTCAAAGGCACCGCCGAGCGGCCGCGGCTCTCCGTCTATCGCTCGAACAAGGGCGTCTTCGCCCAGCTCATCGACGACACCAAAGGCCACACCGTGGCCGCGGTCAACTGGATCGAGCCGGATCTGCGCACGCTCACCGCCTCCGAGCAGGCGAAGAAGGCCGGCGAACTGCTGGCCGAGCGGGCGAAGAGCGCCGGCGTCGAAACCTGCGTCTTCGACCGCGGCGGCTACCAGTACCACGGGCGCGTCAAGGCCCTGGCCGACGGCGCTCGAGAGGGGGGTCTGGCTTTCTAGAACCGTAGTTTCGCTACGGTGGGCCGCTGCTTATGAAGGGTATGGACGTAAAGAACGTGGAAACGGTCAGTCCCCGCGGGCTGGACCTGCAGGAGCGCGTGATCGAGATCAACCGCGTCGCCAAGGTGGTCAAGGGCGGCCGGCGCTTCTCCTTCACCGCCCTGGTCGCCGTCGGCGACGAGGAGGGCGTGGTCGGGATCGGCTACGGCAAGGCCCGCGAGGTCCCGCTGGCGATCCAGAAGGGCGTCGAGGACGCCCGCAAGA
>Ga0070688_100001092_pt1 | contig 13548 bp, 16 predicted proteins | sample KBSS13HmetaG_FD_64679 | JGI IMG/M metagenome (GOLD analysis project Ga0070688, IMG submission 64679) | Switchgrass rhizosphere microbial communities from Kellogg Biological Station, Michigan, USA - KBS S1-3H metaG | ecosystem: Host-associated > Plants > Roots > Rhizosphere ...
CTCATATCCCTTTTTATGTTAGAAATGAAGGAAAATATGCCCTCCAATACAAACCTTCTTTTTTTGAATTAGATACAGTAAGTTATTATAATATGGAAGTTGATAGAAAAATTAGAGACCCAAAAAGAAAATTACTAGAATTTGGGAGAATATTTAATAAATGTTGAATAAGCAAACGTTAGATAGTTATTTTAAAGTTAACAATTTGCACCTTTGTTAGTAGAATAAGAGGAAATTAAAAACTGAAAATTAAATCAAGCACAAACGAAGATGTGCGAGATAAAACAAAAAAGAGGGAGGGGAAATTACTCCCCTCTTTCCGGACACTCCAAGTGTCCCACTGCCTTTAATCAGAAATTTAATCCGTAAGTGGTTAGGTGGCGTCCTAATCGCTCGGAAAAATATTCCTCCTTTTCGAGGTCGTTAGCATAATCGCTAACATAGAGACGATAATTGCCTTTTGAAATGTCCTGCTCCGTAATAAATTGCTGACAATAAGCACAGGAAAATTCTTGTAAATAATCGGAATGGTTAAAAGTTCCTTGAAATTTTAATTCGATACTTGCCATGATTATTTAGTAATTTCTGTGATTTGGTTGTCAGCTATTACGGAAAGCAGAACCAAGGTTTTTTTGTTTTGCGTATTTAGGAGGGTTGCTCCATTATTATTTATGAAATTATTTTTCATGCTGAAAAATAAGAAATATATAGATAAAAACCTCGTAGAGTGCTATTCCCCAAATTGTCAGTGGGGAATTGAAAAAGTGAACTTTTTCACTTTTCGCAAGAAAAGAGCAGGGTTTAAGTCAAAATGCATTAATAAAAATAAGCAGGTAAAATAAATAATAATGAAGAGCAATCCCTCCTAGAAAAACAAAAAAAACCTAAATAAAAAAGCCGTTAAGCATTTGAAAAAAAGAATAAGGGAATTTAAAGAATTGGTTGAGAAATATAAAAAAAGATCTGAATTTAAGAAGTAAGATTAGTACTAAACTAGCCGAAGCGACTAGGGGAAAATTCCGCTAGTTGTAAAATTAATAAATAAAAATGCCAGAAAATATAACTTCTCAAAAAACAAATCAAACCATAAATATTCCTCTGTTTGCTGAGAATATTCCTCAACCAAAAGAAAACAACTTTAAGCAGATAAAAGAGAATATAAAAATAGCCTATGCTGACTGCTTGCTAGCCTTGGAAAAAATTGAAAGTAATAGTGTAGATTGTATTATCACTGACCCTCCTTATTTCTTGGACGGCATGGAAAATAATTGAAACCTAGAAAAATTACAACAACGAAAAGGAAAAGCCAAAGTAATTGGTGGCTTACCAGTGGGAATGAAATTTGACCCTCAACAAGGAAAAAGATTACAAGAATTCATGTCCGCAGTTGCTAAAAAACTTTTGCGAGTGCTAAAACCAGGCGGATTTTTTTTGTGTTTCTCACAGGGCCGCTTATATCACCGGATGGTTATAGCAATTGAAGAGGCTGGATTTGAAGTCCGCGACATGCTGATTTGAAAAAAAGCAGGACAAGCCAAGGCTTTTTCCCAAAACCATTTTGTAAAAAAAATGAAAATCTCGGAAAAAGAAAAACAGACCATCCTCAAATCACTCGCTAATCGCAAAACTCCGCAATTAAAATCTGAAAGCGAGCCAATAGTTCTAGCTCAAAAACCCAAAGAAGGAACTTTTATTGATAATTGAATTAAATGAGAAACTGGTCTAATTAATATTGATAAATCATTGAACGGAAATTTCCCTAGCACGGTCATGGATGTCAAAAAACCAACTGGCAAGGAAAGGATAATTAACCATATGACTTTAAAACCAGTGAAATTAATTGAATATTTGACCCTAATTTTTTCTAAAAAAAATCAAGTTATTTTAGACCCTTTTATGGGTAGTGGCACAACGGGAATTGCTTGTTTAAATACCGAGCGAAAGTTCATCGGTGTTGAAATTAACGATTATTATTTTTCGTTAGCTGAAAATAGACTAAAAAAACATGAATAGTTATGAAAAATTAGATATTTCTGGTTCACACTGCTTTTTGTCGTGGGAAGAATGTGAGAAAATTTGGGAAGAGATAAAAAAAATTTATCAAAATTATTTAGAAATTCGCAAAGTCAGGTTGCCTAAATGGCGTTCGGCTAAATCTTTATGGCTGGTCTACCTTTATAAGTTTAGAAATTACCAAGTTCATAAAGACACCATTTCTGACTTCGTTCGTAATCTTAAAAAAATTGGTCGCGACCAGCAAGTTCGGCATTTAGCAGCAGACGGCTGATATTTACTAAACCGAAATGAATATATTCCTGAAACTAACCAAAAAGTAGCCAACGGCTACCATGTTCTTTTTGATGTCAAAAACCCCAAACCAACTTTTCTTTACAAGATTTTAAAAAGGGAAGGCAGATTATCGGCTAAATGTTGAGAAGAATTAAAAATAGTTTACGACAATAGATGTGTAAATTGTGGGGCTTTGGAAAATCACCACCATCCTCGTTTTAGAGATACCATAGTTGTTTTACAAAAGGGTCATATCGACCCTAATAAGCCAGCAGTTTTAGAAAATATTATCCCACAATGTCAAATTTGTAATCAAACTTATAAAGATAACTTTGTTTATGATGAAAATGGGTATATAAAGGCTATTAATAACGAAAATTTTGTTTTGAGGTCAAGCCCACAAGTTTTAAAGAAAATTTATGAATTATTGAAAAAGAAATTTGAGTAAAATTAAATTGTTGAATAGTTTGCTAGGAAAGATTAAAAATGTGTGAATTATTAAAGAAAACTATTAATAAATAATAAATATATGAATTCAGAAGCAAAAACTACTTGTAGTGGCTGCGGAGTAATTGAAGACTCAAATATAGCAATGGGAAAAATTATTGTGGTAGTTGCTGAGTAAAAATGTAATTACAGTTATAAAAATTAGGGAAGCCCAGCACTTCCCTAAAATTATAATATAATAAAGGTTGTTTATTTCTCCTGGTCAGCCAGGCGGTTTAGAGTTAGCGTAATTTCCTAGTTCCGAACTGGCTGGCTGGGAAAAGTAAACAACCATGGAAATTACGCAAATTTTCCAAGGAATAAATATTTACTACAAAATTCCTTGACAAAAAACTAAACTTTTACAAAAAAATTTTCAGAGAAGAGGAAATTTTTTCACTTTTTTAACTTATTTTCAGAAACTAGAGAGAATATTTTTGTTTTTCAAAAATCCCCCTTAAAGGTTCCTATTAGAGAATTAATTTTTGAAAATAGAGAACTTAATTTTTACTATCATTCTTTACTTTGGGAAATTAATCTCGTTTATCCCACCACTAACCAGTAAAAAAAACTAACTAGTGGCGAGCGAATACGGAAGTTAAGTTGCCGTTTTAGCCGAACAGGCAAAACAAACTTATTCGGATATACGGATAAGCCGTAGCAATAACCGAGGGACAAAGTCTTATCAAAATAAGAGCATTACCCCAGTAAAAGCACCATCAGACTTAATTTGTAATCCAAGTTAAGCAGGCTTGCCGGAGACTGATACCGGGAAATCTTAACTGGCCGACCTCTCAAAATGAGAACCATAAACGGAGATACCTATCTCTATATTAATTTTATGGTTTTGAAGTGAGGCGGAGGGTGGAGTGTGGTATTTTTTTGTTCCAATTTTGACCCTTTACTTATTAAAAATAAGTAAAAAACACTTAAATCAACCATTTTATCCTCCTCTCGCACGCAATTGTCTATAACTAGTAAGAAAATATAAGGGGAAGAGGGAAGGGTGAAACCCTGACCGAGGGGGATAAATAAAAAAGGTGATTTTTAATAGAAATGTCACTAGTTATCCGATATTTTTACTAAAATATTTGATGTTCTTGGAGAAAAAGTTGTATAAAACTTGATTAAGGATGACAAAGAATAAAGAAATAATTGATAAAAAGTTATCTAATCCCTAACTTATTGTGGTGAAGTTAGTGTAATAGTTGGATGCTAAACTATGAATGGTTAAGATAACAAAAAAGGTAATTTAATAGAGGTTTATAGCCCGTGTAAAACGAGTTATGGCAGAAAGCGTTTAATCATACCGTTCCATCGTTTGGACTATTAAGTTATCAAAAAGTAAAAAAACGAGAGTTAAATGATTAGTTGCCGAACTTATTCGGTAGAACAATATTTAGATTAATTAACTATTTATGGTTCGTTACTGATTATTTAGTTTTTGTTATTTGGAAATAAAGTTAGTATTCTTAAAAAATACGAAGAATAAAGCAAAATAATAGAAATTAAATGTATGGTAAAAGAAAATTTAATAATAGAAAATAAAAAGCCTTTTGAAATAGTCCAAGAGGTAAACAACGAAATTCCTAGTTTTGAGGAATTTATGAAGAATTATGAGAGTGATGAAAAAGTGAATTATGATGATTTAAGTGGTGGTAGTGTAGGTGAAGTGAGAGGTTATGGGCCTGTTGTGCAATCTGACTACTGAGGTGATTGAGAGTATTTAGAAATACCTTGTGTGTCAAAAACTTGTTCCACAAATGATAAAACTCCTCGCCAATGATATCATGACAACAGCGATTGTCGCAGTTATAATCAGCGTATGTTGTGGTCTACTAAAGCTAGGATTAAGTGCATTTATTGCGATAATTCTTCTCATTTAAGTAATTGAGCTTTTAAATGTCATAGATGTCCAAAATATGGTGATTATGATAGGACAAAATTTTTAAGAGCAATACACATTGCTCATAATGCTAGTAAAGTTAATCCAAATTTTTCGAGCATGCTATTTGAATACATAGCGGATCATGAAAGTGAATTTAATTAAAATAAAAAAATAAAATTGAATATGACATACAAAACTTATAAAATTACAAAAATTACAAAAAGTATAATACAAAATTACATTAAATTTGAACTAAATGACAATATTAGGTTTAGTGATAAAAACAAAAATTTTGTCTTTTGTCCGAATGAGTATCCATTTAAAAGTTATCGAGTAGGTGATGGAATAGAAGTTGACATAACTAATGCAAAATTCATGAGTTCTCAAAATTATCATCAAGATATAATAAGAAAAGTTTCTAGTAATTATGTCGAAGGATTTCATGATGATTATGAAATGCCACGGGGAAGTAACAGCAGAGTAGGAACAGAACGAACACAAGGAACAATTACTTTATCTGCTTATGAGACAAAGGTTGCCTATGAGTTTCTTTATGGTGCTTTGGAATGATTAGAACTTTACATTGAAAAGGCAAATTATTATCCTAATTGGCAACAAAAAAAACAACTTCCCAAAACTATTACTAGACCGGATATTCCTTATCTTGATGCGAAAGAAACCAAGGAACATTTTTTGACTTCGTTAAGTGGATTAAAGGCTATATCTATCGGCAAACCATCTTTTCTACTAGAAAAACTTCAAACTGAATTTTTTTCTTGATTAGATGGTAGTGGTATAGGTGTTAATAGTTGCCCTGCTGAATTAACACAATCCTTAGTAGATTTTCATAGTATTTTAATTGGTAAGGCAGGAGAGTTTACTAGACGAAGACGTAAAGAAGTTGATGAGAATATTGCTAAAATGACTTCTGAAGAAAAACAGAAAAATTTTCATGAGATAGTTGCTGCTTATCAAGAACCCTTGGAAAATGAAGACAAAGTATTTGAAACTATGAAAGGAAAAACTTACAAAGATGTCAATAACGAGAGTAAATTTGATGGTAATGCCGACCAAGGCAAGGAAATTTTTAAGCAAATTGAAGGGCGACAATCAGCAAGTTCCAGTGGTGGTGGCACTCTACGTAATCAAGAAATCCGTTGAGATTCAATTATAGAAATTGATCAAAATAAAAATGAGTGGGAAGTTAGGAAAGAAACAATAACTTATGACCCCTATGGTAGAGAAAAGAAAGACGATGTTCTTATTCTTAAAACAGTAAGATTAGATAGTCGTGATTATAATCAAGCAACGGGCGAATTAATAAATCAACCTGGTAAGGTTTACCGACGGGATTATTTTAGTGAAAAGGAGTGAGCTGAAATTATTGCGATTTTTGGTGTTTCAATTCAAATTAATCAAGAATTAGTTGATAAAATTATTCGGCATAGGAATGAATTTAATCTTGAAAGGTTATTTGTCTCAAATGGAAGGGGTGGTTATGATGAGGAGGATTGACTTATTCATAATTCAGCAGAAAGAAAAAGTGATAAAGATGGATGTCTAGTTTTTAATTCTGACAAGATGGTTAAAATAAAGGAGTTAAATGAAGCCGAACAAAAAGCGATTGGATATAAATCAGAACAAAACTTACAAGATTCATCTGTTTCTACAAATGAAAAAGATAATGATAAAGGTGTTGGCACTGGTGGCATTTTTGCCGTTATAGCAGCGGTGAGTGTTTTACTAATTGCTAGTGCGGTAGTAGTGAAAAAAAGATTAAGTAAAAAAGGCAGATAAGCAGTCTACCTATCGGCAGAATTAGCCAAGGAGGGGGCATTATTGCTCCCTCTCAATTATAATGTCAACAAATATTAAAAAAATATGACAAAAAACAGTTTAATACCCAAGGAAAATAAAGCTCAAATAGTAGAAATTAGAGAAATAGAAAACCAAATTCCTACTTATGAGGAATTTCTTAATAACTATAGCCAAGAAAAGGCAAATTATGATGAATTAACTCATGAGGATATAAGTTTAAATGAAGGTTTTGGTCCTTGTAATTGGAGTAATCCACGTTGTAGTTGTCAATATGGGGAAAAATGGACATACTTATCAATACCTTGTCCAGTAGGTGGTTGTGGTAGTAGAAATATTGTTAATCAAACTCATACTTGTGGAGGGCAGGTAGAAATATCTAATAAGGCCCGAGTTCAGTGTCGGGGCTGTGGAACTGTTGGTCGTGTAAGGGATTGAAATTTTTCTTGTTCTAATCACCACGGGAGCTATTATAGTAGAGCAGATGCTACTTCTTTTGTAAGGTCTATAATGGTTGCTATTAGGGTTAGAAGGATAGAAACGGATTTTGCGGATGAATTGCTTAATTATTTGGAGGATAATAGTTTCTAATCTCTAATAAAAGGGAGTCTCAAAAACTCCCTTTTACTAATAATTGGTTATTCTTCCTCTAATTATTACTAAAATCATCCTTATATGAATAACGCCCAAAATCACCTCAACGAAATAGTAAAAAAGGACAAAATATTCTATTTAGATTTATGTAATCGCAATTTAGAGGGTAATATGGACTTAAAAGACTTCACCAACTTAAAAACTCTAAATGCTTCTAATAATAAGTTTGAAAACTTGGACTTCTTAAACTCATTACCCAATAAGGATAAATTACAATCTCTTAATTTTTTTGGTAATGAAATCAAAGAAATAGACTTCACCTTATTATTAGAAAATTTTCCGAACTTAAAAATGCTAAACTTGGATAATAATCCATTAAGTTTAAAGGACTTTAATAAATTATCTAACGAGCAACTAAATTCTTTGGTAAGTAAAATAGAAAATAAACAGGTTAAAATTAACACTTGAAAAGGAACTTTAACTTTGGACTTACTAAAAGCCATCCAAGAATTAAAAGTTAAAGAAAGTTCAAGTAATAGTAATAATGGTTCTAATTCTCAGTCCCAGCAAAATATATCGGTTGATTATAAATTGACAGAAAGGCCCAACAAGGACAATAATAATTTATTACTTTTAATTCCGGTAATTACTGGTTCTTTATTAGTTGGTTCATTGTTTACTTATTTGTTTTTGAGAAGGAAAAAGATAAAAAAATAAATTTATATGGCGTGATTTGATTGGTTTAACTTTTTTGTATTTATGGATAAGGTATTTACTCAGGACGGGGCTTTAACTTATTGTGTGGAGCGAAAAATAAGTTTGGTTGTGGAAATAATTCTTTTTCTTTTTGTGTTGTGGTTTATTAAATTCATTGTTAAAACTCTTATCAAAGCAGCTTTTAATTAGTAAAATTTTAAATCAAAATTTCTCCTTCGGGAGAATAAAAACTAATAACTTTGCGATAAGTTTTAAAATTAGTCTCTTTTTCCTCAAACTCTATCTCAACTTCTCTAATATTTTCTCAATTATTAACTAATTCTTGTCATCCTTCCTTAACTGCTTTTTCAAAGCAAAAATAAGCCTCATTCTCGTTTTCTTGATTAACAATTAAAAAGTAATCATTAAAATTCTTGTCTTGGAGTTTTTTAATGGAAATATTTTTTAAATTAACGGAGGGCATATTGTTATTTTAATATGTTCCAATCAAGAAAATATTCATTAAATATTAAGCAATCAGGAGAAGCATTAGAGTTGTTAAGTAGTTTAGGAAATAATTCAGTCAGTTTAGTTTTCTTGGATCCGCAGTATGAGCCAGTTAAGAATGTTTTATCGGTTAATTATCCTTTATATTCCCAAAGTGATTATCAGATATTAAGGATATTGGAGCAGATAGAAAGAATTCTTAAACCTTCGGCCTTTTGCCTTCTATGAGTAAATAAAACTTTACTAGGAAATGACCGCATTCCGTTATGACTTTTAAAAACTCCCTCTCTGAAAATAGTGGATTTCCTAGTTTGACATAAGAAAAATTTTCTAGGTTTAGGCAATTGATTAAGAAGTAATGCGGAATTCTGCTTCCTAATTCAGAAATCTCCCCAAAAAGGAAAGGTATTTAAAAATAGAAGTTTTGGTAATGTTTGAGAGGAAAATATTGTGCCAATTAGTAGGAGGAAGCATCCGCACCAAAAGCCAAGGGAACTAATAAAAACCCTAATTGAGGCAACCACTAATAAAGAGGACTTAATAATTGACCCTTGTGCAGGTTCTTTTATTGTCCTGGAAGTTTGCCAAGAATTAAATCGCAATTATTACGGCGTTGACTTAACTTTTAAACAAACCCAACAATTTTATAAGGAAAAACACAAAAAGCCTTATGTCTAATATATTCATTGCAACCCTCCATGCCTTAAAATTGCCGGTGAAACTATTAGCGGGATTAGTAAGAAAAAAGTCCAAAAGATTTAAGAAGAGCGAATTAGAACAAAAACAATTAGTTCATGTCCGTAATTTTGACCCTACTCGTTTAAATAATAGAACTTGCCAAAAAAGCAGTGGTAAGTATAAAAACAAAAAAAAGAACAAAAGAAAATAATATAACTATATAACAACATGTTTTTATGTTGTAGTAAAGTTGTAAAATATATATATGAAAGAAATATTGCTAATTAAGACCGATGAAGGGCAAAAAATAAAGAATGTTTTGGAACGCGAACACATAAATTATCAAATTGTTTATGACGATATTTTACAGGATAAGGACTTAACGGAGGAAGAAATTTGACGCCGTGATGCCCGTTTAGCCAACCAAGACAAGGAACTTAATAAAGAAATAAAAGAGTGGGATAAAATAACTAGAAAAATTGATGATGAGTAAAAGGATATTCAGACGCGGAGAGGTTTATTGAGTTAATTTTGGCGAATTAGAAGGCAAAGACAAGTCCGTAGGAAAAGAAATCAATGGAAAAGAACGACCTGCCCTTATTATTTCGATTGACTGATACAACAACGAAAGGGACTATGTAGCAATTTTGCCTATGTCTAGCAAAGTAAAAAATATTCGCGTGTTTGAACTAAATGTAGGTCAGGTGGTAAATGACCCTAAAAACCGAGAAAGTAAAGTGATGGTCGATCAAATAAGGAGTATTGATAAAGTAAAATTAGGCGAAAAAGGCGGAGAATTAGACGAGGAACAAATGTCAAAAGTAGAAGAAATATTAAGGAATTTTTTAGTCTTGTCAGAAAAAGTTAAAGCCAAATTATAATGACAATTATCGCCTTTATCTCCCAAAAAGGAGGCGTGGGAAAATCAACTTTAAGCCAAGCCCTAGCAGTAGAAGCCAAAAAACAAAAAATAAGCGTTTTATTAGCCGATTGCGACCCCCAACAATCAACTAGTTATGAATGAAGTAAATTGAATAAGAAAATCAATTGTCAAGTCTTTAATTCAGTTAAAGAAATTTGGTCGTTAAGTAGTCAATACGACTTAATTATTATTGATGGTCCTGCCAGAACTAGTGCAGGAACTTTGGAAATTGCTAAAAAAGCCGATTTATTAATTCAACCTACTGGTGCTAGTAGAGCGGATTTAATTCCCGCCGTCAAAGAGTTTAATGCTTTAAAAAAAGCGGGTATCCCTAATAAAAAACTTCTTTTTGTCCTCACTCGTTTATCTACTCCTGCCGAAGCCAAAGCCGTCCAACAACAATATTTAAAAAAAACTGATTATGCTTGCTCTCCTTTTTACCTGATGGAAAAAGCCTCCTATAAACAAATCCAAAATGAAGGAAAGAGTATCACCCAAACTAAATATAAGGGGTTAACCAAGCAAGCCAAAGAATTAGTTAGTAGTCTCCTTGATTACCTATAAAATAATGTATATAACTATGTGTTGTTATATTGTTATATAGTAGTATTAAAGTATGAATAAATGAAAGAAAATTAGAAAGACAGATTTAAGATCATTAGGGGAAGCACCTATGGAAGCCAGCCAAAACATTAAGGCTCCTGAATTAGCCCCCCGCGATAATCGTTTTACGGGAAGGAACAAACGAATTGCTTTTACTTGCCGACCGGAATTTGCTGAGGAATTAAGAAAACTAGCCTTTGAGGAAAATTGTTATCAGATAGAAATTTTAGAAAGAGCCATGGAAGTTTATAAAAAAAGTTTGCTTTCTAGTTCAGAAGTTAAAGGGAATAGAGCAAAGTCGCAAGTAAAAGTCCGTAATGTTAACTTGTCAGTAAATAATTATCAAAGTGATGAGGAAATAAATAACACCTGCTCTTTTCGGGGTGAGGATGACAAGACCAAAGTAATTATTGCTTATTGTGGTAAACCCTCTTTTGACAAAAAAAAGCAATTGTGTCGTTCGCATAGTCGTCAAGTAGAGAAAGGTTTAATAGAGAGTAAAAAGTAGCAAAAATTTTTCCAAAAATCCCTCTTTTTCCTCTCTTACGCAATAGGCGGTGGTAAATCTCCCTAAATCAAAGGTTTTTCACACAAAAAATACTTATATATAGAAATATAGGAGTTAAAATAAATCTTAGGCAAAAGTAAATAAATCCTTCCTTGAAACAGGATAAAATAAGGTTTGGAAAATGGCATATTTAAGGTGTGAGAAAAATATTTTTTTTGCTACTTTTTTTAAAAGGGAAAAAGATAGAGAAAAGTAAAGGAATTTGTAAGCAATTAGTTAATTCAATGTAAAAAAGTATAGGAAAAGAAAATATGAAGGACTGAGATAAAGAAAACCATAAGCAAAAACACCTTTTTAAAACTATTTATTGTGGAGAATGTAAGCAGAGAAAAAGTTGTGGTAAACTAAGCCGAGCCTTTTGCTGTCCTTGTCAATATCAAATGGAGTTAGAAAAAGCCCAGGAATATCCCAATTATCAACAAGTTTACCAGCGAAAAATTAAGGAACGGCAAGATAGTTATCAGCAACTAAAACTTTTGCGAGAATATTCCGGCTGTAAGCAATGCGGTAGTAAAGAAGCGGACGCTTATGATTTGTATAGGAAAGGGAAATTAATTTGTCAACCTTGCCTAATTAGTAAAGAGGGCAATTCATCCAGTCCGATTAGTTTTGTAGAACAGAAAAAATGGTATAAAAGGCATTGGGGAATTAACTTAACGGAATGACTAGAAAATTTTTCCCAATTACCAGTCAATAAGAATTGTGCAGATAAGTGAAAAAGGGACAGAAATCATTTAAATAATTGTGATTGCCTGGAAAAAGAAAGCCAAGAACTTTATTTGTTATTTACTAATTCCTTAAAAAAAAGTAAAGAAAGGTTGGAAAAAGAGTGTAAGTGTGAAAGTGGTTCCAAAGTTAGGGTTAGCAGTGATTATTATGCCTGGTGTGAAAAGTGCGGAGAAAGTATTCTTGCCGCTAGCAAAAAAAGAGTAATTAAGAACCGCAATGACCCGAGATTTTGAGGATTAGAAATAAAAGAAAAGGTTTTGTGCCTAAAATGTTTAGCAAATTATCAGGAGAAAATGCTCCCTCGCAAGAAATACTTACTTAACGAATACCTAAAAAGAGGTTATTAGCAATAATACCCCATGAAAGCCCCTATTTTCTTATTCTGGTTTTTTGTTATTTTCCTGGAAATAGTATGTTTGACTGGCATTTATCTTTGCTTAAAAAAAGAGACTAAAAAGGCTGATAAATTATTGTTTTACTCTCTACTTTTTATTACTCCGATTGTTTTTGGTGGTTGGATTTATTTTGAAGTCCTTAAATAACAATATAACAACATATAGTTATATAGTGATATTATTTTATCTTTCGTAATTTATCTTAATTTGTCGTAACACCCTATGGTTTTTTTGTGCCAATCTCTTATTTTTTGACCGGAATTTCTATTTGGGCAATTAACTGGTTATCAGCAGAAAATTTTTCCTTCTTTTGCCTAATAAGTGCTTCGTTTTTGACCCGTTCCGCTTTTAGCAATAATTCTAATTGCTGACTTTTGGCTTGTTCGCTGATTAATTGCTGTTCGGCTAATTCCTTATCATGGAGGGCTTTTTTTAGTTCATTTTGTAAGTCAGCAATAGTTTGTTTATGGTTGGCTAATTCTTTCGTTAAAGAGTTGTTTTTGTCCTGTAAAAATTGGTTTTTTGATTCTAATAATTGGCGATCGGAATTTTCCCTGCTGGGGACAAAAATATTGATAGTTTGCTGAATGTTGAGGAATACTTGTCAATTATCCCTTAATCTTGGCTTCTTAATTGGTTTTCCTTCTAACCATTGAGAAATGTGTTCTTTTTCTTGCGGAGTATTAGCCTCTTTTCAGTAAAGAGCAGTAGTACGGATGCTAGCATGACCCAAAACTTTTTGGAGAGTTGGCAAGGGCATCCCCGAAATAGCTTGATAAGTGGCAAAACAACGGCGTAAAGTATGCGGAGTTAGTTCAATATTAGCCGAAATGTTTAAATCCCTTTTTACTTTTTGGAGATAGTGAGCGAAAGAAAAGCGGTTAGTCTTGTGCGGTTGTCAATTATTTTTCTTTAATTCCCTAATAACTGCTGGGGAAACATAAATAGCGCGTTTTTTATGCCCTTTGCCTTGAATTAGATATAAATTTTTGCTCTTTTTTAAAGATAGGTTGAAATTTACTGCCTCGCTAACTCTTAAACCAGACTGAGAACCTAGGAGAAACAGACAAAAATAATTTTTATTCCCATGGTCTTTGATAAATTGACTTATTTGGTTAAGCAATTGCGGACTGGGTAATTGCTGAGACATATCGATTATTTTAGCCGAAAAAAATATTATGGTAAACCAAACAATAAAAGCAAAGTTTATAGGCAAAGGAAACAAAGGAGAAAAAGAAAATTTTTTAATATTTTTAGGCACTGAGGGAAATGATGAACCTCATATCCCTTTTTATGTTAGAAATGAAGGAAAATATGCCCTCCAATACAAACCTTCTTTTTTTGAATTAGATACAGTAAGTTATTATAATATGGAAGT
>Ga0070688_100001096_pt1 | contig 13533 bp, 11 predicted proteins | sample KBSS13HmetaG_FD_64679 | JGI IMG/M metagenome (GOLD analysis project Ga0070688, IMG submission 64679) | Switchgrass rhizosphere microbial communities from Kellogg Biological Station, Michigan, USA - KBS S1-3H metaG | ecosystem: Host-associated > Plants > Roots > Rhizosphere ...
GCCGGTCCGCTGCTTGTTCGCTCGCTCTTTGAACAGCTCATCGGCGATGTTCAGCGACGCCAGGATCGCCACCTTCGAGACCGAGGCCACCGGCAGCATCTTCGTCACCTCGCGCATCTTTCCGTCCACGTACTCGGCCAACTCGATGGCGTACTTCGGGTCGGCCTCGGTGCGGAGCGGAAGCTGCTGGCCGAGGATCTGTACCTGCACGACGTTCTTGCCGTCGCGCAGCGTGCCGCTGGCGGAGTCCGAAGAGTGATCCATCGTCGCTGTCCTCCCGCCGCTTCTACCTGCGTTGTGGTTTGTTGGAATCAGGCTCCCGCCACCGCCGGCCGCGTCGCGACCGTGGAAAGCGGAAGGTGCTGCGACTACTCGAGGCGATCGAGCTTCGACGAGATGGCCTCGATGCGGGTGGTGACCTCGCGGCGCTCGGCGAGCCAATCGCGCTGCTCCTTGCGGAGCGCGGCGATCTCGGTCATGAGGGCGCTGGGGTCCTGGCCCTGGAGGCGGCCTTCGGTGTCGGCGAGCCGCTGCTGCAAGGCGTTGCGCTCCTCTTCGAGGCGCGTGGCCTTGGTGCGCAGCTCGGAGATGAGACGGGCGGCGCGCTCCACGCGCTCCGCAAGACGATCGAGATCCGTGCCGGTGATGACCGCGGTTTCGTTCATGCTCGTTCCCTCAGTTGACCGCCGCATCCTTGGACGACCGCGGTCACCATGCGCGACTGGACCTCATGGACCTCGGCCTCCGTGAGCGTGCGCTCGGCGTGCTGGAACTGCAGCGCGTACGCCAGGCTGCGCATGCCGGCCGGGGTGCCGGGGCCTTCGTAGACGTCGAACAACTCGATCGAGTGCAGCAGGTCCGAAGCGGCGCCACGGAGCTGCTGTTCGACCGCGGCGTGCGACGTCCCCCGCGGTACGAAGAACGCGAGGTCGCGACGCACGGGCGGGAAGCGGCCGGGCACGCGGGCACGGATCACCGCGGAGGCTCCCTCGGCCAGGGGCTCGAGCAACGCCACGAACAGGTGGACGGTGGCCTCGATCTCCCAGGACCCGAGCAGGCCCTGCGCGAGTCTCCCGGCCCATCCAATGCGTGAAGCCCCGACCGCAACTTCCGCACTGGCACCGGATTTCCAGCCGTCGGCAGCATAGGGCCGCCAACTGGTGGCGTCAACGCGCATCTCGGCGAGCCAGGCCTCCCAGAGGCCCTTGGCGTCGGCGAAATCCATCTCCCCGCGTGGGTCATAGGCGCCCTTCGGCGCCGTGGGCACGGGATCGTGCGTGTGCCGGAGCCTGGGCCCGACGAGGACGGCCGCAACCATCAGGCGCTCCAGAGGTAGTGGCCCCTCGGAAGCGACAAAGCCCGCGCCGACTTCGAACAACCGCACGCTGGTCGCACCCTGGCGCAGGTTCAACGCCACCGCGCGCAGCAGGCCCGGCACCGGGTTGGGCCGGAGCCACTCGCTCTCGCGCGACATGGGATTCGCGAGCTTCACGAGCCGCTTCGGCTCGTCTCCCACGAGCCTCGCCGCGGCGATGGCTTCGGATTCCGAGACGAGCGAGGTGCACCAGGCCTCGTTCAAGCCCAGCGCCAGCATGCTCTCGCGCGCGCGGCGCACGACGCGCTCCCGCGCCGAGCGCGTGGCGTGGGCGCCCGCGGTCTGGAGCGGCGCCTCGGGGATGCGGTCGTAGCCGTTCGCGCGCGCAACCTCTTCGACGAGGTCGTCCTCGATCGTGCAGTCGGGCCGCCAGGCGGGGATGGCGACGTTCAGCGTGTCGCCGCGGTGCACACCGAACTCGAGCGTTTCCAGCAGCTCGGCGCAACGGCCACCGCCGATCGGGAGCCCGATCAGCCGCTCGCAGCGCGACGGCCGGAGCGCGATCGAGCGCGGCTGCGGCTCCACGAACTTCCGCCGCCACGTCGTCAGCTTGGCGCCCGGGCAGAGCTCAACGAGCAGGGTGAGGAAGCGCGCCGCCGCCGCCATGCTGAGTCCGAAGTCGACGCCGCGCTCGTAGCGCTTGCTCGCCTCGGTCGACAGCTCGAGCGCGCGCGCGCCGCGGCGCACGCGCTGCGGCTGGAACACGGCACACTCGAGCAGGATCGTGGTGGTGGCTTCGGTCACCTCGCTGTCGGCGCCGCCCATGATGCCGGCGAGCGCCACGGGGCGCTGCTTGTCGGCGATCACCAGCACTTCCGGGTTCAGCTTTCGCGGTTTGCCGTCGAGCGTGGTGAGCGTCTCCCCCGCCTTCGCCCGGCGCACGCGGATCGCACCGCCGTGGAGCATGTTCGCGTCGAACGCGTGCAACGGCTGCGCCATTTCAAACAGCACCAGGTTCGTGAGATCGACGAGGTTGTTGATCGAGCGCTGGCCCATGGCCTCGAGCTTCCGGACGAGCCAGGTGGGTGACGGCGCGACACGCACACCTTCCACGAGCTGCGCGAAGTAGCTCGGACACTCGGCCGCGTCCTCGACGTCGAGGTCGAACGTGACCCGCGCCGGGTTGCTTGCGGGCTGCGCCGAGAGCCGTGCGCGCGCCTTGTCGGACCAGCGGCCGCCGAGCGCCGCCTTCACCTCGCGCGCGAGGCCGACCACGCCCATGCCGTCCGGGCGGTTGAACGGGATCTCCACCTCGAGCACGGCGTCGGGCTCGGGGAGGTACGCGTCCAGGGGTTTCCCGATCTCGAAAGCGGCTTCCTTCAGGAAGCCGCGTAGCTCCAAGATGCCATCGTGGTCTTCGGTCAGCCCCAGCTCGCGGCCGGAGCAGAGCATGCCCTGACTCTCCTCGCCGCGGATCTTCGCCGCCTTGATGACGAGGCCGTTGGGCATCGTCGTGCCCACGGTGGCGAGCGGAACGATCATGCCCGCGGCCACGTTCGGCGCGCCGCACACGATCTTGAGCTCGCCCGAGCCGCTGTCCACGCGGCAGAGCTTGAGCTTGTCCGCGTTCGGGTGCTTCTCCGCTTCGAGCACGCGCGCGATCACCACGCCCGGGTAGCGGCGGCCGTGCATCTCCACCGCCTCGACGTAGAACCCGCGCGTGGTGAGTGCTTCCGCCACCTGCTCGGGCGTGGCGTCCAGCTCCACCCAGTCCTTGAGCCAGCTCATGGGGAGCTTCATCTAGAACTGCTCCAGGAAGCGCAGGTCGTTCTGCAGGAACTCGCGGATCTCGTGGATGCCGTGCCGACCCATGGCGATGCGCTCGAGGCCCATGCCGAACGCGAACCCGGTCACCTCTTCCGGGTTGTAGCCCACGGCCTTGAACACGTTCGGGTGCACCATGCCGGCGCCCAGCACCTCCACCCACTTCGTGCCCTTGCATACCGGGCAGCGCTTGTCCTCGAACCGACCGCTGCCCGAGCAGGTCGCGCATTGCACGTCCATCTGCACGCCCGGCTCCACGAACGGGAAGTAGATGGGGATGATGCGCGTGGGCACGTCGCGGCGATAGATCGCGCGCGCGAACGTGTTGAGCGTCGCCTTGAGGTCCGCCATGGACACGTTCTTGGCCACGAACAGGCCGTCGATCTGGTGGAACTGGTCCATGTGGCTCGCATCCACGGCCTCGGCGCGGTAGACGCGCCCCGGGAACACGAGCCGGAGTGGCGGCTGGCGCTCCTCCATGGCGCGCACCCAGCCCGGCGACGTGTGCGTGCGCAGCAGCACCTCCGGCGACACGAAGTAGGTGTCGTGCGCGTCGCGCGCCGGATGGTCGGGCGCGAAGTTCAGCTTGCCGAAGTTGTAGCCCTCGAGCTCGACCTCGGGGCTCGTGTACACGGAGAAGCCGAGCCCGTGGAAGAGATCGAGCAGCTCGTCGCGTACCTGGGCCAGCACGTGGGCGCGGCCGCTCCACGGCCGGCGCCCGGGCAGCGTGACGTCGATGGCGTCGCCGCCCTCGCGCGCGCGCTCGAGGGACTCGCGCTTCGCCTTCTCCGCGGCCTCGACCAGCGCCTTGCCGAGGTTGAGTGCCTTTCCGGAGACGCGCTTCTCTTCCACCGACAGCGTCGGCATCAGCGCCAGCGCCTCGGGGAAGGCGCCGCTCTCGCGGGACAATGCGGCGTTGCGGATCGACTGCAGCGTCGGCAGGTCATCCGCGCCGGCGATCGCGCCGGCATAGGAGGCCGTGGCCCGGGCGATCTGTGGCTCCGCCTGCGCCAGCGCGGACATGCGCTCGCCGTAGTCCGCCAACAACACGGACGGCTCGCCCGGCTTCCACGCCGGATCGAGCCGTTTCGTGAGGATGTCGTGGATCGCCGGCACTTTCGCTACGCCGTCACGCCCTTCGCCACCTCCGCCAGCTTCGCGAACGCGGCCGCGTCGCGCACGGCGAGGTCGGCGAGCAGCTTGCGGTTCACGTCCACGCTCGCCTTCTTCAGGCCCGAGATGAGCGTGCTGTAGGAGAGGCCGTTCAGCCGCGCGGCGGCGTTGATGCGCACGATCCACAGCTTGCGGAAGTCGCGCTTCTTCAGCCGGCGGTGCTCGTAGGCGAACTGGCCCGCGCGCTGCTGCGTCTGGAGCGCGGTCTTGTACAGCTTGCTGCGGCCACTGAAGCCGCCCTTTGCGGCCTTGAGGACCTTCTTCCTGCGAGCGCGGCCGGGGACGACGGTCTTGGAGCGGGGCATCTGCCTATCCTCCTGCCCGGGCGGACGCTGGGCCGCGACGGGACGGGTCGGTCAACGGGATCGAACGTGTCGCTCGGGCTCAGCTCCCGAGCATCTTGCGCACGCGCGCCTGGTCGGCCTGCGCGACCACGACGTTCGAGCCCTTCTTGCGCTTCGAGTTGCGGTTGTCGGAGATCATGCCGTGCCGGAGGTTCGACGAACGGCGGATCGCCTTGCCGGTGCCGGAGAGCTTGAAGCGCTTCCGGGCGGCACGGTTCGACTTCATCTTGGGCATCCGGTGTTTCCTTTCGCTCAGCTCGCGGGGGCCACCCCATCGGCCTTGTCCGCGCCCGCCCTGTGCGGCCGTGGGCTGGCCTGCGCCTTCGGTGAGAGGACGAGCGAGACGGTGCGGCCCTCCGCGCGCGGCGGCTGCTCCACCACGGCGACGTCGGAAAGGTCCTGCAGCACCTGCTCGATGATCTTGTATCCCAGCTCCTGGTGGGCCATTTCGCGGCCGCGGAACGTGACCGTGAACTTCACCTTGTCCCGCTGCTCGAGGAACGTGCGCGCGTGCTTGACCTTGAAGTCGTAGTCGTGGTCCTCGATCTTCGGACGCATCTTGACTTCCTTGAGCTGCATCTGGTGCTGCTTCTTCTTCGCCGCCTTCGCCGCCCGGTTCGACTCGTACTTGAACTTCCCGTAGTCCATGATCTTGCACACGGGCGGCCGCGCCGTGGGCGCGACCTCGACGAGGTCGAGGCCCTTCGACTGCGCCATCGCGATCGCCTCGCGCGTGGAGAGGATGCCGATCTGCGACCCGTCGTCTCCGATCACCCGGACCTGCGGGATGCGAATGCGTTCGTTGACGCGCGGTTCCTGCGACTTGCCCGGAATCGAAATGGCGTTCCCCTCCCCATGGTTCTCGTGCGTTGCCGCGCCCACCGGTGCCGAACCGGAAACGAAACGACGCCGGGCGGGGTGGCGTGAGTCGCCCCGCCCGGCGTCGGGGCCCGATCGGGGCCCGTGTTCCGGCGTGACCGCTCCCCAGGGCATCCAAGGCCCTGGGCCATCGGCCGAACCCGTTGCGTGACGCGCGAATCCGCATCCGCCTGGGGTGAGAAGCGCGGGGCTTCTTCTTGTGAACGGGTCGCATCCTAGCCGAACGCCGAGGCGGGTGTCCATCGGGAGTGTTGAGGAGGCCGGGACCGCCGCCTACCATGCCCCCCGGCCGCTCCGCGACACCATCCCCCGAGCGTCGGATCCGGCTCCGGGACTGGGGCCTGGGCGTCGCAGGCGACTTCACCTACCTGTCGGCTGGACCAAGGATCTCGTGGGCTCGACCCAGAACTGGTCGGTGACGGGGTTCGGTCTCCGGCTCTCTGCTACGTTCAACTGAGTCGCGGGTGTCGGCGAGGGGCCCGAACGGCCCCCCCTCGCCCGGCGTCCCGCATGCACCCCGGAGGGGAGATGACGGATCGCTCGACGAGCGTGATGAAGTCGTTGTTCGCAGTCGTGGGTCTGCTCTGCCTGGCCGCCGCACCGGCCGTGGCGGGCTCGGCGCAGGAACACGATGAGTTCTTCATGCGCGCCGCGGTCGGCATCTGCGCGGGCAACGCCCAGCTCGAGTCGAGCGGGTTCAAGGCCAAGCTGGACGATCCCGGGCTCGATGTGAACGTCGCCGCGGGCTACTGCGTGATCCCCAACCTGGCGGTGCACGCCACGCTCTGGGGCTGGGGCTTGAACGACCCCGACGTGCACCTGAGCGGACAGTTCGGCGGGACGACGGTCGCGAACAAGGGCATCCTGCAGATGATCGCGTTCGGCGGTGGGGCGACCTACTACGTCATGCCGCTCAATGCCTACGTCTCCAGCTCGATCGGCATGGGCGAGTTCAGCGGCACGGACCAGCTGGACGGGCAGTCGGAGCGCGGTTTCGCCGTGGACGTGACCGCCGGCAAGGAATGGTGGGTCACGGACGACTGGGGCGCGGGCGCGGCACTCTCCTATTCGCATTTTTCCGCGGACGACAAGGACCTTGGTCCCGCGACCTTGCCGAGAGGATCGTGGACCGGCACGTCGTGGGCGCTGCGTTTCACCGCGACGTTCAATTGAGGCAGGCCCGAGCGTGGCGTGGCGTTGACATCTCCGGTCGCGCTCCCTAGCGTCCCCCGCCGTTCGTCCGGCCATGGGGGCCACGAACCAACCGGGGGTTCCCGAATGAATCGGATGATCACCGCTGCTGTGTTGCTCGCCGTCACGGCCTCGGTGGCCGGCGCGGCCGAGTATTCGAAGGAGAGCTTCCTCAGCATCCAGGCCACGAGCGCCACGGCCAACCTCGCCTCGGCGTTCGGCGCCTTCGGGCCGACGTCGGTCGTCGTTGGCCCCGCTGCCGCCGCGTTCCCCAATCCAGAATGGGGCTTCAAGGCCGAGTACCAGCGGATGATGGGCCCCGAGTACGCGTTCAACATCTCGTACGGCATGGGCTTCTACGGCGAGGAAGACAAGCCGAACAGCAACGCGGCCGCGGGCACGGGCTCGTTCAAGTACACGCAGAACTCGTGGAACGTCCGCATCGGCGGCGACCGCCTGCTGGAGGTCGGTGAGCACACCTACATCTACTTCGGGCCCGGCATCGAATACTGGTCGGGCAAGGCGAAGTTCGAGGATACGACGCCCCCGGCGCTGAGCTACGAGACCGAGAACACCTCGCGCATCAGCCTCGGCGCGCGTCTCGGCGGCCACATGATGGTCGGTCCCACCTGGGGCGTGTCCGCCCAGGTCGGCACGAAGGTCGGCTATGCCTCGTACGAGGAGGCCGGCGGAAAGACCACCTGGTGGCCGAGCAGCATGGAGGGCTCGGTGGGCCTGGTGTTCAAGCTCGGCAAGTAGCCAGGCCCGCGGCGTTGAGCCGCGTGCCGGACGTTGAAGCGCCCGGGGCCCTCGCTCGCGCGGGGGCCCCGCAGTTTTTCGAGGCTGCGCTCCCCCGGCCTCGTGGCTTACGATGCCGATATCCGCCCGGGCGGCCGTTCGACCGGGGACGGGTCCCTCCCGCATCGCGCCCCGCGGGGCGGCCCGGGAGAGCGTTCGCATGAAGCAGCCCATCGTTCGCCGCCTCGCCGCGCTGGCGTCGCTCGCCGCGTGCCTCGTCTGGGTGCGTCCCGCCCGAGCGGCGGTCCCCGGAACGCAGGCCGAGGCCGCTGAGCCCGCAGTAGCGGACACGAGCCGATTCCTGCCGCGCTGGCTGCATCTCCACGCCGCCGCCGGCCTCGGCTGGCTCGCGTCACCGGAGTGGATGCGTAAGTTCTACCAGGCCGGACAGGGCTACGAGCTGGGCTTCGAGGTGCGCCCCGGCAACACGTTCCGCCTACGACTCAACGGCGAATACCAGGGACTGCCCGTGGTGACCGACGCCAAGTACACGTATGTCTACATGACGCCCGGCGGCGTACCGATTCGCGACACGATGGTCGTGGAGGAGCGCGGCAACGGCTGGATCGGATCCGCACGGCTCGAGGCCAACTGGTCGCTCGCACCGCAGCTCTGGGTGCTCGGCGGACTCGGCCGGGGCTACCTCGAGACCGGGCTCCAGAGCCAGCACCCGAGCGGCGTGTACTCCTCGTCGTTCATCATCGACTTCCCCGGCTCCTCGGGCTGGACATGGAACGCAACCGTGGGGACGAGCTACGAGTTCGCGTTGTTCGGGCCGAGGCTCTCGGCCGAGGTGCGCACGAACTACCTCATGCGCAACCGGGATCGCATGCAGACCTGGTCGATCCGCCTGGGCTGGGGCGGGGACTAGCGCTGCGCTCGCGGACGCGCGACCGCCGCGTCGCGAGGGCGGTAGCGCCTACCTGGTCTTCTCACGGATCTCGCGGCCGATGCGGTCGACGAACGCCGCGAGCGGCATGGCACCGAGGTCGCCTTCGCCCTTCCGGCGCACGCTCACGGTGCCGGCCTCGGCGTCGCGCGGGCCCACGACGAGCATGTACGGCACCTTCTGCAGCTCGGCGTCGCGGATCTTGGCCCCGAGCTTCTCGTCGCGCACGTCGACATCCGCGCGGATGCCGGCGGCCCTGAGCGAGGCGAGCGTGGCGTTGGCGTAATCGAACGCCTTCGCGTGCACGGGCACGATCATGGCCTGGGTCGGCGCCACCCACACCGGGAACTCGCCGCCGGTGTGCTCGATGAAGATGCCGACGAAGCGCTCGAGCGAGCCATAGAGCGCGCGGTGGAGCATGATGACCTCGTGCTCCTGGCCGTCCGGCCCGGTGTAGTACACGCCGAAGCGCTTGGGCAGGTTCAGGTCGACCTGGATCGTCGGGCACTGCCACTCACGGCCGAGCGCGTCCTTCAACTTCACGTCGATCTTGGGCGCGTAGAACGCACCGCCGCCCTCATCCACCTGATACGGCAGGCCCTTCGCCTCGAGCGCGGCGCGCAGCGCGGCCGTGGCGAACTCCCACTCGGCATCCGATCCCAGGTACTTGTCCTTCGGCTTCGTCGCGAGGTAGCAGTCGTACGTGTACCCGAACGTGCTCAGGAGATAGTGCATGAGATCCAGCACACCTTGGACTTCGCTTTGCAGCTGGTCAGGAGTGCAAAAAATATGCGAGTCGTCCTGGGTGAAACCGCGCACGCGCTCCATGCCGTGCAGCACGCCCGAGCGCTCGTAGCGGTACACGGTCCCGAGCTCGGCGAAGCGGATCGGCAGCTCGCGGTAGCTGTGCTTGCGCGAGTTGTAGATCATGATGTGCCCGGGGCAGTTCATGGGCTTGGCGCGGTACGCCTGCTCGTCGATGATCATCGGCGCGTACATGATGTCGCCGTAGTTCTCGAGGTGCCCCGAGATCTGGTAGAGCTTCTCGCTCGCGATGTGCGGCGTGTACACGAACTGGTAGCCGCGCTTCCAGTGCTCCTCCTTCCAGAACTGCTCGAGCACGTGGCGCACGATTCCCAGCTTCGGGTGCCAGAGGACGAGCCCGGGCCCGACCTCCTCCTGGATCGAGAACAGGTCCAACTCGCGCCCCAGCCGCCGGTGGTCGCGCTTGAGCGACTCCTCGATGCGCTTGAGGTGCTCTTCCAGCTCCGCCTGCGTCGCGAACGCGGTGCCGTAGATGCGCTGCAGCATCTCGTTCCGCTCGCTCCCCAGCCAGTAGGCGCCGGCCACGTGCGTGAGCTTGAACGCCTTGAGCTCGCCGGTGGACTGGAGATGGGGGCCACGACAGAGATCGAGGAAGGGCCCGTTCCTGTAGGTGGTGACCCTCGCGCCTTCCGGGATCTGGGAGAGAAAATGCAGCTTGTACTTCTCCCCCAGCTTCTCCCAGTGACGGCGCGCCTCGTCGCGGCTCATCTCCCCCGCCTCGAACGGCTGGTTCGCGGCCACGATCTCGCGCATCTTCGCCTCGATGCGCTCGAGGTCCTCGGGCGTGAACGGGGTCGGGCGCGCGAAGTCGTAGTAGAAGCCGCCCTCGATCGGCGGGCCACCCGCCACCCTGGTTTCCGGGAACAGCTCGGTCACGGCGGTCGCGAGCACGTGCGCCGCCGAATGCCGCAGCCGGTAGAGCGCCTCGCCGCCCGGATAAGCGGAGAGATCGGGTCCTGCCGTGATGTTCGCGGTGCCTGACATGCCGGTGCCTTCGCGACGAGAACGGGGCGGCGCCGGTGCACCCTGCGCGCGCCCCTGGGGCCTCTACTCGAGAGATCTGGTGGGCGATACTGGACTTGAACCAGTGACCCCTTGCTTGTCGAGCAAGTGCTCTACCAGCTGAGCTAATCGCCCCGGAACTTTGTGGCGCAAGAAGATAGAGCCCACCGCCCGAGTGGGCAAGTGGGCTTGGTGGCATGCGCGCCGAAGTTGCTGCGTTCGGTTTCGGGGACCTCCGCATTGAGGTGACAGCGGCAACTCGATCGACCGCCGCACGCAGTCCGCACCCCCCGGAGGCGCCCATGTCACGTGCACTGCTACTCGGAACGCTGGTCGCAGCCTGCATCCTGTCGCAGTTCCCCCGCCTGGCACGGGCGGCCTGGCCGCACGACCCGACCGTCGGCGTCCAGGTCGCGCCGACATCCTTTGTCCAACTGGGGGCCAAGGCGATCGTTCCCGATGGAGCCGGTGGTGCGATCATCGCGTGGATCGATCGACGCAACGGCAACGATGACATCTACGCACAGCACATCACCACCGTGGGCGCGGTGGCGCCGGGCTGGCCCGCCAATGGACTCGCGGTGTGCACGGCCTCCGGAGACCAGGATGACGTGAGGGCCATCCCGGACGGCGCTGGCGGCGCCCTGCTCGCGTGGGACGACGGCCGCGGTGGGACGAACCACAACATCTATGCGATGCGCGTGAACGGCAACGGCACGCTCGCAGGCGGATGGCCCGCCAACGGCCAGCTCCTGCTCTCGGACACGCATCACCAGTACAATCCGGTGATCATCAGCGATGGCGCGGGCGGGGCGGAGGTGGTGTGGAACTACCTCTTCGGCAGCGGCGACATCGACATCTATGGCGCCCGCATCTCTGGCTCCGCCGCCGTGCAGTGGGCGCATGCCCTCGTGTCGCCGGGGGGGGTCCAGAGCACTCCCGCCCCCACACCCGATGGGGCAGGTGGCGTCATCTTCGCCTACCAGGACAACCTCTCCGGCAACTACGACGTGCGCGCTTCGCGTGTCGCGGCCAACGGCACCTCGGTCTGGGGACCCGTCGACGTCTGCGCGGTCTCCGGCGACCAGGCCCTCGTCGCCAGCGCTCCCGACGGCGCGGGGGGTGTCTTCCTGGCGTGGCAGGATCACCGCGGCGCCGATAACGACATCTACGCGACGCGGCTCTCCGCCACGGGCACGACACCCCCCGGTTGGAGCGTCGGTGGCAACTCGGTCGCTCCAGCCGCTTTCGACCAGGGCCTGGTGCAGGCCGTTCCGGATGGCAGCGGAGGGGTCATCCTGTCCTGGAGCGACGCGCGATCGGGCGCCTGGGCCGTCTATGCCCAGCGCCTCCTGCCGGGCGGGACGCAGGCGTTCGGCTGGCCATCCGATGGCCTGGCGGTGGTGGCCCTCCCGCAGGGTGCGTTCTTGATGGATGAGTTGTCCGACGGGGCGGGTGGTGCGTTCCTGGTGTGGCAGGACCTTCGACTCGATCCCGGCAACGGTGACCTGTTCATCGACCGGCTGACGCCGACGGGACCCGTCGCGCCGGGCTGGTCCTATTACGGCGTGCCGCTGGCGCTCGCGGGAGCGAGCCAGTCCCAGTGTTACCTGACGACGGATGGTCGCGGAGGCGCCATCGCCGCCTGGCAGGATGGGAGGAACGCGGCCGCCACGCAGATCTATGCGCAGTCCATCGACCGCTTCGGCCAGCTGGGCGATGCGCGTCCGTCGCTGGCGAGCATCAGGGACGTGAAGGCCGATCAGGGCGGCCACGTGCGCCTGGTCTGGAACTCGAGCTACCTCGACGCGAGCCCTGCACTCCCGATCTCGAGCTACTGGGTCTGGCGCCAGACGCCCGCGGGCGCTGCAGCAGCGGTCGTGAGCGCTGGCGGTGAATGGCTGGATTCACCTGCCTCCCTCGGGAGACTCGCGGCGGTGCCCGATGACGCGGTGCCCGGGCGCCGCTGGTTCCGCCATGCCGACGACGCGACCGCGGACTACGCATGGGAGTTCGTCGGCTCGCAGCCTGCGAATGGTTTCGCGCAGTACAGCTACGTCGCGCCGACGGCCAGCGACTCGGTGCCTGGCTTCAATCCCTACACCGTGTTCATGGTCGAGGCCCGTGGAGCGGTGGCCGGCACGTCCTGGGACTCCCCGCCTGACTCGGGCTACTCCGTCGATAACCTGCCGCCGCTTGCGCCCGCACCGGTGGCGCTCACGTACTCGGGCGGGGCGGCGCAGCTCCACTGGGGGCGCAACCTCGAGAGCGATCTCGCGAACTACCGCGTCTACCGTGGGACCACGGCGACGTTCGTTCCCGGAGCTTCGAACCTGATCGGCTCGCCGGCCGACACGGGCTTCGCCGACGCCGGTCCGCCGGGGTTCTACTACAAGCTCTCGGCCGTGGACGCACACGGCAACGAAAGCGCGTTCGCGCTGCTGAGCCCGAGCGGGACCACGGACGCGAGCACCCCGCTCACGCTCGTGCTGGCACGTCCGTCGCCGAACCCGGCGCCGGGTGCGGCGCGGATCGCGTTCACCCTTCCGCATGAGACGCACGTACGGCTGGTGCTGCACGATGTGGCGGGGCGGCTGGTGCGCGTGCTGGCGGAGGGTTCGCTGCCGGCGGGCGTGCACGAGCTGACGTGGGACCGGCGCGACGCGTCGGGGGCGGTGACGCGTGCCGGGCTCTACTTCGTGCGCATGGAGGCGGAGGGCCGGCGTTTCACCGAACGACTGGTGACGTTGGGCGAGTAGCGCTCCGCTGGAGCCGTGCTTCCTCACGCCCCGCGTAACGCGCTGTTCACATGCGAGCGGCTGCGAAAGGCGAATGGGGGCCGGGCTTCCCGCCCGGCCCGATTCGTTGCCTTCCACCCCCTGAGATCGGCGACGGCCGAATTCGCGCGCGCCGGACGGGACGGGTCAGCCCGGTTTGCGGCCGCTCTTGCCCACCAGCGTCCAGAAGCGGCGCTCGTCGAGGAGCGTGATGCGGTGGCCCTTCTCGGCGAGGCGCTTGATCTCCATGAGCTTGAGCCCCGCATCGCGGCCCGCGGCCTGGAGCGTGTTCGGCCGCCCGCGCACGAGCACGGTGGTCTTGAGCGAGGGCCCACCGTGGACCGAGGCACCGGCCCGGCGCGCCGCGCGTGCGGCGTCCGCCCGTGGGCGGCTCAGGATGCCGGTGAACGCCAGGTGCACGCCCTTCAACGACCGCAGGGCTCCCGTGCGCAGCTCACGCGGCGGGTTGCGGAGCGCGTGGATCAGCTCGTCGGCGCTCTCGTAGCGCTTGCGGCG
>Ga0070688_100001097_pt1 | contig 13510 bp, 6 predicted proteins | sample KBSS13HmetaG_FD_64679 | JGI IMG/M metagenome (GOLD analysis project Ga0070688, IMG submission 64679) | Switchgrass rhizosphere microbial communities from Kellogg Biological Station, Michigan, USA - KBS S1-3H metaG | ecosystem: Host-associated > Plants > Roots > Rhizosphere ...
GTCTCGCAAAACCTCTCGGAAGGAGGAAGGCCCCAATGAGGCGGATCACACTCTTCAGTCTGGCTCTTCTCACGGTGATGCTCGTACCGGTGATGGCGGCGGCTGCCACGCCCCAGGTCAACGGTGCGTCCATCAGTGAACGGGTCTTCAACGACTGCCCGTTCACGAATCTCACGGTCGTGAACAACTTCCCCTCGCTGATTTCGATCGAGGACGGCCCGCTGCTTTGCAATGGCGGCGCCAACCTCAGCATCTGGTCGCTCTCCTCCGATGGCGGCGCGACCGCGGCCCGATTCGACAACGACTCCGACTTCCGCATCTCCGCCGATGTCGTGTTCAGCGGTGAGGGACGGATGGAAGGGGGCCTGCGCATTTCCCCCTGGTGGTCCCAGAGCGTTGATGGCGCGTTCAACGTGAAGAGCGGATTCGGCGGCGGCGAGATCGCGGTCTTCGGCGGTCGTCTGCCTTTCTTCAGCTTCACGGGCACCTACGGGCTCCATTACGAGACGGGGAAGACGATCGGCCTCTCGATGACGTACAAGCCGCACGGGCTGAACGCTTCGAGCCCGGCGACGATCGAGTACGAAGTGACCTATGAAGGCGCGACGTACAGCAGCGGTGTTCTGCTGTTCGATCAGGCCAACCCGGCGGAAGATCCTCCGCACGGGCTGTGGGGCATGCTGAACGACGGCCGTGTCGGCGGCCGCGCCCAGAGCTTCATGGACGGTCTGAACGTCTCGGCCAAGGCCACCTTCTCCAACATTCGTTACGTGATCTGCCCGGTCGAGCCGGATCCGGATCACGCCATGACCAACCTCCGCGTCTTCAACGACTGCCCGTTCTCGACGGTGACGGTGTCCAATAACTATCCGTCGTCGATCAACATCTCCGACGGACCCACGGCGTGCACCGGCTTCGCCAACATGCACACCTGGACGCTGTCGGACGATGGCAACGTCGAGCATCGCTTCCAGAACGACGACGACTTCAGCCTCGCGTGCGACTTCTCGCTCTCTGGCCCCGGCGAAGGCGGTATTCGCATCTCGCCGTGGTGGTCGCAGCAGGTCGACGGTCTCTTCAACGTCCGGACGACCGACGGTGAGGTCGCGGTCTTCGGTGGCCGTCTGCCGTTCTTCCGGTTCACCTCGCCGCCCAACAACCTGGTGTACGCCGGCGGCCCGATCCACCTCGAGATGATCTACCGGCACAACGGCCTCAGCCAGGCCAGCCCGGCGACGATCGTCTACAACGTCGACTATCAGGGAACTCACTACACCAGCGGCGTTCTCAGCTTCGATCAGGCCAATCCCAGCGAAGATCCGCCGAATGGTCTGTGGGGCATCCTCAACAACGCGCGGGTCGGCGGCCACATGAAGGCCTTCCAGTTCACCGAGGACAAGGAAGCGACCGTCGTGGGCAACTGGTCCAACATCGTTTACAAGGCGGGCGCGGACGTGGCGGCCAAGATCACGCCGTCGTCGTTCAACCCGACCTCGAACGGCAACTACGTCACCGCGATCCTCGAGCCGGCGGCGCCGAACACCGCGTCGCAGATCGACGTCAACACGCTGCGTCTGAACGGTCAGGCGATTCCGGTCAGCACGGAGCTGGGTGACGCGAATCACAACGGCATCCAGGATCTGAGCGTGGTGTTCGCCCGCGCCGCGGCCAATGACGCCATCGGTTCGAACGGCGCCGCGGTCGTGACAGGTGAAGTGAACGGCCAGTGCTTCGCCGCCGGCGACCAGGTCAAGGTCGTGAAGGTGAAGAAGCCGGCTGCGGGCGCCTCGGTCGCCACGAACTCCGTCGCGGAAGTGACGTGGGATACGCCGGAAGGTGTGGACGCCACCAGCGCCGACATCTACATGTCGCTGGATGGCGGCCAGTCTTGGTCGAACGTTGCGACGGGTGTCGCCAACAACGGCCGCTACAACTGGCAGGTGGGATCGCAGACGTCGGGCAACGCTCGCATCGCGATCCAGCTGGGCTCCGCGTCCGGCATCAGTGGCTCGTTCGCCATCGCCACGCCGGTCGGCATCGGCGATCCGGAAGCGGTGAGCTTCCGGCTCAAGGGAGTCTCGCCCAATCCGGCGAAGGGACCCTTTGGCGTCAACTTCAGCCTGCCCGACAACAAGCGCGCCACGCTCTCGGTGTTCGACGTATCCGGACGCCGGGTGGCTTCGCGTGAGGTCGGTACCTTGGGCGCCGGACGGCACAGCGTGTCGATCGGCAACCGGCTCAAGGCGGGCGTGTACATGATTCGCCTGGATCGCGAGGGTGCGAGCCTCACGACTCGCGCAGCGGTGATCCAGTAAGGAAGCAAGCCATGTGAGCAACGGGGCGATCACCCAGAAGACCGGGCGGTCGCCCCATTTATTCGCCGCTGTTACCGCGTGGACGGCCTGGGCGGGGCAACGAACGTGATGAGGCCGCCTCATCGAAGAGGGACTCGAGTCATGAGAACACGAGTAATGGCCATGGGGATGCTGGCGCTGGCGCTGGCGTCCAGCACGCCGGCCACCGCGCAGCTCGCGCGCACTGACGCGATCTGGGCGCGCACGGCCCCTGCGGGATCGATCACGCTGGACGGAAACCTCAACGAGCCGGTCTGGGCCCAGGCAGAGTCCTGGAGGGTCCGCTACCGGGTCGACTTCAACAATCCGCAGGACCGGACCATGGGGATTCCGGGGAGCGGATGGAAAGACGAAGGCGGCATCAATCCGCCTAATGACCCCACCAACGACAGCACCAACGCCACGCTCCGCTTTCTGGTGATCGGCAACAAACTCTACTTGGGTGCCGACGTCCCCGACCGCTCGATCGGCGGGAGCGGCGGATTCAACTGGTTCGACGGCTTCCTCATGGGACTGAAGGACCACGCCGATCCCGGATTCCCGAAGCCCATCCGGGAGTACCTCTATTCCTGGTGGTACCCGCGGGATGGGGCTACCACATGTCCGTGCGCGCAGTCGATCGACTCGATGGTGGGCCAGGTCCCGCTCTTCAAGGGTAAGTGGGCGCCGAATCCCGTTTGCGACTGCGTCACCGGCCAGGTGGTACCGCGTACCGCGGAGCAGATCGCGGCCTGGGACGCGCGCACGGTGGTGGTCGGCACCACGAACAACGACAACAACGGGATCGACACCAAGTACACGGTCGAGATGGTTTTCGATCTCGGCGTCATGGGCTACGACGTCACCCAGGCGAATGGCGACGTGGTCGAGTGGAACATCTCGATCTACGACACCGACAACTGGTGGAGGAACCCGCTCTCGTCCGACCTCTCACGCAATCGAACCTGGTGGCAGAATGCCTGGGGACTCGATGCCTTCCACGACGAGGTGCGGATCTACGCCAAGCCGAGCGTGACGACGAGCTCCGGAGCGCTGCCGGCGATCGATCCCGACTTCCGCATCCCGATCACCGGCTCGCCCGCGCCCACCATCGACGGCAACCTGAGCGATGCCGTATGGGCGGCGGCGCCGAGCTTCGACATCCGCTGGGACGACGCGCCGCTTCGAGCCACCTATGCCGGCCTTGGCAAGTATCGCTCGGGCCAATTCCAGCCGCGACTCACCATCAACAATCCCGACCCCGATCCGGTGCCTTTCGTGGTCGATGGCGGCGATGCCACCGTGAAGTACTTCTACAAGGGTGACTTCCTCTACATGAGCTTCGACGTGCGTGACACGCGCGTTCAGAGCAATCAGTTCGAGGACTTGTGGGACGGGATCACGGTCAGCCTCACGAGCCGCAATTACATGGATCCCACCGACCACAACATGGAGGGGCTGGGATTGTCGTTCCATGTTTCGCCCACGGGCACCGCGGCGACCGCGGATACCCTGTTCCAGCTGTCCAATCTGGGCCTGGCGCAGGCCGCCCTCCAGCTCAAGCCGGGCACGACCGTCGACTCCACAGGCACGACGACCGACGACACCGGCTACACCGCCGAGCTCAAGGTGGACTTGAAAGCGATCGGGCTTCCGCCCGGTCTCGGCGACCACACGCTGTTCTTCGGCGTCACGCTGTGGGACCACGACCGCTACAACAATCCGCTGAGCGACAGCTACTCGACCCGCACCTGGTTCTGGCGGGAGCGGCGAGAGACCTGCTGTCCGGCCTGGACGCTGCTGGATGGGACGTACGTGATCGGGTCCGCGACCGGCGTGGGGGACGACATCGCCGCCGCAGGATTCGAGGCGCTCGGCAATACCCCGAATCCGTTCCAGCTCGCGACTCGGCTCGACTTCGCGCTCGGGCGCGAATCCAACGTGGAGCTTGCGGTCTACGACGTGAACGGACGCATGATCAGCCAGCGCTCACTCGGCCGGCTGGCGGCGGGGAAGCAGCAAACCCTGGTGCAGTTGCCCGCGGGCAAGTCGGGGGTGTACCTGTACCGGCTCCGGGCGCAGGACCCCGGCAGCGGTGCGGTCATGGCCACGATCAACGGCAAGATGATGCATCTCCGGTAGATCTCTTTCTCGTCACGGAGTCGTGCGAGCGGGGTGGGCCGATTCGCCCGCCCCGCTCGGCCGCCAAAGGCTCCCGGACGAGCGGTGTGGAGTCAGGGAGTTCATGACAGGCTGTAGGATCGGAACGGCCGCCGGGGCACTTCTCATCTCGATCGTCTTCGTCGGCGCCACCAGCGCCGGAACCACCGGACGCCTCAGCGGTCGCGTGATCGACGCCGCGAAACAACCGCTGGTCGGCGCCAATGTCGCGATCCCGGCAGCGCGCACGGGAGGGGTCACCGACAACGAAGGTCGTTACTCCATCATCAACATCCCGGCCGGCACGTACGACGTGCGCATCAGCCTGATCGGCTATCAGACCGTGCTCACCCAGCAAGTCGTGATCTCAGCCGACAACACCCGAGTTCTCGATCTCACGCTCACCGCGACCCCGGTACAGATCCAGGAAGTGGTGGTGAGCGCAGAGCGCCCGGTGGTCGACGTCAACCAGACCAGCCAGATCGCCACCGTCTCTCGCGCGGAGCTCAACAAGCTTCCCGTTCAGGAGCTCCAGGACGTGGTGAACCTCCAGGCCGGCGTTGTCGAAGGCCACTTCCGTGGCGGCCGCATCGGCGAGGTCCAGTACCAGGTCGACGGCGTGACCGTGAACAACCCCTACGACAACAAGTCGAGTCTCAAGCTCGACCGGGCGCTGCTCGAAGAGGTGCAGGTGGTCAGCGGCACCTTCGACGCCGAGTACGGGCAGGCGATGAGCGGGGTGGTGAACGCGGTACTGCGGAGCGGCGGCGACAAGTTCCAGTGGGACGCCGAGGCGTTCGCCGGTGGCTACTACTACGCGGATGGCCAGCGCTTCACGAACACGCCATTCGACCAGGACGTCAACCTGGGCGAGGTCGAGCGGGAGGCGACACGCCGCATCGTGCCTTATGAGTTTCGGCCGTTCGATCTGCAGAATTACCAGCTCACGCTGAGCGGCCCGGTGGGTCTGCCGAAAACGAACTTCCTGGTGACCGGGCGCTATTACTCCTCGGACGACTGGGTGCGGGGAGTTCGTCGTTTCGTGCCCACCGACACATCGGACTTCGAGAACAAGGTGTTCTACGGGACCGGCGACGGAGAAGAGGTGGCGCTCGGGTTCACGCGCGACTTCTCGGGCGTGGCGAAGATCACCAACCACGGGCTCGGCAACAAGACTCTCGGCTACCAGGCAATCTGGAATGCCATTCACGGCCGGCGCAACACCAACGCCTTCTGGTTGAACCCCGACGGCCTGCCCGAGCAGCACACCTTCTCGATCGTTCACGGGCTCGACTTCACGCACACGCTGGGCAAGAACTCCTTCTACAACTTCAACCTGCGGCAGAACTACTTCGACTACAAGGACATGGTGTACGACGACCTCTACGATCCGCGCTACGACGCGGCCGGTGCCGCGAAGGGAGACCCGGATTACCAGTTCGGCGCCTACGTGCAGGGCGTCGACTTCACCCGCTTCACGCAAACCACCAACGCGCTCGTCGTGAAGGCCGCGTACGAGAGCCAGGCCTATCGGGATCACCACTACAAGCTGGGAGGCGAGTACCAATACTCGGCGCTCGAGTTCGGGAATCCCGGCTACCTGGTCTATACCAACGTTCCCGGGACCCAGCAGCAAGTTCTGGTGCGACACGTCGACGACCCGCCGAACTATCCGGCGGTGAGCGAATACCGCCCGGTGAGCGTGGCCGGCTTCGCGCAGGACGAAGTCGAGTGGAACAACCTTCGGCTGCGCGCCGGTCTGCGTTTCGACTTCTTCGACGCGCGCTCGGTCTTGCCGAGCGATCTGGCAAATCCCGCCAACTCGATTCCGGACGTGCCGCAGTCCACGTCGAAGCCCACCTCGAACAAGGTTTCGCTGTCGCCCAGGCTCGGCGTCTCCTACCCGGTCACTCGCGAGGCGGCGCTCTACTTCGCCTACGGCCACTTCTCGCAGATGCCCGCGCTCGGCACCATGTTCAACAACGCCAACTACCAGAAGCTCGCAGGGCTCCAGGCCGATCCCGAGGCGGAAGCCAAGATCGGCGTGATGGGCAATCCCGACGTCGAGCCCGAGAAGACGGTCCAGTACCAGTTCGGCTACAAGCAAGCGCTCTCGAGCTGGGTCGGCCTCGATGTCAGCGCCTTCTACAAGGACATCCGTAGCCTGCTCGGCGTGGAATTCATCGACACCTACAACGGTGCGCAGTACGCGCGGCTCACCAATGTCGACTTCGGCAACGTGGTGGGCTTCACCCTGTCGCTCGACCAGCGTCAGCTCGGATGGGTGTCGAGCACCGTGGACTACACCTGGCAATTCGCCCAGGGGAACTCGAGCGATCCCAACGAGACCCAGACGCGCGCGGAGGCGGGAGAGGATCCGCGCCCACGGCTGGTGCCGCTCAACTGGGATCAGCGCCACACGCTCAATGTCACCGTCGACGTGACGTGGCCGCAGCGCTTCCGCACCAGCGCGGTGATGCGGGCCGGCAGCGGGCAGCCCTATACGCCGGCGCTGACCGCGGGGTTCGCGGGGGGGATCGAGACCAACTCGGGGCGAAAGCCTTCGGGCCTGCTGCTCGACATCCGCGGCGAGCGGCCAACCAAGCTCGGAGGTACCGCCGTCAACTTCTTCGCTCGCGTGTTCAACGTGTTCGACACCCGCTTCTGGAACGGGGCCGTCTACAACAGCTCGGGCAGCCCCTACTACTCGCGCTATCCGGCCGCCGACATCGCCGCGCTGGTCGATCCCACGCGCTACTACCAGCCCCGCCGGATCGAGATCGGGGTTGGTCTGCGAGGCGCCGATGCTCGCTGATCGCGCCTATCCCGTCCCGCTCGCCCGGGGCCTTGCCGCCGCATGGTTCGTGCTTGCGCTGGCGGGATCGCCACGGCAGGCCGTGGCTCAGCCCCTGCCCACGGTACCGCCCAATCAGCGCGGCGGCTTCGAGTCCGAGCGCTCGGGTACCCACGACGCGGCCAACATCCGCACGGTGTTCTGGAACTTCGGCATGGTGGGCGACTACCCGAGCGATCCCGGCAACGTGGATCTGAGCGTGTTCCACTCGGTCGAGGTGCCGAAAGGCACCGGCATGAATTACAGCGACGGCATCACGCCGTTCGTGCTCGCCAAAGTTCGGACGAGCGTGGGGGATTCGATCCTCATCATGGAGACCGGCTTCCGGGAGCGTCAGGCACAGAGCCCATTTCTCAATCGGATCATGCGCTTCGAGCCGCGGCCGGGATACTTCCAACCCGATCCCGCCATCAATCGCGCGCGATCTCCCGCCATCAGCCACGACCCCCGCACCTGGCCGAACTCGTGGCCCGACCGGGTGAATGACCCGGATGATCCAGGCTGGGCCGGATCCTGGGACGGCTACTTCGGCAAACGCCCGGCGGCCGACCAGGAGAGCTTCTCGGTCATGGACGACAACTACTACGACGCGTTCGACTTCAATTCGGACTCGCGCGACTCGACGCGCCGCGGGCTCGGGTTGAAGGTCAACGTGCGCGGCTTCCAGTGGGCGAATCCGCAGGCCGGGAACGTCATCTTCTGGCACTACGACATCACCAACGAGAGCACCACGGATTACAACGACAACATCATCTTCGGTCTCTACATGGACTCGGGGGTGGGTGGCTCGGCACTCTCGTGTGACGGCATCTTCGAGTCCGACGACGACAACGCCTTCTTCGACAAGTCGCTCGGCCTCAACCTGGTCTACACCTACGACAACTACGGCCACGGCCGCGATCTCTCCGGGCTCTGTGGCACCACCGGATACCTCGGCTACGCCTACCTCGAGACGCCTGGGAATGCGTTGAACGGCGTCGACGACGACAACGACGGCTTCGTGGACGAGCTGCGCGATGGCGGGCCGGGCACCGAGATCGTGGGACAGGCCGCGATCATCAATTATTGGGCCGCTCACTACGACACCAGCAAGTTCACCGCGTTCTATGGCCCGATCGTCGAACGGCCGGCGTACCGCGTGGGCAACTGGTGGACCGGCGACGAGGACCTGGACTGGCGCGCCGACTTCAACGATTACGGCGCCGATGGTATTCCCGATACGCACGACACGGGCGAAGGCGACGGCATCCCCACCGAAGGTGAGGCCAACTTCGATCGCACCGATCTCAACGAGTCCGATCAGATCGGCCTCACCGGCTTCAAGATGAACCGCATCCGCGCGGGCGCCGGAAATCCCGACCAGAGCACGGACGGCATCCTGTTCTATACCGACGATCAGAACTGGCCCTCGCGTCTCTACGGCAAGTTCAGCGATCCGAACCCCGCGGCACGCTTCGACACCGCGCTCGCCTCCAACTACAACATCGGGTTCCTGTTCGCCTCGGGTCCGTTCTCGCTCAAAGCCGGCAAGACCGAGCGTTTCAGTTTGGCGCTCGCCTACGGCGCCGTTCTCGCCGAGCTGCGCGAGACCGTGCACACCGTGCAGCTGATCTACAACGCGAACTACCAGTTCGCCGTGCCGCCGCCGCCGCCGGTGGTGCGGGCGGAGAGCGGCGATCGCTTCGTGCGACTGTCGTGGACCGACAACTCGGAGCGCGCCTTCGACCCGGTCACCAACGAGTTCGACTTCGAGGGCTACCGCATCTACCGCTCGACCGATCCGGACTTCCTCGACACCAAGACGGTCACCGACGGTCGCGGCAACGGGCCGGTCGGGAACGGCAAGCCGATCGCTCAGTTCGACCTGGTCGACGACAAGCGGGGTTACAGCAAGAAGACGATCAACGGGGTCGCCTATTGGCTGGGCGAGAACACCGGCATCACCCACACCTGGACCGACACCACCGTCACCAACGGCCAGCAGTATTACTACGCGGTGTGCGCCTACGACTTCGGCCGCACCTCGAACATCGACTCGCTGGCCATCTATCCGTCCGAGAACTCGATCCCCGTATCGCGCACCGTGCGTGGCGGACTGATCCTCCCGGTCAACGTGGTCACCGCGCGACCCAATGCGCGCGTCCCGGGCTTCGCCTCGGCGACGGCCAGCGGCGCCACACACGTCGCCGGCACCGGCACCGGAACGGTAGACGTCGAGGTCGTGAATTCGGACTCGGTAAAGGACGGGCGGCTCTATTCGCTCACTTTCACCACGCCAAATCCGGACAGCTTCAAGGCCACCGCCTACACGATGCGGGACAGCACCACCCATCGCACGCTGTTCGAGACCGGAGCGGACTTCGAGGCGAAGGGCACCGGAGCGGTCGGCGATGGCCTCCTGCCCCGAGTCTTCAGCCCGCCGAGCGTCATCGTCGACTTCTCCCGCACCGGCTTCACGCCGACCTCGACCACCACGATGAGGCTGCGGCCGGTCTACCAGCTCTCCCTTGCGCCCAACGAGAAACGGGTCGGGTATCCCGACGACATTCGCATCGAGTTCTCGGACACCATCCAGGACACGAGCGTGGCCATTCCCAACAGCACGCTCACCCAGATCAGGCCCGCCAAGTTCAAGGTGTTCGCCGAGACGCCGCAGGGTGACGTACAGCTCGACTTCGGCTTCCGCGACGTGAATAACGACAGCACGCTGAGCGCGTCGCAGGACCGTTTGACGATCGTGACCTATTCGAACAGCAACCCGACCTTCGCCAGCGCCACCTGGGCGATGAACATCGACACCTTGGGAACGCGGCCGACGACCGGTGACGTCTACCGCATCAGGCTGATCCGCCCGCTCAACGTCACCGACCAATTCACGTTCAGCACCACCGGTGCCAAGGTGGCCGCGGGCTCCGACGGTTTCGCGCGCGAGCCCTATGTGGTGCCCAACCCCTATGTGGGATCGGCCAGCTTCGAGCCCGCCCGCTTCGCGGTATCGGGGCGCGGCGAGCGCCGCATCGAGTTCCGCGAGATTCCGCTCAACAGCACCATCCGCATCTACACCGTGCGCGGGGACCTGGTGCAGACGCTGAAGCAGGACGGCTCGACCGCCGGCATCGTCGCCTGGAACCTGCGCACCAAGGACAACCTCGACGTGGCGCCCGGTCTCTACATCTTCCATGTCGACGCCCCAGGCGTCGGCTCGACGAAAGGCAAGTTCGCGCTGCTCAAGTGATCCCGCGATCCACGAAGAAGCGGGCGCTCGTCGCCCTGATGATTGGCCTGGTCGCGGCATGGACCGCACCGGTGCTGGCCCAGACGAAGACCGGCACCACGATGGGCGCGTTCCTCCAGATCGAGCCGAGCGGACGGCTGTCCGGCATGGGCAACGCCGGCGTGGCGATGGCGACCGGATTGGACGCGGTCTACTACAACCCCGGCGCGATCGCCGAGGTGGACCACTACGAGGTCACCTTCACGCACAGCTCGTGGCTCGCGGACATCCGCTACGACTACGTCGCCGGCTCGATTCCGATCGGCAAGTGGGGCAGCGCCTACGCGGCGGTCACATCGCTCAACTCGGGCGACATGGTGGTGCGCACTGTGGATCAGCCGCTCGGCACCGGAGAGCGTTTTAGCGTTTCGGACGTGGCCATCGCGCTCGGCTACGGTCGGCAGATCACGGATCGCTTCGGGGCCGGCGGACAGCTCACCTACTCTCAGGAGTCGATCTGGCACAGCACGGCGGCGACGCTCACGTTCTCGGTCGGCACTCTCTACCGAGTGGCGGAGAATGGACTCCACATCGGAGCCAGCCTCTCCAACTTCGGCACCCAGATGGGCTACGACGGCCGCGACCTGCGCATCACTTACGACCAGGATCCCTCGCGCAACGGTGACAACGGGGCGTTGCCCGGCGAGGTGGTCACGGGTGACTTCCCGGTGCCCATTCTCTTCAGGGTCGGCGTCGGCGCGCCCTTCCAGCTCTCGCAGAGCGCGCGGCTCGCGCTCGAAGTCGACGCGCTCCATCCCAACGACAACTCGGGCAGCATGAGCTTCGGCAGCGAGCTGCTGCTCAATCGTCAGCTCGCGCTGCGGGTCGGATTCCAGAACGCGTTTCAGACCGATTCGGAAGAAGGATTGACGGCCGGCGCGGGATTCGCCAGCCACTACGGAGACGTTCAATACCACATCGACTATGCGTGGGGGGACCACGGCCGGTTGGGCAGTGTGTCGCGCTTCACGCTGGGATTCGGCTTCTGAGCACCATGCGCAACGGAAGGATCGACATCATGCGAAAGACACTCTTCCTGGCCCTCGCGGCCCTCATGCTCGGTGTCCCGGTGGCGCATGCCACCGATTACGACCCGATCCTGGATCAGGTGCAGCAAAGCTCGTTCAACTACATGTGGAACGAAGCCAACCCCGCCAACGGCCTGGTCAAGGACCGCGCGTCGGGCGCCTATTGCAGCATCGCCTCGGTCGGGTTCGCGCTCAGCTCGATCTGCGTGGGGATCGATCACGGCTGGATCACTCGTGCCCAAGGCGCGGCCCGCGTGCAGACCACGCTCAACACGTTCTGGACGCTTCCGCAAGGACCGCAGACCAGCGGCACCATCGGCTACAAGGGCTTCTTCTACCACTTCATTCACTTGAGCGATGGGCTGCGCGATGGCACCTCGGAGCTGTCCGACATCGACACCGCGCTCTTGCTCGCCGGAATTCTGGACTGCCAGCAGTACTTCAACGGGCCCGATCCGGTCGAGGTCAACATCCGCTCGCTCGCCGACCAGATCTACCGGCGCGTCGATTGGACCTTCTTCCGCAATGGAACGGGCGGTCTCATGCGGAGCTGGCGACCCAACGGGGGCGCCGGCGTGTTCGATACCGCGATATGGACGGGCTACAACGAGATGATGATCCTGTACATCCTCGCGTTCGGCTCGCCGACCTTCCCCATCCCAGGGAGCGACTGGGCCAAGTACACCAGCACCTACGTGTACGGCACGCAGTTCGGCCAGACCTACGTTCAGTACGGAGCGCTGTTCACCCATCAGTACTCACACTGCTGGATCGACTTCCGGAACAAGCGCGATCCTTACATGCAGGCTCTCGTTCCCCCGAGCGACTACTTCCAGAACTCGCGCAAGGCGACGCTCGCCCAGCAGGCCTACTGCATCGCGAATCCCGGGCTCAAATCGCCCGGGCCGCCAGGGTCGCCGGACCCCGCGGCGTATACCGCCACGTATTGGGGGCTCACCGCGGGGGACGATCCGATCAGCGGATACGCGGCGCATGGGGCGCCGGGACCAGGCACCAACGACAACGGCACCGTCCAGCCGACCGCGGTGGTGTGCTCGCTGCCTTTTGCCGCGGACGTTTGCCTGCCCACGATTCAGAACCTCTACGACAACCATCCGCTGCTCTGGGGCACCTATGGCTTCAAGGACGGCCTCAACAAGTGCCGGAACCCCGACTGGTACGACACCGATTTCCTCGGCATCGACCAGGGGCCGATGGTGATGATGATCGAGAACTACCGGAACGCCTCGATCTGGCAGCGCTTCATGCAGAACCCGTACATCCAGGCGGGGATGACCGCCGCGGGATTCGTATCGACCGTCGGGGTCGACGATCCGCCGTCGTTCGAGCAGGGCGTGACCCTGTGGTCGACTCCGAACCCGTTCTCCTCGCGGACGGCATTGAAGTACCGCCTGCCGCAGGCAGGCTCGGTGAGGCTCTCGGTGCACGACGCGGCGGGCCGCGAAGTGGCGCGGCCCGTGAACGAGTGGCAGAACGCGGGTGATCACGTCGCGCATTTCGACGCCAACGGTCTGCCGAACGGCGTCTACTGGTATCGCCTGGAGATTCCAGGCTCGAAAGTGGTGGGTGGCCGCGGCGTGCTGATGCGCTGAGGCGGTTGATGATCTGAGGAGCCGAAAGGCCAATGCCGACGATCCGTGATGTCGCACGGGCGAGCCGCGTGTCGGTGGCGACGGTGTCGCGAGTGTTCAACGATCATTCGCGCGTGAGCGAGACGACTCGCGAGCGCGTGGTGGCGGCCGCCAACCGTTTGGGCTATTGGCCGAACGGGACGGCGCGAAGCCTGATCACCAATCGCACCCACGCGCTCGGCGTGTTGCTGCCCGATCTGCACGGCGAG
>Ga0070688_100001102_pt1 | contig 13492 bp, 12 predicted proteins | sample KBSS13HmetaG_FD_64679 | JGI IMG/M metagenome (GOLD analysis project Ga0070688, IMG submission 64679) | Switchgrass rhizosphere microbial communities from Kellogg Biological Station, Michigan, USA - KBS S1-3H metaG | ecosystem: Host-associated > Plants > Roots > Rhizosphere ...
GATTCCGTCCCGTGCCGCGTTGATTCTGCCGTTCGCGCCGCCGGCGGTACCGATCGCGTCGGTTCCTTGGGCTGCGCCGCATCGTCGCCTGGCGCGGGAGCAGCGGGTGGCAGGGCCTTCACGCGCGCGGCGCGGGCGGGCGGCCTGCTCGAATCGAAGGGCGGCGGCTCGGTCGGCTTTCTGACGTGGTCCGACGACGAGGTCGAATCAGCGGGATCAACCGTATTCGCCGGCGGTGAGGTCGGGCCGCTGGTCTGCGCGTGAACAGACGCGACGCCCACCGCGACGAGAAGCGCCCCGGCCAAAATGCCCGCCCGCAGGCCCACGTAAAGACCGAAGACGCGATTGCACATCATTCGCCCAAGATGTGCTGGAAAAATCAGGCGAGCAGGCCTTGCCAGCGCGATATGGCGCAATATGTGGCCCCGCGCTCGACAGCCGCGCCCTTCGCACATTGCCGCAAATCCGGTCTCACGGCGGCGACCCGATCATCGGGGCCCGCATGATCCGCAGCGGCCCGTAATACCCGAGAAACGCGACCGCGTCCCCCCCGAGGTAAAGGAACTTCACCCACTGCTCCGCGTACTGCTCGTTGGGGAGCACCACGAAGCCGGCCCGGGTGAAGGTCGTGTTGTCCAGCATGTGCAGGATCCCGCCGGGGCCGTAATCCGGGCACAGCATCATCACGCGGGTGGCGTTGCGAAGCGCCAGCTTGCAGCTGCCGCCGGGCGGGAAGAGCCCGGCCGGCAGCGGCGCGTCCGGATTGGTCAGGTCGACGACCTCGCCCGTGCTCGCGTAGGCGGCGCCCGCGCTGTAAATGAAGTCGGACGTGTTGTTCAAGATGCCGAAGAGGCCGCCGAACGAGTCCAGCGTCGCGCCCACCGCGGTCAATCGGAAGACGAGGAGGTTGCTGGTGTCGCCCACGCCCAGCAGGCGTCCGGGCGGGCCGTTGACGAGGAAGCTCGCGCCGACCTCGGGCGGCTGGATGAAGTTCGCGCGCGGCTGGCCGTCGTCGAGGATGAACACGGCGCGACGGCCGTAGTAGTCGGCGCTCCCGGTCCCTTGCACGCCGACGGCGATCGACGACGGTGCCCCCGGCAGCACGGCGACCGAGATCGGCGCGGACGCCTCGCCCGTGGTCAGCAATTTCGGTAGCGAATAGGCGGGGCCGGGGACGAGGGTTGCGCCCGGGGTCAACCGCCGCACCCGTCCTTCGCCCAGCAAGCCGACCCACAGCGCCGAGCCGTCGTCGGACAGCGCCAGCGATTGCGGATCGTTGCCGACCGGGACGGACGACAGCACCGCCCCGGTCGCCGCGTCCACGACGATGATCGAGCTCGGGTGCACCGGCGCGCTTGCGTGCGAGGCGACGTAGATGAGGTTGCGGGTCGGGTCGTGGACCATGTCGCGCCCGTAGGCCTCGACGGTGGTGAACTTGCAGCCGGGGCAGGGATCGGGCGCGCCGCCCGTTCCGCCTGCGCCGCCGGATCCGCCGCCACCGCCACCCGTTCCGCTCGCGCCGCCGGTGCCCCCGACCGGCGCGCCGAAAGCGGGATCGTGCACGATCACGACGGCCGGCTTCGCGTTCGATGTGAAGTCGCGCCGGATGAATGCCGCCGCGTCACCGCCCGCGTGGACGAGGTGCGAGTACGTGCCCCCGGTGGGTCCGACGCTGTCGGGGAGCGGCACCGCCGCGACTTCGGCGAGCTGATCGTTCGAATAGATCCGGATGTCGGCCCTTTGAAGCGACGGACGCGTGGTGCTGGTGATGGTCAACATCATCATCGACACCGCGTCGCGCCGGCCGATCGGGCCCTGGTACGGAAGACGCCCCGCCCAGGACGGCGCGGCGAGGTTCGTGACGTCGAGGGTGTCGCCGCCGCCGGAGAACACCCGACCGCCGGCGTACACGAGGCTGTCGACCACGCTGTACTTGAGCACGCTGTGCGTCGTCGCCGTGATGCCCGACGGCGTGACCGCATACACGTATAGATTGGGGGCCTCGACGTCGCCGCCGAACGCGGTCGCTGGCGGCCCGGCGGTCACGATCGTTCCGTTGCGGGCGGTCACGCCCGCCCCGCGCGGCACGCCGTCGTCGAACACGCGGACCTCGGTCGTGTAGCCGCGGTCGGACAGCACCATCACCACGGACAGCGGCGTGCCGGCGAGGACGGCCATCGAGGCCGCATCGAAGTAGTTGGTGGCACGCGACATCGGTAGGTGGATGAGCGGGCCGACCACCGGCGGCGTCGCGCTCATCGTCACCTTGCGGAAGGCGTGGGCGCCCTCGATGGCGGCCCACAACGTCGAGCCGTCGTCGGACAGCGCCAGCGTCCCCGGATTCGAACCGATCGGAATGGCCGATCGAACCGCGGCCGTGGTCGGGTCGACGACCACGATCGAATTGGGGTGCGTCGCAGCGTCGCCTTGGACACTGACGTAGATCTCGTTTCGCGCGGCGCTGTAAACGAGCGCACGTGCCTCGATCGGCAGGATCGCCGTCCGGCAGGTCGAACAGTCGGCGCCCCCGGTGCCGCCCCGTCCGCCGCTGCCGCCGCTGCCGCCGCGCCCGCCGACGCCGCCGCTGCCGCCGCGCCCGCCGGCGCCGCCCCGGCCCGCGACATCCGACGTGCCGGCAACGCCGCCCCGGCCGGCAACATCCGACGTGCCGGCGGCGCCGCCGCTGCCGCCGACGCCGCCCGTGCCAGCCGTCGCCGACGTGCCGCCGCGTCCGCCACCACCGCCTGTGCCCCCCGTCGCGAAGGTGCCGCCCGTCGCCCCGGCGCCCGCGGCCCCGCCGGTGCCCGCGGCCCCGCCGCCGGCATCGCCGCCCGCACCCGGACCGCCCGCGGCACCCGGTCCGAACGCGCCCGCCTGCCCCGCCGCACCGCCACCACCGCCGCGGCCGCCGGCGCCCGGGACCCCGGCCGCGCCGGATCCGTCCGCGCCGCCGTCGCCGCTCAGCGTCCGCCGCCCACAGGAGGCAACCAGGACCAAAGCCAACATCAGACGGATTCGCCACCTGTCGTTCATGACGCTCTTTCGTTGGGGGCCGATATCCTCCTATGCCCTGTCGGACGGTCGCGTGTCCCCGGCGGCAGACCTGCCGATACGATTTGGTGAACCAGCTTCACGCCGTCGCGGCGAATCGCCGGCGGAGCCAGTCCACGACGTCCGCGATCACGACGTCGCGATCGGTCTCGAGATACAGCTCGTGGAAAAGCTTCTCGTACACCTTGAGGTCGACGATGGGGCCGGCGGCCTTCGCGAACGCAATGGCTGCGTCGCTGTCGACGAGGCGATCGTTGCCGGCGACGGGCATGAAGGTGGGGACCTTCAGCGCGGTGGGCGATGCGCGCAGACGCGCCTGGGTGGCGCGCACCTCGTTGAACCAGCGCGGCGTTGCCACGTGACGGATCAGCGGGTCCGCCGCCATGGCGGCGCACGCCTCGGGGTTGCTGCAGCTCAGGTCCAGCTCGATCTCGTTCGACATCGTCAGCGTCGGCCACAGCACGCCCAGCACGGGTGAGATCATCCGCTTGTAGAGCGGGACCTTCATCTTGAGATCGAGGTACGGCGCGGCCGCGACAAGCGCGTCGAAGGTGCCCACGCCGCGGAAGAGGTAGTCCAGCGTGACGGCCACGCCCTGGCTGTGAGCGGCGACGGCGAGCGGCAGGCCGGGCGAGCGCTCACGTGCGCGGGCGATGACGCGCCCGAGGTCGTCGGCGTAGTCGGAGAAGCGCTTGACGTAGCCGTGCCGTCCCTCCGACCGCCCGTGCCCGCGGCAATCGAACGCGGTGACCGCGAAGCCTGCCCGGGCCAGCGCGGCGGGGACGTGGCGAAACAGGCCGCAGTGGGCCGAGAAGCCGTGGATCATCACCACGGCCGCGCGCATCGGTGCCGTCGCGTCGAAGGTCTCGACGTGCAGCTTCAGTCCGTCGAACGCTGTGAGTGTCTCTTCGGCGTCGGGCGAGGGTGCCATCCGTGCTGTCAAAATACCCCACGAGGCAGGAAGGAAGCTCCCCACTATCGTTACCTCCATCATGACTTCTTCCGCTGCTGCGCGTTCCCTGCTCGTGCTGTCTGGCCTGGCCACCTTGGCCGCGCTGCTGGTGCTGGGGCGCTTGACGGTGTTCATGGCCGACGATGCGCGACCGAGATTCTCGGCTTTTCCTTCGAGCGGGTGGGAGGTGCGCCACTCTTGCGTGTCCGCGTACTTCGTCGCCGCCGGTGCTGCTCGAGAAGGCCGCAGCGTGTACCGCGACGAGCTCTACACCGCGCCCGATGACGACGGCCGGGGTGTGCGCAAGCCGCTGGCGCTCGGCCGCTTCGGCATCGACGTCTACGAATACCCGCCTCCGTTCCTCCTGCTTCCGGGTGCGCTGCGCGCGGTCGTGCCCGGCTTCCCCGGCTTCCGCCTGCTCTGGTTCGTCCTCAACGGCGTCGTCGTTGCCTTTGTGATGGTGCGCGTGGCCCGAGCCCTACCCTCCCCCACCGCCAGACGCGCGCTGCTGCTGGCGCCGCTGGTCTGGATCGCGCTGCCGACGCTGAGCGCTCTGCAGAAAGGCAACGTCCAGCTGATGATCGTCGCGCTGGCGATGATGGCGATGCTGCTGTTCGAGCGGCGCCGCTTCGCCGCCGGTGGCGCCTTGCTCGCATTCGCGACGGTCAGCAAGTTGTTCCCCGGTCTGTTGCTGGTCTACCTGATCGTCCGACGCGAGTGGCGGGCGGCGGCCTGGACAGCGGCGATGGGCGCGCTGCTGGTGGTGCTCTCGCTCGCGATCCTCGGCGCCGGCCAGTACGTCGCATTCGCCGACCACCTGCCCGGCCTCGTGGGCGGGGAGGCCTTCCCGGCCTTCCGCAACCCGGGCGCCGTGGCCATCAATCTCTCGATCCCCGGCCTGGTGTTCAAGCTCAAGTTGTTCGGCCTTGGCGGTCTGTCGTTCGGAGCGTCCAAGATCGTCGGCTGGCTGTACACGCTGGTGGTGCTGGCCGTCGTCGTGACGGTCAGCCGCCGCTCCTGGCCCGACGCCGACAAGCCGGCGCTGTGGCTGGCGATCCTGATCCTGGCCACGTTGCGCAGCCCCTTCCTTCCTCAGGCTTACGCCGCGTTTCCACCACTGTGGCTGCTCACGCTGCTGGCGGCGCGCCAGCCTCCGACGGCGAAGACGCTGCTCCTGACCTTGGCCGCTGCGCTGGCCCTCAACGTCTACTGGCCGCTCGATTGGCCGCTCGATCCGCGGGTGCTCGCACTGGTCATGCTGCTACCACAAGCGGTGGCCGTGGCCGTGGCCGCCCTGGCGCTCCGGCTGCACGCGTCCCCCGGCCCCGCTGACCGGCGCGCTCACTCGCACCCGCACGAGGCGTTCGGAAAAACGACGTAGTCGGCCGCGGTCTGCGTCAGGTGGACCGACACCTGCGCGCTGACCGAGGTGGCGCAGGTCTCGCCGCGGCTGTTCGCCGGCGTCACGGTCGACGTGTCGAAGTCGAGGCGGAAGGTCCGCGCGAAGTCGCCGGTCACCACCTGCGGAAAGGGCGCCGCGCCGCCGGTCGCGGTCTCGACAGCGACGGTCAATGCCATCCCGTCGAAGTAGAGGCCGTTGCAACCGAGCCCGGCGCTCGGACCGACGTCCGCGATGACGCTTCCCTGGGCCGCGGCCATCTGCCAGCTGCTGGCTTGCCAACTGCGGAAGTCGCCTGGATCCCGGATGGCCATGTCGAAACCTCCCCCGCCCGCGCTGTTGCACTGGACGTTGAAGTATCCGGCGATCACTTGCTCCTTATTCGCGCCCGGGTAGTCGATGATCTGGCCCTTGTTGTAACGGAACGAGCACTGACCCGCCGAGGGTGGATACGGGACGAGGCTGGCAACTGTCTCCGGCGGCGCGCCGCCGACGCTCCAGGTCACGGTGCTGGCGTCCAGCGAATGCAGGTCGAAGACCGCGTTCGGACACGTCCCGCAGGGTCCCGGGGATGATGAACAACCGGCGGCGAACAGGCCGGCCGCCGATGCGATTCCTATCAGAGCGGCCGCCACCCTCGACACGCAGGCGATCCTATCACCGCAACCGCGGGCTTCGGCGAAACGCTTCGTGATACCGTATGAAGCGCTCGAGCAGCGTGTCCACGTCGAGCTTCCGCCTTCTGGAGGAGACGCAATGAATCGGCGAGGGTTTCTGACGGCGCTCCGCAACAGTGTGAGCAGCAGCTTCATCGCCGGCGGTGTGGGCGGCCTGGCGGCCGGGGCCGGCTCCGTCGCCTGGTACGATCGTCGCGGGAACACCCACTTCTCGTACGCGCAGCAGGGCGAGGATCTGATCATGGAGAACCTCCTCGAGATGCTCGCCGTCAAGAAGCCGATCGTCTATCTCGACATCGGCGCCTTCGATCCGATCTACGACAACAACACCTATCTCTTCTACAAGGCCGGCGGGCACGGGATCCTCGTGGAGCCGAACCCGGCCAAGATCCGCCGGCTCGAACGGGTCCGGCCGCGGGATAAGACGCTGAACATCGGCATCGGACCCGCCGCCGAGCGAACGATGGCCGACTACTACCTGATCGGCGGTCCGATGGACGGCGAGCTGAACACGTTCTCGAAGGCGGAGGCGGACGAGATCCAGGGCCGAGCCGGAGGCGCTTTCTTCATCGAGAAGGTGATTCAAATCCCGCTCGAGAACATCAACACCGTCATGCAGCGCGAGCTCGGCGGCGCGCCGAATCTGCTCTCCATCGACACCGAGGGGCTGGACCTGGACATCCTCAAGAGCATGGACTTCGACCGTTTTCGTCCGGACGTCATCTGCGCCGAGACGCTGCACCTCGGCACCGACGTCATCGAGGTCGAGATCGTGAAGCTGCTCGAGTCGAAGCACTACTCGGTGCGCGGCGCCACGTGGATCAACACGATCTTCGTGGACGATCGCCATCTCTCGCAGCCAGGACCATTGTCGTCAGCGGTGCGGCCAAAAACGTAGCCGACCACTTCCGATGTCGCTGCTCGATCGCTTTCACGGTGGGTACGTTCACCCGCGACGGGTCAGAGTGCTCGCCGAACACATCGGCGATTTCCTGTCGCCGGGGGCCACGGTCCTCGACGTGGGCTGTGGCGACGGGCTGATCGCGTCCGAGGTTCACCGCCGTCGACCGGATGTGAACGTGACCGGCATCGACGTGCTCGTTCGCTCCACCGCGCGCATCAAGGTGACTCAATTCGACGGGTTCACGATCCCGTTCCCGGACGACAGCTTTCACAGCGTGCTGCTGGTCGATGTCCTCCACCACACGGCTGATCCGACGACGTTGCTGCGCGAAGCGAGGCGCGTGGCGCGGTCGGAGGTGGTCCTCAAGGATCACACCATGGACCGGCGGCTCTCCGGTCCGCTCCTGAGATTCATGGATCGGGTGGGGAACGAGCGGCACGGCGTGGACATCGTCTACAACTACTGGCCGACGCAGCGGTGGCGGGCGGCGTTCGCGGATCTGCGCCTCGACGTCGCGGCCTGGATCCCAGAGCCCGCGCTCTACCCCTGGCCCGCGAGCCTGCTGTTCGGGCGGGGACTGCACTTCATCGCCAAGCTGGTTCGACGATCGCCCGCCGCGGCCTGAGGTTCGTGTTACCTTGTGGTCTGACAGGCGCATGAATCGTGTGCGTTTGATACGGACCTTCGTCGGGGTCGCCGTGGCGCTCGCTGCGCCGGCGGCGGCGGGAGCGGCCGACATCTGCGCCGAGACCGTTCCGAGCAACCGCTTCATCGATGGGATCCCCGCTTACGCGCAGTGCGCGGGGTCGATGACGGGCGCCGTCTACTCGAACAACGGCACCGACACCAGCACGACGTCGGGTGGCACCGGGTGGGTGCGCACCCAGGGCAGCGGCGGCTACCAGTGCACGGAGCTCGCCCATCGCTACCTCTACTTCAGGTGGAATGTCACCTCGGTGCCGAACGGGAACGCCGGCGTCTGGTGCGACGGGACCCTGCCGAGCGGGCTGGTCAAGGCGACCACGCCCGTGCACGGCGACCTGATCGTGCTGGCGCCCGGATCGTGCGGCGCCGACGCCACCACCGGACACGTCGGCGTCATCGACGTGGTCAACGCCGACACCTCCATGTCGGTCGTACAGCAAAACAGCGCCAGCCGATCGAAGTACATGATGAGCTGCGCGGCTTGCTTCCTCCACGTCACGGCCAATGACGGAACGAGCGGCGACGGCGGCGTCCCGACCGGCGACGCCGGGATGACGGCCGACGGCGGCGCAGGAACCAGCGGCGCTGGTGGCAGGGGCGGCACGAGCGGCACCAGCGGCGTTGGCGGCACGACCGGCAGAGGCGGAGCGAGCGGCGGCGCGGGCACGACCGGCAGCGCCGGCGTCTCGGGCGCCGCGGGCACGACGGGATCCGGCGGCGGCGCGGGAACCGCGGACACCGGTCCCGGCGCGACGCCCGGAGACGCCACCGGAGGCTGCACCGTCGCGCGGTCCGGCGGCGATCGCGGCGCTTCGTTCCTGATCGGCCTCGCGGCCCTCGTCCTCCTCGGCGGTCGCCGGCGTCGTCGATCGCGCCGATGACGGCAGCGAGAGGCGCCTCGGATCGCGCCCTCGTCGTGCTGGCTCTGGCGTTCCTCGCCGGCGTCGGCTGCGGGAAACGATCGGCCGCCGGCGACGGCGGAACCGCCGGCACCAGTGGAGGCGCGGCTGGAGCAACCGCGGGAAGCGGCGGCTCCAGCGGCTCAACAGGCGGCGGCAACGCGGGGACGACCGGCATCGGCGGTGCTGGCGCCGGTCCCGCGGGCACCGACGGAAGCACCGCGGGCACCGGCGGGAGCGCCGCGGGCACCGGCGGGAGCACCGCGGGCGCAACCGGCGGTGGCACCGGAGGAACGGGCGGCGGCGGCGGCACCGCCGTGATCGGTGGCGGCGGAACCGGCGGCGCGTCGTCCGGCTGCGACAGTGGACCGATTCCCCAATGGGCAACCTGGCCGATGCCCAGCCCGCCCAGCGCCGGTCTACCCCATCCTCAGAGCTACACACCGGTGACCGTCGGGGGCGACGCCATGGTGCAGGACAACGTGACGGGGCTGCTGTGGCAGCGAGACCAGTCGACGAACTTTCAGGACTATGACTGGCAGGGCGCCGCGGATTACTGCGCGTCGCTGGTGCTCGGCGGGTACTGCGACTGGCGACTCCCGTCCCGCGTCGAGCTGATCTCGCTGGTCGACTACACCAGAAACCCGCCGACGATCGACACGACCGCGTTCCCCAACACCGGGAACATCGGGTACTGGTCTGGGTCCGGTCCCATCAGCGCGCAAGCCCACTGGAGCGTGAGCTTCGGGAACGCCTCCACCACCCTCTCCCTGCCCTACTCGGAGGCGGTGGGGCCCTCGCGGTGCGTGCGGGGCGGGCGCGCCGACGTGCGTCCGGATCATTACACGGTCGGCGCGGGCACGACCGCCGGCACTGTTCGCGATAACGAGACCGGGTTGACGTGGCAGCGGGAGGTGTCGCCCTCGACGTACATGTTCGGCGACAGCAGCTACTGCGACGCCGCCGTGACCGGGGGCTTCGACGACTGGCGGCTGCCGACCGTCACCGAGCTCCAGACGATCGTCGACGACGCCCGCGCGACGCCGCCTTACATCGACACCGACCTGTTCCCGACCGCTACGGATGCCGCACTGTGGACCTCGACGAACTTCGTGGCTGCTTCAGGATTCGGCTGGTACGTCAGCCTTCGCTTCGGCGCCTCGGGATCGGTCGTCACCAACAAGTACGCCGTCCGCTGCGTTCGCTGAGCGCCGGCTACGACGCGGGGGCGAGCGTCAGGATCTCGCAACCGTCGCGCGTGACCAGCACGGTGTGCTCGAACTGGGCGGACAGCGAGCCGTCGGTGGTGACGACCGTCCAGCCGTCGTCGAGCCGCCGCACGCCGGGACCGCCCAGGTTGATCATGGGCTCGATCGTGATGGCCATGCCTTCGCGCAAGCGCAGGCCCGCGCCGCGTTGCCCGAAATGCGGAACATGCGGGAGCTGGTGCATGGCGCGACCGATGCCGTGACCGCCGAGCTCACGCACGACGCTGCATCCCTCGCGCGTGGCGAGCTCTTCGATCGCCGCGCCGATGTCGCCCAGGCGCGCGCCCGCGCGCACCGCCGCGATGCCGGCGTCGCGGCAGCGGCGGGCCGTCTCGACGACGTGTCGCGCCTCGGCGCTCGGTGCGCCGACGAAGATCGTCGCCGACGTATCGCCGTGAAAACCGTCCAGCTCCGTCGTCACGTCGATGTTGATGATGTCGCCGTCGGCGAGGCGTTCGTGGGGGCTGGGGATGCCGTGGCAGACGACGGCGTTGCGGCTCGTGCACACGGCCGCCGGGAATCCTTCGAAGCCGAGCTGGCTGGGTCGACCCCCGCGCCGCCGGGTGTCCGCGCGCACCCACGCATCGATCTCGCCCGTCGACACGCCCGGCCCAATCCGCGCCGCCACAGCCGCGAGCGTCTCGGCCGCGGCACGCCCCGCACGCCGCATCGCCGCGGCCTCCGCGGAGCCGAGGAGCTCGAGCGCCATCACTCGACTCTGCGCGACGAGGGGACCGGCGATCCAATACCTTTTTGATCTGGTTGCGGTGTTAAGATCTCGCGGTGAGCCTCGCGCAGCTGGAGTACTTCGTCGCCGTCGCCGAGGAAGGCAACGTGGGGCGCGCGGCGGCCCGGCTGCACGTGTCGCAGCCGCCGCTGAGCCGTCAGATCCGCGCGCTCGAGGATGAGCTGGGCGTCCAGTTATTCGAGCGGCTGCCGCGCGGCGTACGGCTGCTACCGGCGGGCGCGACGCTGCTCCCACGCGCCCGCGCCATCCTGACGGACATCGCCACCGCGGCGCGCGCGGCGCGACGCGCAGGCCCCGCCCCGACCGGACGATGATGATCCGCGACCGTCCGCGCGACGATCACCTGCGGCATTCACCATGACGGCGATCAGGTCCAGCAGGCTGCGCCGGGCGCTGGAGAGGTTGCACGCGTACGACTTTGGTCCGCCAGCCGGGCGTGCGGTCGTGCAGCTTGCATCCAATGAGGGCACGTTCGGGCCGATGGCGGCCGCGCGGGAAGCGATGGCTCAGCTCGGCGCGCACGCCAACAGGTATCCCGACAGCGGCTGTACCAAGCTGCGGGATGCGCTCGCGCGCCGTCACGGGGTGTCCGTCGAACAGATCGTCGTTGGGGCTGGATCGGAATCGATCGTGAATTACCTGTCGATGGCGTTGCTGGAGCCGGACGACGAGGTCGCGCACTGCAATCCGACATTTCCAGCCTACCGCACCTGCGCTCTGAAGATGGGCGCCCGCGCGGTCACGGCGCCGCTGAAGGACGGCGACTACGATCTGGCGGCGCTCCTCGGCGTCATCACGGATCGAACCAAGATCGCCTACCTGGCGAATCCCAACAACCCGACCGGAGCGATGATCGGTCGGGGTGATCTGGCGCGTTTTCTGGCTCGCCTTCCGGCGCACGTGCTGCCGGTGATCGACGAGGCCTATCACGAGTACGTCGAGGAGCCCGACTACGCGGACCCGATTCGTGAGCACGTCGTCGACGGCCGCCAGGTGATGGTCTTGCGAACGTTCTCGAAAATCTACGGGCTGGCCGGCTTGCGCGTCGGGTACGCGATCGCGCCTCCTGAGATCGCCGAGGCCTGCGTCAAGGTGCGCAACGCTTTCGACGTCGGGTTGCTCGCGCAGGGAATGGCGCTGGCGAGCCTGGACTGCGACGCGGAGCTTGCCGAGCGGCGACGGTTCACCCGGCGAAGGCGCGAAAGCCTCCGGGACGGACTGCTGACTCTTGGATACGCGCCGAAACAGTCCGTCGCGAACTTCGTCTATTTCCGGGCGAACGGCGCCGCGGACGTGGCGCGCGCTCTGCTCGAACGCGGGGTGCTGGTGCGCAACTTGGCGGGTTTCGGCGATCCGGACGCGTTACGGGTGACCGTCGGAACTGACGACGAGAATCTCGCCTTCCTCGAAGCTCTCCGCGGCCTCGCGCGCGCGACCGGCCGATAGCCGCGCACGCTACTTGGCCGCGCGAGGGCTCGTTCTGGGCTCGCGTCCAATGTAGCTCACGCACTCGTCCGGCAAGAGCCTGAGCGAGTGCCCGGAGTCGCCCGCGCCTTCCACGGCGTGGGCGAAAAACATGTGCTGCATGAGCACGGTCGTCATCGCGCCGATCTGTTGCGGTGTCATCCCCATGTCGAGGAACGCCGCGGCGATGCCGATCGCGATGTTCGGCTCGGTACCGCGCGTCTCACGGATCTCGCGCGCAACGAGCTCGAGCACGCGCCAATAGCGGCCATCACTCTTCCCGCGGTCAGCGATACAGCGACGGAACGCGATGAGCCGTTCGTCCCGCGGGCGAAAGGGCGTCCCGAATCCCCACACGAAGGAATGCTCCGCGAGGTACGCCTTGACGACGCTCCCCACGTGCGCGGGTTCGTTCGGGCCGCTGGCGATTCGAGCTTCGAACCACGAAAGCTCCTCCGCGGCCTTGGCGCAGGTCCACGGCCCGACTCGCGCTCGCTCCTCGATCAGCAGACCAGCGGCGGTCGCCGGAACGATCGAACCATACGACGCGATCAGACGCGTCAGCTTGAGCGGCCAGATACGAGGATCGGCGAGGGTGAGCGCGCACGCGGCGTCGTCGAGCACGGGGTAGCAGTGACGAGGCAGCTCGCGCCCCAAGATCGAGAGCGCCATCAGATAGGTCAGCGACTCCTTGCCGGTCAGGTCCTGGAAGACCGCGCGACCGAAGTAGCGGTGCTCGTCCAGGCCCATGTGGGCCGTGCGTGTCGTTACGACGAGCGGATCCTCCTCGCCCATCATTCCTCGTAGGCAAAGCGCGGCAGGTTCATGGGGTAGTTTCCGAAGTTGGTCGGGCGCTCTGCGAGCGCTTCCGCGATCACGACCGGCATGCGACTGAGCACGATCGCGGCTTCGATGCGTTCGCGCCGGAACAGTCCAGCGGCGTGGAGCAGCATGAGCAAGGCGGCCGTTCGCGTCGGTCCTCGGTCGAGCGACCGTAACGTGAACCCACGCGTCGCGAGGAGCGCGCGCATGCGCTCCACCGAGGCCGCGTCCTCGGCGTCGGTGGACCGAAACGGCCCGGGCAGGTCATCCGTCGGCTTTCGCAGCCAGCGGAGCAGGTCTTCGTGCTGGTCGAGCAACGCGCGCGTGTGCTCCGCGAGGCCAATGGCCGCGGTGCCGATGGTGGTGCTGGTCATGGCGCCACAGAGACGCGCGAGCACCGCGGCGTGCGCCGACGCATGCGCGACGGACACGGGCGCGAGAAACGCCGAAGCCACCTCGAACATCGCCAACGCTTCCCGGCTCGGGAGCTCGCCCGTGAGGCACAGCAGCGTGGTCTCCGAGCTGGTGTAGTGGGCGGCCAGGTCGCCTTCGACGTCGTAGCCGTGAACACGCGGATTCGCGCCGGGTGTCACGACGCGCGCA
>Ga0070688_100001104_pt1 | contig 13482 bp, 8 predicted proteins | sample KBSS13HmetaG_FD_64679 | JGI IMG/M metagenome (GOLD analysis project Ga0070688, IMG submission 64679) | Switchgrass rhizosphere microbial communities from Kellogg Biological Station, Michigan, USA - KBS S1-3H metaG | ecosystem: Host-associated > Plants > Roots > Rhizosphere ...
TTGCCTGTAATGGCACATACTTTACCTGGTCATCATCCTGCTTCCATGGTTCATCATCAACAGGCATTGGTATTGCATAACCCGGACCAGTTTTTATAACATATCCTTGTTGTACTTTTTCTTTTTCCTGTACACCGGGTGGCAAATAAAGACCACTGGCAGTTCTTTCATCTGGCCTTGTCGGTTTTATTAATACCCTGTCACCAATAACAACTAATTTTTTTAACCGATTATCAGGAGTAAGATGCATAGCCATAAAATGAATTAAACAACAAAAATAACGGAGTTAAATGGTTCATCTGTCCACTGCCTTCATACGATTTAACAAAAAATTGAACGCCGATCCTTTAACCCCGGAATTGCTTTATCTTTATTTGCAAATACTAATAACTCAAAACGAAAGTTATGGACGGAAAGAAACCTAAAATTTTGTTGTGCGAAGATGATCAGAACCTCGGAACTGTTCTTAAGAATTATCTTGAATTGAATGATTATGAAGTAACGCTTGAAAGAGATGGCCGTCTTGGTCTTGCTGCTTTTCAACGTGAAAAATTCGATATCTGCCTCCTGGATGTAATGATGCCGAATATGGATGGCTTTACTTTGGCAGAAGAAATAAGAGATGTTGATCCGGATATTCCATTATTCTTCCTCAGCGCCAAAACAATGAAAGAAGATGTGATACAAGGTTATAAACTCGGCGCCGATGACTATATCACCAAACCTTTTGACAGCGAAGTATTGCTTTTAAAAATAAAAGCAATATTGAAACGTAACGAAGAGATCAATAAAGAAGCAGAGAACAAAGAATTTGATCTTTCCACTTATCATTTCAACCCGAAGCTTCGCCAGTTAATACATAGTGGCATTACACAAACATTATCGCCAAAAGAAAATGAGTTGCTGAAAATGCTCGCTGAACATCTTAATGACCTGTTACCAAGGGAAGCAGCGTTAAAAAAGATCTGGGGCAGCGATACTTATTTTAATGGCCGCAGTATGGATGTATATATTGCCAAGCTTAGAAAATATTTAAAAGACGATCCAAAGATCGAGATCGTGAATATTCACGGTAATGGGTTCAGACTGGTAGTGCAGTAGAACCAGTCCCGGTAACTATCGGGATAAAAGATTAGAAAAGGATTAAGAGGAAATCTTAATCCTTTTTTATTTGAAAAAATTAATGGCGGTTACTTGCCGCCATTAATTACAAAAGATAAGTGATCATCATCTCATCTTATGATTACAAACTTTCTTGTTAATCTTATTGCTTGATCAACTTCAATATTTGCTTTTGTTTGCCTTGCGTTATTTCGACAAGATATATACCAGCTTGAAAGTTGTTGCCAATATGAAAAGTTGTGTTGGCAACCATTCCATTTCTTGTCTCTACAATTCTTCCGGATACATCCAATACTCTCAGTTGAAACACTTCCTTTGAGTTGCTCTGAATTTTTAATGTAAAATAATTTCTGCTTGGGTTTGGCAGTGCGATCATTGTTAATTTATCTATGTGGTTTTTTTCTTCCTTTATGTTACTTGCAATGATTCCCTGACCAGGGACACGAGCTAATGACATTACTGGTAGAACGAAATCGTTAGCTTCTGTTAATGGTGCCAATGATGACCCTTCCGCTTGTAGTGCAAGCTGCAACCTGTTCTCGACATCCGACACAAGGAAATTTGCAGCAGGTGTAGCCAGGGTTTTTGTTGCTTCAGGCAATACGATTTCTTCCAGTTCGGATTCATCCCAAAAATGTTTCATGAAAATGCGGTCACCATAAAGCGGTACGCCATTAATGAACACGAGGTCCACGTTGGTGGCAGTTGCATCTATCACTGCTTTATAAGGATTCTTGTGATCACCGTTGATAACGATAAGATCAGCACGAAGTCCAACTTTGATAGCACCAACTTCATCATCGATACCAGCAATATGAGCCGGAACTGATGTTGCCATATCCACAAGTTGTTTATCAGTTAAGCGACCTCCAAGCCGCTCACTGTTCCATAGTGCAGCGACCTTAAGCTCATTCAGCATATTACTGCTACCTGTGACTGCCCAATCCGGAGCAAGTGCGATCTCAACACCTTCGTTAAGAGCTGCATTAATATCAGCAGTTGCTCCATATAGTTCCAGGTTACTTCGTGGAGACCAAACCAATGATGTTTCATAATCTGACATCGCCTTGAAGTCAGCTGGTCTAAGTGGGATGCCGTGGATAACAACACCCTTAGAATTGAGCAATGATTGTGATTGCATGAAAGTAAATTCTTCCAATGAGAAGGCGTCGGTTCCTTCTGCCAGGTGAATGAGCAGCGCCTCGTAAAATGGATTGTCGATGAAGAAATTTTTCGCCACGAAAACAAATTCCGCTCTTGCAGCGGGAGCACTTGCCGGTGGAAGGTCCAGCACATTGAAGGTATGTTCAAGGTTGAGTTGTGTCGTTCCATAAAACCCGCTATTGTAATCGAGATTACGTACCAGGCCATGAATACAAGGTTGAGCCTCTGTAGTCATTATTGACGTCGTTCCTCCTACAAGTGCACGAAGCTCACCCCACTTGTTCATATCGCAGAAGTGAGTGGATCCAACACGATTAATTGGTCCATTTACCAAACGGATGAAATCCGGATCCTGTCTCCATTCATGACGGTTTGAGTAAAGCCGAGTGGGCTTCCATCGTGGTACCACATTAGACCGAAGATGATTGTGTGCATCAACAAACCCTGGAAGGATAATGCCATGTGTGTTTACAGAAACAGCATTCGGAAGATCAGGTGAGTTTTCGGAAACTGAAACAATCCGGCCATTAACGATGCCAACGTATCCGTGCAACATAACTCTCTCGGGTAAAATGATCGTGCCACGCAAAATGATCGGCGTCTCATTATCAGGCTCAGTCTGCGTAAATCCTGAAATATAATTTGCTGAGAGCATTACAAACAGGAATAAATATTTTCTCATAAAAAAATTTTTAAAGTAAATACATAGTCCTTCCCACTCATCTTGCGATCACAAACTTTCTTGTTAAGTTTAAGTCACCCTTATTAATTCTTAAAATGTACATTCCCGGCCTGATATCAGCTACTTGTATTTTAATTTGATTGTGACCTTTAATAGTATTAAAAGGATGCTGTTTTACCAATTGACCAATACTGTTTACTATTTGTATATTAACTGACCCTTCAGTAGCACTGTTGAAATTCAGATATACAAATTCCGATGCAGGATTGGGATATAGGAATTGTTTATTGAGATCCTCAGTTACTTCATTATTTGGATCAGAAGCATTAGATGCTGTTCTGTTGCCACCACTGATTGCCTGTGCCAGTAAACTATAACAATAAGAAGTATTAAAGACTCCATTCTTACCCTGTACTTTAATATAATAAGTAGCATTCCGTGCATTCGAATTATAATTCACTACTTCATTTGACGTACCGGAATTGGTTGATGAACCAATCAATTTTAAACTCTTATTATAAATATATAAGTCATAATCAGCGATCAAATTACCAAGGCTCACTACCAAACTGGTATTAGAATTATTAGGTGTGGTTACTCTAAACCAATCAATATCATTAGTTGAAGTAATGCCTGCAGAAATTGTATTCCCAACAATAATGTTCCTTGCCTGGATGGAAGTATTATTGATCTCATAATTATCAATACATATAGGAGATGTCGTAAAATAGCTCTGGGCATAAAGGCCAACGCCAGCAGCGCAATACGCTTTTATTACCCAGTTATACTCAGTGGCTGCTCTTAACCCGCTAAGGTTATATGAAAGCGAGGTTATACCCGTAACAGGAGCCATCCAGAAATTGGAACCATTTTCCCTGAACTCAATACTATAACTGATCGCATTTGGAACAGCGTTCCAATTTAGAGTTGAATTGGTTGTTGTGATATTTGTAGTTGATAAACCGGTTGGTGTACCACAGGCGACAATTGTTTTGAACTGTACTTGCCTATAATGTGAAGACGATGAACTGCAATTGGACCGTACTGCTAATTCATAATTACTGAAGGAATTTAAACCAGAAAGAGTAACCGATGTGGAAGTCGTAGAACTTGCTGCATTTATCCATGTAGTTCCATAGCCCGGCCTGTAATAAACACTATAGCTTTCCGCATTAGCTGCTGCAGTCCATTCCACCATAGCGGAATTTGAAGTGATATTTAAGATTGTGAGTTCTGATGGTATTTGGCAACTCGAGCCTACATTGCCCAATGTAAAATAACCGAACGAAGAAACGTCACTCATTGTTACCGACCCATTAGAAATTGTGCCGGTTCCCGTCCCACCATGACTATCCCAAGGTTCATCCCAATAGGAATGAGCCAAAGTGACTTCTGAAACATTTGAAATATAGCCAGGTGAATATGAACAACCGCTTGACGGAGTCCAGCCAACTGTTATATTTAAACCATAATTTCCCGAATAACTTCCTGGATAAAGTTCCCACATCTCACAATAACTAATACTAGAAAGAGTAGGATCGGTTACTGTCTTATAGCCAAGGTTACCTCTTCTATAGCTGGCAACAAAAGATTCTGATTGTCCAACTGGGGCAGATATAGTCAGTGGGGCATAAACACCAGCAGATCCAATTGGGAAAGTAAATGGATCATCTCCAACTTTTGCTACTTCTCCCGCTATATAAGAAACATTTGAGCCACCTGAAATTGCTGATCCATCAAGAAAGCCAATTGAGCCGCCATAGAAACCCGGCATATGCTCTCCTGCATCATATCCTGTTAAAAAATATAAACTAACTATCCCGTTAATAAAAGTGGCTGTACCCGCTATTGAAATAGGCGTACTAACAGTGATGCCTGTACCATTAAAAGTGACGTCATGAAATGCAATCCCAATTGGTCCTGTTATCGTACTGCTTGGATCAGTTGTATTGAAGGTTATATTAATTTTATCGTCCTCATTAATTGTTTGAAATTCTACGATACTCCACCAACAATTGCAATCATAATTGAGAAATACTGGCTCTCCAACATCCAGATTGCGTCCTATAGAAAGTGTGTGAGACTTTGCACCATTTTTATTCTCAGTTTTCAGATTTCCTCTGATACTAACATCGCCTGAAACATTTAATGTAGCTGCATTTTCTGAACTAAAAGATAGAACCGCTGACGGCACAATTTCCGGCATGTCATAACTATCCTGATAATCGGTAATGACAGCAAGGTTGGCTATTGGGTGCGGTACACTTGCTGTTATCTTTATTTCCATTTCGTGCATTATAGTCACTGTGCCAGTCCCGGTATTCTGCCCTGGGTAGGTAGCGGTACTAATCCAACTACTGCCATTATAGGTTTCCCATTTTGTTGGGTCGTTCCAATTACCGCTACCAATCGATTTGTAATCTCCGGATGATTGAGCAAGTACAGTGTAGCTGATTAGTATTGATGCTATCAATACTGATATGAACTTTTTCATGATTAAAGCTTTAATTTTTTATTAAGTAGATCAGCATAGCTGAAATTTTAAGAACTCATTGATCATCTGACTTCATTTGAAATAAATGAAGAAGAAAATAAAAACGCTGCTACTAAAAAAGCTTTAATCGATTTTGTAACTTAATTCATTACATAAAGGATTGTCCAAAACAGTTAAAAAGGCCAGGAATCTAATTCGTTTATTATTGGATCATTAATTAATTGGCCATTGTTTTTAATTACAAGTGTAGCATCATAAATTACCCCGGTTGCAATCTCCCAAGTCCATCTAATTGCCCACACGCCTCTGCCCAGATTAGTATATGTAGGATGAATTCTTGTATGAGGCAATGCATGTGCAGCCATCCAATCATTTGCAGTTATGAGAACATTCCGGGGAATCGCCGCTTTATAAGCATTTTGAGTTACAGGAATCCGACTCCAAATATTAACTGGCATTGCGAATAGGACAATTACCAATAGGCTGCCAAGCAAAAGATATTTTTTCATGTTATTTTTTTTAAATTCTGAAAAAAAGTTAGAAGCAAAGTGCTAAGGATTATTGAAATTCAATTTTCAAGTTTAATTATCCTGCCAGTGTGCTTTTGTTTGCCGTTGCTTATAGTATACACATACACTCCGCCAGGCAACAATGCATCTCCAAAAGAAGTGTTATACACTTCACCCTGAATAACATTAGCGGAAAATAAAGTGCGGATCTTTGTGCCGGCAATATTGTACAGTTCAACAATTGCTCTTCCACTTTCTGATGCAGTAAATTGTATGTTAGCTTTTGTTGTAAATGGATTTGGATAAATGATCGGCTCCTTCAAAGGTTTTACTTCTGCTACAGTCGATGACCTCCCGGCTTTTGTTGCAGGCTGAGAATATTCTACAGTAACTGTAACCAAGTCGTAACAGATCTGGACAGAACCCTTTCCAATTGGCGGATAGTTATCAATTCTTACACCAAAAGTGATTGCATTAACAATGGCTGGAGTCCATTCGTAAGCCTGGTTGTGATTAACTCCTCCATTATTTCCGCTTCCGGTTTGGGGAAATAAATATTCTGTTTCGGTCGCCGGATATATTCTACCCGGGTATGCCAGTTCCTCGTCATCCAGGTAAGACCACATTACTCCATACCTGCTAGGTTCATCAGGACTGGTTTGCTGATATCTTTGCATTAGAGAAAGAATAAGATCCCCGACTGATGGAGTTCCTTTTTTAAATCGTCTCACCTTTACCACAATATTTTCGATAGTAGCATCATCCGGAATGGTGAATCCGAAACCCTGTAAGGCCAGGCTTGACGAAGACCGGGATGATGATGCGGAATCTTTTACAGCAGTCAATTTACTTGTACACGTATAGATACTATCATTAGCAGCCACATCCTGGGGACGGGCCCTGGGGTAATTCTGGTTTCCGAAAACTTGTTGAAACTGATTAAGGTTATTAAGATAGGCAGCTGTCTTTGTTTGAGATGAGGTTTGAGCAAAGCAAAAAAGGTTCGCCGACAGAATTACTAGTAAGAATAAATATTTTCTCATAAACATTTTTTTAGAGTAAATAAATAAACAGTCAGGTTATCAAATCAAGCGAACAGCTGTGCTAGATTTTAGCTGTCTTGACTTTAACTTGAAATATCAATCATTAAGAATTCTGCTCAAAGTGAGAATTAACGAATGATGTGTTTGGGTTAAGTAATGGGGAAGAAAGGAGAAAAGTATGTGACAGATTCATGAACCGGAATAGATCCGCAAAAAACTTTCCTTTCGTTGTTTCGATACATTCAGGGTTGCTCCATCGGACATGATCAACTGCCCTCCCTCACCCCGGATATATTTTTTAATTTCCTGGAGATTGACAAGATAAGATTTGTGAATGCGGAAAAAATCATACCCGTTAAGTAGATCCTCATACTCTTTTAAATGTTTTGAGGTCATGATCTTGTCTGCCTGTTTAAAAATAAATTTTGTGTAGGGACCGCTGCTTTCACAATAAATAATGTCCCTGACATTTACAAACAATAATCCTTCCAGTGTTGACAAGGCGATCCTGTGATTATTTTGTGAACCACTTTTTAAGTTATTTACCAGCACTTCCAGGTTCTTATTCAGGTATTCACGATTTAGTCTTTTTTCAGCCTTTGCAACCGCAATCCGGAGTTCATTCAGATCGATCGGCTTGAGTAGATAATCGATAGCACAAAATTTAATTGCTTTCAATGCATAGTGATCAAATGCTGTGGTAAAGACCAGTTCAAAATTTATTTCAGGAAGTTTTTCCAGGATCTCAAATGAGGTTTCTGACTGTAATTCAATATCGAGAAAAACTAATTCAGGCTTTTGTTCGGCTATTGCTGTTAGCCCTGTCTTAACAGAATCAGCACTGGCGACCACAGTTATTGCCTGGCAATTCTCCTGCAGCATTTCCATTAACATTTTGCGGCTGTGCTCCTCATCTTCTATTACTACGGTGCGAATCATATAGGCTGATCTTTTAATTATCCAATTACACGATCTTATGTTTCTTCCTTAACAGGAATGGAGATCGTAACTCTTGTTCCTGTAGCTTGCAGCGCTTCATCTGTATACTGTTGCGTTTTATATAGATCTTCAATTACCACCTCTATTTTGTAATCAAGCAGATCTGATAATGTTGAAATACGTTCGTCGGTCACTTTTATCCCAAGAGCAACATGTCTTGAGATCTTTTTTTGTTCGATCTCCTGCGCCTTGTCTCTGCCAATGCCGTTATCCTCAATTTTGCAAACAAGCAATCCATTATTTCTTTCAAGAGAAAGCCATAGATCACCTTTACTGCTTTTGTTTATTAATCCATGCTGAATAGCATTTTCAATATACGGTTGAATAAGTAAAGGAGGGATCTCTGTATTTTCAATATCGATCTTTTCATCAATCGAAATATGATAATCAAATTTATTGCTGAAACGGAGTTGTTCGAGTTGGATATAAAGTTTCAGTAATTCCAGCTCATTGCTTACACTCACCGTATTTTGACGGGAGTTCTCAAGAATTTTTCTTATCAGTTTTGAAAACTTGGAAAGATAATGGAGTGCTTCCTCCTTTTCATGGGTTGTAATAAAATGCTGAATGGAGTTCAGTGAATTAAAAATAAAATGCGGATTCATTTGGGAACGCAAAGCCATCATTTTTATTTCTGCGATCTGCTTATTGATCGCTGTTTGGCGGGCTTCCTCTTTCCTGATCCTGTTTTCACGAAGCCTAAAGAAAAGAAGTACGGAAGCAACAAGTATAAGCGCTACAATTGTTTTAAACCACCAGGTTACCCAGAATGGGGGAATAATGATAAGTTCCAGTTCAAATCCTGCCTTATTCCAAACCCCATCATTATTCGAAGCTGATACTTTAAGTGTATAATTACCGGGAGGGACATTTGTATAACTGATCACACGATTCGTTCCATTACTCACCTCTTTCTTATCAAAGTTGATGAGTTGATATTTATATTGATTTTTTTCAGGATGATCGTAATTCAATGCTGCAAACTCAAGAGAAAAGAAATTCTGCTTATAGGAAAGTTTTAATGTTTTCATATCCGCGTAAGAACTATCCATCTTTAATGCCTCATCGAAGATCATTATGCGTTTAAGAATGACCGGCGGTTTAAAATCATTTATTCTGAGTGAATCGGGGTGAAAGATGTTGAAGCCGTTTTTGCCGCCAAAACACAAATAGCCATCATATGTTTTTAAAGCAGTCCGACCGCCGAACTCCCATCCCTGCAATCCATCGGCAGGATCATAATTGGTAAATTTTGTCCGGGATTCATTCAGCATACTAATGCCTTTGTTAGTACTCATCCAAATACGGTCTTTGTCGTCTACAAGCAATTGCGACACGACAGCATTGGGCAATCCATTTTTTTCTGCAAAAGTGGTAAACTTCCTGGTGGTTTCATTAAAGCGGCATAGTCCTGCAGCTGTGCTTATCCAGATCACTCCTTTATGATCTTGGGCAATTGAATTGATCCTATTTGATGCAAGACTAGTTGAATCGCCCGAAATATTGGAAAACCGCTCCCGCTCTCCGGTCGATCGATCGTATTTGATCAATCCTTCAGCGATTATAGCTCCGGCTCCGATCCAGAGTATTCCACGATCATCCTCGAAAATGAAGCTTACGGCATCATTCGACAAATGGCGCAAAGAATTATTTTCAAAATCATAGACAGATAATCCACCTGTGCCTCCAATAAAGAGGTCGCCGTTTTTACAAGAAGCAATATGATGTAGAAAAGCAATTCCACGAACACTATCAGCCCTGGGATAAAATCTGCGAAAGGCTTTAGAGATAGGATCAAACAAATTCAAACCTTCCATTGTGCCGGTCCACATATTACCCCATTTGTCACGGCAAAGTGATTGAACAACATTATGACTGAGCGAACGCTGATCTTTTTGATCCCATTGATAATTTGTATATGCACCTGTTTTGCGATCCATTATAAAAATCCCGTTAAACGTGCCGATCCAAAGACGATTGGATGAATCTTCTGCAATCGCCTGCACCGAATTTGTAGTTAATGCCAGCGTTGGCTTTGGACGGTAAAGAATAAATTTTGATTCATCAGGATTAAACCGTTCAACACCAGCGAAGGTTGCCAACCAGATCATATTTGAATTATCCTGGAAGATCCCATTAACAGTAGTTGATTGTAATTTGTTTGCATCAAGGATATCAGGCTTGTATTGATAAAAAATATTTTTGCCTGGTAATAAGAGATACAAGCCTCCCTGGTCGGTTCCTATCCAAAGTCTTCCCTTTCTGTCAAAAAAAATATCACGTGGGGTATTATCAGGTATTTGTGATTGTTTTTCGGTGAAAGTTTTATAATGCCTGACGCGATAGGTTTTGGTATTGAAACATTCCAGGTCAACGGTTTCATTCACAGAAGTCCAAATGTTACCCCCTTTATCCATAGCAATTTTAGTGAGGATGTTGCCGGATAATGTCGTGCTGTCCTTCGAATCATGAAGAAATGAAGTGAACCTCATCGTGGAAAGATCAAAACGATTCAGCCCTTTGCCCGTTGTGATCCACATGGCTCCATCAGGATCAAATTCTATGTCCCTTATATTATCTGCAGAGATAGAATTGAAATGATCATCGTGTTTAAATCGCTTGAAACGTTTATTCTTTACATCAAATGAACATAATCCCGTGTTGGTACCAATCCACAGAATGCCATAAGCATCTTCCTTGATTGCAAAAATATTATTGCCGGGAAGAGAGTTTTCATTTTTGCTATCGGAAAAAAATGATTGGAAAGAATTGGAGCGATAGTCATAGTATGCCAGTCCGTTTGTTGTTCCGATCCAAACCGTACCATGTGAATCAGTGAATAAGCATCGGACATAGTTGTCGGGTAAAGAATTTTTGTTACCCGGTTCATTGCGGTAAATATCCACTTTGTATCCATCAAAGCGATTTAACCCGTCATTTGTGCCAACCCATATTAAACCATACTTATCCTGGGTAATTGCCCACACCCTGTTATTTGATAACCCTTGCACATCACTGAGATGTTGAAACTGTAACGGAAGAGGTTGAGCAAATGCCGTAGGGGAACACATAACAAAAACTAAAAAACCCATTATGCCTGATCGTTGAAGCTTGCGTTTCACTTTTTTTATTAAAAATTTAAGCTCATACTCACAAAATAGTACCCACCCATAAACCCAAATTGCCAGACATCCAATGCATATGTAAACCTTCCTTCGCCAGTGTTCACGTAATTCTTTATACGATCCGGGTAAACATTAAAAACATTGTTGGCACCTCCTGTTATGGAAAGCCATGATCTTGGAGTATAGCAAATGCTGATGTCGGTTATGATCTTCGGTGAAAAAGTTTCAAGCGGCCGGATGATGCTCCCGTTGTCAGAAAAGTCGTAGGCATTCTCACCGAAGCGGGTATTGCGTACAATAAATCCGATCTTCTCTCTTTGATAATTCAAACTAAGTATGATCTTACTTCGTGGCTGTCCACGTTCCACATCTGATCTTTGTTCATCATCAAACAGGGAGTTTATATTTGCTGTTGTTGCGGAAAGATTAGGAACTTTTTTTATTTCACCAAAGAGACGGGTATTAGTAAAATTTGCTGCCAGGCTGCCAATAAGTTGCGCTTTCCGGATCTTCCATTTACCATGTAATACAATATCAATACCTTTTGTCTTTGTATTGATGGCATTGCTGAAAAAAGATACTTGTTGAATGTCCGGGTAGCCATCAAGTGAACTACTCTTCAGCAGGCTATCTACTTCCGTGTTAGTGGCCCTATCAAAAGCTCCACTCAGGACTATCCGGTTCTTAATTTGTATCCAATAAGCATCAATCGTCAAATAGAGATGTTGTGAAATGGTTGATGTCAACCCACCACTTAGGTTCAACGATTTTTCTGCCTCAAGTGAAGGCACCCCAAATACTTTCGTAACCTCGTGCTCATTGTTGAAAATACCTCTTGTCGTTGATGACTGCACACTTCCGGGCCTTATTCCATTAGTGATAGCACTATAATAACGTTGTTGAATAGATGGTGCACGGAAACCGTTATTCAAAGAGCCGCGCAGAGAAAGTTTATTGAATAATTTATAGCGGATAGCCATTTTGCCTGCAAGGTTGCCACCAAAATCACTATAGTGTTCATAGCGGGTTGCAAGGTCTAAAAGAAAACGATCATTAAGATCTGCTTCAAGGTCGGCATATCCGCACACCACACTACGGTTTTTATTTAGAGGATCATAACCCGAAACAATTTGAGCAGCACCCGTGACGCCACCCATTTTTTGGAGCGTAGCATCATAATTTTTCCAGGAAGCTTCTTCACCTGCTTTCATTCCAAATTTTTCAACCCTGAATTCTGCGCCCCAGCCAAGATTAATAATATTTGATTTATCACCAGGGTTATTGATATTTTTTGTGAAATGAATAGTATTGGTTAGCTGATGATAATTAACCGAGCCCATATAAAAATTTGTTGGTGCATTTTTTCCCAGGGTGCTTTGCTGAGATGGATTATTTGTGTTTTCTGCATCGTACCGAATACTATTCATTCCATAAGCAGTGCTATACTTCCAATGAATATCGTTTCCTATAATGCCTTTTGCTCCAACTATGCCTGATACATTCCAGGTAACTGGTTTTGTGATCGCTTTAAAACCGTCAGGGAATAACAATGTATTTATTAACGCTTTATTCCTGGGAAGGGTATGATTGTTTTGGAAAGTTAAGGTCTGATAATTTAATGTGCCTGTCCAGAATAATTCCGTTTTATTTTTAACCCGGTAAGCTCCATTCATTAAAAATCCAAAACTCATAGATTTTGTGGTACCTCCATTACCTGCTTTCATGCGATCGAAATCCTTTGCGTTGATCATTGAGTCATCTTCAGCCCTAATCCTAATACTATCTGCGGGGCTGGTACCAATTGGAATATTTTTATAAACTGTTCCTTTATATTCTCCACTACGAAAAGCGGAATTGCGATAATGCATATCCCCGGAAAAACTAAAAAAGCCTTTTTTATTCAGATCAAACCCACGGTAGATGCCCAGCTTAAATTTTTCTCCATCACCTTTATAATGTTGACCCAGATGAAGACTCACAGATGTTTTGCCCGTTGATTCTTTTAGCCGGGTATTGACGACACCTGCAATGGCATCAGAGCCATATACGGCAGATGCTCCGTCTCTCAGGATCTCAACTTTTTCAATGGCAGAAAAAGGGATCGTATTCAGATCATTGCCAACTGAACCCCTGCCCAATTGCCCTCTTGGGACTCCTGGATTCATGTAAGCGATATTGTGGTAACGGGTATCATTGAGTAAGATCAATGTGTGATCGGGATCAAGACCACGAAGAGTGACAGGTTCAGTCATAATTTGCATGGATCCATTTAATGAAGGCACAGTGAAATTGAGCATCTGCATTAAACTTGTTTGACCAGTTTGCGCTAACTGTGCGGATGAAA
>Ga0070688_100001105_pt1 | contig 13480 bp, 15 predicted proteins | sample KBSS13HmetaG_FD_64679 | JGI IMG/M metagenome (GOLD analysis project Ga0070688, IMG submission 64679) | Switchgrass rhizosphere microbial communities from Kellogg Biological Station, Michigan, USA - KBS S1-3H metaG | ecosystem: Host-associated > Plants > Roots > Rhizosphere ...
GCCGCGTTCCGCCACCCTAGCTCAGTTGGTAGAGCACGTGACTGAAAATCACGGTGTCCCCAGTTCGATTCTGGGGGGTGGCACCATAATCGCTCGGTAGAGCGCACTCGAACTGAGGGACGAGTGATGTGCTCTACCTTGGCGAACCACACGGAGCTGGTGTAGCTCAGCTGGTAGAGCACGTCACTCGTAATGACGGGGTCACCGGTTCGATTCCGGTCACCAGCTCCAGTTTTTCCAACGCGTTAGAGGCGGCGCTAGTCGCCGCCTTTTCGCTGTGTGCGGGTCTGTGTGCGGGTCCGGTCTCCGCAGGTGCACCCGCGCGGTTTGAGAGGTAGGAGTCCAGCCTCCCCATCCCGGCCGCGAGGTCCTCGGTCGAGGTGACGTTGTACCGGTCCAGCATCGCCCTCGTCCGGTGACCCAGCAGGCGCATCGTCACCCCCTCTGACACGCCGCTGCGGATCGCGTTCCGGGCGAACGAGCGCCTCATGCCGTGCGGCGTCAGCCAGGGCAGGCCCGCGGCTCTCACGGCCCGAAGCCACCAGCGCTTGAACGTCACGGGGCAGCAGTCGGGGAACACTTCAGGGATCACTGCCTGGCGCTCCCGTTCCATCGCCGAGACGCGTTCGCGCTGGCGGAGTAGGAGGGCGCGTAGGCGCGCGTTGAGCGGGATCGTCCTGGCGTGGCGCGTCTTCGTGTCCCCTGGCCGGAGCTTGATCACGCTGGCCTCGAAGTCGACGCGCGACCACTCCAGGCCAGTCCGGGCAGGCGCCAGGTCGCCCTTCCGTTCAATGCCCACCGCCTCGCCTTTTCGCATCCCGGTCCAGTAGAGCAGTCTCACTACCGGGGCGACGTGCTCCGGCAGGTGCTGGAGCACCAACTCGATCTGCTCCGGCGTGCAGAAGTCCGTCTTGGCGTTGTCGACGGCCACCGGGGGGAAGGGCGGGACATGCTCCAGGCGACCGGCGATGACCGCCAGACGCATCGCGCGCCGCATGAAGGCCAGTTCCATACGCACCACGGACGGTTTCGCCTGCTTGAGGCGCGCCGTCTTGTAGCGCGTGAGCCTGACAGGGTCGAGGTCCTGAGCGAGCATTCCGCGGAAGGCGCGCCGCAGATGGCGGACACGCGCCCTCGCGCTGATCAGGTAGGCGGGGCTGCGGTTCGCGGCGATGTCCTCCAACAGCAACTGCTCAAGGTCCTCATACCGCGTGCGCTCAACCTCGGGGCCTACAACACGACCCTTCCGAGCGATTTCGCCTTGCCGCTTCCGGAGCAGCCGCCGGGCCACGCCCTCGAACGGTGAGCCAACGCTCTCCCGATGGCATCGGCCCAGGTGCCAGTACTCGATCCACAGGTTCGGCGAGTTGGGCCGTGAATAGATGCGGCCCAGGCCTCTGCGGCTGGTCCGCTGCTGCTTGGACTCGGTCCCGCCCTGCTCGTCGGGCGGTTCAACTCTTTCGCTCATCGCTTAGTCCTCCGTCTGCGGTAGAGCCCGAGCGCATCGCTGACGATGTCTCCTTGCGCCCGCCCTTCGCGGGTTGCCTGGGCCTTCACCCAGCGCCGCAGTTCGCCGGGGATGACCACGAGCAACCTTGCGGGGTCATCCGTACGCGGCGGCCTTCCGATTCGCGGCTTTGCTTGTCTCGTCGCCACGCAACCCCCTTTCGTATTCACGAAAGTAACTGGTTGCAGGTGCGCAGTCAATGCCCATTCCGCAGCTTGTTGCGCTCGATCCACCGTTCAAATCCACGCTCGGAGAACATGAGCGCCTTGCCGTCCTGAACCGTGAAGTCCCACGAGTGCGCGCGCCTGTACACCCAGCGCTTGCCTCGACCCACCCGTTCGGCGAGTTGGGGCACCGTCAGCAAGCGGTCCGCATTTCGGCCCGGGTCGGGCTCGCTCGGGACAGGAGAGGGAGGTAGGACCGCGAGCCGCGCAGCCACGGCCGTCTGGAGCGCCGCCAACGTCGCCAGAAGGCCCGGGAGCGCCTCGGGCGGCAAAGAGGCTACGGCCGCGGGGTCGAGGGCCAGCAGGGGGCGGACGGACTCACGCACTGGCGCCGCTCCCAACCCGTCGGGCCGTTGACGCGGCCGTCCGTGGGCCGACACCTAGCCGCGGTCGCTGGGCTCGAATCCACTCGTCCCGCCTGAGGCGCGACAAGACCGCCCCATGCTCCGCGTCGCCCGGCATCTCGATTGGACCCGGGATCGGTTCCCAGCTCCGCGCGAGCAGCCCGGCGATCGTCGCCCTTTGCTCGGGCGTCACGGCTGGTTCCCCTGGAGGAAGCGCTCGATCTGCACGGCGTCCCGCAACAGACCCGAGGTCTCAGGCTCCGGATTCCTTCTGCCGGAGCCCGCGGGCGTTTCGGCAGAAACCAAACCCGCTGCCGGTGTGTGGTCCGAAAGCTCTCTGCCGTTGGTAGAGAAGGAGTTCCGGCAGAAACCATTCTGGAGGTGGTAGCGGTACGCGTCGTTCTTCTTTCCGCTGCCCAGGCGGAGGATCTCGCCGCTCGCAAGCAGGGCTTCGATTGCCTCCTGGACGGTAGTTCGCTTCAGTCCGGGATTCCTCTCGATGACGGCTTTGACTGGTAGGGCTTCCGCCGGGCTCTCCAGGCAAGTGTCGAGAACGGCCTGGCGGGCCTCCTGAGCGGCCACGTCGTTGGTCGTTCCGAGGGAGACGTAGCAACCGTCCACGAGCTCGATCATCACCTCGTCCGGTGTGCCGTCGAGGCGAGAGAGCCCGTGGAGGGAACGTATCGTCGACCGCGTCGCCCCTTGGGGTCGGCGCAGAGCGAGCACGATGTCCACAGCGCCCGCAGTCGCGGACGATCCCCGGCCCGAGTCGCCCACGTCCCCGCCAGACTTGCGTTCGTGGCGGCAGATGAGCACCGCGAGCCCCTGCGCCGAGGCAGCCTGAAGCGGCTGGATGGCGCGTAGCGCATCGCCTGCGGCGTTCTCCGCGTCTCCGAGGAGTCCCGCGAACTGTGACAGGGTGTCCACGACGAGGAGCCCAGCGCCGAACTCACGAGCCTGGTGCACGGCGGCCTCGGCGATCTCGGGCCACGTACTGGATCGGGTGTCGTGCCAGGACAGCACGAGCAAATCATGTCGTTGCTCAAGGCCCGCCCGCCGGAGCACCTGCCCGAAGCTAGTCGGCGATTGCTCGGTGAGCCACACGACGGGCGTGCGCTTCGTGAGTTGTCCGAGGAACTCGTCGCCGTCGAGGACTGCGCGCACCAGGGCGGCCGTGAACGTGGTCTTGCCGGCAGCCTTCACCTTGCCGTCCAAGAGGGTGATACAACCGCTGGCCACCCAGGGAGGGGCGATCCACGGTACCTCCGTCGCCGCGATTGCGGTGATATCGGCAGCGGTCAGGAACCGGAGATTGGTTTCTGCCGGAACCCCCTCTCCAAGGGCGGCAGAGTCAATCGGAGACGCCTCCGCTGGTGGCGCCGTAGCCAGTTCGGCTCGCAGGCCATTGCTCGTGGCGCCGCTGGCGAAGTAGTCAGCCGCGTCCCCGCCCTTCGGCGCACCGGCCCACTTGAACACCCGCACGCTCCGGGCGACGCTGTCGAGTCGAGCTGCCACCTTTCGCATGTGACTGGCGCCTGGCTCATCGCTATCCGGCCAGAGCACAACGTCGCGGCCCGCGAGGACTTCAAAGACCCCGCGATCGGGGCACGCGGCAGCTCCTGTGACCGTCGCCACGGCCTGGAAGCCACGGGATCGAAGGACATCGCAGGCCTTCTCACCCTCTGTCACCATCACCGGCTCGTCCGCCGGCATCGCTGGCACCAGTTCGGAGCCGTACAGCGGCAGGCTCGCGACGCGCATCCCGCCCAGCGACGGTTTCCCGTCGCGCTCCCAATGGAACCTCTTGCCATCCGGGCCGTCGCGTCGAATGTGGGTGGCGACGAGCTGCCCGGCGGCGTCGCGGATTGGGTAGCGCGTCTCGCGAACGCGGTCGGCACGCCGCTCCTCGAACAGATCCCCCGCTCGGAGGCTGAGCGACTCCAGGATTCGTTCAACGGCGCAGCCCGCGTGGCAGTGCACGACGGCCTTCCCGTACTGGCCTTCACCTACACTGAGCGAAGGATCCCGGTCGTCGTGGCCGGGGCAGCGCGCGGTCCAGCCCGCTCCGTTACGTCGCGGCGCGAATCCGCCTGCTTGGAGCGCGTCGATCACACGCTGGACGGCCGCGTTCATCGAGCGCTCGCCGGCGGGGAAGCCTTGCGCGCGGGTTCTGCCTGCGCTCGCTCGCGCGTGAGGCGGCGGACTTGATGGCGGTAATACAAGAGTTCGACGTCGCGCCACCAGTCAGGGCCGGGATCGGGTGGGACTCGATGATTCGGCTTGGGTGACGGACGATGCGATGCTAGCCTCTCCATGGCGTAAGTCCTCGGTTGGTGTTGCGCGGCTCCGGGCCGTGAACCTGGGGCCGCGTTCTGTTTACGCCGTCGTTTCGGCTTTGAGCGGCCGATCGACATCCATAGTCGTGCGCCGCCTGAGCCACATGTCGACGGCTTCCCTCGGGATCAAGACGCGGCGTCCGAGGCGGGCGTGGCGCAGCTCCCCCGACAACAGCAGGCGGTCGACCAGCGGAAGGCTCACGCCCAGGAGATCCCGCACCTGCTCACGGCTCAGCACTGTTTCGTTCATTCGTCTTCTCCTCATTTGGCCCACGTTCGGGCAGATGTATCTTCCGGTATCGAACTTGGCCAAGAGAAGCGAAAGAGGCTGGTGAGTGGTGACGGAGTGCGATGGATGTTCACTTTCGTGTGGCTGTTGAACAAGACGTTGACCAAATGCGCAATCCGATGTTGCGGACGCTGCGCAGCGGGTGGACCGACACCCCGACAATCGCTGTGAGCACGAAGGTGGCGATGCCGCCGGGGGCGCCTCCGTGGAGGGTCGAAAGCCGCGAATCGGCAGGCGGAGTGATCCACATCTATCTGAGTGTGCCGCGAAACACGCGCTGGAGGTGTCCAGCCTGCGGGAGCCCGGCACCGATCCACGACCACAGGGAGCGCACCTGGCGGGCCCCCAACGACGGCGGGCTCCGGACGCTAGTCCACGCTCACGTGCCGCGGCTGTTCTGCTCGGTGCATGAGGTCAAACAGTTGGCTGTCCCTTGGGCGAAGGGGAATTCGCGCTTCACCATCGCGTTCGAGACGCACGCCCAAGTGATGATGCTTCGTGGTCGTCCGACACCTGTGGCAAACAGTCTCGGAATTCTCGTGAACCAGGCGCGGAGGATGAAGCAGTCATGGCGGGGCTCGCCTGACATCCTTCAGGTAATCGCGACTGAGCGGGAGTGGCTCGCTCTCGAAGTTGTAAGGAAGCTGGTCGAATTCCTCGTCGACGACGAGATGGGGCAGTTCCTCCTATCACCAATGGCGACGGGAAGTGGTTCGCTGCCCGGTAGCCCCCCCGTCGACGTGGTACAAGCGGTTGAGGCAATCAGGTCAACTCTTGCACCCGTCTTGGGCTCGTCAGTTGAGTCGATGGGACTTCTAGACTTGGCGCGCAAGTCGACGGCTTGGCTCAGGGCTACGGGCCGCATGTGTAGCGGATGCACGAACCTCAGCGAAGGAACTACTTCTCGCGCGGGAACGCCCTGGTGGTGCTCCCGGCCTCGGTGCCAAAAGAAGAGACTGGCCGCCAGAGCGAAGAGGTATCGCGAGCGTAAGAAGGAACGAGCCACCAACGGAGCGTGAGCTGTAATCGCGTGGCCCGCTCTGGGCGAGCCCGCGCGACGCATCGCTTATCGCGCCAGTCTAGGACGCTCGCGGCCCGCCGCGATCCCGAGTGGCGGGCCTGGCGAGATTGCCGGGACCAGATGTCCCTCAACCCCCAGGGCCGAAGGAAGGCAGCCGAGGCGATCTAATCCGAAGCGGAAGTAGATGCCCGTGAGCGACGTCGCTGGCTGCGAGCCTGGCGCTTGGCAAGTTGCTCCGACGCCCGTGCATCCCACTTCGAACGCCGCGCATGAAGCTCCGCGAGACAGTCCACAGCTTCCTGGCGCCACGCGGTGCGGTCCGTCCCGTCCGGTAGGTACGTCCTGCTCGCCAGCTCGACCCGCACACGCTCCAGAACAGCAGCAGGAGTGTCTGGGTCCAGCAGGATCGTGGCGAGAGCAGCGAGCGCGGGATTCAGGATCTGGCGGCCAGAGAACGATCTCCGCGCCTCGGGGATGACCTCTGGAGCCATGGCGAGGGCGATGGCTGCACGGGCTTCGAGCCCTGTTCTCCGGCGATAGGTAGCCCAGGCGAGCGCGCTGACGCAGTCCTCGGGCAGGCCCGCCCAGCGGGCGCGGCTTACGAAATTCAGCCGTTTCGGCGACTGCCGGAGCAGCCAGCCGAGCCGCTTCGCGAGACGAGCGTCCATGTTCAGCTCCATATCCGTATGTCCCCTATCCCCGTGAGGGGGTACCCCCGTGTTGGATGCTGAGGCAGGTCTTCCTGTCACGGCCGCGCCAGCCGGGTGTTGGGCTCACGCCAGCGCCACTTGGGCGGTCCCCATGTCCCCCTGCCCCCCGCGCTGTGCGACGGACCTGGATGCGTTGAGTCGCCCTGCGTTGTCCATATGTCCCCGAACCCCACGCGTTGCGGGGGGATCAGTATGCGTGGAGTGGGATTTCTCTGTTAGCCCGCTGTCACGCAATTCTACACTGTCCGGGCGCCACGGGACGGCGCGCCACGGCCCCGACGACCGTCGGCCGCACGAGCAGGGACGCGCCGCACTCTCCCTTGGGGGCCCCTGCCATGAAGCGCCTGTTTTACGCGTCCGCGGCGATCCTGATGCTCTCGCTCGCGTTCCACTTCGGCTACGCCACCGCGAGGGCGCAGGCCCCGGGCAACCCCGTGGTGAGCCTGATCTTCGTTGGAAGCGGCGTTGCTACGCCCGCAGGTTTCTACGCGATGACGGCAGACGGCACCATGTATCAGAGCAATTCCGGGACCGCCAATTGGGTAGTCTTCAGCCACATCTCCGGCGGTCCGACGCCCGCTCTGCAGGAGTCGTGGGGCCAGTTGAAGTCGCGCTACGCGCCGAAGTCTGGGCCGACGAGCCAGACCCCCACCGACCGATAGCGGTTGTCGTGTGAACCGAGAGAATCGTCCAGCGCCCAAATGGGAACGGGCACCGACTGGCAAGGAGCGGGAGGCGATGCGGCAGGATGCCTCGCGACATTGGTTTCCTCCCGCCCTTGGCGCGCCGAACCCGCAGCAGGAGACTCAACGGCAGGCTCATTCGAGCATCTCTGACGGGTTGATTGGGTGCATTTGGGTATGCCTCTTATGCCTCGGGATGCTCATCTACTGGGCGGCAATCGCGCTCGTGGTCATCGCAGTTCTCAAGTTGGCGTGGGGCGTTGTCTTTGGCTAAGTCCCGGGAACGCTCAAACCCACAACCATCCCTACCCTTGGAGGTCCGCCATGGCCCGCAAGTTCTTCTACATCTGCGTCGGGCTGCTACTCGCAATGGCTGCACGCTCAACGGCTGCGCAAACCGTGACGCTCTACACAGTGAGTTATTTGCCAAGTTTCACAAGCTACAGTCTGGGAACTTTCGGGTTCTTCCAAGGTGCACAAGCTCCCTCTGCGTTGCTCTTCGGTCACGTACCATCCCCGGGTGCGGCGGTCTCGGAAGTAGCTGTCGAGCAGCGTGTCCTTCACCCGGGCGATGCGGTTCCCTTGCCGAAGTACGCGGACGGAACCGATGCGAAGGAGAGCGAGGTGTTTTGGACCGTTCATCTCTGGCAAGCGCGCTTCGGGGATGCGTACGGCGTAAACATTCGTTGGGATCAATACCACCCCGCCGCGGACAACAACTATGGCGGGGACGTAGTGACAGTAACCTTTGACGGGCTGACGTACGGCGGTGGGAGCGGCCGACTCGCGCCCGGCACGGAGCCGGCGAACGTCGCGACCAACGTCGACGTGATGGTAACGGTGATCGCGACACGTCTCATGAGTGCGACACCGACCAAGGCTACATCATGGGGGCAGTTGAAGACGCGGTTTGCGCCGAACGGTGGGACGGTCTCGAAAGGCGCCGAGATTCGATAGCCGATGGGGCCGGGTCGTCTGCCGGCTAGCCTGTATCCGCCTCGGACGGCCGCGCACGAGCAGGACGCTCCGCATCCTCACTGGAGGTTCTGTCATGGCCCGCAAGTTCTTCTACGTCTGCGCCGGGATGCTCATACTCGCGCTGTCCTACCACCTCGGCGCCAGCACAGCGACCGCGGAGACTTCTACCGGATAGCGGGCACTGCTTGGCAACGGGAGGGAAACGTGTTCGGGGATGGTCCAGTTCAGCAGATCGCCGGGCTGAACGGCGCCAACGTTGTGATGGCGAGTGGCGACTACTACGAGATGGTAGGAGGCGACTTCACGACATGGGCACTCGTCGGAAACGTGTTCACCGGAAGCCCGACAACCACTCACCATCAGTCCTGGAGCGACCTGAAGGCCCGCTATCGGAACACGCCGAGCATTTCGGTGGCACCGGGAGCGCAGAACAAGTAGCGAGCTTGCCGGCCGTCTGGCTCCGGCGTCGCGGCACAGTCGAACGTCGAGGCTCCGACGGGGACGGGGTGCTAGGACTTCAGGATCAGCGGGGGGACTGGCAGTGAAGAGCGCCATCAAGATCGGCTGTGCTCAGGCGATTTTGCTTGCCGGGATTGCTCTCTCCACGATCGGTGCCTCGGTCGCCAGGGGCGCCGACCCGGTACTCATTGGCTACTCGTCCGGAAACGCCAAGATCGTTCCAAGGCAGGGTGGGGGAGCTTTCGTCATATGGACAGGCTCCTTTGACGCGAACGGGACTTTTGATGCCCTTAGGATTGCAGCGACTTCAAGTGCTGGAGCTGTAGATCCAGCGTGGCCCGACAGCGGGGCGGCCCTCGACCGAAACGCTTGGGCCTTCTCTGCCGAGTCAGATGGCGTCGGAGGCGTCTACGTCGCGTGGGCACACATGCTCGGTTCAGGCGTAGGGAGCATAAGGCTCGGGCGCTTCACAGAGAGCGGAGCGCCGAGCCTTGGCTGGCCGGATACTGGGCTTGTCGTCGCTGCGTCCACCAACACTCAGGGTAGCCCTCACCTCAGCACTGACGAGTCAGGTTCCGTCTTTGTCGAGTGGGCCGAGCCTAGCGATCAGTGTCGCCTATCACGATTCCTGCCGTCTGGTGTGCGGGCCACAGGTTGGCCCGCGAGCGGCCTCCTTGTTCCGCGCCTCTACGGGGTCTCATTGGTCGGATGTGGGAGCGCCGGCGGCTTGATCGTCGCCGGTCTTATGACTGACCCGTCCTCTAACTTCATTGCCGGGGCGATTCGCTACCTCGCCGATGGGAGTATCGCACCGGGGTGGCCTGCCAATGCCCTCGCGATTCCAACGATCGGGCTCCACCCAGTCTATCTTCCAGCGGCCTGTCCTGACGGTGCCGGCGGTGCAATCGTCGCGTGGACCGCTAATGGCACCGAAGCGTACGCGACGCGCGTCACGGCGACTGGATCACTTGGTCCCGGTTGGCCTAACAACGGACTGCGGATCGCCGGCTTTGGCGTAGCCCCGTCAGTCGCGGCTGATGGGGCGGGAGGGGCGTTCTTTACTTGGCAGGACTTTCGCCCGGGGGTGAATGTGTACCTGCAGCGCGTGAGCGGCTCCGGCTTGGCCACGTTTCCCGATGGAGGCGTGCAGATCTCGGCGCTTCCCTACAATTCTCTCGAGCCAATGCTCACCCCAGACGGTTTCGGCGGAGTGTTCATTGCTTGGCACACAGTCGAAGACGGCACCATCCTTCACCGTGAAGGTCGAGTCACAAGGATTGCTTCAACGGGAGTTCCTTACACCGGCTGGCCTGGTGACGGGCTGCTGATCGATAACGCGCCGTCCACGCCGGGCTCCCCGACACCGGTGGTATCAGCGGACAGCGAGGGAGGGCCATTTCTTGCCTGGCCTGTGGAGCGAAGCCCTGGACTCGGTGGAACCATGTTCTGGCACCTGCTTCCGGACGGGAGCAACCCTTCTGGCCTATTGGTCGTGACGAACGCAGTTGGCCGCGGGGCCGTGGCAAGATCCCCCAACAGTTCTCGCGCTCTCCCGGGCACCCCGATGACCTTGACGGCCGTACCGCTTCCCGGTGACCGTTTTGTCGCGTGGTCAGGTGACACGACCGCCGTCAGCGACACATTCACCGTAGTCGTGGGCCGCCCACTGACTCTTGTCGCCACGTTCGAGAGAGACCCGGCTGCCGCTCCAAACCTCACGGCTATCGCGGACGTGCTCGGGGACGAGGGGGCACACGTCCGGGTCCAGTGGCAGCCAAGCCCGATCGACACCGGGGCTGTACCGGGCTGGCTCCGGTGCTACCAGATCCAGCAACGACAGGTTTCGCCTCCGGGTGCGCCGTGGGCTGCGACAGATAGCGTGGCTGCTGCATCTCTCAGCAGCTACAGCCACATCGTCACGACACCGGCGGACTCCACGCTCAGCGATCCGGCAGTCTTCCGGTATCGCGTAGTTGCCCAGGCCAACGCCGACACCGCGCAGTGGGCCTCCAATGAGGTCAACGGGTATTCCGTCGACAACCTTGCTCCTCCGGCACCGGCCTCGGTGTCGGGCGTGATCTCCTCGGGCTTCGCTTCGCTCTCCTGGCCGGCCGTGAGCGTCCAGGACCTTGCCCACTACGCCGTCTATCGCGGACTGGAAGCGCTGCCGCCAACAGACGCTTCGCACCTAACCGGCACCACGACCGCGACCACGTACAACGACACGCCCGGCTATTTTGCCCACTACCGGGTCACGGCACTCGACGTCCACGGCAATGAGAGCCCGGGCACACTCTTCGTTCCGTTCAATCCTGCCGATGTGCCAGGCAGGCCGGCACCGAAGGTCTTATCCGTGGGCAACCCGTCCCCATCACCGATGGCGCGCAGCATGTCCATGACCCTGGGGCTGCCTCGCGCGATGACCGCCACCGTGGACGTTCTGGACTCCCAGGGTCGGCTCGTGCGCCGACTCTGCGAAGGCGAGAAACCGGCCGGCTGGATCACGCTTTCTTGGGACGGGCGGGATGTGCGTGGCCATGACGCGGCTGCCGGCGTCTACTTCGTTCGCGTGCAGATGCCCGAAGCTCGAAGCACCAAGCGGCTCGTGCTGATTCCATAGGCTCTTCTGACAGCCGCAATCGGAGGCTTCATGGCCCATAGATCTTCCTGCGTTTGCGCCGAGCTATCGCCGGCGCCCCAACGGAGACCCGAAATCCGACGAGCGCATGCGCTTTGGGCACTCGTGACCATGATCGCGGCGATCATCGTGCCGGAACGCTTGTCTGCGACGCCGCGCTGGGTCCAACTCTCGCCCCCTCCCATCCCGGGCGTGACAACTCTCTACGACTCGCGGCGTCAGCGGGAAATCGTCATCTCCACCGGAATCCCCGGCGGCATGTGGGCCGTTTCCGGCGGGCCGAAGCCGTCTTGGACGTACTTGAGTGGCCGCCCTCCCGGAGTCTCCTTCGTCTACGATCCTGCGCGAGATCGGATTTGGGCGTTCGTTGGTGGATTCGGTCTGGAGCCGGGTCCAGGGAACCTTTGGTCCATGGATCTCGGGGTCCCAATTCCCTCGTGGACGGCCCGAACATTCACCGGATTCACTCCTACCGCGACCGGCGCTTACGCCCTCGACCCGGTGCGCGATCGAATAGTTTTCTTTGGTGGCTACTACAAGGACACCGTGACGAATACCTTAGCTGTGCTCACCCTGTCAGGTACTCCGAATTGGACCTACCCCAGTTCGGGAGGTGTCAAACCCAGTCCTCGCGGCTACCTAAATGCCGTCTACGATCCATTTCGGGACCGCATGCTTTTTTATGGGGGTGTATCAGGAGACGTCTTCCCCGATGGATTTACTTACTACGACGAGACATGGAGCCTTTCGCTCAGCGAGTCAATGACGTGGACATTCCTGCCCCCTCGGACCGCCGTCGCCTATGCCCGCAGTCGGGCGGCCGCCGTCCTGGACAGCCTGGGCCAGAGAATGATCGTGTTGAGCGGCCAGGGCCCGGGCGCAGGTCCCTCGCCGGATCCGAGTGGGACGTACAACGACGTGTGGGCGCTCGACCTCTCCCTCAGCGCGCCGGGAGATTCCGCAATCTGGAGCCCACTACCTTCGGGGCCTCCAGCTCGCCCGCAGGCAGCCGCATGGGTCGACCCTGTGCGCCGGCGCCTACTGCAGGTCGGTGGCTCCACGTTCGGTGGAGGCCAGAGCGATCAGTGGGCCCTCACCCTTGATGGCAGCCCAGCGTGGGCAAGCCTTGTACCGGATTCTCTGCCCTTACCCCAAACGTATTCGCACCAAGCCTTCATCGACAGGATTCGTAGTCAGTGGCTTCTTTGCTTCGGCGATTACAGGGGAACGTGGGGCCACGAGACTTTGACGGACATGCCATGGCGTCCCGCATCGATTCCCAGCGGTCCCACATTCCAATCCGCGAGGACCGCACGCGACGAAGTCGGCACGCAGAATCTCGTGCTGACAGGCACGGATCTATGGGCATTGCAGGACGGCGCCCCATCATGGACAGCCCTTCCGGCCTCCGTGTTGCCTCCGTCTCGCACAGATCCACTCATGCTATTCGACTCGTCACGACGCCGAGTCGTCATTCATGGGGGATGGTTCACGTCGTTGGGAAAGACTAGACCGCGAGCCGACACTTGGGTGCGTGTCCTTGGTGACGCTGCGTGGCAACAATTGACTGTGGGGAGTTATGGCGGCCGCTGGGGCGAGGCAGGCATTTACGATCCCGTACGCGACCGTCTCGTGTCATTCGGTGGTTACGACACGTTGAACGCTTATGCCGACGTGCACGTCTTGCCTCTGGGTGGGGGCGGAGTATGGACGCCACTCGCCACGACGGGAACGCCGCCGCCTGCGAACAATACGACGACGCCTCCTTTGTACGCCCCGCTACAGTTCTACCGAGCGGCGTACGATGCCGACGGTGATCGCATGCTGGTCGTTGGCGGCGTCGGCTCAAACCTCCGCGTCTACTCCTTGACGCTCGGAGCGACTCCGACTTGGAGCGTAATTGCGGTGGACGGCACGCCACCGACCGCTCGTTGGGGCTTCGCGTCGGCATTCGATGCTGCCGAGAAGCAGTGGCTGGTCAGTGGGGGCGGGGACTTCGACTACCAGACAAACGATGTCTGGATGCTCTTTCTCGACGCCGAATCGTCAGTAGATGCCTCGCCCCTTGGCTATGCGGTGCTCCCAGACCACATCCATGTGGCGTGGCAAGAAGTCGGCATGCCACTTGAGTCATTCACGGCCTACCGCCGGGACAACGGCGGGCCGTGGCAGGCAATCGGCACGCTCTTCCCGGATGGGGATCGACGATTGACGCTCGATGATTCCGTGTCCACGTCGGTGAGCTCGTATGACTACAGAGTGAGCGCGACCGTCGGAGGCACGGAGCGCTT
>Ga0070688_100001114_pt1 | contig 13437 bp, 7 predicted proteins | sample KBSS13HmetaG_FD_64679 | JGI IMG/M metagenome (GOLD analysis project Ga0070688, IMG submission 64679) | Switchgrass rhizosphere microbial communities from Kellogg Biological Station, Michigan, USA - KBS S1-3H metaG | ecosystem: Host-associated > Plants > Roots > Rhizosphere ...
GAGAGGCTCGCGCGCAACACATCGAGCTCGCGATCGAGGCTCGTCCACGTTTCCTCGTGCGTACACGCAGCGGACGCGACGACGACGACCGCCGACACGACGCGCAAGCTGCCTTTCGTGGGCGCAGATTCTGTCGCGCGCTCGCTCGGGTATCGAGCAGGAATCCCCTCGCCCGCCGCATGATTCCTACGCGCGGCGCGCACGAAGTACGACGTCGCGAAGCAGCGACTGCTAGCATGTCCTTCGATGGCCGCGCGGAACCAGACCCAGCTCAAGCGCCCGTTCCAGCACTTCCGTCTCGTGCTGTTCTTCCTCGGCGTCGCCGTGCTCGGCGTCGGCACGGGGCTGTGGCGCGTGCAGCGGCTCGGCGCGTCGCCGCGACTCCCGGACGTCGAGTGGATCGTCGGATCGACCGCCGTCCTGACGGCGCTCGTCGGCTTCGTCGGCGTCTTCGTCCACCGCCTAAGCATCCTCCCCGTGCGCTGGCGCGAGACGGAGAAGTACTTGATCGCGATCCGCCGCGAGTCGCAGAACTACCGCGCGCTCATGGAAGGCGCCGCGGACATGCTGCTCGTCGTCGATCCGGACAACGGCCGCGTGCGCGAGTGCAACGCGCGCGCGCGCGAGGAGATCGACCTCCCCGCGGGCTACACGAAGAACTTCGGCGTCGCGTCGATCGTGCTCGACGCCGACCTCCAGCGCTTCTCGGACGCTCTCCACGAAGCCGTGTCGTCCCCGGGCCTCGCGGCGTCGCTCACGGAGATCCGCCTGAAGGCCAAGGAGGGACGGACGCTCGTCGCCGACGCGCGCCTCGCCGGGATCGCGCTCGAGGACGAGCGCGTCGTCCAGGTCGCGCTCCGCGACCTGACGCGGCAGAAGGAGATGGAGAAGCGGCTGCAGATCCACGAACGCCTTTCCTCGATCGGGCTCCTCACCGCCGGCGTCGCCCACGAGATCAACAATCCGCTCGAGGGCATCGGCAACTACCTCGCGCTGCTCGAGCGCGAAGGCGGCGACGTCGAGACGCGGCGCCGGCACCTCGAGCTCGTGCGCCACGGGTTTTCGCGCATCCGCGAGATCGTCCGCGACCTGCTGCGCTTCGCGCGCCCGGCCGCGGGATCCGGGGACGCCGACCTCGCCGCGGTCGTCGAGAGCGCGAAGAAGCTCGCCGCCTACTCCGACCGCTTCAAGGGCGTCACCGTCGTCGTCGAGGGGCTCGAGACGCCGCTGCTCGTCGACGGGGACGCCGGCCGGCTCGAGCAGGTCGTCGTGAACCTCCTCCTGAACGCCGCGACCGCGATGAAGTCGAAGGGCCGGATCCTCGTCCGCGCGCGCCGGATCGCCTCGGGCGAACGCGGCACGGGCGAGATCGAGCTCTCCGTGGCGGACGAAGGCCGCGGGATCCCTCCGGGTGACCTCGCGCGGATCTTCGATCCGTTCTTCACGACGACGCAGGGCACGGGGCTCGGCCTCTCGGTCTCGTACGGCATCGTCCGCGCGCACGGCGGCAATCTCGCCGTCCGGAACCTCGAGGGCGGCGGAGCCGAGTTCACGATCCATCTGCCGGCCGCGGCGAGCGGCGCGAAGACGCGGTCGCTCCAGCCGATCGAAGAGGAAAGGAAGCGCGCATGAACTCCGCCCCGAAGCCGGGTGCGAACAGCGGATCGAGCATCCTCGTCGTCGACGACGAGGCCTTCGTGCGCGACTCGATCACGGAGGTGCTGCGCTCCGACGGCTGGAACACGCACGCGGCGAGCGGAGCGCAGGGTGCGGTCGAGTTCCTCGCGCGGGAAGCCGTCGACGTGATCGTCACGGACCTCCGGATGCCGGAAGGCGACGCGTTCCTGCTCCTCGAGCACGCGCGCAAGGCCGCCGTCGAGATCCCGATCGTCGTGATCACGGGCGTCGGCACCGTCTCCGAAGCGGTCCGCGCGATGAAGGCCGGCGCGTACGATTTCCTGCAGAAACCGGTCGATCCGGAGGAGCTCGTGCTGCTCGTGCGCCGCGCCGCGGAGCACCGCCAGCTCCTCGGCGAAGTGAAGTGGCTCCGCGAGACGGTGAAGGGACTGCGCGCGCCGCGGCTCCTCGTCGGCCGTTCCGAGCAGATGGAGCGCGTGCGCGCCCTCGTCGCCCAGGTCGCGCCGACGGACGCGACCGTTCTGCTCGAGGGAGAGAGCGGCACCGGGAAGCAGCTCGCCGCCGAGGAGATCCACCGGCAGAGCGGGCGCGCCTCGAGGCCGCTGGTCCGCGTGCACTGCGCGGCGAGTTCCGAGGAGGCGTTCGAACGCGAGCTCTTCGGTCACGCGGACGGCGGAGCCGGCGCGCTCGCGGCGGCGCAGGGCGGGACGCTCGTGCTCGACGAGGTCGGCGTGCTGACGCCGGCGCTGCAGAAGAAGCTCCTGCACGTGCTCGAGGCCGGCGAAGGCCGCGCCGCCGACGCTCCGCGGACGGACGTCCGCCTGGTCGCGATCACGAACGAGGATCTCGCCGCGCGCGTCAAGGCCGGCGAGTTCCGGGCTGACCTGTACTGGCGCCTCGACGTGTTCCCGATCGGGATGCCCCCCCTGCGCGAGCACAAGGGGGACATCCCGGAGATCGTCGAGCACTTCCTCGCGTGGGCGAGCCACGAGCGGACCGGATCCGGACTCGGCGCGGTCCACACGAACGGCGGCGGTCCGCGCGTCACGGCCGAGGCGTTCGAGGTGCTCGCGACGTACGGCTGGCCCGGAAACGTCCGCGAGCTCCGCAACGTCCTCGAGCGCGCGGTCATCCTCGCGGGAGAGCGCGAGCTCGACGCGCCGCTCTTCCGCGGCATCCTCGAGTCGGCGCTCGCTCCGGCCCAGCAGCTGACCGGAGCGCGGGAGCTGCACCTCCGCCGCAACCTCGACGCCGCGGAGAAGGAGATCCTGCTGCGCGCGCTGGCCCAGACGCAGGGCCGCAAGAAGGAGGCGGCGCTGCTCCTCGGCATCGATCCGCGCAATCTCGGCTACTACCTGCGCAAACACGGCATCGCGGACACGAAGTCCCGCGACGACGGCGACGACTGAGCCCGGCGAAACCCTGCTCACTGGTCCGCGCGCGACTCCCACGGTAGAACGAGTACTGGCAACTTCCGTGCGTATTGCAATCTCCATCGTGGCGGCGTGCATCTGCTCGGCGACGGCCGCGCTCGCTCAGATCCCCCACGCGGGCCCCGACCAGACGCTGCTCTACCCGGCGCCCGCGGTGCTCGCCGGCACGGTCGAGGGCGGCGAACCTCTCAGATGGTGGACCGGTGACGGCAACGGGCTCTTCGAGAACTATCTCTTCCGCTACGACGAGGGGACCGGAGTGACGCCGGTCGGACCGCTCCGGACCTCCGGCAGCGGGACGTTCGGGTTCCCGACGGACCTCGTACGCATCGGGACGGTCGTCTACGGGGTCGACGCGCTGCGACGCCAGATCTACACCGTCGATCTCGCGACCGGCATCGTGTCGCCGATCGGAACCGCCTGGCCGGCGACCTACGCCGACGTCGAGTCGATGACCTACGACCCGGTCGGGGACCGTCTGTTCGCCGTCGACCGCGCGACGCAGCAGCTCCTGCGGATCGACCGGTCGAACAACGCGGTCACGCCCGTCGGCGCGAGCACGCTCTCGGCGTTTCCCGAGATCCATTCGCTCGCCTGGCGCGCGTCCGACAGCCGGCTCTACGCCGTCGACCAGTCGTCGAACGCCGTGCTCCGGATCGATCCCGCCACGGGCACGCCGGCGATCCTGTCGCACCTGCCCGCGGATCCGACCGGGAGGATCGAGGAGCTCGAGTTCGTCGGCAACCGCCTGTACGGGGTCCTCGCCATCGACAACGGGCTCACGCTGGTCTCGGCGCGCCTCCAACGGGTCGATCCCGAGCACGGCGTGCTCATGAACGTCGGCCCGATCGTGGACCAGGTCTCGGCGCTGTGCCTCCTCGTGGATTCGCTGCCCGAGGACCACGTGTGGTCGAAGCTCTCGGGACCCGGGAACGCGGTCTTCTCGGACCCCTACTCGCTGACGCCGACGGTGACGTTCTCGGCCCCGGGCACCTACGTGCTCAAGCTCAAGATGCTCTCGGGTTCGAGCCAGTCGTTCGACACGGTCACGATCACGCAGACGGAATGGAGCATCTTCACCCCGGGCAGCGAGACGCACACGATCTACGTGTCGAGCTCGACGGGGAACGACGCGTGGAACGGGCTCGCGCCGGACCACTCCGAGGGCGGCGTCAGCGGACCGAAGGCGTCGATGCTCTCCGCCGCGCGGCTCCTGCGGGACGGGTACCCGGACTGGCTGCTCTTCAAGGCCGGGGACACGTTCGTCGGCAGCATCCAGGACGGCGTCGTCACCGACCACTGGGTCAAGCAAGGGCGTTCGGCGTCGGAACCGATGCTCCTCTCGAGCTACGGCAGCGGCGCGCGACCGCTGATCGCGTCCGGCACCGCCGACGGCCTGCGGACGTGGAACCAGCTCTACAACGGCCACTACGCTTCGAACCTCGCGATCGTCGGGCTCGACTTCCACGCGCACACCTACACCGGCGGCAGCGAGAACCCGCACGGCCTGTGGCTGCTCGGAGGCGGCGCGAACCTTCTCGTCGAGGATTGCCGGTTCCGCGGCTACACCGGGAACATCGTCATCGGGAGCGACAGTCAGGGCGGCGCCGGGACCCTGACGAACGTCCTCATCCGCAGGAACGTCGTCGTCGACGCGTACACGACGGTCCAGGACGGGGGCGCGCAGGGGCTCTACGCGTCCGACGTGCACGGGCTCGCCGTCCTGGAGAACGTCTTCGACCACAACGGCTGGGTCGACTCGATCCCCGGCTCCGGTCCGAACTGGTTCCGCCGCAACGTCTACATCCAGAACGGGTGCACCGGCGTCGTGTTCCGCGGGAACATCCTCGCGGGAACGGACGGGCTCCAGCAGCGGCCGGGAGGAATCTGCGAGGACAACCTCTTCCTCCGCAACGCACTCGCGCTGCAGTTCGGCAGCGGCAACACGCCGGAGCCGGACGGAGTCACCGGAGCCGTCCGCCGGAACGTGATCCTCGACGGCCGCGACCTGCAGTCCGGGAGTCCGCGCGGCTGGGGGCTCATCATCGGCAACGCGGTCAACACGAGCATCGACTACAACGTCGTGGCGCACAACGTCGGCGGGACGGCGCCCGATCCGTACGTCCTGAACTTCGACAACGGTCACGGCAACCCGGTCGGTCTGCAGAACGTGCTCTTCGATCACAACGTCATCTACGACTGGAGCAGCACGGGTCGCGGCGCGCAGCTCGCGTCGTACCAGCCCAACACGATCCTGAACCTCGTGTTGACGAACAACGACGTCCAGAACACGGTCGACACGACCTACCTGCTCGCCCTCAGCGCGCCGACGCGCGACATCCTCGGGCAGATCCACGGCGCCGGCAATCGCTGGTTCCGCAGCTCCGGGAACGCGAACCGGATGTTCCAGCTCAACAACGTGGACATGAGCTTCCAGCTGTTCACGTCGTCGATCGGCGACTCGACCTCGACGTTCGGCGCCGTGGAGAACTACCCCGATCCCACGCGGACGATCGGCTCCTACCACGCGTCGATCGGCGGCACGGCGACGCTCGACGCCTTCATGGCGGAAGCGCGGCTCCAGTCCAAGGCGAACTGGCGGTCGCAGTACACCGCGCAGGCCGTGAACACGTACATCCGCGCGGGATTCGGCCTCTGAGAACGAACTCACCCCGCTCGTCGCGGGGTGAGTGTGAGTCTCGCTGCCCGCAACCGCGGGCAACGTCCGTCGCGGGATCGCCCTACGGCATGAATCCGAGCGGCGCCATGCCGAACCCGGCGCGCACGTAGTCGTTCACGGCGTCCGCCGTGTACTGCACGCGCCAGTTCGTCTTGGACTGCAGCCGCGCTTCCGCCATGAAGGCGTCGAGCGTCGCTGCGCCGCCGATCGACGCGTGATAGGAGCCGATCGTCCGGTTCTGATCCGGATAGCTGATCGGCCCGAACGTCGACGTCGTGTCGTTGATCCCGTTCTTGAAGGCGGTGAACGTCATGTCGACGCCCGCGACCTTGAACATCTGGCCGGCGTTGCCCGACTGGCGATACCACCGGTTGTTCGCCCCGTGGAGCTCCGACAGGAGGTTCGGAGTCGTCGAGGTCATCGACAAGAGGTACGTCGCGTCGACGACGTCCTGGATGTCGTTGTTGGTCAGCAGAATGTTGTGGATGATGTTGCTCTGGTACGACGCGACCTGCGCGTCGCGACCCGTGCTGCCCCAGTCGCACACGACGTTGTGGTCGAACACGACGTTCTGCATCCCGTTCGGATTGCCGTGGCCGTTGTCGAAGTTCAGCACCCACGGATTGGGGGCCGTCCCGCTGACGTTGTGGGCCACGACGTTCTGGTCGACGGTGGTGTTGACCGTGTTGCCGATGATCAGGCCCCAGCCGCGGGGACTGCCGGACTGCAGGTCACGTCCGTCGAGGATCACGTTGCCGTGGATCGTGCCGGAGACGCCGGCCGGTTCCGGCTCGTTGCCGCTGCCGAACTGCAGAGCGAGCGCATTGCGGAGGAACAGGTTGTTCTCGCAGATGCCGCCCGGCCGCTGCTGCAGGCCGTCGGTGCCCGAGACGATGTTGCCGCGGAACACGACGCCGGTGCTCCCGTTCTGGAGGTAGACGTTCCGCCGGTACCAGTTCGGACCGGAGCCGGAAATGCTGTCGACCCAGCCGTTGTGGTCGAACACGTTCTCCTCGATCAAGAGGCCGTTGGCGTCGGACGCGTACAGGCCCTGGGCTCCGCCGCCGCTGACGATCGTGTACGCGTCGACGACGACGTTCCGACGGATGGCGACGTTCTGGAGGATGCCGGCGGCTCCGTGGCCGTTGCTCCCGATCACGATGTTGCCGCAGTAGCCGCGCACGTAGCAGTTCTCGACGAGAGTGTTCGCGCCGCCGCCGAGGAGCCAGATCCCGCGCGGGTTCTCGCTGCCGCCCCCGTAGGTGTTGGCGTAGAAGTCGAGGCCGACGATCGCGAGATTGCCGGCGTACTGGCCCTGGTACAGCTGGTTCCAGGTCCGGAATCCGTCGACGCTGCCCGACGCGATGATCGGACGTTCGCCCGCGCCGTAGCTCGAGATCAGGATCGGCTCCGTGGCCGAGCGCCCGCGCTTGACCCAGTAGCCGGTCACCGCGCCGTCGACGATGGAACCGGAGAACGTGTCGCCGCACTTGAAGAGCAGCCAGTCCGGGTAGTTGTTCCGGACGAGCGACGCGCCGCCGAGGATCGTGCGCTTCGGCGTGGCTTGGCTGAGGCCGTCGTTCGCGTCGTTCCCCGTGGAACTCGACACGAAGATCGTCCGCGTGTCGGCGCTCGGAGTGAACACCGTCCACCCGGCTCCCGAGCCGGCGAGGATGTTCAAGTTCACGTTGCGCGAGTGCAGCACGGCGTGGCTCGTCGACTCGCGCCACTCGACGACGGACTGGTGCAGTCCATTGGAGAGCCCCGCGGTCGCCGGATCGTTGATCGCGACGTTCACGTTGACCGTGCCGCCGGGCGCGAGTTGTCCGGACGAGGGGGCGACCGAGAGCCACGCGTCGCTCGCGTTGGCCTGCCAGTCCAGCGAGGCCGGCCCCGTGTTCGTCAGCGTGTACGTCTGGTTGTCCGGCGCGAACGGTCCGGACGCGGGTCCCTGCGTCACGAAGTCCGTCAACGGAACGAGCACGGAGCTCGGAGGCACCGCTGTGACGGTCAAGTTGCACACGACGTTGAAGTCGGGTTCCGACGTCGTGTCGTTGTGGAACGTCAACGTCTCGGAGTAGAGCCCCGCGGGCAAGCCCTGGGCGAACGCGCGGTCCAGGTCGACCTGCACACTGTCCCGCACGTGAGGCTGCAGGACACCGTTGTCCGGAGTCACGTCGACGAAACTCGGCACGGAAGGCACCGACCAGCGCAGATCCTGGTGGCTGCGGTTCCCGAGAACCACGCTGAAGCTGGTGCTCGAGAACGGTCCACCGACGGGCCCGGTGACGTCCCACGTCGTCGGGCCTCCATACCTCAAATCCGTCGAGCCTTGCGGGCTCGCCGTGCTCACTGTCGCGAGCACAGCGACGACGAGCGCCCCTTGCCACCATCTTGCGCCACGTTTTGCGTTCGGGCGTTCGCTCCGACTTCCGCCAAGTCGCAGTCCACAAATCGATTCCATTTTTGATCCCCTCTTCTCGAATGGACCCCTGAAAGAACGCACGCGCCTCTGTCGAGGCGCGGGCCAACTGCAACGCGTGATGCCGCACGCGTTGCGTCGGACCATAGCAGGTGCCCCGGAATGCCGGAACCCCAAATTTCCTGCTACGTGACCCTCTGCCGGGCTCGCGACGCGGACGCTGACTCCTCGAAGGACGCAGCGTCCATGCTGCGGACCCACCACTTCTCCAGGCTCCTATCGCTTCGTGCGCCCGCGAATCTTGAGCGCAAGGAAGACCTGCGCGCGCCCGGATCCCCCGCGACAGGGTGAGCGACTCCGCACGTCGTTCTCCACAGCACGCGCACGTCCCGCGGGAAGCACCACAAAACCCAGTGGTTGGAGTCCGCTGCGACCACGACATCTTCCGCGTGAGACTTTCGTTCGGCGCGCGCACTGGCCGCGCGCCGCGCGGACGTTAAGCTCGCGCCCGTGAAAAACCCTGCGACCTCCGCTGTCAGCGATCGCGAGTCCGTGCGCGCGCTCGGCGCGCTGCGCGAGGTTCCTTACATGGGTGTCATATGGGTCGTCCACGAAGCCTCGAAGCTCGGTTTTTCCAACGGTCACCCCGACTGGTGCAACCTCGGGCAGGGCCAACCCGAGGTCGGGCCGATGGAGGGCGCGCCCGCGCGCATCGATTCGGTCTCGCTGCGCCCCGAGGACCACGCCTACGGTCCGCTCGGCGGGACACCCGAGCTGCGCGCGGCCGTCGCCGCGCACGTGAATCGGCTCTTCCGCAAGGGCAAGCGCTCGCAGTACGGGCCGGAGAACGTGTGCGTCGCGTCGGGCGGGCGACTCGCGCTCACGCGCGGGTTCGCGGCACTCGGGGCGGTCAACGTCGGGTACCAGGTCCCCGACTACACCGCGTACGAGGACATGTTCGAGCTCCACCTCGCGCGCCTCCACCCCGTCGTGATGCGGGCTCGCGCCGAAGACGGCTTCCTCATTCCGCCGGCGCGGATCGAGGAGGAGGTCGTCGAGAAGGGACTTTCGGCGGTCGTGCTGTCGAACCCGTGCAACCCGACGGGCAACGTGATCCAGGGCGACGAGCTCGCGCGACTCGTCGGCATCGCGCGCGAGCGCGACGTGACGCTGCTCCTCGACGAGTTCTACAGCCACTTCATCTACACGAAGGACGGCCGCGCGGGCGCGGGCCCGGTGAGCGGCGCCGCGTTCGTCGACGACGTCGAACGCGACCCGGTGATCCTCTTCGACGGACTGACGAAGAGCTTCCGCTATCCGGGCTGGCGCGTCGGCTGGGCGGTCGGTCCGTCCGCGATGATCGAGACGATGGCGCGCACGGCGAGCTCGATCGACGGCGGCCCGTCGCGGATCGCGCAACGCGCGGCGCTCGTCGCGCTCGAGCCGGCGCGAGCGGACCAGGAGACGCGCGCGCTCCGCGAGGGCTTCGTGAAGAAGCGCAACCTGCTCGTCGAGCGCCTGAAACGCATGGGCATCCGGTTCGCGCGCGAGCCCGAGAGCACGTTCTACGGCTGGGCGTCGCTCGCAGCGCTGCCCGCGCCGTTGGACGACGCGATGTCGTTCTTCCGCGCGGCGCTCGAGCGCAAGGTGATGACCGTGCCGGGAGAATTCTTCGACGTGAACCCGGGCAAGCGGCGCCGCGGCGCGTCGCCGTACCGGCAGTGGATGCGCTTCTCCTTCGGGCCGCGGATGGAGAACCTCGCGATGGGACTCGATCGCCTGGAGGCGATGGTCCGCGACGCGAGGTGAGCGCATGCAGTACGGCTTCCTCATCGACCACCGGCGCTGCATCGGCTGTCACGCCTGCACGGTCGCGTGCAAGGCGGAGAACGAGGTCCCCGTCGGGAGCTTCCGCACGTGGGTGAAGTACACGGAGAAGGGCCGCTTCCCCGCGATCAAGCGCCACTTCGCCGTCCTGCGCTGCAACCACTGCTCGTCGGCGCCGTGCGTCACGATCTGCCCGGTCAATGCGCTCGAGAAGCGCGCGGACGGCATCGTCGACCTCGACCGCGACGCCTGCATCGGCTGCCGCGCGTGCATGCAGGGCTGCCCGTACGACGCGATCTATCTGAACGAGGACACCGGCAGCGCGGAGAAGTGCCACTTCTGCGCGCACCGCGTGGAGAAGGGGCTCGAGCCCGCGTGCGTGATCGTCTGCCCGGAGAGCGCGATCGTCGCCGGGGACCTCCACGATCCCCAAAGTCGCATCGCGACGATGGTCGCGGAGCACGAGACGCTCGTGCGGCGGCCCGAGCAGCGCACCGGACCGAACGTCCACTACCTCGGCGTCGAGCCGTCGTCGCTCGTCCCCGGGTCGGCCGAGCGCCCCTCGACGTACCTCTGGAGCGATCGCCCGCCCGACAAGCCCGAGCCCTGGCCCGCCGGCGTCGCGACACTCCCGGACACGCGCGTCGTGCTCGACGTCGGCCACGAGGTCGAGTGGGGCTGGCACGTCGCCGGGTACCTCGTGACGAAGGGCATCGCCGCCGGCGCCGCGATGGTCGCGCCGTTCGCCGCGGACGTCGGGCTCCAGGGATTCGCGGGGGACTGGCTCCCCGAAATCGTGGCCCTCGTCTTCACGATGATCACGACGTACCTGCTCGTCGTCGATCTCGGGCGACCGAAGCTCTTCCTCACGCTGCTCACGCGTCCGAACACGAAGAGCTGGCTCGTACGGGGCGCGTGGATCCTGATCGCGTTCTCGATCACCGTCCCGGCGGCGATGGCGGCCCGGTGGTTCGGCTTCACCGACGTCGCGGAGACGCTGCGCTGGCTGAACGCCGGCCTCGGGATCTCGGTCGCGGGCTACACCGCGTTCCTCTTCGCGCAGTGCGAAGGCCGCGATCTCTGGCAGAGCCGCGCGCTCCTCCCCCACTTGCTCGTCCAGGCGGCGCTGTGCGGCACGGCCGTGCTCATGCCGTTCACGACGGGGCCGAGCGAGCTGCCGCTCTGGTTCGCCGCCGCGCTCGGTCTCCACGTCGCGTTCTCGAACTTCGAGGCGCGCCCGCACGGGACGGAGAACGCGCGTCAGGCCAAGGCGTTCCTCAAGGTCGCGCGGATCGGAAACCTGAAACGGCCGTACCGGCTCGCGATGGTCGGCGGGACGAGCGGAGTTGCGGTCCTCCTCGCCGTCGCGAACCTGCACCGCCTCCACGCGATCGCGCCGGGCCTCCTCCTCGCCGCTGCGGTCGTCGCGATCGCGGGCCTCTTCCTCTACGAGTCCGTCTACATCCGCGCCGGCCAGCTCCCGCCGCTCTCCTGAGGGGAAGTACGGAGCCAGAGCAATCTCTCTACGATTCGCCTCCTCATCCATCGGATCGATGGACCACGGCAACGAATCGCAGGGGACCACTGCCTTGCGGGGAATCGTTGAGAGATTGCTCTGGCTCCGTACTATCCGCTGATGGAGAAGCTGCTCGCGGGGCTCAACGACGCACAGCGCGAGGCCGTGCGCACGATCGACGGTCCCGTGCTCGTGCTCGCCGGCGCGGGCACGGGCAAGACGCGCGTCATCACCGTGCGCACGGGCTGGCTCCTCGCGCACAAGGTCGCCCCCGAGAACGTGCTCGCGATGACCTTCACGCGCAAGGCCGCGGGCGAGATGCGCGAGCGCATCGCGAGCCTCGTCGGTGCGAAGCGCGCGGAGAAGCTGACGATCGGCACGTTCCACGCCTTCTGCGCGAAGTACCTGCGCAGCCACGCGCGCGCCGCGGGCCTCGCCCCGAACTTCACGATCTGCGACGCCTCGGACCAGCTCTCGATCGCGCGCGCGGTACTGCGCGACCTCCACGTCGGGTCGACGACGATGCAACCCGGCGCCCTCCAGGCGCGCATCTCGCTCGCAAAGAACCGGCTCGAGACTCCCGAGACGCTCCTCGAGCGTCCCGGAGACGACAGGGACGAGCTCGTCGCGCGCGGCTGGCGGAAGTACGAGGAGCAGCTCGCGCGCGCGCGCATGCTCGACTTCGACGACCTGCTGCTCGTCACGTGCCGCATGCTGAAGGACGACGCGAAGCTGCGCGGCGAGCTCGAGAAGCAGTTTCGCTACGTGATGGTCGACGAGTACCAGGACACGAACGGTCCGCAGTACGAGATCGTCCGCGCAATCGCCGGGCGCCACCGGAACCTGTGCGTCGTCGGCGACGACGATCAGTCGATCTACGGCTGGCGCGGAGCCGACGTGCAGAAGATCCTCTCCTTCGAGAAGCACTTTCCGAAGGCGAAGATCGTCCGTCTCGAGACGAACTACCGCTCGACCGCGCCGATCCTCGAGGCCGCGAACCGGCTCATCACGCACAACCCGAAGCGGCACGGCAAGACGCTCGCGTCCGCGCTCGGCGCCGGCGATCCGATCCGCTACCTGCGGGCCGAGGACGAGACCGGCGAGGCCGACTGGATCGCGTACGAGATCCAGGAAAGCGTGCGCGCGCGGCGGTTCCGGTACGACGACTGCGCAGTGCTCTTCCGATCGAACACCCAACCGCGCGTCTTCGAGCAGCAGTTCCGCGCGCGCGGCGTGCCGTACGTGCTCGTCGGAGGGATGTCGTTCTTCGACCGCAAGGAGGTCCGCGACGTGCTCGCGTACCTGCGACTCGCGGCGAACGCGCACGACGAACCCTCGTTCCTGCGCATCGTGAACTGCCCGCCGCGCGGCGTCGGGAAGAGCACACTGGGGAAAGCGCTCGAGTTCGCGACGGCGCAGGGCATCTCGATCGTCGAGGCGTTCGAGCGCACCGGCGAGAGCGAGGGCTGGAACGAAGCGGCGGTGCAGTCGGTGCACCTCTTGCGCGACAAGCTCGCTCGGTTCGGCGCGAAGGATCCGGGACGGACGCTCGTGCACTGGATGCGCGAGCTCCTCGAGGCGGTCGACTACAAGAGCGAGGTCGAGCGTTCGTACCCCGACGCGAAGACGCGCGACGACCGCTGGAACGCCGTGACGCAGGTGCTCGACATGGCCGAGAACCACGTCCGGCGGAACGGCGACGCCGGGTTGACGACTTTCCTCGAGTCGTTGACGCTGTCCGCGGAGGACACGCGCGACGAAGGCGAGCCGAAGGGCTGCGACGCGGTGATGCTGATGACCGTGCACGCGGCGAAGGGCCTCGAGTTCCCGCGCGTCTACATCGCCGGCGCCGAAGAGGGGATCCTGCCGCACCTGCGCTCGGTCGCCGAGGACACGGTGGAGGAGGAGCGCCGTCTCATGT
>Ga0070688_100001122_pt1 | contig 13402 bp, 21 predicted proteins | sample KBSS13HmetaG_FD_64679 | JGI IMG/M metagenome (GOLD analysis project Ga0070688, IMG submission 64679) | Switchgrass rhizosphere microbial communities from Kellogg Biological Station, Michigan, USA - KBS S1-3H metaG | ecosystem: Host-associated > Plants > Roots > Rhizosphere ...
CTACCCGGAGCCTGGAAGATGATCCCGCGAGTGATTCCCAGCGAAGCAGCGAACGCGAACGCGGCCGCGTACGTCGTGAAAGGATTCGACTGCGACCCAGTCTGCGAACCGGTGAACGCTGGGTTCACGAAGTAGGTTCCAAGGAATGGAGCGGCGAGACTGTCGAGCGCGGCTTTCGTGTTCGCGCCGGTCGCGCTGCCCGAATAGGAGACCTGCTGCGCGCTGTAGTCGCCAGCGGTCGGAATCACCGCCGGCGCCGTCCTGCCGTTGAAGCTCACCAGCGCCGCGGGCAGGCTGTCGATTTCGAGCTGCAGCGCGTCGAGTGCGTCGGCTACATCTGCGCCCGGCACAGTCAGCGCATCGTTGACGACATCGCTAGCGCTGTAGTCGCCAGCCGTCGGAACCGCCGCCGGCGCCGTCCTGCCGTTGAAGCTGATCAGACCGCCGGGGGCGATTGGCTCGGGCTTGATCGTTTTGCCGTCCGCCTGCACGACGAGCGCATAGCCCGGCGTTGATGGGTAGAACGTCGGCCCGCTCGAGCCGGCGCGCAGTGCTAGGGACGGGTTCATGCAGCCTCAGGGAGCAATGGGAATCAACGACAGATTGAACGTCTGATTTCCGCCCGCCGTCGTGCCGAAGAAGCGCACAACGCACGCGCCGGCCGCAGTGATCCAAGCATTTGCAATGCCCACGTTTGCGAGCTGTGGATCGGCCATCATTACGATCACGCCGTCGCCCTCGCGCGCGCCGAGCCCTGGGGCACCGATGGTCACATCTGCAAACGACCCTTGTTCGATGGCAGGCACCGCGAGAATGCCAAATGTCGAACGGTGGTCGGTGACGTTGGTGAGCAGCGGCAGGGGGTTCGCCGAAATCGAGCCGTTGCGCGCCGCGGTCAAACTGAAGGTGTCAGCCGTCAGAGTGTTCGCCACAGTGAGGCCGTCGTTTACGGTCGACTGGTCGAGGGTGGCGCGATTTGCGGTCAGGCCGCCGTTGACCGTCGACATGTGCAAGAAAGCGTTTTCCGCTTCTGCGCTCCCGTCGATCGTCGTGTCAAAGCAGGTAAGCGAATCCGCGCGAAGGCCGGGCGTGTCACCAGGGTTCACGCTGAGGGCGTGGCAGCCGCGGAGCGTGATCGTGCTGAGCGAGTCGGGGCAAGTGATGTCCCCGAATTCCGCATTGATGCCCACGAGCTGCGTTTCGCCCGTTAGATGCACGTCACCGCGCAGGCCACCGCCTTCGATCGTTGTTGCCCGCAGCCCGCCAATCAACCAGGCCTCGCCGGTCACGTTCACGTTGTAGAGCCGAATGCCTGGAACCGGCCCATCTTCGGTGCCGAGCTTTGCGACAGTGATCGGCGCGGTGCTCGCCACGATCGCAATATCGAGCGCGCAGTGCAGCTCCTCGTTGTTGTAGTTGCCCTGCGCCACGATCAGCGATCCTGCGCCGGCTAGCGACGCCTCGATCGCGTCAATGCCGCCCTGAATGGTGAGAAAAGGATTCGCGATCGACCCGTCTTGAGTCGTGCCGATGCGGCCACCATCGACCCAAAACTGGAGCGTGAGCGGCAGCACGCCACCGCCGGCGCTTGGCGGTAGAAACTTGCATTTGCCGTCCGCCTGCATCGTCAAGACGTCGTCGGCGTTGCCATCGAATTGGGGGCCTGAAGAGCTCGAGCGCAGTGCGAAAGCGTGGGACATGTTTTTTTCTCTCCTTCAGAACGGAACCGCGGCGAGCAGCTCGCGCAGCTCTTCCGGTGACTGTTTGTAGCGGCCGGTTTTGCGCATCGTGCGGCCGTGCTCGCGCTGCTCTTTCAGCAACGCGCGCAGCTCCGCGTCCGCCCGTGCCTGCTGCACGGCTAGGATTTCGTCGGGGTTTTCCTCGGCCCATTCTAAAAAGGCCTCGGTCCGCGTGCGCTTCGCGCTGCCCTTGATGCGCTTAGCAACCTTATCGAACACCGGCACGAGCTCGGCGGGCAGGTTCGAACGGACGCGGTCGTCGTCTTCCTGCGAACGCTCGCGCTTCGTGCTGCGCTGCACGACGTTGCGTTTATCGGCGTTCCGCACCTGACGCACGAGCGTGCGCGCCTCGGTGTACTCACCGCGCGCGGAGGCCTCCTGCTCGAGCCCTTTGGCGCGCGCCCGGCTCTTGCCAGTCGCGCAGGCCGTGCGCTCTTCCACGCGCTCGAGCTGGTGGCGCTGTGTAATGCGCTCGCGCTCGAGCCGCTGCGCGTCGCGCAGAGCCAAACGAGCTTCGCGGCACTGCATGCGCGCGCCGTGGACCATGGTCCGACGGTCCACGCGCGCGGCGTTGATGCGAGCGCGCAGAAGCCGAAGCTTTGCATTGTCCTGGTCGCGCAGGTATCCGGCTAGCTCCGCTTGGAGCTGCTTTCGCTCGCCAGATACCCGCGCCCGCGTCATGGCCCGTAGTCGAGGCCTACGACGCGGGCCCAGCACACGAACCCATCCCAAGTGAGTTCCACCTGGTCGACCGCTCCGGGCGTCGCCGAAAGGCTCAGCCCCTGACCGCCCGGCGTCTTGGCGCCCTGAATCAACAAGCCGCCGTCGTACGGCGCGCCGGGCCCCTGGGTGATGGTGAGCACCAATTTCGGCACAGACTCACGCGGTGGCAAACCCTCCTGCGTGATTATGCACGCTGCGGTTTGCGTGAGGCGCTGCACCGGGCCCTCGTTCCAATTGATCGTTTTCGCTGCGCCGCTCGCCGGCGAGGCCGAGCTCGCCGGGAACGACTGGACCACAACGACCGGACCGCTAGATGGATTGCGCGTGAGCATGCCCTATTCCTTCGCTCTGGGGTTCGTGGGGTTCGTGGGTGGGACGCTGTCGTCGCTCGCGTCCGGCGGCTCGAGCTTTTGCGCTGCGCCACGACGCAGCAGCGGCTCGCGCTTCGTCTTCACTTCCGCTAGCGGCACAGACTCCGCTGGCGGCGGCGGCGCTGGATCGTCGCGATTCGGCAGGTGTTCCAGGTGGTCCAGCGGCGGAGGTAGGTCCGGCGCCGAGCTCGCCGCGGGCGCGGCCTCTGGCTCTGCTGGTGGTTCTGGCTCTGGTGCTGGCTCGAGCGGCGGCGCCGCAGTGCCCAGCATGGTCACCATTTGTTTGACAAAAAAGGCGTATGCCTGCGCGACGATTGGATCGGACGGATCGAACCGCACGCGCTCGAGCCCAAGCCCGGCGCGTTGAATCGTGCCCGTGCAATAGAGCGCCTTTCCGTCGGAATGGAAGGCGAGCCACAGCCGCGGCAGTTTGAACGGCGGGACCTGCTCCGAGCTCGACGCCGGCGCCGAGCTCGCCGGCGGTACGGTGTCGATGATCGGCGGCGCGTAGCCGCGGATCGTCGGCGCCGCTGCAGTCGCCGACGATGCCTCGCCGACCGTTGCGCCCTTCGCCTCACGCGGCGCCACTGGCACCGCGCCCAGGTTGTCTTTGGTCGGCGCGGTCATGTCAGAACGTCTCCTCTAGTTCCATATGGATCGTACCAGCGAGGCCAGTGACGACGATGCCGCCCGACGCGGCCGGCGAGTTGGCGAGGATGAACGGGTTTCCGCTTGAGGCCTGCGCGCGCGCGCGCAACTTGATGGACGGGGTCGTGTCAGTGACCACGCCGAGCGCGGTGCCTGTGACCTGTGGCAGCCACACCGAGACGGCGCGCGAGTACGCGACCGGATCGGCGCTGCCCAGAATGCCAGGCTTCACCAGGTGCGAATTTCGCACGACGTTGGTGTAGGTCGCGCCACCGTCCAACGACACGTCCAGATAGAGCACGGCCTCACCGCCGGCGTTGGTCGTGTTGTTGAGTACGTCGAGCGTCAGATTCGCTCGGTACTTGAGTTCGGCTTTTGGAGCGGTCAGCGTGAGCACGACTGCGTCGACGTCGCCGAAGCCGTCGGGCGAAATCACGTCGGGCACCGTGGGCAGCGCGAGAGAACCGCCCATGATGCTGTTGGCCTCGACCAGACGCAGGCGCGCGCCCGGACCGAAATCGAGGGGGCCGCCGTCAGTGTTGCCAATCACGGGGCCAGAGGGAGAGAGGCGAATAGCGGTCATTTTACGATGCTCCGTTTGCTACAACGCCGGCGATAGTGCCGACGTTTGTTGTCTTTGGCGGGCTGTTCACCCAGTGCTGAGCGAGCTGCATCAGCAGCGGGAGTGCCTGCTGCACTTGCTCGGTCATGATCTTCGAGACGGCGTTTTCCTGCTCGCCGGCCTCGAGTTCGACCTTTTTGATCGCCATGAAGAGCTCGTGGCACTCGGCCAACTGCGCGTCTTTCTTCTCGAGCTGCGACGACTGGAAATCGAGCATCTTGCGCGCGCTCTCCAACACCGCGTCCGCCGTCTTTGCGACGCTGGCGATTGCATCGGCGAGCGCCTTTGCGCCGTTCTGCGTGCCGAGGTCCTGCGCGCTTGGGTTCTGTCCCGTCACCGTGCGGAGCAGCGTGCCCATGCTCGCGCCGGCGCTGTCTTCGGCCACGAACGTCAGTTGCACGCGGCGCTTCGGCAGCTCTGGGAGCAGCGCCTGCACGAGCGTCTCAGCGTCACGGGCCCAGGCTTCCGCATCGAGCCCGACGCCTTGGATCGGCTCCCACGTCTCGAACACCGTGCCTTCGCACATGAGACGCACGCGCCGAGCGGCTTGCATGCCCTCGGTAACTTCGCGTGTGAGTTTCTCCATGAACACTGAGAGTTGCTGACTCATGCCGCCGCCTTCCGTGAAGTGTTTGCGAGCGCGATTACGAGCACAGTGGCGAGCACCAGGCCGCCGCCGATCGCAATCACCTTGACCACTGATTCAGCCGAGTTTGCGAGGTCCGTTGCCGCACCCCCGAGCGAGCTCGGCGCCGCTCCGTTCGTTAGCGAATTCGTCGAGCTCGGCAAAAACGAGTTGTCGAGCAACACATTGTCGTCGTTCGGCCACGGCATCAGCGATTGCTGCCCGCGGTTGAAGAACCGCACAAACACGCGCGAGGCCTTGCTGCCTTTTTTGCCCAGCTGCAGCGAGCCCGATAGTTCGGGAATGTCGGCGCGCGTCGCGTCGACTGCTAGGCCGTTCGCGCCCGGAATGAGTTGGATTTGGTCACCGCGCGCGGCGAAAGGGTTTGCCGGATCGGCGACGGCTGCGCCGTTCGCGTTGTCCTTAATTTGGTCTTCGACCCAGATTTGCAGCTCTCGCGTTGCCGAAAGCCCAGCGTTCCAGAGCGTGCCGAGAATGCCGCGCTCCGGATCATCTGAGCGCCAGAGCGCCCACACGTTCCAACCGGGATACACCGTCACAAATCCGGGCGCAGGCGCGCCGACACGCGCGGAACGATGCCGCGCGCGTCCGATGCCGCGAGCTGCGCGCGGCACGTTCATCAGAACACCCTCACCGGAGAGAAGCGAGCAACCACCGGCATCGGCGTGCGCCCAGTGCTCTGGTCAAACACCCACACGTCCCGCTGCAGATATTGCGCACCCAAGAACGCAATGGACTGCGCAAATGGCAGGATGTCCGAAGCTCCGATCGCGTCGTCGAACGCGAACATTGAGCCATCCGGCGCCAGCGGGAAAACGATATAACGGCCCTTCATTTGTGCACCAGCCTCCAGAGCTCGTGCAGGTAGGGCGACGTCACCTCGTACACCGTGAACAACGTGCCGAACAGCACGGCCGCGCGGTTGCTCGACTTCTTGGCCGCGGCGTGGCTCGTGTCCTTGACGAGCTCGCTTCGGTCTTCGGCGAGGTCTTTGCGGAGCCCGGTAACCTCGGTCCGCACTACGCCCATATCCCGCTTCAAGCTGGCGATGTGGCGGCCGTTGCGCGCCGTGGCTGCCATCAGAACGCCGAGCGCTTCATGCACGTCGGACGGGAGCGGAGGCATCGAGCCGAGCGGCACGCCCGGCTGCGTGTCTTCGTCGTCGGCCGCGCGAAACGCGCCCGAGCTTGAATAGTCGTGCTCCGCCGGCTGCGCGTGGTGCTGCCCGGTCTTCATGCGACGTTCTCCAGCTCGAGCCACGAATCGATCGAATAGAAGTGCGTCCAGTGCCGGAGCGGGTGCGTCTGCAAAAGGATCGGGCTGTGCGCCCCTTGGTTGCCGTCGATGGTGTGAACCAAATCACCCTCAACGCAGTGCACGAGCGCGTGATGCTGATACGGCTGATGCAAATAGGCGACGTCGCCAGGCTCGGGCAGCGTGTGCGCGCCGAGCTGGTGCAGGCTGTAACAAAAACCGTAGTGCGGCGGGCCAAACATCCAGCGTTGCCCGAGTCCCAAGCCCGCTTGATGCAAGTGGAACAACGAGAACGCGCCGCACCAGTGCGGCGGGTGCGGCGCTAGAACGCTCTGGTGCAGCACGTCGGCCCAATACTCGGGCACGCGCGCGCGCAGCCACTGCGCTACGGCTTCGAGGTCGCCGCCGAGCTCTTGTAAGCGCGCGTAGTCGTCGAGGGCGGACTGCACCACCACCATGCGACGCGGATCGACTGCTGAAAGGTCCGGCTTCGCCATGACACCTTAAGCAGCTCCGGCGGCCGCGAGCTGTTGAGCAATGAGACCGCCGATCGGGGTCTGGCTGTACGTGAGCAAACCCACGCCGCCGGTCTGGTCGTTCTTGAACAAGAGCGCCCAATCGTTGGGGCTCGATGCCGATTGCAAAAGGATCATCACCCCCGCCTGCTGCCCGGACGCGTCCTGTGCGACGTGCCACATGGTTCGCTTGATTGCAGGCAGCCCCGGGCCCGTATTTGCGGGCAGCGTTTCGACCGTAGCGCCTGGGCCTGGCCTCGGCGCAGGCACGCCTTTCGGCTTCGTAGCGCTGGCGCTTGCGGTTCCGATCAAGAGCGCCGCGACACCAGCAACGGCCGCGACACCTAGGAGGATTTTTGCAGAGCTGCTCATCTGATTTCACCCCGGAGCGGTTGTGCGACGTGGTCTACGTCGCGTGAAGGCGTATGACGCCGCAGCAACTGCCCCCAGGCCCAGAACCACAACCCAGGCAGCGCCTGTGCTTTTTTTTTTGGTGGCGTGCTCGAGCTCGAGCCGAGCGGGTTCGGTGGCAGCGGCATCACCGGCACGGGCAGCTTGACGGAACCGCTTGGCGCGACGTCGAGCAGCAGCGGATAGGGGTCAACCGATTCGCTCGAGCCCTCCGGGTGCACCTCGAAATGCAAGTGCGCGTCCTTGCCCTGCGCGTTGCCCGTGGTTCCCACGGTGCCGATTTCCTCGCTCATGCTCACGCGCCGCGGAAAGCTGCCTTTGTAGGCATCCAGGTGCGCGTAGTAATAAACGGTGCCGTCGTCGGCTTTGAGGTAGATGACCTTTCCGCCCTTCGGATCATCGTCGGCGCGTGCCTCGCCACTGTCGACGGCGAGCAGAGGTGACCCAGCCGGCGCGAAAATATCCGTGCCACGGTGCGATCCAAATGCGTCCGCAAATGCGGGCCGCGCCGTCGCGTCGACTGGGAACACCTTGATAGCCATCGTCTATCGCTTTCGCGCGCGCTTCGCTTTCGCGCGCCCCTTCGCCATCCGCTCGAGAAACTCTTTTTTGCTCAGCTTCTTTTTCTTGGCCGTCTTCTTCTTGGCCTTGCGCTTCTTGGCCGTCTTTTTCTTGGCCTTGCGCTTCTTGGCCGGTCGCTTCCGCTTCACCGCGTGACGGCCAAAGGTCGCCTCATGGAGTCGCTTCCGCTCGCGCGCGAGCTCGCGGCGCAGCTTGTCGGCCTCGCTGAGCCCCCTCGGCTTGCGCTTCTTGGCCGTCCGCTTCTTGGCCTTCCGTTTGGCCTTTTTCTTCGGGCTTTTCTTCCGCTTCAGCGCGCGGTTGATTTCGTCGAGTGTGATGCCCTTGCTCATGGTTCGAACTCCTGGAAGCCGCTTCCGCTGGTGAGCACACTGCCCGCCACGAGCGGCACGATCTGCGATGCTGTCACAGCGACGACAATGCCGGCAATTACGAGAGAGCAGGCGTTGAGAGCGACGAAGCTAACCGCGTCGTCAGAGAGGCTCACCGGGCCGGTTGCGAGCTTGCGCGCCTGTGAACGAGCGCCGGCGGTGGCTTGCGTCAGAGTGACGCGGCATTCTGCGCCTTGGTCGTCGAGCGGCGTTGCGGTGGCCGTGAATTGGCCCGGCAATGAAATCACGACCGGCGCCAGAAGCGAGAGGATTTTGCGGTTTCCCAGCGTGCCGTAGTCGATGGTTATCGAGCATCGGCCGAACGCGGAAAAGCGCCAGAGCGCGGAAGGCTTCATCGCATCGCAGACCTGGCGCGCATCGGTGGCACCGGGCCGCCAAATCGTGCTCTGCTGCGTGCCGTACACGACCCCCGTATTGCCGACCGCGTGTTGCGGCGGTGGCTGCGCGGCGAGCCCGCTCACCGGAACGGGCTCGTTGGTCCTGTAGCGATTGCCGTCCATGTTACGCCGTCGGCGCCCGCGGCGGCTGGAACAGCAGCCCCGGCGAGCGCAGCGCCGGCGCGCGCATTGCCATAGGCGAGGGCTGCGGCGCCTTGAGAATGGCGAGCGCCTTGACGATGTTGGTTGCCTGCGGGTGACCCGCCTGCGCCTGCTGCACGATTTGCGCGACCGCTCCGTGTGCGGCTTGCGCCTTCTGGACGGCCTGCATCAGCGCCGGCGAGCGCGCGCCAGCAGCAATCGCTTTCGCCGCGGCCTGCCCCTGCGCGCTGGCCGTTGCGAGCTGCGCTGCGCCTTGCACTGCAGCGCCGGCGGCCTGCTGCAGGTTCTTGGCGTGCCCCAGTGCAACGCCGATCTGAACCGCTTTTTGGTACTGCGGCGGCAACGCTTTCAGCGCGTTGTCTAGGACCGTCGTCGCAACGTTCCTGCCCGCCGCAATGTCTTTGGCAGCCTGCAGCCCCTGCGCAAGTGCCGTCTTTGCCTGCGGCGAAATGGGCAAAGCGTTGATTGCGATTTGCGCGATCGGCTTGCCCTGCATCGCGTCGGACGCGACGCTAAACGCGGCCTGTGCGAGCGGACCGCCTGGGATTGCGCCCTTGGCTGCAGCGAGCACCGCTTCGCTGATGCTCTGCCCCGAAGCGAGCGCGAGCGCGCCGCCAATGCCGGCGCTGATGCCTTGCCCAATGCCCGGCACAAACGAAATGATCGTCTGCACGTACGGCGCGAGCGTCTTGACCGAGCCTAGCGCGCCCTTGAACGTGTCGACGGCAACGCGGTCGATGCGCCGGCCGTCGAGTAGCGCGGCCGTCGACTGCAGCGGCAGATTTGCGAGCGTTCCAACTGCCTTCACGATGGTTCCGAGCACGGGAATTTTCGTGATAGCCGTGCCCACCTTTTTGACCACGTTGACGACCGAAGCCGCGGCACGTTGGATCACCTTGGGCACCACTGCCTTCGCTACGCTCTTGAAGGCCTTCGAAATGCTCGAGAACAGGCCGCCGACGGATTGCGCCTCGCCGACCGACGACATTGCCAGGCCGACGCAGCCGACCTTTTGCAGCTCGTCGTCGAAAGCGAGGTGCACGTGCACGAGCGGCACGAACGCGCGCAGCGTCTGCCCGTTGATGACCACCGAGAGCAGCACGCCCGGGCCCAGGCCCAGGCCGGCGCCGTCGTCGCGCCAGTCCCAGCCGAGCCGCTTGATTAACGCGATTTCGTTGGCCATTACGCGACCTTTGCGAGAGCGACCTGCATGTCAGAGGGCAACGCGGGAAGCGCGCCCTTCGTTGAGAACGCGCGCGCGTCCTCGCGTGCCGCCGAAAGGCGCAGCTGATTTGCACGCACCGGATCGGTGCTTGCGTTCGCGAGCTCGAGCAAAGACTGCTTGTAGCTGTTCAGCAGCTTGGCCTTTGACGAGCCGAGCGGCCAGAAGCGAATCAGCGGGAGCGTGCCGATTTCGAGCGCGGCTTTCAACGCCGTTCCCGGGCCAAACTTGGAATCCACCGTCAGGCCTCGCGACTTCTGGAACACGCCCACGTTTGGGTCGGCCTTGTTCCAGCCGCTGCGCGTCTCGGCGTCGAGCAGCGTGGCAACCATTGCCGCCGTGTCGGCCGCAACGGTCGAGACTGGCGACGTGGTCTGCTGCGCCGGCGGTGGCTGCACTGCAGGCGGCGCCGCAGGCAGTGAGGGCAGCGAGGGCAGCTGCGCCGGCGGTGGCTGCGCCGGTTGCTGCGCGGCGGGCTGCGCTGGCAACACTGCGCCCGGTGTGCCCGGCGGGAAGTTCGGGATTTTGAGCTGCTGCCCGGTGCTCGCAGTGAAAATGCCGGTGTTGGGGTCAAAGGTGCCGATGATCAGACCACCGGGCCCGAACACGTTGCCCGTCGCCGGATCGAACGTGCCGAGCGGACCGCCGCCGAGCGGATTTGGAATTGTGAACGTGACTCCAGGCGGGACCTGCTGTTGCGCGTTTGGCGGCGCTGGCTGCTGCGGCTGCGTCGGCAGCGTCAGCGGAGGCACGATCGGAATGTTGGGCAGCTGCGGAAGTTGCGGCGGCTGCGCGGGCGGCTGCGCCTGCGGCTGCGCGGGCGGCTGTTGCTGCGCGACCGGCGGAACGATTGGCGGAACGACGATATCCGGCGGCGCGTTGCTGCCTGGCACTTGCGGCTTCGGTTTCGCTGGCGCCGCGTTCGCGTTCTTGGCGCCGGCAATGAGCACGACGCCGAGCACAGTGCCAACGCCGGCGAGAGTGAGAAAAACTTTTGCACCGGGTGACATCAGGGAAAACTCCGAATCAGTGGGACCTTTGGCGGCCAACCGGGGGGCGTCTTTGCGCCGAGCACCGTCGAGGGGTCTTCGGTCGGTCCGCTATCGTTCCAGCTTTTGCGGCCTAGTACGTGCATGTTGCCGCCCATGAAGTAGGTCGAGCAGCGTGCCGGCAAGCCCTGCGCCCATCGTTCGCAGAGCCACCAAATGAGAAGCCGATCGCAGTCGCCCCAGCCGTCCCGATACGTGTCGATCGGGAGCAGCATGAGCTCGAGCCCTGTGCCGTGCTCGGGCGGGAGTTGAAAGCGAACGCCGCTCTGATAGAGCGGTGGCAGTCCCCAGCGTTTGAAGGCGGGAAGGCAACCAAGCGCGAACCCTTCGATCGCGCACTTGATTGCCCATGCCTTTTCCGCCGGGGCAAAGCCATTGCCGAGCTCGGTGGCGACGCGCACCGCGAACGCCTAGCGGCGAACCTGGGTGCCGTAGAATGCGCCGGAGAAGGTGAGCGGCGCGCCCGTGGGGTTTGCGACGACGAATTGCACGCCGGTTGCCGTGTCGAGCGAGGGCCAGAGAACCTGCGGGAAGGTCGAAACCTCCGACAGCAGTTCGATTGGCGCGCCGAGCGAGTTGGCCAAAATGTTCGTGCCGCTGACGTTGACCTGAGTGATCAGCAAGCCGATCACGGTCGACGGGCAGCCCATCTTTTGGGGCGTGAACGGGCGATTGGTCGAGACGTCGACAGGCGTGCCGATGCTGCCCGCGGGGATCGTCGTCGCACCGAAGCCCAAGTAAGTCACGTCGCCGGCGAGGTACTGCGGGGGCGTGAAGTTGATTTGGCCTTGCTGCGCTTCCGCCGAGACAGCGGGCAGACCGACACCGGGGTAGTACGGCGAAACGTTCGGCGAACCGACGCGCTGCGCTCCCGGGTAATACGGCATCACGTTCACCAGATCGCCCACGTGGCCAACTGAGCCGAAGGGGTTGCCGACCTGACCGGAGAGGAGAGCAGCTGCAATTTGATTCGGGTCCATGGAAAAAAAAACCTTTCGCGAGCTCGACGTGCTTCAAAACTTCAACGCGGTTCGCGTTGCCCCTGTGTGTTTGTTGCCCCTGCTTTTCAGGTGCTGGGTGTGCCGGGTTCGATCCCCTCTTCCACCAGGTAGCGGTAGAGGGCGAGATTCAAACCGGTCGTTCCTGCAGCGACGCTCGCGGCCTGAACGATTGGCATTTTGCGGGTGAAAAAGGCGGGAATCAGTGCAGCGGCGCCGGCGATGGCGACCACAGGCACAGGCCCGACTTTCCATTGTTGACCCGCGCCCATTTTCTGATCGGCGAAGGCAGCAGCGACAGTGATGCCGACTGATGCGATGCCTCCCGAAGCGAGCGCGGTGACGTGTTGGTTTTCACGAGCGACCTTAACGGCGCGCACTTTGTTGCGCTCCATCATTTGTTTCGCTCGCACGAGTAGGGAGCTAGCCATCGAGTCGAGCAATCGCTCCATGGAGCAATCGGTGGCAACAACCAAGCAACCGGCGTATATATGGGGAATGGGCGAGAACCGCGATTTGCGCGCGAGTTTGGTGAGTATTGGGCCGCAGATCCCCGGGCTTTCGTTCGATGGAGTGCTGCTAGATGGCAGAAAAAAGGCGACGATGTGTGCAGAACTGCGCATCCATTTCGAAATCCGCGAAGCACAAACACTCGCCGAAGCGTGCTCGATCCTGTGGACTCGTCACCCTGCGCGCGCGCTCGAGCTCGCAGGTAAAAGGCCAGTGCTCGAGCTCGCGCAACTCTGCGGAGTGAGCACGACTGCAATCGCAAAAGAGCTCCAAGCGACGAAGCCGAAGAAGTCCCACCACAAACGGCGCATCGAGGGCGAGTCGTTTCCGCAGCTGAAAACAGCCTCCAAAATGGTCCGGCGCCTTTTCACGCTCGAGCCGGAGTTGTACGGCTACGCGCGCGAGGCCGCGGCGCAGCTCGGCCACCGCAACGTCAATCGCCTGGTGCGTGACGCGCTTTGGGAAAAGGTCGCGCTACTCGTTCCGATGGCTCCGCAGTTCCAGCCGCGGCGCGTGCTGCCTCCGAACGCGGCGCACTACGGCGCCGAGCTCCGCGACCGAAACGGGCAGCTGCAGCCGCACCGAGCACAGCGCCGTCGAAGCGGGTAGAATGGGGCCATGTCCTTACTCGACGCGCGCCCGACGTCCGCATGGACAACCGTGCTCATTGACCGCGGCCGCAGCTACGGCGCGAACCGCTACGGCGGCTATGCACCAGCGCGCTACCTCGACAACTTTGCAGCGCTCGCCTACGCCTCACAGTTCCCGGTCACTTCTTCGGTGATGCAGTGGAACGGCTCAGCGTGGCAGCACATGATCAAACCGCGATGAAGGCTCGGCGCTGGCGTTGGAACGCTTGCACGCGCCGCTCGTTCGGCGTCGTTTGGGACCGCGGCCGCGTGTTCCCGTGCTTCGGTTCGCTCTGGTTTGCGGGCCGTCAATTGGGCCACCAGGCGCCGGCAAACGATGCCAGCGTGCGTAGCTACAGGGTGGAAGTGTGGCAGCAGTAGGCCTGGCGATGCTCGAGCAGCCGCTGCGCGGCCGCTGGACGTTCAACGGCTTCCCGCCGTCAGTGGTGCTGCTCGGCCGCACCTTCACGCGCGCCAAGTGGGCGGCGCCGCGGCGCTTGGTCGCGGCTCAGTATCGCGAAGACGTCGACCACAATTCAATGCACCTCATGGTCG
>Ga0070688_100001125_pt1 | contig 13396 bp, 11 predicted proteins | sample KBSS13HmetaG_FD_64679 | JGI IMG/M metagenome (GOLD analysis project Ga0070688, IMG submission 64679) | Switchgrass rhizosphere microbial communities from Kellogg Biological Station, Michigan, USA - KBS S1-3H metaG | ecosystem: Host-associated > Plants > Roots > Rhizosphere ...
TGATGTGGTCGATGATGCGACAGCCCATTTTTCCGCCGGCGCCCAAGAGTGCAATGGAAGTCATATCTGGAGATTTTTAAAACTGATTACTCTGCCTTGGTGAAAGACCAAACGCGACAGATGGGTTCCGGGGATGGCGACCATCCCTGGCCGGGGGAATTTGTGCCTGCTACATAGCGTCGGGCACCGTCAGTTGCCCGGACCCACTCCACGAGAGGCACGACATCACCCGCGGGCAACCGATGTGCGGGCAGGCTCACCCGCTTGCCTTCCCATTGGCCTCGTTGCTCCTTGTCCGTCGTCTCCCAAGTGCCGGCCAGTTTGTTGTCACGCAACTCGCCGGCCAGGCGATAGGTTTCGTTTGAGTACTCGACGATCACTTCTATTCGATTGGTGCGAAACGTGCCTCCTCTCACCGACGCGACGCGATACTCAGATGACGGATCAAATCGCCCGGCAACGATCTCGTTGTCCGTCGTCAGGTGCCAGACGAACCACGCATCGGAGCTGCCAGAGCGAGTTGCAGTGCAGCGCCACGTTCCCGCGACTTCTGCTCCGTCGCGTCCGTTCGCCCGTGGCAGGGCAAAAAAGAGCGGGTCAACCAGGTTCTCTTCACCGCGCGGCGGCTGTCGACTCAGCCTGAACTGGCTGTTGCGCCGCACGCCGTAGACCGACACCAGACCGTGCCCCCACTCGTCGGTGGGCAGGGCGTCAAATTGAGGCTGGAGCGACGATGGCGTGACTTTGAGATGGCGGAGGGAAATCCTGTCCCCAATGTGCTCCGTGCCGTCGGCCTCCGTGCCGTGGAAAAATGTGACTGGCTCGATTGGCTTGCGCATTTCCGCTGCCGCGCCAGAAAAAGTCGGGAACGCGAGCGCGACGGCGGTGAGGAGAATGTTTTGAAGGCCTAAACGCATGCGTCAGCTGGCTGGAGGTCCACCCGCAAGAACATCCTGAAAGAAATCGTCCCGTCCGACTTGGCCGCCCTTGAAGACAATCTCTCGTCCGTGAACTGCACGGCTCGGAGCGTGAATTCGGCAAAGCGGAGATCCGGGCGCCATCGGCGCGACGAATTCCAACGCGTCGATGCCGAGAGCGCGCGCGACGTGCGTTGAAGTGTCGCCTCCGCAAACTACAAGTCGGCAATCTGGAGAATTGGTCGCGATGCCGTCCATCAGCTGTCCCAGAACCGAGCCTATCAAAGCCGCGGTTGCGGCCGGCGATTCTCGGCAGGCCAGGGCTTTTGTCAGAACGGCGATTCGCGGATCCTCCGGGCCGAGGCTGGTGTGAAGGATTACGGACTGACCGTCCACCAACGCCGCTCGTGCTTCGCCAACCACGCGTTCCACCGAACCACGTTCCGGATCCGTAAAAAGCGTCGGTGGCAATGTCACCAGAGAGAAACCGTGACCCGCGGCACGTTCCATCTGACGATGGGTCACGGGCGAACAACTGCCCGAGACGGCGATCAACTGGCGAACCGGCGAAGGCCGCGGTTTCTCCTGGCGCCGGCTGGTCTCACCGCCTTTACAGTTTTGATGATGTGCGGCCAGGGCATACTCCAATCCGCTGGAGCCGACACAAAACAACGGGAAAGACAGTGATGAAAGGTCTTCAATGATCGCGCCGATGGCCTGGAGATGGGATTCGTCCAACGTGTCGAATAAGAGGATGGGCGAAGGCTTCGCTCTCGTGGCGGACTGAGCCAGGGAGCGAGCATCGGCGGCGGTGGCGGGATTCAACTGGAGGACGTCCACGAGTTGGATGGGCAGGCTGGTTTGCCGGGAGAGATGGATGCGCAGATCGGATTCATCCATGGGCGTCACGGGATGACAGCGCATGGTGGAATGGCGGTCGAGGCGTGACGGTTCCGAGTCGAGGCCGGAGCGGGCGAAGAGATTGGCGAATACAACATAGCGGCCCAGGACTGGAGCGCCGACCACCAGCGGTGTAGGACGGTCCCCGAAAATTCGTCGGCCGATTTCAATGGCCTTGCCGATCGATCCAATCTGCGGCGATGAATCAAAAGTCGAACACACCTTGTAGTGCAGGAGCGGCGCCCCGCTTGCCTTCAGAGCTTCGAAGGCGGGTGGCAACTCGCGGTCCATTTCCTCCGGAGACATCGCGCGCGATCCGCCGGCAATCCCAAAGGCTTGTGTTTGCGGGTAGCGAGCGAGCTGTTCTGCGGTCGGTGGATGAAGGAACAACACCGTCTTTAAGCCATCCGTAGTCAAGGCCTCCATGACATCGGTCGAGCCCGTGAAATCATCGCCATAAAAGGCAACGCGGATATTCGAAGGGGCGGACATCTAGGAACGAACCTTTCCGAACTTGCGCAGGCTCTCCTTCAACTCCGGATGGGTGGCGGCATAGTCCGTCAGGGAAACGCCCGACACGGCTGCTTCCCAGGCTTGCTGGAGGGCGCGCACGCCGGCTGATGGGCCCATGGGATGCGCCATGATGCCGCCGCCCGCGACATACATGAGGTCGATTGTCCCGGTGAGTTTATAAGTTTCGGGCGCCTGCCCGCCCCACTGGCCGGAACTGACCACGGGCATGACTGTGTCGTTGGGCCGAAACATCGGAGTCAGGCACGCCTTGATGCTCCGCACCACGGAATCATCGGGCTCCCAGAATTTGTTTTGCAGGCCATTCACATGGAGATGATCGATGCCGGCCAGACGCCAGAGTTTCTGCCAGGCGGGATACTCCACGCCCAGGAACGGATGCCGGCAATACAGACCCCATCCATTGCGATGTCCGTGAATCGGCAGTTGGCTGTGCCGGCGAAGCTCCAGCAAAGCGGGCAGGCCCACGCTGTGGATGCTGGCCATCACACAGGTTCCCCCTGCCGCGAGGACCGTGTCGTGATGCCGCCGCATAGCATCCAAGTCATCGGTGATATTGAACGCGAACATGACCTTCCGGCCCGTGTGCTCAGCGACGTCATGGATCACCCGCATCACGGCGGCGACTCGTTCCCGAAGGGGGCAGTGCGGTGGATCGGCCATCAGTTCATCATCCTTGACGAAATCGATGCCGGCGCCGGCCAGTTCGCGCACGAGATCCGCGGTTTGCTGGGGCGAAAGGCCGACGCTGGGTTTGATGATAGTGCCGATAATTGGGCGGGCGTTGACGCCGGTGAGGCGGCGAGTTCCCGCGATACCAAACTGAGGGCCAGGGTAACGTTCGGCGAAAGCGTCCGGAAGTTCGAGGTCAAGGAGCTTACAACCCGTGTGTTCCGCAAGTTCGTACAGATTGCCGCAAACGGTGGCGACCAATGTCGACAGGTTCGCTCCCAGATTAGCCAGAGGAAAGGACAGGGTGATTTCGGCGCGTTGAAATCGGGGGCCAGAGCCGGCCTTTTCGGACTGGCGTCCGCCCGGCAAGCTCGGCGTGTCGACCGACTCGAGGTGTTTAATGTCGATGACGCGTGCTCGCGCCCGCGCCTTGAGTTCCTCGGTCTCGCCGGGGACCGGCAGAAACGTGCCCGACGACTGTTCGCCCGCGATCATCTCGGCTGTCTGCTCCACCGGCAACGATGTCTCGATTCGATACCGGGCGATGATTCGGTCCGATGACATGATGGGAGCGAGAATAGACCCGGAGTGGAACGAGGCCAGCAAGAAGCGATCGAGGTTTAACCACGAATGAACGATGGGAAAGCGCTTTAACCGCGGAGGGCACGGAGAACACGTAGGAAGAGCGGAGGTTGCCTGTCGAATAAGCCTGCTGCTGGATCTCCGTGGTCTCCGTGCCCTCCGCGGTCAATTCCGGCCTCTGCTGTGAGCTTTGACGGTTCGCCGTTAACCGCACGAATTGGGTCATTCGTGTCGATTCGCGTTTGTTCGTGGTGAAACGCCTTTGCTGTCAGCGGCGGGCGGTAATTCGTGGTGAGGCTCTCAGGCGGCTTCGCCGAGGACGCGTTGAACGAGTTCCGCCAGACCGGTGGGCTGATACGGCTTGCCGACGAATCGATCCACCTTGACCGGCGATTCCAGAACGATCTCTGCACCCGCGGTGCCACTGACCAGGATGGTTTTCAAATCCGGCTTGGCCGCCTTGCACCGCTCGATCAATTCCAGCCCGTTCATCTTGCCCAGAGCGTAATCCGTAATCAGCAGATCGGGTTTCGTCCGGGATTTCAGAAACGCGTCCAGGGCTTCCTCGGGATCCAGAAACTTTTTCAACGCGTAATCTCCCGATTGCAGGGAGATCTCCGCGAGGTCCAACAGCATCGGTTGATCATCGACGAGAAAGATTAAGGGTTTCCTCGCCTTGACGATTTTCGAACCTTTTAGGTTGGCCTGACTCATGCGTTTTGCAGGTCGCGTCGCACAACAGTAAACACCGGGCCCGCCATTATAGCAAGCAGGGTTTTCTTAAAAAATTACGGCTGAACGACTTGCGGGAAATAACCGATGAGTCATAGGTTCTTACCCATGCGTTCCAGAGTCAGCGCGGGACTGATTTTGCATCGATTCGGTGCTGCCGGACTTGAAGTCTTGCTCGCTCATCCGGGCGGACCTTTCTTCCTCCACAAGGATCTCGGACACTGGACTATTCCCAAAGGAGAAGTCGACGCGAACGACGATCTTTTTGAGACCGCCTTGCGGGAATTTGTTGAGGAAATCGGAATGCAACCCGCCCGCAACGCCACCTATCTGCCTTTGGGATCTATACGCCAAAAGGGCGGCAAGTTGGTTCATGCCTGGGCAACCGCCGGCGATCTGCCGGAAGGGTTTGTCGTGACCAGCAACTCGTTCACCATGGAATGGCCGCCCGGCTCCGGTGTCATGCAGGAATTTCCCGAAGTGGATCGGGCGGAGTTTTTCACTCTGGCGGAGGCACGCCAGCGGATTAAGCCGGCGCAAATTCCGTTGCTCGACGAATTGGCCCGTCAATTAAATGTCCAAGGGTGAACTCGAATTGGCTCTCGAAAATCGTGAATCACTTCGGCCGCGGTGCTTCCGGTGTTTCCGGCGCCGCCGGTGCCGGCAGGTTGAGTTTGGTACGCAGCCGCGCGACGTACTCGGGCGGCAGTCCTGATGCGGGATCCATAAGGGAGTCGCGAACCCGTCGATAGATTTCCGGGAACGGTTCCAAACCCCGGGATTCCGCGCGCGTCTTGCTCACTGAATCGTAATAGTCCCAAATCTGTCGGGCCATTCGCAAGACAGCGACGGCCCGGTCGTCTTCGTCGAGAATGAGGTTCTCGAAATGTTGATTTAACCATCCTTCGACCAGCGCCTTGGTTCTGTTTTGATCCACATCACGGATGCGTTCCGTCAATCGCTTGAGGGCATAGGATTCCACGGTTTCATCGGGCGGAAAGGCATCGGGGTACTTTTGCTTCGTGATGGCCATCCACCGGTTGGCCTCCGCCGTCCGGTTGTAATTGTATAAAAGGTAAATGGCTTCCTTGAGGAAACCCCGGTGGGCGCGGCGAACGATGTCCGGATTGTCTGTTTCCTCCGCGATCATCTTTTCATAGCCATCGCTGGCCGGCTGAATCTTGTTCAGGTCTGGCGCGAAAACGAAGGAACCGTCGGGCCGGGCCAGGACGATTCGTCCGCGCAGAACGCTCACGTGCAGGCTTTGATAAATGTTCCGGCGAAGGGTGATTTGATCCTTTGGGTTGGAGCGTTCCAGGCCCACCGTAGCCCAATAAATCGCGTGAGCTTCCGGCAGGCGCCATTCCAATTGACCGAACGCCTCCTCCGCTTTCTTCATGAGCGCGGGTTCCAGCTTGTATTTCCCGGTCACGACCTGAAGCCGGGCCTTGGCCTCATCGGTTTTGGGATTCAACAGTTCCTCGAAGTTGGGCCGCGGGCCGCCAAAGAGCTGTGTCATCTCCGTGGCCCAGGCATACTTGTAGTACATGTGGGCGTCGTCGAGGTTCTGTCCCATCTTGTGCTGGAAGAACCAGGCCAATTCCCGGTAGACGAGTGCCTCCTTTGGATTGTAGGGGATGCCCTGGTCGCGGAGCAGTTCGATTCCATTGCGGACCCAGCGCCATCGATCGGCGGGGTCGCGAAATTTTACTGAAATGTTGTAGGCCATGTTCCAGGCTTGAACCAGCCACACCTGGACGAAATGCGGCTCGAGCTTGGTGATCCAGTCGGCCAATTGAACCTGCTCGAAAAACTTGTCCTCCATCTGCATCTCGTTGGCGCGAATCCAAAGGGCGTTGGCGATAAGGCCGCGAAAACTGCCGAGCGCAATGGTGGTGAAGGCGAGCACGGGCGGCGCATTTTCCAACGGCTCCACGCGGGTCAATCCCAATTCCGTCCGCTGCTTGTTCAGATCCCTCTGCAACAGGGCGGCAGTGCCGAGGAAGAGCACAGCCAGAACCAGCAGCAGTGGTTTTTGGAAGCGTCGCGGCATCTCAGGTGTGGGCCTGGGTGGCGGCCAGTTCCCGGCGGGTAAAGAAATACATTCCGAGGGCAGCGAGAATACCTCCCAGCAGGAGCACGATCTTGGCGAAGGCCAGACCCAGGTCGCCCCAAGCCACCGTGCGTCCCACGCTGAGCGAGTCCACCGGTGAAAACTGTTGGACCAGGTTCACCACCCACAAGATGGCCTTGAAAATTGGCAGCAAGATCACGTCAATCCAGCCGGCCGTGGCCTGGCCCGACTCATGATTGACTCCGCCGACCGTGCCTTCCCGCACGACACTTGTTAATGTGCCGCTCGAAAGTCCAACCAGCAGGAGGCTGATGGAAACAAACGCGGCCACCGGAAACGACATCAGGCTGGCGGCGGCCAATCCCAACGCGGCCACGAGAATGAGCGAGCAAAGAATGATGCCCAGGCCGCGAACGAAATTGCCACCGAACCCTCCCTGCCGGTAGAGAACTTCCAGTCCGTCTTCCAAGGGGAACATCACCGCTGTCTGGTTGCGGTTTTCGAAGTTCACCGTCAGCCGGCCTTGTTCATCGAGGAGTTTGTTCGCCGCCTCCAGCCGCACTTCATGAAAAGTGCTGGGTGCGAGGCTTTGGGGTGGGCTGATCGCGATGGGCTTGTCGAACGAGCCGATGCGCCAGAGGCCGAGGTAACTGCCGGAAGCATTGGTCTGCGCGACATGGAATTTTGCGCGAAGAAAAAGCGGCTCGTCGCCGATGAGATGCCGGTTCAACCCGAAGTCGAACACCCATTTGCGATAGTGATTCGGCGCCACGATCTGGTGGGTGGCGCGAATCCGTTCCTTCATCTGAAACCGCACTTCCTGCTGCTGCGCCGGGGCGAGCGACTGGAACTCGGGACTGTTTCGGATCGCGGCATCCACCTCCGCCTCCAGATCCGGCATAGGTTCACGGACGGAGGCGCGGGCGACAAAAATTTCCTGGCGAAGAATTTTCTGTTGAGCCTCGGGAAGTTGGCGTGCGCGCCAATGCAGCAATCCGTAAATGCACAGCCCGGACAACGACAGCAGGGCCACGTTGAGCAATGTGATGCCGAGGAGTTTGCCCAGCCAGATTTGCCACCGCGAGATCGGCTTCACGGCCACTACCTGCATCTGGCACTCTTCGATGTCCCGAGCGAGCGTGCCGCAGGAAAGCCAGAGGGTGGAGAATGCAAGGAGCGCCGTAACCACGCTGAGCGTGTAGGTCAGCATGATTTGGATGAAGCCCCGCGCCGTTCCGTCGTTCTTGAGGAGCAACGGCAGTCCTACGACAGACAGCAGGAGAAGGCCGGCCAGAACCCAGAACAGACGAAACCGGAACGCGGCGCGCCAGGTCAGACCGGCCACCGCCCAAACCCGTGGCCCCACCATCCACCGAAGCAAACCGGTGACGATGGTCAGGCGGAGGAGAATTCGTGCGATGGCGTGCCAGTTCATACCGGAGAGTTCACCATCGAACTCACTTGGGCTTGTTCAGTAACGAGGAAAGTTTCTCGTTGGCTTTTGTCAGGTCCACGGGCGTGACGGGGGCCTCGACGGGCTTTTCGTCCGGGCGCGGACTTGGCTTGGCCATCGCGTCCAATCGTCCGACGTCGACGACGGGTTGGGCAGGCGGTTGCTCTTTCGGTGCGGACGGCGTCGCCGGCGCCGCGACCGTCAGGCGTTCCAGAATTTTTGCGGTGGGATTGGGCGCCTCGTTGCCGCGCAAATAAGCCGCGACCGCCCCGCCCGACTGCGCCCCGGACGTTGCCGTGGCGGCCTGTTTCGCCTGGGCGACCACTTCCAGGAAATAGCTTTCGAGATTCTGGGTCGGGTTATCAACGCGCACACGATCGGCGGCGACGTCGGCGCGAATGAGACTCAACACTTTCTCCATCGTTTCCCGGGGCAAGGGAGGCGTGGTAATGCGAATGGCATCGGGTTTGGCCAGCAGTTCACGCAACGTTCCCAGGGCCTGAATTCTTCCGCCATAGTAGATCACGACACGGTCGCAGACGTCCTCAACGTCCGAAAGAAGGTGGCTGCTGAGAATGACGGTCTTGCCCCGGCGAGCGAGAGCGAGGATCAGGTCCTTCACCTCGCGACAGCCAATCGGATCCAGGCCGGCGGTGGGTTCGTCAAGGATGACGAGGTCGGGATCATTGATCAGGGCCTGGGCCAATCCGATCCGCCGTTGCATTCCTTTCGAGAATTCGCCCACCGGACGCGTATGCGTCTGAGTGAGCCCGACCATGTCCAAAAGTTGCTCGGACCGCCGTTGGCGTTCGTCGCCCGGCAGGTGAAAAAGATTTCCGAAGAAGTCGAGGGTCTCGCGGGAGTTGAGGTAGCGATAGAGATAGGATTCCTCCGGCAGATATCCAATCCGGGATTTGGTGGCGACATGCCGGGGTGAGCGGCCGAAGACTTCGATGTGACCACGAGTGGGATTCAGCAGCCCCAGGAGCAGTTTTACGGTGGTCGATTTGCCGGAGCCGTTCGGCCCCAACAGGCCGAACACTTCACCTCGGCGCACCTCGAAATCAACCGCGTCCACCGCACGGGCCTTCGGCCTTCCCCAAAAGTCCTTAAAGACCTTGGTTAAGCCGCGCACGGCAACCACGACCTCGGAGGGATCCCGGGTCGTTGGCGAATGGCCCGATGGATTCAGTGCCGGGCCCGCGTCAGTCACGCTCATTTCTGCACGCTAGCTGTGGGTAAGACGAGTGACAAGCCGGGACAATTCCTGTGAATTCCGAATTCCAAACTCCGAATTCCGAAATTCGACATTCGAAATTCGGCATTCGACATTTGCTCAAGCCGGCGCGAGTTTCTGCGCGGGCCGCTCGGCGGGCTTGGCCGGAGCCGCGGCCTGAAATGGTTCCAGGTCTTCGCCGTGACGGACCAGGCGGGCGCTGTTGAAAACAACAAGCAATGAACCGGCGACGTGAAGGATGGCCGCGACAATCGGGTTGATGTATTTCATCGCGGCGAGGACGAGACCTCCGATTACGAAAAGGACGCCGAGAAGAAAATTCTGGTTGATCACGGCTCGGGTCTGTCGGGACAGGCGCACCAGGACCGGCAGTCGCCGAAGGTCGTTATTCATGAGGGCGATGGTGGCGCTGTGGATGGCCACTTCGCTTCCGGCCGCGCCCATGGCGATACCCAGATCGCCGGCCGCCAGGGCGGGCGCGTCATTGACCCCATCACCCACTACGGCCACGCGATAGCCTTTGCTCTTCGTTTGGCGGACAAACTCGACCTTGTTCTGGGGCAGGCAATCGCCGACGACTTCCTCGCATCCAATCTCCCGGGCCACACGAACAGCCACTGGCTGGCGATCGCCGCTGACCATGGCAATGCGGCGCACCCCGGATTGTTTCAATTCCGCCAGCGCTTCCCGCGCTTCCTCGCGCGTTTTGTCCTGCAAGCCGACCCAGCCGATGCATTGGCCGTTGCGGGCAACGAAGATGAGGCTCCATCCCTCTGTTTCGTTGAGGTCGACGGACTTTATGAAATCCTCTTTGATATTGTTGTCCTGGAGCCAAGCGGCACGACCCACCAGAACTGAAGCGCCATCCACCTGTGCCTTCACGCCGCGGCCCGCAGTTTCCGCAAACTCCTTTGGCTCGGGCGTGGGCACGCCCGCTTCCTCGGCCAGCTGGGCGAGGGCCTTGGCGGTTGGGTGGTTGCTGTATTTTTCCGCCGCGGCGGCGATGCGCAGGAGTTCAGCAGGGGTGGTTTCGCCTAGAGGCGCCAGCCGGCTCACGACCAGGCGCCCGGTAGTGAGTGTCCCGGTCTTGTCGAAAATGAACGCATTGATGCGCGCCGCCAGTTCGATGTCCGCCACGTTCTTGATGAGGATGCCGAGCCGCGCGGCAGCGGAAAGCGCGGCGACCATGGCCGTGGGTGTGGCCAGAATGAATGCGCAAGGGCAGGAAACGATGAACACGGCAATGACCCGGCTCAAATCCTGGGTGAAGGCCCAGACAAGCGCGCCGATCACCAGGACTAACGGCGTGTAGTAACCCATGTACTGATCGACGATCCGCATGATGGGGAGACGGGTTTTCTCGGCGGCCAGGATCAGGTCCCGCACGCGACCGAGGGTCGTATCCTGGCCGGCGCGGGTGACCTTGACTTCCAACACGCCTGTCAGGTTTTGGGTGCCAGCGAAGACTTCGTCCCCGGGTTTCTTATCCACCGGCAATGATTCGCCCGTGATGTTCGCCTGATTGAATGAGCCCTGGCCGCTGGCGATGACGCCGTCCGCCGCGACATTGTCCCCCGGCCGGATGCGGATGACATCGCCGACGGCGAGATCGTGGACGGGCACTTCTTCTTCCGTGCCGCCGCGGAGACGGCGGGCCTTGGTGGGAGTGAGTTTGATCAGCGATTCGATGGAAGCCCGGGCGCCTTCGGCCGTGCGAGTCTCGATGATTTCGCCCATCAGCATGAAGAAGGCAACGACACCCGCCTCCTGGAAATGTCGGGAGGCAAAGGACGCCAGCACGGCGATGGCGACGAGTTCGTTGGTGCTGAGCAAGCCTTTTCGAAGATCGTTAATCGCCGTCAAGACGATCGGGTAACCGAGGAGGATTGCGCCGATCATTCCACTGACTTCGGCCACGGCGGGGCCGAGGTTGACCCACTGGGCGACGAACGAATTGATCACGAAAAGCAGCCCGGCGAGGGTTTGCTTCAGGCGAATGGGCGTGTGGCTGTGATCGTGACCGCTGGACTCATCATGATCATGATGGTGATGCGAATGGTCGTCATGCGCCTTGCGGCTAAGGAGAGAGGTGACTTGCATGATGTTTAGTGGTGGTCGGCCGCCTTGGGGGCCTCGGGCGCTTTCGGCTTGGGCGGATCGCGATCAATCTGGAGCAGGATGGTGCGCGAACTGCCTGGACCTCGCTGAGGCGCGACGACTGTTTCCTTCGCGTTGGCGAAAACGTTGGCGAAGACCTCGGCCTTGCGCTGTTGCTGAAACAGCTCCGGATTGGTGTGGAAGGCGGGAAGGTTGTTGGTGAACCTCTCCACTTCGGCGGCGACGAATTCGACCAGGCGAGTCCGTTCGGTGGCCGCGGTGTTCTTGCGGGCCTCCGCTTCCGCCCGAGCCTGGCTTAACGTTTGATTTTCGTATGTTTTCGCGTCGTTGATTTCTTTGCTGCGACGCACCTCCGCCTCCAGGACCTGGTCGAACGCGAACTTCAACTGCCGGGGCGGAAGGACCCGCAGATTGTCGATCTGATCCACCATAATCCCCAAATCGTGCCGCTCAATCAGTTCTTGCAGCCGCGCTCGCGCCATCTCCCGAAAGCCTGCCTGATCGCGCGTCAAAATGTCATCCACGCTGTAGCGGGCGGCGGCATAAAGGAGCGCGTTGTTGAACGCATTCATCACGAGATTGGAGGCGTTGGCGAAGTCCAGGAGGTAACGGAGTCCCGGCTCGGCGATGCGGTAGCGCAAAGTCGCCACCAGATGGAGGATGTTCCCGTCGCCGCTCAGCAGGTACCCGTCGCGCACGGGGGCGAGGCCCTGGCCGGGAAGTGGTTCCGCCTCGAGCGGTTCGCCCAGCGCGTTGACGGGAAACCAGCCGACGCTCGAGTTAACCGTGTGGATTTGCCCAATCGGGATGCGGACGACTTCGTCGATGGGCGGAGGGAAAGCCCAATGCGCGCCTGGTTCGAGCAGGCGCGCGTTGTCGACCGGACGGCCGAAGCGGAGGATGACCGCTTTCTCCTGCGGCTCGACTTTGAAAAAGCCGGAAAGCAGGAACACCACGACGAGGACTCCCATCAGCACCTTGACGATGGCAAAGCTACTGCGCAACGCGTCGGCCAACGCCTGGGAGCCGGCGTCTTCGAACGATTCGTCGGGCGGTGTTGGCGAACCGGAATCGCCTGACTTGAGAGCGCCTCGCGCCGAGTCGGCCGCGTGTTCCTCATCGGAATGAGGATGAGGGTGCAGATGCGGATGGTGAGGGTCGCTCATGTCAGCTTTACTTCGCCGGGGCGGGCGCCTTCGGTGATTTAAACAGATCCAGAGGCGCGGTGTTCTCGTCGAGAATCAGCGTGCTGCGGCTTTGCAAGAATTGGTCGAGCGCCTTCAGCTTCAGTAGAAAAATGGCGAGCTCGGGTTCCTGCTTGAAGACCTCGAAGGAGCGGGCCGCTTCCTTTTCGCCTTCGCCCAGGACGCGCGTGGCCTGGGCATCCGCCTCGGCCAGCAGCTTGGAGCTTTCGTAGTCGGCACGCGTACGAATGCCGCTCGATTGCGTGGTGCCTTCCCCCTGGATCTGGCTGACCTTCACTTCGCGCTCGGACTGCATGCGTTCGAACACCAGCTTGGTCACGCTTTCCGGCAGGCCCAGCCGTTTGATGCCAAGGAAGGCGATGTTGAGCCCGTTAGTCAACGCCCGGCAATCGGCCTGGATACGCGTCTGCATCTCCGCTTCGATCTCCACGAACTTCAGCTCCTTCGCGTCGGTGGAAATGAAATGTCCAAAGGGATGGTTGCCGACGACGCCGCTGTAGGCATTGCGAATCAAGCCTTCGAGGCTGGCCTGGGCCTTCTCCACATCACCATTGAAACGGGTCAGGAAGACGGTCGGATCATTAATCTTCCAGCCTACATAAACGGCAACGAGGAGACTGTTCCCGTCGGCGGTGAGGACCTGTTCGAACTTGCTCTCGAAGCTGTGAATGCGGTGGTCAAACTTGTGCACCGATTGCACCGGCCAGGGCCAGCGGAAGTGAGGCCCGGCTTCGGCCGTGTGCGAGACCTTGCCGAAGGTCGTGACGACGGCGACCTCGGTGGTGCGCACCTGAAACAAGAACAGGAGCAGGATGAAGATCAGCAGCAGGAAGCCGCCGATGAAAATCGTGACAGGGTTTCGTTTCATGCTTCGTCAGTCGTCAGTTATGGCTTGGGCTTGGCCGCCGCGGGCTGCGGCAGGGTGAGATTGAGAAACGGATCTTCACGCAGTTTGTCCTCCAGGTTGAGCATCAG
>Ga0070688_100001127_pt1 | contig 13385 bp, 7 predicted proteins | sample KBSS13HmetaG_FD_64679 | JGI IMG/M metagenome (GOLD analysis project Ga0070688, IMG submission 64679) | Switchgrass rhizosphere microbial communities from Kellogg Biological Station, Michigan, USA - KBS S1-3H metaG | ecosystem: Host-associated > Plants > Roots > Rhizosphere ...
AAGGCCCCCGAGCTCGCCGAGCCCGGCGGCTTCACCCGGGGCGCGGCCTTCCGCGCCGATGCCCTCCATCTCGACCTCGACGTGTTCGCGCTGCTCGGCCGTCGCATCGTGGTCCGGCGTTTGGTCGTGACCCGTCCGACGCTCCACCTGGTGATGCGCCCCGATGGCACCACCAACCTCGATGACATCGGAAAGAAGCCGACGGAGGCTGGCCCGGCGGGCGGCGCGCCCATGGACCTCGAGCTGAAGGCGCTCGACATCGAGCAAGGCCGGATGCTGCTCGACGACCTCAAAGGCCAGAAGCGCACGACGCTGGCCCTCGGCAGCCATCTGGCGCTGCGCTCGCAGCAAGCGGGCACACGGATCGCCACCACCGGCACCACCGAGATCACCGACGTCGCCTTCGGGCCGCTGTCGGCGGCCAAGCTCTCCGATCTCGATCACTCGCTCGCCAATCTGAAGTGGAAGATCGAGCACGACGGCGCCTTCGACGCCAAGCAGAACCGCCTGGCGCTCCAGCGGCTCACGCTTGCCTTCGGAAAGACCGAGATGGCGCTCTCCGGCATCGTCGATCAGCCGGGGCCGAAGGCGCGGCTCGACCTCCGCGCGAAAGGATCGCAGCTCGATCTCGGCGAGGTGCTCGGTTTCGTCGCGGTGGCGGACGCCAAAGCCGTGAAGGGGATTCGCGGATCGGGCCGGCTCGACTTCGATCTGGCGGTGCGCGGCGGCATCGGGCCCGACCAGAAGCCGGATCTGACCGGCACGCTGGCCATCGCCGACGGCGCATTCCGCTACTCCGGCGCCCCCGCGGGTGTGGAAGCATTGTCGCTGGTCGCGCGGCTCGCGCCCGATGAAGTTCAGGTCGGCCGGCTGAGCGCGCGCGTCATCGGATCCGATGGCCGCCCGCTCGCTCCGCTCACGGGCTCGCTCTCGGTCAGGCAGTTCGCCGATCCACGGCTCACGTTCGCTCTGAACGGTCCGGTGAACCTCGCGGCGGTGGCGCCGCTGGTGGCCCCGCAGAACACGAAGCTCGCCGGCACCGCGGTGATCGACCTACGCGGCCAGGGATTGGCGAAAGATCCGGGCTCGTTCGCGCTCGAAGGCAAGGCCAACCTCGCGAACGTGAGCGTCGAAGCTCCCGACCTCCCCAAGAAAGTCGAGAAGATCCAGGCCGAGATCCAGTTCTCGCCGAGCCATGCCGCGGTGCGTCGATTCACCATGCAGGCGGGCAAGTCGTCGGTGGGTCTCGACGCCACCGTGGCGCGCCCGCTCGCGCTGATGGGAGAGCTCGGCAAGGTCGAGCCTGCGGAAGTGGATTTCGATCTGCGCTCGCCGTATCTCGATCTCGCCGAGCTGCTGCCCGTGACGCCCGGCAGCCCCGTGCTCCCCAATGCGCGTGGCCATGGCCGGGTGACGATCGGCCGACTCAAGAAGGAGAAGCTCGACATCTCGAGCCTCAACGCGCAGATCGATCTGACGCCGGGCGTGCTGCAGGCAGGCTCGTACTCGTTCGACGGTTATGGGGGCGTCGTGAACGGCAGCGCGCGGTTCGATCTCGCCAATCCAAAGAACCCCGCGTTCAAGGTCAAAGCCAAGGTCGACTCGGTGGACGCCGATCGCCTGCTCTCGACGTGGACGGGGGCGCGCGGATGGCTCCATGGCCAGCTCGACAGCGAGCTGGACCTCTCGGGCGCCGGCGGAACCCCCGAGCAGGTGAAGCGGACGCTGACCGCGATCGGCAAGGCGTTGATGACCGACGGCACGCTCGGCCCCGGTCCCGCGCTCAACGCGGTGGCGAGCACGCTCGGGATTCCCGCGTTCAAGGAGTTGCGCCTGCGCGATCTCAAGATGCCCTTCCGGGTCGAGAACGGAAAGTTCATCACCGACAACGTCACGCTCCAGGGCAAGACCGGCAAGTGGCAGGCGGCAGGCGGCATCGGCTTCGACGGAAAACTCGACTACGCGGTCAGCGTGACGCTCCCACCGGAGATCAGCGCGCAGCTGAACGCCAAATCAGCGCTGGCCGCCGGGGCGCTCTCCGATGCGCAAGGCAATCTGATCATCGATCTCCGCGTCACCGGCCCCGCCGCCGCGCCGAAGGTGCGAGTCGACACGCAGGCGATCAAGGATCGGCTACTCGGCAAGGCGTCGCAGGCGCTGGTCGAGCAACGCCAGAAGCTCGAACAGGAAGTGCAGAGCTCGCTCGAGCAGAAGCGCCAGGCCGCGATCGACAGCCTGGCCAAGATGTCGGCTCAGCAGCGCCGCGCGCTCGAGGACAGCCTGAAGCGCAAGGCGCAGGACGTGCTCAAGGGCTTCTTCGGAACGCCCAAGCCGCAGCCCACCGCCGCGCCCGACACGACGAAGTAGTCGGCCTCACTTCGCCGCGGTTCGCCACGCGACCCCAAGCGTGAAGGAGAGGTTGGTCAGGGGATCCAAGCCCTCGCGCGCGCCCGGTGGCCACTCCTCCAGGATCTGCGCGGAGTGACGGAGCTGGAATCCGTAGCTCAGCGACCATGAGTCGTTCCCGTGGAGGTGGAAGCCGGCTCCGGTCGTGAATCCAGGGACCACCCGCGTGAAGCTGCCGTAGGTGGTCTGCTCCCAGCGAACCGCGAAGGCCGTCGGCATGAATTCGAGGTAGGGCGAGATCCCCGAGCCACCGGGAGGTGCTTGCCAGCGAACCCCTAGCGCGACCGGCAGGAATCTCACCTCGGGAGGACCGGGAGGCAACTGGAAGTTCGTATCGCCGTGGCCCGAGTGGCCGCCCGAGTATCCGAAGTAGACCACCTCGCTCCGCAACCACAACGTGCGGTTGAGCCCGCGCGAAGCCGAGGCGAACGGCATCCAGACGATGGAGGAGAATTCGTTCGAGCCTTCGGTCGGTACGTAAGGCCCGACCACGCCGCCGCCCGCTCCGATGGACCACGAGGCCGCGTGTACCGCGCACGGAAGAACGCTGGCGGTGAGGGAGACCGCCAGCACGATCCTCCACGAGATTCCGGGGCGGCCGAGCAAGATAGACCTCGCTTCGGTCCTACCCCGGAAGCCAGCCCGGGTTCGAGCCGGCTAGTTCCTCCACATCTTTTCCCACCATTCGACCCGCTCGAAGCTCTCGCCCTCGCGGGTCCAGTTGGACATCAGCCTCATCTGGCCGCGGATCTTGTCGACGCTCCAACCCGTCAGCTCGGCCAGCGTGCGCGCCTCCTTCTCGCGGCGCTTGGGCAAGGAGAGGCGGTAGTCCCGCGCGTTGGCGCAGTCTCCACTGCCCGTCCATTCGTGGCGCAGCACGTAGCGCGCCTGGAAGTTGGTGCGATCCGCGGTCTCCTGGAACACGAGGTCCTGCGGGAAGTGCGCGCGGTCGTAGCGCACGTGGAGCCGGGTGACGAAAGGCGTCGGAAGGGTGCCGGGCTCGGGCGTGTCGTCGAGCCACCAGACGCCGAGCTGCTTGAGCTCCTCGGGTGAGAGCGGCTGCGAGGCGCACGGATCGCACCAGCCCATGTCCCACGCATACTCGGTGTAAACGACCGACATGTCGTCCTTGCTCACCTGGTTGCCGAACATCGCGCGATAGAAGTCCGGGAACACGCCCTTCACGTAGACGGGAATGTCCATGTCGGAGGGAAGCTTCACCGTGCGGTAATTGACCGCCTCGATCCGGCCGCGGCGCGAGAGCGCGTACACGAACAGCTCCTGCGTGCCGGACGAATTCGCCATGCCGAGCCGCACCGGCAGCATGAACTTCGGGGACTCGTAGGCGACCTGAATCGGTCGCAGGGAAGAGAAACCGAGCTTCTGCTGCTCCTTCAGGTTCACCTTGGCGACGAAGAACTTCATGCCCTGCTTGAGATAACTCTCGAGCACCCGCGACGCGCCCTTGGGCACTCGATACTGGTTGGCGACCAGCCAGTCCTCGAGCCCCTGGCTCTCTTTGGCCGAGAGAATGAGAATGTCGTACTCGCCGACCGTGTATCGGGCCTCGATCGTGACGCCCTTGGCGTCCTTCCTGCCGACCGCATCCATCGACATCTCGGCGGCGGGAGCTCCGGCGCGCGCCATTTGCTTGAACATGGCTTCGTATCGGGGACATGGATCGGGGTCGAAGTACTCGACCAGCCGTGGGGCCGAGAACTGATCGAGGTGCTCGACCGCGGCCTTGTCGCCGATGTGGATCTGGCCCTTCTTGAGCACGGTGGGCACAGGCACCACGATCGCGAACTCCTTCGGCTCGCCCTTGAAGTCATTGACCATCGTCATCACGGTGCGGTCGCCGTCGCGCACCAGCACGACTTGCGAGGCCTGATTGAAGAGCTGTGCGTCGCCGCGCGCGACGTAGAAGCCGCAGAAGCTATGGGCCGTGGTGGGCCACAGCGCGGCGAGCGACAGGCTCGAAAGCCAGAGCCGGCTGATCCACGAGCGTTTCATGGGTGCGTCCTTTCCAGAGTCGAGGGAGCGGGGACACGGGTCGCCACTCGAAGCGCGACCCGGGGAGAAGCCGATCGATGATCGGCACGGCGAGGGAGAAGAGCGCGAGCGACCACAGCAAGCCGTTCGTCCGGTAGAGCACGAACTGGACGAACGTCGCGCCCATCGCCACCAGCAAAGCGAACAGGATGCGGCCGACGCGCGAGTCCGGCGTGGTGCGCGGGTCGGAGATCATGAAGAAGCTGAACAGCAGGAACGCGCCGTTCTGGAGCCCGTGCAACGGATTGGCGAGCGGCTGCCCGAGCCATTGCGCGCGCAGCAAGAGGATCCCGACGTAGAAGCCGATGAACGCGATAGTGACGTCACTGCGCGCGGCGCGATTGACCACCAAGCCGCCGACGCACGCCATCAGGAACCCGAAGAAGGCGACGTTGCCCCATTGGCCGGGAGAGACCCACACCTGAGGGGTGACCAGCATCAATCCCACGAGCGCGATGTTCGTGGGGTTGAAGAGGTGCTTCTTCTTCCACCTCAGGAGGAACTTGCTGGCGATCGCGATCACCGCGCTCGCGACGGCCACCACCAGCGAGTTCGTGCGCATCAGGAGGCAGAGCGAGAGCCCCGAGATCAGCGCGCTCCTGGGGTCGTAGGCAGGGAGCTTCCAGAGTTTTCCGCAAATCCACTGCGTCAGCAGAACCGTCGTGAGAAGGAGCGCCACCCGCGCCGTCGTCACCTCGAAGTCGAGTCCGAGGATTCCGTAGATCAGCAGCCCCGTGAGGCTGGCGATCTGATAGAGCCGCGGATCCAGAGCACGCGGCCGCGTTTCTCGAGATGGGTGCATCGCCTCTTCCTACGCCGGACACCGGGCGTTATTCCGGGCCGGCGCAGGTGAGCGGCGATGCAGCGAGCGCGGTACGAGCCCCGCGTTCTCGGATTCGGCACCGTCCCTGCGGACGGCTGACCGCCGGATTGCAGTTCGCAAGCGTCGTGCCCATCGCCGAAGGTGTTGCACACCAACGATGGGTTCTCGACGACGAGCGATGAACGTGTGACCTGGGAAACACCACGAGGGTGACAGCGATACAGCGAAGGAAACGGCCGGCCGCTAGTGGATGCGGCCTCCGTACACCATCCGCGCGGCGAGGTGGTGCTCCTCGGCCTTGCGCGCGACCGCCTGGAACTTCGGGTCTCCGCGCAGAGCGTCGAATCCGGTGTCGCGCGCGATCAGCGGATAGTTCGCGTAGCCAATCCCGACCGCACGCTCGACGAATTCGAGACCGTAATCGGGGCGTCCGGCGCGCGCCATCATGCGGCCGATGATGAACTGACCTTCAGGGTCGGGGAAGTCGTGGTACTGGTCGCGGACCTCCTCCAGTGTTTCGAGATCTCCCTGGACGATGCTCTTCACGGCGCGGATGAAGGCGCCGAAGGAGTTGCTGCCGAGGACCTGGAGCTGGTCGTTGGCCACCGCCAGGGCTTCTTCGTTGCGGCCCATCTGGACCAATACCCAGGACTCTTCGAAGGGGTCGTTCTTCTTGGCCTCGAGCAACGCGCCCTCCAGATCGCCGAGCGCGTCGAGCGTGTGGATCATCGAAGTTCGGACTTCAGGGTCGAGCGAGCGCGCGCGCCGGTAGGCGGCGACCGATTCGTCGAGCAGGCCGAGGTACCGGAAGCCGGTGATCATCTGCACGTAGCTCCCGACGTCATTGGGATTGCGCTCGAGCACCCCGAACAACCGGTCGAGCGCCTGCTCGGCGCGGCCGCGATCGAGCTCGATCGTGGCCTGCACCTGGTGGCCGATCGGGAGATCGGGGTGGAGCTCGAAGGCGCGAGCCAAGGCATCTTCGGCCTTGCCGTAGTTCTCGTCGCGACGGACGACGTAGTACTTGCCCATCACCCTGTAGCAGCGGGCGAGCCGCACCCACGTTGGCGCGTAGTTGGGATCCGCCTCGAGCGACTTGAGGTAGAGATCCCGCGCCATCGCGAGGTCGCTGCCGACCTCGGCGAGCCGGTTGGCGCGGAGGAACAGCTCGTAAGCCATGGCGTTGGCCGGGACGTCGCGCGCGAGCGCACGTTTCTCACCGGCGCTCAACGGAAGCTTCAGCGACTCCACGATGCGCTTGGTGAGCGTGTCCTGGATGTGGAACACGTCGCGGCCTTCCACGTCTTCGGTCAGCGACCAGGTCACGTTTCCCCCCGGCACCTCGACCAGTTGCGCCGCCACCCGGCAACGATCGCCGGCCGGCAAGATGGTGCCCACCAGCACCGCGTCGACGTCGAGCTCGCTCGCAATCTCACGCAGATCGGTGTGGCCGGTGGCGAATCGCGCCGCCGCCATCGGCGAGCGCACCACCAGCGAATGGATGCCCACCAGCGACATCGCGATCGCGTCGGCGAGGCTGGGACCGAGGAAGTCCTTCTCGGCATCGGAGCGCAGCATCCTGAACGGGAGCACCGCGAGGCGCGCCACCTGTTGCTGCCTGGAGATCGGCTGGGTCGCGCCGGTCGGCAGCAGCGGGCGCAGCTCGGCGGCCATCGTCTCGGCGTCCGGATGACGCTCGGCGGGATTCTTGGCCAGCGACCTCATCAGCGTCCGGGCGAGCGTCTCCATGTCCCGCGAGCCGCTCGGCAGCGTCGGCCGCGAGTGGAGCACGGCGTGCATGACTTCCACCGAGGACTTGCCGGCGAAGCACGGACGACCGGTGGCGGCTTCGCACAAGGTGGCGGCGGTCGCGAAGAGATCCGCACGCGCGCCGACCGTTTCGCCGCGGATCTGCTCCGGCGCCATGTAACCCGGCGAGCCCATGACCGTGCCGGTCATCGTCAGGCCCATCGTCGCCGCTGGCGCGCTCTGTTCCGAGTGGACCAGGCCGAAGTCCAGCAGCTTCACCCGGCCGTCGGAGAGCAGGAACACGTTCGAAGGCTTCACGTCGCGGTGCACGAACCCGCGCCCATGCAGCGCAGCGAGCGCCTCGAGCACGCCGATCCCGACGCGGGCCACTTCGCCCGGCGGAAGCGGCTTGGTCATGATGCGCTCCGCCAGGGGCTGTCCTTCGAGCAGCTCCATGACGATGAACGGCCGACCGTTCTCGGACTCGCCGATCTCGTAGACCTGGCAGATTCCGGGGTGATTCAAAGCCGCCGCCGCCCGAGCTTCGCGCCAGAAACGCGCGAGGAGCTGGGGATTGTTGAGCTCGGTGCGCACCAGCTTGAGGGCCACGGGCCGCTCGAGGCGCTGGTCGCGGGCGGCGAACACCACGCCCATCCCGCCTTCGCCGAGCCGACGCTCGATTCGGTAATGACCCAGAGTCTCGCCGATCATTGGATCAAGCAGCGTAGGGCAGGGGCCGGCGCGATGCCAGGGGTCAGGCGTTCGCGGGCGCCCCTTCGGCGTGCGCGACTTCTTCGATCCAAGCGCGCTGGAGCTCGGCGGCAGCCAGAGGGGAGGCCCCGCGCGGCCGGGCTTCATCGACCGGGGGCAGCGGCGCGCCCCGTCTCGTCCTTCGGGACGGCCAGTCGAAGACGGCGGGAACGTGCCCGCTGGTGCATTCGTCCAGCCGGGTCCGCAGGACCGAGAGCCAGCCGCGGGCGCGCGTGTGAGCCTCGGCACTGCGGCCTTTCGCCCGCAGATACGCGGCGAGGAAGGTGCCGAGCCACATGGGCTCGACGTGCACGGCATCGGATTCGGGTTTGAGGCCGAGCGGCGTGAACAGCTCGTGTTCCACCAGATCCACCAGCCGGGCCGCGCGCTCGGGCGGAAGCACGGGCGGCGTGAGCGAGACCGCGAGCAGATGCTCGGGGCGGAGTCCCCTCACCGGTCCGCTGCGCGCGACGGCCTCGTGCAGCGTTCCCGAGGCGTCGTCCCAAAACGTGTCGTTGAAGCACTGGCCGTGCTGGCGCGCCCAGGCGAGGAAGAAGGCGGCGTTCTCCTTGCGGCCCACCAGTCGCGCCATTTGCGCCATCGCGACCAGCGCGTGATACCAGAGCGCGTTCAGCGCCGCGGACTTGATCCCTTCGTCGCCGACCTGGAGCAATCCGTCGGAATCCACCCGAATCCCGGCGCGCGTGCCGCCTCGGTAGTACTGGAGCACGCTCTCGAGCTGCGGATAGAGGTCGCGGATCGTGGCGGGATCCTCGCTGCGCCGCGCCAGCAGCTCGGCGGCGTGGATCATCCACAACGAAGGCTCGGGATCCTGATACCCGGAGCGGATTCCCCCTTCGAGCGACGACGGGATGAGGCCGTCGTCCAGGTAACCCGTCAGCCCGCGCAGGATCTCGGAAACGGTCTCGAAGGCGCGCATGGAGATCAGACCCGGCAGCGCCCGCAGGGTGGCGGTCGGTCGCTCGATCGCGGCAGGGAAAGGATCGAGCAGGGTGAGTCGGCCATCGCGACGGGCGAGACCCTGAGCGCACGCCCATGCGAGCCGCTGCGTCCACGGATCATCGGCTTCGATCAGTGGAGAAGGCCGGCGCGCCAGCACGCCTTCGCCATGCGCTGCCGCCGCTTGTCGCGCGGTGTAATCGGCGCCCTGGACCGCGCTCGCGAGCACGGCCGACCGGCGCCCGCGCTCGGTCTGCGCGAGCACGGCGACGCACTCCGCCAGGGTTCCCGGAGGGGGCGTGCCCAAGCGCCCTTCGGACGCCAGATGGCGAAACAAGCTCTCTTCGGTCGACGCCACGATGACCGCGGCCTCGCTCGGCTCGAGGTCGAGGTCGAGGTGCCCGGGGACGAGCGCGTCCTCTTCGCTCTTGCGCGGCTCGAGGCCGTGCGCGATGCCGCGGCGCCACAGACGATTGGCGATGAACCGGCCTTGGTGCCAGAAGGTGAGCGTCGGGTCGAGCGGCGTGATCTGGATGCGAACCCTGCCGGGAATGTCCTGCGCGAGCCCCTGGAGATCCGGGCCTTCGCGGAGGATCGCGTCGGGATCACGGGCGACGATCAGCGGACTCAAGCGCAGTCGCGCCACCCCGCCGCTCACGTGGCGATAGCCGACCACCACGGCGTGATGCCCCTGGATCATGAACAGCGAGCGCTCGATGACCACGTCCGAGGCGCGGTAACGCCATGTCGGCCAGGGCTGCGGCGAGAAGTGCTCGAACACGGCGCTCTCGACACTGGCCTCGCCGGTGAGGACCGGCGCGAGATCGAAGACGCCGGCGTCGGTGCGCAGCCGCTCCTCGAGGCCGAGGAGGACGGTGACGACCTCTCCGTGGCTCTTGGTGGCGTGCAGCCATGCGTGCGTGCGGCGCAGTGGCCAGCCGCCGACGCTGCCGTGAGCGGAGCCTCCGGCTCCATCGACCACGATCCACTCGCGAGCGTCGGTGGTCACGAGATCGGGGTGGACTTCCTGTCCAGTGGTCATGAGCTTCGGCAAGATACCACGGCCGACTACGGCGCGGTGACCTTCAACACGGCCGAGAGTGGGGTCATCGAGACCCCCTCGAGCTTGCGCGGCGTGAGCGCGCCGGGAAGCCATGCGCGCGTGAGCGGCGTGGCGCGCATCCACACCACGAGCCTGCGGCGGGCGCGCGCCTGCTCGAGGATCTTCTTCCAGCGGCGGTCGAGTGCGGTGCGATCGCGCGCGCGCGTCTCGGTGTCCACCACCACGTCGGGCTCCGCGTAACCCACCCCCATGTCCGAAGCGAGCGAGCGACAGACCGAGCCGGCAACCGGCGAGACGTGGAGGAAGGTGAGGTCGCGCTTCTTCAGCTCGCGGAACACCGCGCGCATCAGGGTCATGTCCTGAGTGGCGAGGGATCCCAGGTGGTTGGCGACGGCGGCCACCGCTCCAGCCTGCCCAAGGTCGTGGGCGACCTCGCTCGCCACTTTTCCCGGCTTCATCGTCACCAGCAGCGTCCCCGGACCGGGATTCACCTGCGGATAGTTGAGGGGCTCGAGCGGGAGATGGAGGACCAGCTCCCGTTCGTGGTGATGGGCGGACCGAAACGTGCCCGAGCTCCCCCGTTCGCCGGCCAGCACGGCCACCGCGAACGAGCCCGGAGTGGCGAAGAAGGAATCGGCCTGGGCGGCATCCTCGCCGAAGCCGAAGAGCACCAGCGCCAGCCGGGCGGGCTCCTCGGCGCTCGGTCCCGGTCCATCGGCCCCTCTCAGGATCTCCAGCTCGTGGGTGGCACGGTTGGGCAGTCCGACCACCAGCCGGAGCTCGGGCGTGCCGTCGTCGGTCCATCCTTCCCGGCCGCGGAGCACCGCGCCACCGTGCGCCTCGAGGTCGTGTTCGATCGCGTGGTTGAGCTGGATGAACGAGGCTTCGCTGGGAATCCGGATGCGCCAGACGATCGCCGGCTTGCGACCCGCCACCACCTCTTCCGCCATGTTCTCCGAAGGGATTCCAGCGTGGCGCAGGGTGCCGCGCAGCGTGGTCCCCACGAGCCGGGTGACCTCGGCGGGATCGCCGAGCCCCAGCGTTCGCGCCAATGCCAGCTTCCCGGCATCGGAGGTGGCGTAACGGTAGGTCTGGCCAATCGCCATCAGGGCCAGGGCGGCCAGAGCGATCCACCCCAGCGCGGCGAGCGGGGGTTTGGATGAGCTCTTTCGCTTGGGCATGGTGCGAAGCGCACGGTAAGCAGGGCAAAGCAGCACGTCAACGCCCAGTGCCACAATGTTTTTTGCACAAATCTGACACTGCCAAGATGGTCGGGTGACAGCCTTTTGCGGGGCTCGCCGATCATCTTCCGAAGCAGAGCATCATCTAGGTGCTCGAACATCATTTGGAGGTGGGCAATGAAGTTTTTGCGACTCGCTCTCCCCGCGCTCGCTTTCGTAGCCGCCGGATCTTGGGCCACTCATGCATCGGCGTGCGACGACAGCAAGACGACGAGCGCACGGACAGCCGCCGGCGGCAAGGCGACCACGACGGCGCAGTACACATCGAGCTCCTGTAGCGCCAAGGGCGCATCCACCGCGAGCTCACATAGCTGCGCCAGTAAGACTTCCGCCGCCGCCTACGCCGCCTCCAGCAACTCCTCCTGCGTCTCGAAGAGCACCACCTCCACCAGCGCCTACACCGCTTCCACCACCTCCAAGAACACGGTTGCCGAAGGCGCCTCGTGCGAAGCCCACAAAGCGAAGACCATGGCGATCAGCGCTGGCAGCTCCTGCAGCGGACGCGGCATGTCGACCTCGGCGGCAAAGACGGCTCATGGCGACTGTGACGCATGCGCGGACATGGCGATGTGCTACGAGGAGCTCGAGTCGGCGGGAACCCGCACCCAGGTGGTGCCGCTCAAGAATGGCGTGATGTTCGTGTACACCGCCGAGTCTCCGGGACACGTGAACGCCGTTCAGACGGCGATGGCGCGGCGTAACGAGCGCCTGGCCCAGATCGTCACCGCCGGCGACAAAGCCCACCTCTGCCCGGAGTGCAAGTCGATCCGCGGCGCGATGGCCAGCGGCAAGATGACCCGCGAAGTGGTCAACATCGAGGGTGGGGCGCTCACCCTGATGACCTCGAACGACCCGGCGGTGGTGGCGCGGATCCATGCCATGGTCGAGAGCCACAAGGGCGGGCGTTCCAAGATTTAAGCCCGGACCGGACAGTTTCCGAAGGGGCCGGCCCTCAGGGGGGTCGGCCCCTTCGCTTTGGGCGGGCGTTGAATTGTTAAGCCCGAGGGGTCTAGGCTTGGAAGTCCATGAAACCCTCGCGGTTCAGCCAACGGATCATCGTGATCCTGGGTCTTGGGGTGGCGCTCCCGGCCCTGGTCCTGGCGGCGCTTGGCATCTTCCTCACCCTGCGCATCTCGCAGGCCGTGGAATCCCAGAGCCTTCGCTACGACCACTACGTGGCCCAACAGGTGGTCGAAGGATTCGAGGAAGAGCTGCTCGCCCATCTCCGGGACGCCATCGCCGGCGCCGAGATCGAATCGCGCAACGGCGCCTCGGAGCACGCGATCGTCACGGCCCTCACTCAAGGCACCCGGGAGTTCCAGTCGGCCGAGTACGTGCCGCTCGCTCAACTCCCCGACTATCTCCTGCTGGTGGTGGAGTCGCAGCCACTCGTCTATGGGCAGGAGACGCGAGGACCCAACCACTCGCGGTTCTCCGGAATGATGCTGCGCGACGGACAAGGCCAGATCGTGGGCGCGGGCGGATGGTGGGTGGACCCGAAGGTGTTCCTCAAAGATCACCTGCAGGGAATCATGGAGGATCGCCTCGCCTCCAACACCCGGATCTATGGCGGGATCGAGTCGTCGCGCAATCTCTCGGTGCAGGTGCTCGGTCCTGAAGGCTCCGTGTTCGCCATGGTTCGTGAGCCGAGTGGAAGCGCGGATTACGGTACCGCGCTCATGGAAGGTCCGTTCGAGGGCTACGCGATTCGCGTGGCGCCCACCGGCAACGCGCCGGTCTCGTGGGCGCGCCGTTTCGTGATCATCGAGGTCGCCTTCATCAGCCTGATGGGGCTCGTGATCATCGGCGCCACCTTGTTCGGCCTGCGCTACACGGTGCGCCAGCTGGAGCTGGCGCGCATCAAGTCGAGCTTCGTCTCCAATGTCTCGCACGAGCTCAAGACCCCGATCTCGCTGATTCGCCTGGCGGTCGAGACGCTCGAGATGCGGCGCTACACGGCGCCGGAGCAGGCGGAACGATTCATCCGGCAGATCGGTCGCGAGACCCAGCGCCTGAGTCAGCTGGTCGACAACATCCTCGACTTCGCGCGCCTCGAAGCCGGGCAACGCGTGTTCAAGTTCACCGACGTCGATCTTTCCGACGTGGTGCGGGACACGCTCGACAGCTACCGGCTGCGGCTCGAGGACCAGGGATTCAGTTTGGCGGTCGACGTCCCCGAGCATCTGCCGATGATCCGCGGCGAGTCGAACGCCCTCGCGCAGTGCCTGCTCAACTTGCTCGACAACGCGATGAAGTACTCGCGGACCCGCAAGGAGCTGCGAGTGTCCGCGGCGGCCGCGAATGGAGAAGTGTCGATCTCGGTCACCGACCGAGGGATTGG
>Ga0070688_100001128_pt1 | contig 13379 bp, 9 predicted proteins | sample KBSS13HmetaG_FD_64679 | JGI IMG/M metagenome (GOLD analysis project Ga0070688, IMG submission 64679) | Switchgrass rhizosphere microbial communities from Kellogg Biological Station, Michigan, USA - KBS S1-3H metaG | ecosystem: Host-associated > Plants > Roots > Rhizosphere ...
TCGAGCCCGCGGCGGTGCCGTAGGCGAACGTGTTGACCACCGCCGTCTGGTGGCGGCGGATGCCGTTCACGAGCACGAGCGTGTGGTCGGGCGAGAGCCCGCGCAGCGTGAACGGGCGCACGACGTCGGTGGCGTCGGTCACGGTCTGGCGCGGGAAGTTGACCGAAGGCGAGAGCGCCTGCAGCGTCTGCGAGGTCTCGGTGGTGCCCTGCTTCACCAGCACGTCGTGGTCGTACACGTCCACCGGCACCGCCAGCTCGTCGGCCGCGGTGTGCTTGGCGCGCGAGCCGACCACCACCTCGACGCCCGAGGAGGGCAGCACCGTCTCTTCGAGGACGAAGTCCACGGTCGCCGTGGCGCCCGCCTCGACCGTCACCTCGTGCGTGAGCGGTTTGTAGCCGAGCATGAGCGTGCGCACGATGCGGCGTCCCGCGGGCACCTCGCGCAAGCTGTAGCGCCCGTCGCCATCGGTGCTGGTGTGGATCTGCGTCGAATCCACGCGCACCTCGGCGCCTGCGATCGGCGCGCCGCCCTTCTCCGCCACCCGCCCGGTGATGGTTCCGGTCTGCGCCCGCGCGCTTCCCGCCCCGAGCATCGCCACGAGCATCATCGCGAACCACGTCGTGCGACCGATCGTCATGTCCGCCTCCATTGCGATCCCGGCCCTCGCGTCGAACATGCCCTCGGCGCGGTAGACTGGGCGGCGCTTACGGTCGAGTCAAGAGTCGGTTATGGTTCCCGCCCGCGGATGAACGTGTGCGCTCACGGAGAGCGCCCGGAAGCGCCGCCCGGAGGGAGATGCCGTGAAGCTCATGTCGGGGAATGGCCGCAAGGCGGGCGGGGCGCTGCTCGCGGCGCTCGCGCTCGTGGCCGGCTGCTCGGGCGACATCGCCAGCGAGCTGGGACGCAACGTCCAGGTGCGCGACCGGGTGATGGGGGCGATCGTCGCCGACACGTCACTCACGAGAGAGATGACGACGCGCATGCTGGGCTCCGACCGCCAGCGGCTGCAGGTGGTCGAGACCATGCTCGGCGACGACCGCTCGGCCCAGTACGTGCTGGCCCGGATCGGCCGCAGTCCCACCGCCGTGGACTACGTGCTGCAGGTCGCCGCGTCCGACAGCGTCGGCCGCGAGCACCTGATGACGTTGCTCAAAGGCATGCAGATCGCGTTGAAGAGCGGGAAGAAATGAACGCCGCCTGGAATGCGGCCGGCAGATCGCCGCGCCGCGATGAAGATGGACGAGAGAACCTGGGGGAAAGTGCGATGAGAGCCGTTGGAAGGATCATCCGGATCGCGGTGTGGATGCTGGTGTCGGCTGCCGTCCTGACGCGGGGAGCGCACGCGCAGGCGTCGCCCGACAGCTCGGGTGTCCCGAAGCCCGACAGCGCCGCGGTCGCGAAGCCGGACACCGCCGCGGCGCATACGCCAGCGCCGGCGGCCGCGCCGGCCGTCGCCACGCCCCCCGCCACGCCGCCCCCCGCGGCCACCACGCCGCCCGCCACGACCAGCGCCACCGTGTCGGCTTCATCGTCGGCGCCGCTCCAGGCCGCGGGCATGTTCTCGAAGGGCAACAAGCGAGTGACCGGGACGCTGGGATGGGGGCACTCGTTCAACACCGACTACCTGCTCCTGGGCATCGGCGCCGGCTACTACCTCGCCAACGGCCTCGACGTGGGCGTGGATTTCGAGGGCTGGCTGATCGGCGACCCGAGCATCTACAAGCTGAGCCCGCGCGCCGACTACGTGCTGTGGAAGATGAAGCGCATCAAGCCCTATGCGGGCGCGTTCTACCGCTGGAACTTCGTCGGCAACGGCTACGACGACAAGAACTCGCTGGGTGGTCGTGCCGGCGCGTTCTATCAGAGCCGCGGGGGCCGCAGCATGGCCGGCGCCGGCGTCGTGTACGAGCGCTACCTGAACCTGGACGAGCGGTTCGGCTCGAGCGACGTGGTCTACCCGGAGGTCTTCGTCACGGTCTCGTTCTGACGCCGGCGGCGGCGCGCCCCGCGCTCGAAGCGGACGGGGCGCGCCGCGCGTCGCGGCAGGGGGGGTAGGGGGAGAGGCACTAGGGGGAGAGGCACGATGTTGTGGCCGGTGATCAAGACCGTCCTCGTCCTGATCGTGATCGTGTACATGGTTCGCATGACGAACCAGGTGCGGAAGCCCAGCGGCCGGATGGGCCGGGCGGTGGTGACGCGCATGAACTTCTCGCACGCCGCGCTCACCGACTGGGGCCTGGAGCACGTGCGGATCGAGCCGTCGTTCACGATACTGGACGTGGGCTGCGGCGGCGGGAGGACGATCCGCGAGATGGCCGCACGTGCGACGGCCGGTCGTGTCCTCGGCGTCGACTACTCCGAGGCGAGCGTGGAAGCCTCACGCGAGGCGAACCGCGATGCGGTCGCTGACGGCCGCGTCGAGGTCCAGCAGGGCAGCGTGTCGCGGCTGCCGTTCGCCGACGCGATGTTCGACCTCGTCACCGCGGTGGAGACGCACTACTACTGGCCCGATCTCGCGAACGACGCGCGCGAGATCCTGCGCGTCCTCAAGCCGGGCGGCACGCTGCTCGTGATCGCGGAGGCCTACAAGGGCCGCTACGGCTGGCTGTTCCAGCTCGCCATGCTGCCGATGCGGGCCAAGCTCATGAGCGCCGACGAGCACCGCGCCTGGCTCGAGACCGCCGGTTTCACCGGCGTGGAGGTGTCGGAGAAGCGCGGCCACGGCTGGATCTGCGTCACCGGGAGGAGGGCGTGAAGCACGCCCGGGACGCGTTTGCCGGGCCCTGTGGCGCGGCATAATCTGGGCGCATCATGCACAAGCTCGAGCCAGCGCGACTGAAGCCCGGCGTCACCCTGGAGAGCCTGCCGGCCCCGGCCGCGGCGCCCACGGCCGTCGCGGCCAGGCCCGGCGCCGCGGGCCTCGTGCGCGGTCGCGCGCTCATCTTCTGGGACCCGAAGGTCCCGGGGAAGAAGCTGGACGCGATCGACACCGACCAGATCACGCCCGCCGCCGACTGCGTCTCCGAGAGCCTCGAGACGCTGGACGAGCGCTGGAAGGCAGGCTCGTTCCGCCACCTGATGCCCGACTTCCGCGCGCGCGTGCACCGCGGCGAGACGTTCCTCGTCGCCGGCGACCGGTTCGCCATCGGCAGCTCGCGCGAGATGAGCCCGGCGGGGTTGAAGGGCGTGGCGGAGGAGAAGGGGCTGACGCTGGTCGTGGTGTGCGGGAACAACATGGGCGACATCTTCCGCAGGAACGCGTTCAATCTCGGCCTGCACGTGGTGCAGAGCCCGGAGGCCGTGGCCGACGCGCAGGACGGCGACACGTTCACGTTCGACCCCGACACGCGCCGGCTCGCGAACGAGACGCGCGGAAAATCGTACGACCCGGTGCCGCTCACGCCCAAGGAGGACGAGATCCGGCGCTCGGGAGGGATCTTCGAGGTCGGCCGGCGCGAGTTCCGCGACGCCACCGCTCGCAAGCCTGAGATCGTGTGGCCCGACGCCGCCACGGCGCGCAGGCTCACGACCACCGAGCAGATCCTGTGGGCGCACCGCGTCGACAAGCAGGCCGATGTGCGCGCCGGGGCCACGCTGCGCGTGTACGCGGACCTGCTGCCCGCATCCGATGGCACGGCGCCGTTCTCGATCCACACCTTCAACCAGATCACCGGCGGCGCCGCGATCTGGCCGCGCCAGATCGCCATCGCCAACGACCACTTCGTGTTCACCGGCGTCGATGCCGACGAGAAGCAGACCAGCATCGGCCGCCAGTTCGCAGCGCTCCACGGCATCGAGCGGCCGTACTACGCCACGCCCGGCGACGGCATCTTCCACTTCTACTTCCCCGAGCAGGGGCTGGTTCATCCGGGCATGGTGATCCCCGGCGCCGACTCGCACAGCCGCGCCTACGGCGCCTACGGTGCCATCGGCATCGGCGTGGGCTCCACCACGCTCGGCTTCGGCTGGAGCACGGGCCACATCTACACCACGGTGGCGAAGCCGCGGCGCGTGGTGTTCACCGGGCGCCTCCAGCCGTGGGTCACGGGCAAGGACCTCGTGCTCGAGCTGCTCCGGCGCTGGGGTGCGAAGCAGTCGCAGGGCATGAGCGTCGAATTCGTGGACGCGCAGCGGCAGCTCCCGATCGCCTACCGCAACACCATCTGCAACATGATGGCCGAGGCGGAGAGCTGGAACGGCATCTTCGCGCCCGACGACATCACGTACGCGTGGTTCGCGGCCAAGGGGATGAAGGACCTGCCCTATCCGAGGATCGCTCCCGGCACCGACGTGGAGTGGGCGATCGACGAGACACTCACGCTCTCCGAGGTGCGGCCGATGATCGCCAAGCCCTTCAGTCCGGGCAATGCCTTCCCGGCCGAAGAAGTCGCGAAGGAACGCATCACGTTCGACAAGGCACTCATCGGCTCGTGCACGAACGGCGGCTACGACGACCTGCTGTCGGCCGCCCTCGTGCTGCGAGCGGCACGCGGGCAGGGGATGAAGAAGGCGGCGAAGGAGTTCGTGGTCTTCCCCGGCTCGGGCGGCGTGAAGCAGCAGATCGAGCGCCCCGACGCCAGGCTCGACGGCGAGAGCATCGCCAGCGTGTTCCGCTCGGTGGGTGCGGGGATCCGCCAGAGCTGGTGCGGGCCGTGCTTCGGCCAGGGCCCGGATTCGCTCCAGCCCGGGCAGCGCGCGATCACCAGCTTCAACCGCAACTGGACGAACCGCATGGGCGTCGGCGGCGAGGGCTACCTCGCCTCGCCCAGCGTCGTGGCCGCGAGCGCGATGCTCGGCTACATGGGCCCGCCGAGCGAGCTCGGCTTGGCGTGGGAGCCGGAGGCGTTCGCGGTGTAGTCCAGGGCGGCGCGAGAAGGCCATTGTGGCTTGCCATGTGAGGGTCCTAGACTCCGGGGCGCGCTCTGCTGGCCGAACCTGCCGTGGAGGTCTTCATGCGCCTGCGATGCTCCCTGGCGATCGCGCTCCTGGTCACGATACCGAGCGCGGCACTTGCCGCCTGGCCCGAAAGCGGGATCGTCGTCGGCGATCCAATCTACTGGCACTTCAAGGGCTCCGTGTCCCTCGTCCCGGACGGCGCGGACGGCGTCCTGGTGAGCACGAGCCCGTGGCATCTCGCCTCACGTGTCGATCCGCTGGGCGGGATCGTCTGGAGCGTGGATCCGTTCAGCGCCGCCCGGCTACCGGTCCCTTCGCTCGGCGTTTGGATCTCATGGGCCAACAGCGGCGACGACTCCGGCGGCATGTGGTTCGCGAGCCAGGACGCTGACAACACCGGGAACGTGGTCGCCGTCCACTACGATGCTGGCGGCACCCTGCAGCCCGGGCTCGCGACGCTGACGGAGGGCACCGATGTCGACCGCTGGGTGCGCGCGGCGGTCCCCGACGGACAGGGGGGGATCTTCGTCGTGTGGTCGACCCTCGTCGCGACGACGAACGAGGGCGAGGTCCGCGCCACGCACGTGGATGCCCTGGGCAACGTGACCGGACCCGCGAACGGCGTGCGGGTCTTCGACGGCTTCGAAGGTTGGTCATTCGTCGGTGCCGTCGCGGATGGCGTCGGCGGGCTGCTCGTGTCCACGCCGGACCTCGAAGGGGCCGTCGTGCAGCGCCTGGACGCCACACTCGAGCCACGATACGGGGCGGGCGCGCGCATCGAAGCAACACCTGTGAACGGCGGCTTCTCGCTCGCGGCCGCGGGGGATGGCGGCGCATTCGTGGCCTGGGCGGACGGACCGGTCACCGCGGCGGCGATGCGGGTCCAGCGGCTCGGCCGCAATGGACTCGTGGCCACGGGCTGGCCCACGGCGGGAACCATCGCCGCGAGGCCGACGCGATCGCCGGGAGCGACGCAGGTGGTGTCGGATGGCACGGGCGGAGCCTGCGTCGCGTGGCTCGACCAGCACGAGACATCAGGAGAGCCGGTCTACGGCGTCCGGGCATCGCGCGTGCTCGCGAACGGGAGGATCGCGCACGGCTGGCAGCCCGCGGGCGTGGAGGTCGCGACGGGCGGGTATCCGTCGCTCGATTCGCGCTCGGTGCTCGTCGCCGACGGAACCGGAGGCTGCTACCTCGCGTGGGCGTTCCCTTCGGTCATGTACGGCGATGTGTTCGCACAGCATCTCGTCGCCGACGGCAGCGTCTTTCCGGGTTGGCCGGCAGGCGGGCTGCCGCTCGGCAGTCACTCGTTCGGCAACTACTACGACAGCCCGTACGCGATCCCGGATGGCTCCGGGGGCGTCTACGTGGGTTGGGACGAGATCTCCTATCCCATGAACTATCACCAGGCTCACGTGACGCGGCTCTCCCCGGGCGCCCCCGCAGGCGATGGTCGACCGCTCGCGGCGTCATTGTCGCTCGCGCGTGTCGCGCCGAACCCCGCGAGCGGTGTGTTCACGGTGAGCGCGACGATGCCCGACGACCGAACCGCGAGGCTCGAGGTGTTCGATCTCGCCGGCCGGGTCTCGGAGTCACGCGAGGTACACGGGGCCGGCGAGCGTGGGCTGACGCTGGACGCATCGAGGCTCGCACCGGGTGTGCACTGGATGCGGCTCACGCATCCAACCGGGATACGCACCGCGCGCATCGTCGTCGTGCGCTGATCGGTTGGGCGCGGGAGGCGTCTTTACCGGCCGGTCGAGTGGGGCGATCGTCCTCGCCTGCCTGTCCGTGCTCCTTTCCGGTACCGGCCCGTGAGCTGGCGATAGACCGAGGCCGGCAGGATCTGCTGCTGGAACTCTCGCAGGCTCAAGACCGCCGGGGACGAACGAGAGGTCGTCGTGCCATCGAGCGTCGGGAGCCGGGGAAGCTCCTCCACGTACTTCGGTATGGTGAGGATCCGAACCGGTTTGGCTGTGGCGTGCGGTCGCGCCGCTCTGGCGACGCGCGGCAACGCCGGGAGCGCAAGGGCCAGCGCGAGCAGGACCAGGGACACGACGGGCCACAGGGGGTTCCGCATGGCGAGGACCTCGATGGGGGTGAGACCCGCACGGCCGTGGTCGGCAAGCGGCCCACATACGAAGTCTCTGACCCCGCGCGCGCACGGAACAAGACGGTGTTCACCGAGAGCGCGCGTGGGTTGAACTCCCGTCAGGTGAAGAGCGTGCGCGTCGTCCGGTCCTCAGCGCATGTCCCGGGGAACGACGATCGCCAGTTCGCGCTCAACGTGCTGCGTTGGCTGACGCGCGCCCTGTGACGCGCGGCCTAGCAGTGCCGCGGGTCCTTGTCCTTCAGGAGCCGGCCATCAGGCGTGTAGCGGGCCGGTCGGCCGGGCGTGGGGCGGGCGGGCGCGGTCGGCTGGTACCAAGGCGTGTGGTCGACGGGGAACGCGTTCGTGCGGGCCGTCGCCGTCGATGCGAGCGCCACGACGCTCTGCGCCGCCAGTACCGCCATCAGCGCGATGGCGAGCGTCACCCGTAGGCGACGTGATCGCCGGATTTCGGGGCGGGGATCGACGTCCCGCGACATCTCCAGAGCCATGGAAGCCCCCTTTCGTGCTACCGGGAGGGTATCGGACGCCGGCGTCCCCGACCAGCGCTCAATGCACCTCGCCCAGCTCGGCGACCTCGCGCCGGCGCACGCGCCAGGCGCTGCCTTCGGCCGCCACGGCGGCGGCCCAGCCGGCGGGCACGTTGAGCGCGCGCACGATCACGACCGAGTTCTCGTCCAGGTCCGGCAGCGGGTCCTCGAGCGCTAGGCCGTGGAGCTTCCGCCGCGCCTCGTGCCGGGCCCACGCTTCGAAGAACACCGTCCGCCGGCGTGCGGGCGGGGCGTGGAGGACCGCAGCCTGGTCCAGCAGGGAGAGGTGGTCGCGCGCGAGGCGGGAGACGTCGGCGTCCTCGAGTTCGCGCTCCAGGTCCACGCCCACCTCGCGGTCGCTCGCCACGCCCACGAGCGCCAGCTCCTCGCGCCAGGCGACGCTGAAGCGCGGTGCCTCACGTCCCACCAGGCGGGGCTTGCCGAGCGGCGTGCGCTCGAAGCGGAGCGACTCGGGCGGCAGACCGAGATAGCGGCCGAGGATGGCGCGCAGGGCTCCCCGCGCCGCTGCCCACGCCGGCCCGGCCACGCGCCGTCGCGCCGCCTCCGCGCGCTCGTCGTGGCCCAGCGCCGATCGCCAGCGCTCGAGCTCTGGCGACTCCGGGCGCAACGGGATGCACCAGGTGTCGACGACGCCTGCGGGTAGACCGACGAGCGCGGCCGGTGAGCGGATCACATTCGAGGCTCCCGGGAGGGCCGCGTGGGTGCGCCCTCGTAGTCCTGGTCCGCGAGCAGGTGCTCGTGCTTCATGACCACGCTCTGCTCCGCGACGCGGGCGTGCTCGCCGATGTGGGCGCCGTAGAGCAGCAGCGAGCCCGCCGAGAGAGTAGCGCCACCGCCGACGTGCGAACGGCCAAGCTTGAGCACGCGATCCTCGAAGCTATGGAGCTGGAGGTGGCACGACACCGTGGCGTCGTCGCCCACGTCCAGCATGTCCGGGTCCACGACCTGGGCGAGGCTCGTGCCGAGTACCACGCGCCGCCCGATGCGGGCGCCCATTGCGCGCAGCCACACGCTCACGAGCGGGGTGCCCTCGACGCACTCTATCACCGGCCGGCCGTACGCCGACCATACTTCGAACAGGAAATCCCAGCGGCTGCACCAGCACGACCACAGCGGGTGGCGGTCCTCGCGCATGCGCCCGAGCAGGATCCATTTCGCCGCCAGGGTGAGTGCACACAGGAATGCGCCGGTCACGAGGGCCGCGAGCGGCAGCACGCCGAATGCGAACACGGCTGCCGGCTCGGCGCGCGCGACGCGCGCGAGCGTCGTGGCCCAGAACGCGACCAGGAACGCGGGGAGTATGGGGAGCACGAGGCGCATGGACTCCCACAGGGCTCGGTTGGCGACGCGGATGGCCGAGGGCCGGAACGTGAGCCGCTCGTCGGCGGTCACCAGCTCGCGGTTCGGCAGCTCGAACGCCGGGTGGCCGAACCAGGCGCTGCCGGCCCGCACGCGGGCGGGGTCGGCCACCGTGCACACGCCCAGCAGCAGCTCGCCCGGCAGCCGCGCACCGGCAGGGATCACCGCGTGGTTCCCGAGGAACGTGTGGCGGCCGAACGTCGTGCGCTCGCAGTGCAGGTGCCCGCGGTGGACGAGCGGGCGGCCGAGGTAGATACCGTCGGCGAAGAAGCAGTCGTCGGCGATCTCCACCAGCTCCGGCGTCACCTCCATGATGGTACTGATCTCGCAGCGCCGGCCCACGCGCATGCCGGCGAGCCGGAGCCAGAGCGGCCAGGCGAGCGTGCCCGAGAGCGCCACGTTCGCGGTCTCGACGAGCCTCTCCTTCAAGAGCACCGTGAGCGCCGTGCCCCCACGGAGCGGGTAGACGCCCGGCTCGACGCGCCCGAGCGCGCGGCAGAGCAGCGCCTGGAGCGGCAGGGAGATGGCATAGCCCGCCATGATCGCGAGCGCCAGGGGGGCGAGCGGCAGCGACGTGAACGTGAACGCGGCGCGGCCCGAGATGCCGGCATTCCACGCCGAAAGCACCACCGCGGCGAGCACCATCGCGGGCAGGAACGCCACCTGCGCCACCGCCGCCTTGGCCGCGAGCAGTAACGCCGCATGCCAGGCGCTCGGACGCGGCGGCTCGGCGCTCGAGGGTGCCACCTCCGGCGCGCGGCCCACAGGGGTTGCGGGCACGCCCTCCCACCGCTCGCCGGCGGGGAGCACGGCGTTCTCGGAGAGCCACGCGAGCGGTCCCAGGAACGCGCCCGCCTCCATGCGGCTGCCAGGGCCCATGCGCGCCCGCGTGTCGAGCGTGGCGTCGGCGCCGATCGAGATGTGCGCGAACACGAGCTGCTGGCGATCGTAGGTGACGAGCCCCAACGACACGTCGCGACCCAGGGCGGCGCCGTCACCGATCTCGAGCAGGTCCCAGCCGCCGTGGTGGAGAGCCACCCCGCGGTGGAGGTGGACGTCGCCACCGACCCTGGCGCCGAGCGCACGCAGGAGCCAGGCGCGAAGCCCGGTGCTCTCGAGGAGGTCCCAGGGGATGCTGCGCGCGAACTGCATCACCATCCAGTGGCGGACGTACATCGACCCCAGGTAGGGATGCCGCCCCGCCGTGTAGCGCCCGATCAGTACGCGCTTGGCGAGCACGGTGAGCGAGGCGGCGACGAGAGTCCACAGGAGTGCACCCACCAGGGCGAGGCTCGGCAGCAGCAGCACGGAGGCGGTGACGCCGATCGCGCCCGTGAGCCACGGCACCGCGCGCGAGGCGAGGAGCCACACCGTGTTCACGATCGCGAGCAGCGCCAGCAGGAGGAACGCTCCCTGCGCCACCACGCCCCAGCCGGCGTGCGGGGAGATGTTCGGGACGTTCTCCACGACCTGGCGTGGTGCTGCGTGCGGGACCTCGCGCGGCGAGGCCGAGCGGGGCGCGCGAAGCGCCTTGGCCGCGAGCCCGGCCACGGTGCGCGCCTCGTAGAGGTCGCGCACGGTCAGCGACGCGGTGCGCGGCTCGCGCCGCAGCGTGGAGACGACCTGTGCTGCGACCAGCGAGTTCCCGCCGAGGTCGAGGAAGAAGTCGGCTTCCGCGGTGATCGCGCCCGCCTTGGGCAGGTGGGTGGCGAACGCCGCGGCGAGCTGGCGCTCGAGCTCGCTCGCCGGAGCACGACCCCCGGCCGGCGCCGCGGGCGCGTGCGCGAGCTCCGGCAGCGCGCGGCGGTCGAGCTTGCCCGAGAGCGGCGCGCGCGGCAGCGCGTCCAGGCGCGCGATGTGCGCGGGCACCATGGGCTCCGGCAGCGTGCGCCGGAGCCTGTCGCGCAGCCGGTCGCGGTCGGGCTCGCGGCCGTCGGCGGTGACCACGAACGCCACCAGCTCCGGCCCGGCGCCGTTCGCCTGCACGCGGCAGGCGGCTTCGATGATGCCATCGCAGCGGCAGAGCTCGCTCTCGACCGCGGTCAGCTCCAGCCGGTGGCCGCGGATCTTCACCTGCGTGTCGGCGCGGCCGTGGTAGGTGAACTCGCCGTTCCCGTGCTTCCTCGCCAGGTCGCCGGTCCTGTAGATCCGGCCGAGCTTCGGATGGTCGATGAACTTCTCGCGGGTCAGGTCGGGCCGGCCGAGATAGCCGCGCGCGAGTCCGATGCCTCCCATGTAGAGCTCACCCAGCTCGCCCGCGGGCAGCTCGCGCAGGTCGGCGTCCAGGCACCAGGCTCGGTTCCCGGTGAGCGGCCAACCGATGGTGACCGGCACCCCGGGCTTCATCCGGGTGCGGACGCAGGTCACCGTGACCTCGGTCGGGCCATAGCCATTCTCCAACCAGCGGCCGCGCGACCACAGCTCGGAGACGTCCGCGGTCAGCTCCTCGCCGCCGACATAGACCAGCTTAACGTCGGGAAGGTCGCGCACCGGATCGTCGCTGCAGGTCATGCGGAGCATGGTCGGGGCCGGGCACCACACCGTGATGCCCTCGGAGCGCAGCCAGGGCAGGAAGTCGGGACCCGAGCGCACGCGCTCGTCGTCCACCACGACCACGGTCGCGCCGGCGCCCCAGGCGAGCCAGATCTCCTCCACCGACGAGTCGTAGGCCGCGGAGGAGGTCTGGGCACAGCGATCCGCCGGCGTGATGCCGAAGCGCGCCGCGTCCGCCAGCACCAGGTTCGCCACGCTCCGGTGCTCGATCATCACGCCCTTCGGGTGCCCGGTCGTGCCCGAGGTGTAGATGACGTAGGCCAGCGTCTCGGGCTTCAACCAGGCCGGGGTGCGGCGCGCGTGGGCGACGCCGGACCCAGCCTTGCTGGGTACCCCGCCCGAGACCGCACGTGGGGAGACGATGCGGGACTCGGGAAAGCCGGCGGCGAGGAGCACGGACCGGCGCTCGTCGTCCGCGATGACCGCGACCGCGTGCGAGTCCTCGAGCAGGAAGCGCAGGCGCGCTTCGGGCGTGTCCGGCTCGATGCACGTCCATGCCGCGCCCGCCTTCAGGATCGCGAGCTGCGCGGTCCACAGGTCGGCACCGGCGCGCGGGAGCAGCACAGCGACCACGCATTCGCCCGACACCCACGCCGAGAGGCGGTGGGCGAGCGCTTCGGCGCGCGCATCCAGCTCGGCATAGGTGAGACGCTGTCGTGGTTCGCCGTTCCTTGGCGGTAACTCGAGCGCGATGGCGTGGGGGGTGCGGCCCGCCTGATGCTCGAAGATGGAGTGCAGCAAGCGGACGCCCGTTGCGGTCCGCTCTTCCGTGTGCATATCGGGGTCTGCTCCGGCCATGGACGTGGGGTGGCCGCATTCTCCGATAGCTTCGCCATTCTCACAATGATAATCAGCATGATGAGACCGCCCATGCATCGCTTTCGAACCCGTTCGATGAGCATTGCGATGTGGCTCTCAGTCCATGAACGGGCTCATGCGTGCACCGGCCAGAATGGAGCCACGAGCCCGCGATGCCGATGACCATGGCGGAAGCCCCATGGGGTCCGAAGGCCTTCGCTGGGGTCGCAAGAGCCTCGATCAAGGGTCGACCCACGATCCGCCCGTGTTCATAGCGTGCGAAAGGAACGGCCAGGATGGCCGGCTGGAGACAGAGACTCGCGGAGACCGCGCGGAAGAACCGCGTCGAGATCGTCGACGCCGGGCTCACGCGTCGAGACCTGGTCCAACTCGGGCTCCTGACCGCCGGCGGCTATCTCGTCGCCAAGCTCGGTCTCTCGACGCGTGCAGCCGGTGCCGGAGGCGCCCCCAAGAGCCCACGCACCACGCCCTGGGTCGAAGAGCTTCCGGTACCGGCGGTCGCGACCCCGGTCGATGTCGAAGCGCTCGGGGCGCGGCCCACGAAGGCCCCGGCTGCGGGAGAGAGCGGCCGGAACGATCCCCATCAGCACTGGGAGCTCTACGATCCCGCGAGCGCGGACCACTACCTGATCGAGAACCGCGAGACGCTCGCGAGCTGGCACCGCGAGCTGCCGCTCGATCTCTGCTGGTGCTTCAACGGCACGTTCCCCGGCCCGCGGATCCACGCGCGCCACGGGCGGTCGGTCCTGATCCGCTTCCGCAACCAGCTCCCGAGCCTGGATGCTCACGTGGGCTATGGCCGGCCGACGCCGAGCACCCGCGTCGAGAATGGCCACCAGGGCTCCGAATCCGATGGTCACCCGCTCGACACGATCGAGCCCGGCGCGTTCAAGGACCACCTGTTCTTGAACCGACGCGCCGGGTTCACCGACGCGCGCCATGGTTCCGACGGCGACCCCCGCGAGGCGCTGGCCTCGCTCTGGTTCCACGACCATTGCCTGGGCTTCGCGGCGCAGAACGTCTACCGGGGGAATGTCGGGCTCTACCACGTGCTCGATGCGTTCGACACCGGCGACGAGAACGATCCG
>Ga0070688_100001131_pt1 | contig 13367 bp, 8 predicted proteins | sample KBSS13HmetaG_FD_64679 | JGI IMG/M metagenome (GOLD analysis project Ga0070688, IMG submission 64679) | Switchgrass rhizosphere microbial communities from Kellogg Biological Station, Michigan, USA - KBS S1-3H metaG | ecosystem: Host-associated > Plants > Roots > Rhizosphere ...
GGAGTACTGGTGGGATGGATGAGACCTTCGAGCAACACGACCAGCTTCTCGCCGCCCTGGGGACGAGCGTGGGACGGTCATGAAGTCGTCGATCTCGTGGCCGGCGGCCGGGAACGACCTCATCAGATCGCGCATGGAACAGCGTTGACCGTTCGACGTCGCCGTTCCCGGTCCCTAACTTCGAATCGCTTCAGCGGCCGGCGAGTCGGGCCAGACCGGCACCGGCCTCGCGACGTACCCGGCGTGTGCGAGGCGGCTCTGAAACAGCGCCGTCTCCGACGCCCAGAACACCAGCTTCACCCACAGGCGCCCGACGACGTACAGCTGGCCAATCGCGAACCCGACCCACATCGCCGGCCCCGCGCCTCCCGCGCCCGGCGCCCCCAGCGCGTAGACGCCGACCACGACGCCGAACAGGAGGAAGTTCGCGGCGAACACGCCCACGGCCGATACGGCGTTGCGCCGGATGAACCCCAGCGCCGCGCCGATCGCGCCGAGCATGCTGCGCCGATCCTCGACGACGGCGCGGATTTTGGCGTAGTCGAAGACGAGCGCCGCTGCCGCGACGAGAAGGCCGAAGACGAAATACAACGCGAGCCGCGTCAGAAACGCGCTTCGCTCGACGTTCATCTCGTGCGTGATCCGCGGATAGAAAGTGCCGAACAACCAGCCGTGCAGGTAGCCGAAGAGGAACGCGTAGACCAGCCACTGCACGACGGCAAGACGCAGAAACCTGAAGAAGAACACGCCGCACGCCGCGAAGAATCCATGCGCGCCGATCGCACGATCGCGCGCGAAGCGGTCGACGATGCCCCCGGCCAGGAAGATCCACGCCAGCACGTACAGCGACGCCGTCGCGACGATCGCGATCGGGCGGGCGGTGCCGTCGATGAACGCGCTCAGGTTGTCGAGCACCGCGCCGAATCCGATCACGGTTGGCTTGAACGTCACGCCGATGCCGCTCGCCTGATCGGCGAATTCCTGCATCCAGTCGTAATTGGCGCCCGAGGCCGCGGTGTCGGCCGCGAGGCTCTGGCCCAGGTGATCGGCAAGCGACACGCGCAGCGCCGCCGCCAACGGTAGCCCGGCGGCGAGCGTCAGGATCCAGACGCCCACGAGGATGGCGGGCGCGCCGTTGACACGCCGGATACCGTCACCGATCGCGCTCACACCAATGCCGCCCATGACAGGAGGCAGTCCTCGAGCCACACCAGCCACTTCGCCGACCACTTCGTCGCGGCGCGGCGTCCCTGCGGCCGCAGCGTCCGCGAGTTGTTGGTGGGGCTTACGTCCAGCAGCAGCACCCGGTTCGGATCGACCAGCGCCTGCAGCGCTTGCGCGGGCCGCTCGTACACGTACTTCGTCCAACGCTCTCGGCCGTCCCAGCGCTCGGTCGCGCGTTCGCCGTTCTCGAAGGTGACGAGCACGTCCACCGGAAACACCGCCTCGCCGTAGCGGCGAACGACGACGGTGGTGCGGAAGCGATCGCCGTCGCGCACGCTCTTGAGATCCTGGATGCCGTAGTCGAAGACGTTCGAGCTGCGATGCGCCTGATCGAAAAACCACGTGAGGTCGGATCCGGCCACCGCCGACGCGGTGCGGAAGAAGTCATCGGGCTGCGGGTGCTTGAACGCCCAGGCGGTGAAAAACGTGGACATGATGCGCTGCAGCGTCGGCCATCCCAGCCAGCGCTCCATCGTGTTCAGCCACAGCGCCGTCTTGTTGTAGGTGATGTTGCCCCCGGTCGCGGGAAAGTAGCGAAACGACGGAGTCGACTGGGCGTCGCTTTCGGCATCGCGCCGATATCCGGTGAGACGGTTGCCGTCCGTCTCGCGGCTGATCCGGACGTCACGAAACACCCACGGCACGAAGCCGCCGAAATACCGGACGGCAAGGTAGTTCGGATCGAACACCTGCGAGACGGCGCGGGCGGTCGAGAAGGTATTGAAGCCTTCGTCCATCCACGCATGCTCGAACTCGTTGTTGCCGACCATGCCATACCAGAACTGATGGCCGGCTTCGTGGACGGTGACGCCTTCGGGAGTGGTCACGCCGGCCGGCGCCAGCCATCGCGAGCCCGCGGTGAAGAGCGTCGGATACTCCATGCCGCCGGCGCCGCTCTGCCACGCGGGATCGACGATTGTGATGTGCCCGTACGGGTAGGCGCCGTACCACTCGCCGTAATACTTCAGCGTCGCCCGCGTCGCCTCGAAGTGGCGATCGGCCTGACCATCGTGCTCCGGCTGCAGCAGCAGCCGCATCTCGACCGGCGGCAAGGTGGCGTGCTCGAACCTCGCCGTCCGAACGAGATAGTCGGGACTCGTCGTCCACGCGAAGTCGTGCACATCGTCCTGATGGTAGCGGTGTGTCGTCGTCCCGTTGCCGTTGTCGCGCTTCTCACGCTCCACGCCCGTGGCGCCAAGCGGCCAGCCCGTTGGCACCGTCAGCGACACGTCGTAGACGCCGTAATCGGCGAAGAACTCCGTGCCGGCATGGAACTGATGACAGTTCCAGCCTTCGTCCTGCAGGACGCCGAGCTTGGGAAACCACTGCGCGATGAAGAAGAAATGTCCGATGGCGCCGGTGCGCGCGATCGTCCGCGGCACGTGCGCGATCCACGCAATGTCAATCGTCGCCGAACCGCCCGGCTCGATGGGGTGCGCGAGCGGAATGCTCAGTACCGTTCGATCGTGCTCGTTGCCGTCGTCGGGGGCGATGAAGCGCTGCGAGGCGGTCAGATCGCCGGCCGCGGGAGAGGTCAGCGCGATCGAGGAGACGTCGATCCGGCCCCATTCGTCGGATCGGCGCGGCGGGTTCTCAGGAGGGCCCCCACCGAGCGCACTCTCGCGCATGAACGTGGATCGCGCATCGCGCCAGGCGTTCCAGTACAGGTGGAACTGCAGGTCGGTCGCCGCTCGCGCACTGAGGTTGCGCCAGACGATGGTCTCGGAGCCGGTGATGGTGCGCGTCGCGGGATCGAGCGTGGCGCGAATCGTGTAGCTGGCGTTGCGCGGCGAGCGCGGCGGCTCGATCGCACCGGTGCGCGCGGGTTGGGCACGGAGAGGCGCCGCGACCGACAGGGCGAGAATGCACCACGCGGCACGCACGCGGCGAATGCTACACCGGATCGGTATAATCGGCGGTCATGCCCAGCATCCGCGTCACGCACTTCGGTCTTGGTCCCATTGGCGCAGCCATCGTCAAGCAGGTGGCGGCGCGTCCCGGATTCAAAATCGTCGGCGCCATCGACATCGATCCGGCCAAGCTCGGCCGCGATCTCGGCGAGGTCGTTGGCGTGTCGAAGAAGCTGGGGGTCAAGGTCTCCGGCGACGCTGCGAAGACGCTGAAAGCGTCCAAGCCGGACGTCGTGGTGCTGTGTACGAGCTCGTCGATCAAGAAGGTGCTGCCGCAGATCGAGGCGATCATGAAATCGCGCACGCCGATCGTGTCGACGACGGAGGAGCTGTCGTATCCGGGCTACACGCACATGCCCGAGGCCCGGAAGATTCACGCGATGGCCAAGAAGGCCAAAGTGGCGGTCCTTGGCACCGGCGTCAATCCGGGATTCGCCATGGACGCGCTGCCGATCGCGCTGACAGCCGTGTGCGAGCGGGTTGACCGCATCAGCGTGCACCGCATCCAGGACGCGCGGATTCGGCGCTTGCCGTTCCAGCAGAAGATCGGCACCGGCCTGACGCCGGAGCAGTTCCAGAAGAAAGTCGACGATGGCAGCGTGCGGCACGTGGGGTTGACGGAATCGATCGCGATGATCGCGGATGCGATGGGTTGGACGCTCGACCGCATCACCGACGACATTCAGCCCAAGATTGCTTCGGTCCCGGTGGCGAGCGAATTCCTGGCGGTCGATCCCGGCTATGTGTGCGGCATCGTCCAGGACGGTCACGGCTACCGGAAAGGCGAGCCGATCATCCAGCTGCACATGGAAGCCTACCTGGGCGCGCCCGAGTCGTACGACGCCGTCGAGATCGAAGGCTCGCCGCGGCTGTACCAGAAGATTGCCGGCGGCATCCACGGCGACGTCGCCACGGCATCGATCGTGGTCAACTCGATTCCCAAGGTGCTCGAAGCCACGCCCGGGCTGCACACGATGCGCGACCTGGCGCTGCCGTCGTTTTTTCCCGGGAAGTAGGTCCGGCTAAAGCCGGCCCCCACGAAGAGAGAAAGCGCGTACCGTGGCGGTACGTGGGGTCCGGCTTTAGCCGGACCTACACCACTCGACCAACCAACTGACCGCTTCGCCCGTCAAAGACGCTGAATGGGGACTCATTGTCGTGCTTCAGGTAGATAATCTTCTGGAGTAGAATCGAGCCCTCATGCCAAAACGCGGAAACGCGCCCATTCAGGGCGAATTGCTCCAAGGGACGCTCGACCTGTTAATTCTCAAGACGCTGGCCCTCGGCGCGGCGCACGGGCACACGATTGCCTACGCGATCGAGCGGCAGTCGGAAGACGTGCTGCAGGTCGAGCACGGCTCGCTCTATCCGGCGCTCCACCGCCTCGAGGATCGCGGCTGGATTGCGTCGTTCTGGGGCACGTCGGAGAACAACCGCCGGGCGCGCTACTACCGGCTCACGCCGGCCGGCCGCAAGCAGCTCACCGAGCAGACCAACCGGTGGGACGCCATCGTGCAGGCGATCAATCGGATTCTCAAGCCGGCCTGAATGTCGATCATCCGCTTCTTCCGAAGGCGGCGGTGGGACGACGAGCGGGCGCGCGAGCTCGATGCGCACCTCGCCATCGAAACCGACGACAACATGGCGCGCGGCATGACGCCCGACGCCGCGGTCCATGCCGCGCGGCGCAAGCTGGGCAACGCGACGCTCGTGCGCGAGGAGATCTATCGCATGAACACCTTCGCATTCGCCGACGAGCTCTGGCAGAACCTGAAGTACGGGCTGCGCGGGCTGCGGCTCAACCCCGGGTTCGCGCTGGTGGCGATCGTCTCGCTGGCCCTCGGCATCGGTGCCAACACGGCGATCTTTCAGCTGATCGACGCGGTACGGCTGCGCACCCTGCCGGTCGCCAATCCGCACGACATCGTGCTCGTGCACTTGAAGGATTCGGACGGCGCGCGCGGCTCGTTCCAGGGCTGGTATCCGTCTCTCACCAATCCCCTGTGGGAGCGCGTTCGCGCTGCCGCGCCTTCGTCCATCCAGCCGTTGGCGTGGGCCGCGGCGTCGTTCGACGTGTCGCCGAGCGGCCGCTCGCGGATCACCGAGGGCGGATTGTGGGTGAGCGGCACCTACTTCAGCGTGCTCGGAGTCCATCCGGCGGCGGGCCGATTGTTCACGACGGCCGACGATGTGCGCGGCTGCGCGCCGGCGGCGGTTGTCAGCTTCGCGTTCTGGCAGCGTGAGCTCGGCGGCGATCCGGCGGCCGTCGGCCGCACGATGGCGATCAACGGGCGGCCGGTCGAGATTCTCGGCGTCACCGAGCCGGGATTTCCCGGGCTCGAGGTCGGCCGATCCTTCGACGTCGCGCTGCCGGTGTGCGCAGCGGGCGTCTTCAACGCCGGCATCCTCGACAGCGGAACAACCTGGTGGCTGACGGTGATGGGTCGGCTCGCGCCAGGGACGTCGGTCGAGACGACGACCGCTCAGTTCGCCGCGCTGTCGCCCGGCATCTTCGAGCAGATCCCGGCGAACTACCCGCCGGAGAGCGTGGCCGCCTACCGTGCGTTCGCGCTCGTCGCGGAACCGGCGGGGCACGGCGTGTCGCAGCTTCGGCAGCAGTACGCCGACGCGCTGTGGATCCTGCTGGCGATCGCCGGCATCGTGCTGCTGATCGCGGCGGCCAACCTCGCCAACCTGATGCTGGCGCGCGCCAGCGCGCGCCGGCGCGAAATCGCCGTACGGCTGGCCATCGGCGCGTCGCGCGGCCGCGTGGTCCGTCAGTTGCTCGCCGAGAGCGCGCTGCTGGCGGCGCTCGGCGCGTCGCTGGGCGCCGCGGTCGCGGGAACGCTCGGCCAGGCGCTGATCGCGTTTCTTCGCACGGATCGCTCGGCGGTCGTGCTCCAACTCGACCTCAATTGGCGAGCGTTCGGCTTCACGACGTTCACGGCGACGGTCTGCGCCATGCTGTTCGGCCTGGCGCCGGCGGTGCGCTCGACGCGAATCGTGGCCGGCGAGGCGCTGAAGGCCGGCAGCCGCGGCGCGACCGCCGATCGGCAGCGGTTCCTGCTGCGCCGCGCCCTCGTCGTCTGCCAGCTCGCGCTCTCGCTGGCACTCGTTGTCTGCGCCTTCCAGTTCGTCGCCACGTTTCGCGCGCTGGCGTCGCTCGATGCGGGGTTCCGTCAGGACGGCATCGTCGAGGCCACGGTCGACTTTCGATCGCTCAGCCTTCCACCCGACCGCCGCACGAACCTGCGAGTCGAGGTGCTCGACCGCATTCGCGCGATCCCGGGCGTCCGCAGCGCGTCGAGCGCCGTGATTCTGCCGGTGTCCGGCGCCTCGACGGCCAATGCCGTCTGGCTCGACGGCGCTGCCCGCGATCGGCAGCACGTGTCGAATTTCAACATGGTCAGCGACGGCTATTTCGCGACGCTCGGCGTCCCGGTTCTGGCCGGCCGCGATTTCGATCCGCGTCTCGATGTGCCGGCCTCACCCAAGGTCGCCGTCGTCAACGAGACGTTCGCGCGGCGCTTTCTCAAGCCGGGCCATCCGCTCGGACAGGGATTCTGGATCGAGCGGACGGCGAGCACGCCGCAGACGCGCTACGACGTGATCGGCCTCGTGAAGGACACGAAGTATCGACAGCTGCGCGGCGATCTGCCGCCGATTGCCTATCTGTCCTCGCTCCAACTGGGGGGAGCGGCTGAAGGCACGCAGGTGCTGGTGCGGTCGGATCTGCCGCCGGCCGAGGTTCAGAGATCGATCGAAGCTCGGCTCCTCGCCGATTATCCCGACATCGTCCTGTCGTTCCGCGTCCTGGGCACGCGGATCCGCGAATCGCTCCGCCGCGAACAGTTGATGGCGACGCTGTCCGGCGGTTTCGGCGTCCTGGCCGCGCTGCTGGCGACGATCGGGCTGTACGGCGTGCTCTCCTACACCGTCGCCCGGCGCCGCCACGAGATCGGCATCCGCATGGCGCTCGGCGCCGAGCGCCGCGACATCGTGTCGATGGTCGTGCGCGAGGCCGGGGCGCTGGTCGGCGTCGGCATCGCGGCGGGTATGGTGCTGGCGTTCGCCATGTCGAGCGCCGCGAGAACGCTCCTGTTTGGCGTCGAGCCCGGCGATCCGGTGAGTCTCGCGCTCGCGGCTGCGTGCTTCGGGCTGGTGGCTGCGTTGGCCAGCGCGTTGCCCGCGGTCGCCGCATCGCGGCTGCAGCCCACCGTCGCGCTGCGAGAGGAATGATGTCGATCCGGCGCTTCTTCAATCGCAGCCGGTGGGACGCCGAGCGCTCGCGCGAGCTCGACGCGCACCTCGCGATCGAAACCGACGACAACATCGCGCGCGGCATGACGCCAGAGGCCGCGGCGCTGGCGGCGCGCCGCAAGCTGGGCAACGTGGCGCGCATCCGCGAGGACATCTACGAGATGAACTCCGTCTCCGTGCTCGACACGCTGCGACTGGATGTTCGGGACGCGTCGCGGCAACTTCGCCGGCGTCCGCTCGTCACGATCCTCGGATGCCTGCTGCTCACGATTGGGCTGGGCGCATCGGCGGCCGCCTTCAGCGTCGCGTATGGCGTCTTCGGCCGGCCGCTGCCGTACCCCGACGCCGCTCGGCTCGCCGTGCTGTGGGACGAGACGGGCGGGCGGCGCGGACAGCTCAGTTATCTGGATTTTCAGGACATCCGTCAGGTGGTGCCGTTCGAGCAGACGGCCGTGTTCGGCAGCGGCCGCGCGACGCTCACGGCCGGGGGCGAGGCCGATCGCGTGAACCTGATCGGCGGAGAAGTCGCGCTCCTGCCGCTGCTCGGTGCAAAGCCGATGCTCGGGCGGCTGATCGATCCGACCGACCAGGGCCGGTCCGTGACGGTCATCAGCCGGCGCCTCTGGCAGAACGCGTTTCGAAGCGACGCCGGCGTGATCGGACGCGCGCTCGGCGTCAGCGGCACGCAGTACACGGTTGTCGGCGTGCTGGCTGAAGCGCTCGACTTCGAACTGCCGGTGGGCGGCTCGGCGAACGGGCCCGGGTTCACGATCAAAGACGTGGACATGTGGATGCCGTTCAACCCGGTGGAAAGCATGGCGCGAAACCGGGCGATCTCCACGTATCAGGCCATCGTCAAGCTGCGACCGGATCAGACGCTGGACCACCTCCAGCGCGCCATCGACGTCGTCGCGGCGAATCTGGCGCGCGCGTACCCGGCGACCAACCGCGCGCGCGGATTCGCGCTGGTGTCGTTGCACGATCAAATGGTTCAGGCGAAAGCCGCCGCGGTGTGGACCGGGTGTGCCGGGGCGGTGCTGATCCTGATCGTCGCGTGCGCCAACCTGGCCAGTTTGTTTCTCGGCGAACTGCCGGAGCGGCGGCGCGACTTCGCGCTGCGCGAAGCGCTCGGCGCCAGCCGCGGCCGCCTGCTGCGGCAGCTGGCAATCGAGAGCCTGGTGCTCTCGGGAACGAGCGCGGCGATCGGCATGGTGCTGGCGAGTGTGACGGTGGAGTCGCTGAAGCGAGCGGCCGATCTGCCGCGGCTCGACGCCATCCGCTTCGACCTGCCCGTCACCATAGCGGTGGCGATGGGCGCGATTGGCGCGGCGCTCATCGCCCGCCTCGTTCCGCTCGGCCGGCTGCTGCGGACGCGCGACGAGCTGCGGCCGTCGGTCTCGTCCTACGCGACGACCGCGCCGGTGCTCCGCCGGACGCTCGTCGTCGTGCAGCTCACGCTGGCCGTGCTGCTGTCGTCCACGGCGATGCTCCTCGGCGTCAGCTTCAGGCACCTGGTCCTGGTCGATCCGGGATTCGCCACCGCGCACGCCCTGGCCGCGCGCGTGTCGGCGTTTCCGGCGAGATACGTGGCGCAGGCCGACGTGACACGGTTCGTCAACGAACTCGTCACACGGGTGGACGCGCTGCCCGAGGTGGAGCGCGTCGCGGCCTCGTCCGCGATGCCGCTGACCGGCACGACGGTGAGCACTGCGGTGGGGGTTGCAGGCCGGCTGCTTCCGATGGCGGAGCGGGCGTCCGCCGGCTGGCAGACGGTCACCTCCGGTTATTTCGCGGCGCTCGGTATCCCGTTGCTGGCCGGCCGCGACTTCGCGCCGGCCGACCTGGAGCGCCAGGCTCATCTCACGGTCATCAATCAGGCGCTCGCGCACAGAGTGTTCGGGGACGAGAACCCAATTGGCCGCCGCCTCACGTTCGGCGCCGACGCCGCGGTAACCGACTGGCACGAGGTCGTCGGCGTTGTCGGCGACGTCCATCATGCCAGCCTCGCCGAAGCCGCTGCGCCTCGCGCCTACGACTTGTACGGCCAGCACTGGAGCCGCACGGTGTATCTCGTCGCGCGCGGCGCGGATGCCGGTGCGCTCGGACCGGCGTTGCGGGCGGCGGTCCGGCAGCTCGATCCCGAGGTGCCGGTCTTCGAGATGCAGTCGCTCGACGAGATCGTGAACGCGACGGTCGCGCCACGGCGCCTGGCGACGTGGTTCGCGCTGGGCGTTGCCGGCGTCAGCCTGCTCCTCGCGGCGATCGGCCTGTACGGCCTGCTCGCCAGCTCGGTGGCCGTGCGACGGAGAGAGTTGGGCATTCGCCGCGCGCTCGGATCGTCCACGCGCGCGATCGTACGAATCGTGTCCGGCGAAGCGGTCGCGCTGGCGGCGCTGGGCACCGTGCTGGGCAGCGCCGCGGCACTGGCGGCCGCTCGCGCCATCAGGTCGCAGTTGTTCGGCATCGACGCCGCGGATCCCCGGGTCGTCTCCGCCACCGCGTTGATGCTGGCGCTCGTCGCCATCGTGGCGGCGTGGGTGCCCGCGCGCCGCGCCGCACGCATCGATCCGGCGATCGCGTTGAGGGAGGAATGAAACGGTTCTTCCGTCGCGCCTACTGGGACGCCGAGCGGGCGCGCGAGCTCGACGCCTATCTCGCCGCCGAAACCGACGACAACATCGCGCGCGGCATGGCGCCCGGCGCTGCGCGCGACGCGGCTCGACGCAAGCTGGGCAACACGACCCTGGTTCGCGAGGAGATTTATCAGATGAACACCATGTCGCTCATCGACAGCGCGTGGCGCGATCTCAAACACGGCGCCCGCCTGCTCCGGTTGAATCCCGCGTTCGCCGTCATCGCCGTCCTGTCGCTGGCGCTCGGCATCGGCGCCAACACCGCGATTTTCCAGTTGCTCGACGCCGTCCGCATTCGCACGCTGCCGGTCGAACGGCCGTGGCAACTCGTCGACGTCCGCATCGAGGATGGTGGTCACGGACGGACCGGTCGCTTCACCGGGCGGGCGCCGCAGCTGACGTATCCGCTGCTCGAGCAGATTCGCGCACGTCAGGAGGGGTTCTCCGGGCTCGCCGCCTGGGGCACGGCCACCTTCAACATGACGTCGAGCGGGGAAGCGCGGTACGCGCGCGGCATGTGGGTCAACGGCGAGTACTTCGACACGCTCGGCGTGAAGCCGCTGGTCGGCCGGTTGCTCACCGCCGCCGACGACGTGCGAGGCTGCAGCGCGCCGGCGGTGGTACTCGGCTACGGCTTCTGGCAGCGGGAATTCGGCGGCGAGATGTCGAAGATTGGCCAGTCGCTGCTGCTCGAAGGACGCAGCTACCAGATCGTCGGAGTGACCCCGGCGCAATTCTTTGGCACCGAGGTCGGTCGGTCGTTCGACGTCGCGCTCCCGCTGTGCTCGGAGCCGCTCACTCGAGTGGAAAACAGCGGGCTCGACAAACCGGATGTCTGGTTCCTGGGGCTGTTCGCTCGCTTGAAGCCCGGTTGGACGATGGAGCGGGCGGGCGCGCAGCTGGCGTCGATTTCGCCCTCAATCTTCCAAACCACCGTGCCGCCCAAGTATCGTCCCGAGGACTCGAAAAACTACCTGGCCTTCAAGCTGATGGCGCGTCCGGCCGGAACCGGTGTGTCGTCGCTGCGCCGCGACTACGAAACGCCGCTGTGGCTGCTGCTCGCGACCACCGGTCTCGTCCTCGTGATCGCCTGCGCGAACCTGGCCAACCTGATGCTCGCGCGCGCCACGGCGCGGGAGCGTGAAATCGCCGTCCGCCTCGCGATCGGCGCGTCGCGGAGCCGGATCGTGCGTCAATTGCTCGCGGAGAGCCTGCTGCTGGCCGTCGTCGGCGCGGTGGGTGGCCTGGTCATCGCGCGCTGGCTGAGCGGCTTCCTCGTTGGATTCCTCGGGACCGAAAACAATCGTGTCTTCCTGGATCTGACGACCGATTGGCGCGTGTTCGCGTTCACCGGCGCGCTCGGCGTGGCGACCTGTCTCATCTTCGGCCTGACGCCGGCGATTCGCGCGACCTCCACGGAACCCGGAGCGGCGATGAAAGCCGGCAGCCGAGGATCCACCGATTCGCGGGAACGGTTCGGCCTTCGCCGCGGGCTTGTCGTGGTGCAAGTCGCGCTGTCGCTGGTGCTCGTCGTCGGCGCGCTGCTGTTCGTGAGAAGCCTGCGCAACCTGATGGTGCTGGACGCCGGCTTCCGCCAGGACGGCATCCTGGTGGTCAATCTCGATCTGCAGGGCAGCGGCACGCCGATGGCGGCGCGGCGCGCGTTCTACGACACCCTCGTCGGGCGGGTGCGTGCGGCGTCGGGTGTCGACGATGCCGCCGAAGCCTTCATCGTGCCGGTCAGCGGTTCGGGCTGGAACCAGAACATCGTCGTCGACGGCAAGACCTTCGGCGATCGCGGGCACGTCGTGAACTTCAACGCGGTAGGTCCCGGCTATTTCAGGACGATGGGGACGCCGGTTCTGGCCGGCCGCGATTTCAACCCGTCTGACAACCTCAATTCGGAGAAGGCCGCGATCGTGAGCGAGCAGTTCGCGGCGAAGTTCTTCGGCGGAGGCAGTCCCGTCGGCCGGACGTTTCAGATCGAACAAGGTGTCGGCGTCGAACGGCCGCTCTATCACATCGTCGGCCTGGTCAAAGACGCGAAGTACACGAACCTGCGAGAGGAGTTCACGCCGATCGCGTTCCTTGCGGCCGGGCAGGAGAAAGAGCTCGATCCGTCTGTGCAGATCGTCGTGCGATCGAGCGCTCCACTGTCTACGCTCACCACCGGCGTCACCGCCGCCGTGGCCGGCGCCGCACCGTCCGCCATCATCCAGTTTCAGACGCTGAACTCGATGGTGCGCGATTCGCTGATGCGGGAGCGGCTGATGGCCACGCTGTCGGGATTCTTCGGTCTGCTCGCGGGGCTGCTGGCGACCATCGGCCTCTACGGCGTCATGTCGTACATGGTCGAGCGCCGGCGCAACGAGATCGGCATCCGCATCGCGCTCGGCGCCGATCGCGGTTCGGTGATCGGGATGATCATGCGCGAAGCCGGCGGCCTGCTTGGCGTCGGGCTGATGGTCGGCGGCCTTGCCGCCATCGGCGCGGCGAAGATGGCCCAGACGCTCTTGTTCGGACTGAAGCCCGGCGATCCGATGACGCTGGCGACGGCCGCGGCGGCGTTGACCCTGGTCGCGGGTGTGGCGAGCTACGTGCCGGCGTGGCGTGCGTCGCGCCTCGAGCCGACGCAGGCGCTGCGCGAGGAGTGACGACGGCCTGAAGGCCGTCGCCTACAACTGTTGGGGCCGGTCTTCAAACCGGCCCGGTAATCGGTGTGATAACGTGCGAGCGGGATGCAAATCACGGTGCGTTGTTCGAAGTGCGACGCTGCTCTGCCCGTCGCCGCGTCAGACGCTCCGTCCAGGCTCAAGTGCGGCCGCTGCGGGACCGAGATCGCGCTGACCGTCAGCGACGCCGTTCGCGCGGACCGCGCGGTCGATCGATGCCCGGTGTGCACCGGGACCGACTTCTACATCCGCAAGGATTTCGATCCGAAGGTCGGTTTGGCCGTCGTCGTCATCGGCGCCCTGATCAGCGCGGTGTTCTACTGGTTCGGCAAGGATCTGATCGCGTACAGCATCCTCGGCGGCGCGGCGCTCATCGACCTCGTCGTCTACGGACGCTTGACGTTCGTGACCGTCTGCTATCGGTGTCACACCGAATTCCGGGGCGCCTACGAACGGACGGCGCCGGCGTTCGATCTGCACACCGCCGACGTGCTCGAGGTCGAATATCAGCGGCGAGTGGGGAAGCGGTAACTGCTACTGCGTCCGCAGCCTGATGCTGCCGTTCACGGTCGAGACCTGCAGATCCTGGCCGCCGTTGCCGATCCTGCCTTCGACCTTCCGCCGGCCGATCGTGCCAGCGACCGTGATCGGGAAATCCGATTCGATGC